>Ga0181524_10005543_pt1 | contig 11223 bp, 9 predicted proteins | sample PEATcosm2014_Bin_34_FD_119761 | JGI IMG/M metagenome (GOLD analysis project Ga0181524, IMG submission 119761) | Peatland microbial communities from MTU Mesocosm Facility, Houghton, MI, USA - PEATcosm2014_Bin05_60_metaG | ecosystem: Environmental > Terrestrial > Soil > Wetlands > Peat | place...
AAGGACGATCCCACCAAGGTGATCGGGCGCCTGCGGGAACCACTGCTCAGGCCCACTGAGCGGGAACGGCACGGCTATGTGCCCAACGTCGTCTACACCTGCGGCGCCCTGGTTCATCGCGGTCAACTGATCGTTCCGTATGCCTATGCCGACCACGCCACCAGCTTCGCGACCGTAGCACTGGACGAGGTGCTGGACGCCATGCGTTAGCGGGTGCTGAAATAACCGAAATGAAGAAGTAACCGCGGAGGCGCGGAGAAAAGCGGAACGAGAGAATAAGAGCCGATGGTTAGCGACACTGATCAACGCAGATCAATCCTTGGTTGTCAATCTTTGCTTTTCTCCGCGGCTCCGCGTTTCCGGGGTGAAGTCTTACTGCCATGAAGACTGGAAGAAGAGTGGCGATCCTGGCGCCGGTCGCATGGCGAACGCCTCCACGGCAATACGGCGCCTGGGAAACGGTAGCCGGCAACATTGCCGAAGGGCTGGTTGCCCGCGGCTGGGACGTGACTCTGTTCGCCAGCGGCGACTCCATCACCTCCGCCCGCTTGCACGCCGTGGTGGACCACGGCTATGAAGAGGACCGCTCGATTGACCCGAAGGTGGCTGAGTATCTCCACATCCCGGAGGTCTTCGAACACGCCGCGGAGTTCGACCTCATACACAGCCACTACGATTTCATGGCCCTGACATACAGCCGGCTGGTAAAGACCCCGGTGCTGACCACCATTCACGGATTTTCGTCGCCTAAGATCCTGCCAGTGTACTTTAAGTACAGCGACGGGTACTTTGTTTCGATCAGTAACTCGGACCGGATGCCGGGGCTGAACTACGTTGCGACGGTGTACAACGGAATCGACTTATCGCTGTATCCTTTTCAGCACAAGGGCGGCGACGACCTGGTTTTCCTAGGCCGGATTCACCCCGACAAGGGAGTCCACCTGGCCATTGAGGTGGCCCTCCTGAGCGGGCGGCGGCTTATCATTGCGGGCATTATTCAGGATGCGGCGTATTTTGAAGAACAGGTCAAACCGCATCTCGATGGCGTAAAGGTACGGTTCATCGGGCCGGTGGACGTGGCCGCAAAGAACGAACTGTTCGCGCGCGCGTACGCGCTGCTGCATCTGAACACCATCCCGGAACGGTTCGGACTGGTGCTGGCCGAGGCCAATGCAGCCGGAGTGCCGGTGATCGCTATGGACCTGGGCTCCTGCCGCGAGGTGATCAGCGACGGTGCGACCGGCTTTCTTGTTGGCAACGCCCAGGAAGCTTCGCGGTGCCTGGAACGGGTTCCTCAAATCGACCGAAACGCCTGCCGGCAGCGAGTGGAGCAGTGCTTTTCAGTGGCTACCATGGTGGAACAATACGAGCGGGTGTACTCGATGGTTCTTGGGATGGAAGCGGGGAAAACGGCATGAAGCGGGACATTGTCAGACGATACGCGCACAACCCCATCCTCACGAAGGACCAGATCCCGTACGCGGTGGAGACGGTTCACAATGCGGCGGTGGTGAAGCACGCGGGCGTTTACATCATGCTTTTCCGGTCGCATCTTCGCACCGGACGATCGATTATCGGTCTGGCCCGCAGCCAGGACGGATTCCGGTTTGAAGCCGACCCGCAGCCCTTTCTGGTCCCTGAGCGGGACGGCCCATTCGCCGCATATGAAGAGTTCGGCGTGGAAGATCCGCGAGTCACTCGTCTGGGAGACGACTACATCATTACTTACAGCGCTTACTCGAGGAGCGGCGTGCGGATCGCGCTGGCTAAGACGAAGGACTTTACGCAGGTGGAAAGGGTCTCACTCATCACCCAGGCGGATCATCGGAACGTGGTTCTGTTTCCGGAAAAGTTCGACGGACTCTTTGCGCGCCTGGATCGCCCTCACTCCGAGATTACGCCGTGGTCCATCTGGATTTCTTATTCTCCGGATCTTTGCTTCTGGGGAAAATCCGAGCTTCTCATCAAGCCGGAACCCTATCACTGGGACGAGATGAAGATCGGTCCCGGTGCGCCGCCCTTCAAAACGGAACGGGGTTGGCTCTCGATTTACCACGGCGTGTTCCGGACCATGGACGGCGCCATTTATCGTCTGGGAGTCGCTCTTCATGACCTGCACAATCCGGCAAAAGTCATTGGCGTGAGTGACTCCTGGATCTTGCAGCCGGAAGACGCTTGGGAGACGACTGGCTATGTCCACAACGTTGTGTTCACGTGCGGCGCGGTTCCCGAAGCGGATGGAACCGTGAAGATCTACTGGGGAGCCGCGGACACGGTAATGTGCGTGGGAGAGGCGAAAGTGTCAGACCTGTTGGACTTGTGCCTGAACCACAGTAGGCCGGCGAAATAGAACAGCCTACGCTTCGGCCCAGTTCCGGCGGCCGATGATGGTCGGCGGTTCGTGGCGATTTCCGCGGGCCAGCCGCCGATCCTCCCGGAGGCTGGTCCACCAGAGCACCGGGCCGAGGATCCGGCTGGCGGCCGCGGCGATGAATCCGAACTCGTGCTCGAGCTCTTTGCGCAGGGCGCGTATCTGCGGCACCATCGAGCGGTTGGCGTTCTTGAGGCGGTGCTCCATGGCCCAGAGGACGGCGGCGTAAGCGTGGCGCAGAGTCCTGGTTTCGCGGTGAAAGCGCTCGCGCACGCGCAGGTCCGGATGGTTCTTGTAGCGCATCCAGCCCTGGAAGGTGGTGCGGCAAACCCGGAAGAGACTGGGGCCGTTGCGCTCGAAATCCCAGCGGAAAGCCGAGTCGAGGAACTGTTTGGACTCCTCGCGCGAAATGGCGGCGTGCTGGAAATTGAACCGGTCCTGCCCGTGGATGTCCGCCAGGTCGACATCATCCAGCAGCCTGCCCTGTTCGGCCATCTCGGCATAAAGCGGCGTGCCCGGAACCGGCGTGTAGAGCATGAACTGGTGAAGGTCGGTCTGGTGCGCGACGGCGCGCTCGATCTCTTCGCCGATATTTTGCGGCGTGTGATGTTCCAGCCCCAGGATGGTGGAGCCGAGAAGAACAATGCCGTGCTCGCGCAACTCGCGAGTGAGTTGCAGCGTGTCGGCGCCTTGCAGTTTGGCGTAGCCGGACTGCGCCGATTCCAGGCCCAGCCAGATGGAGGAAACGCCCAGCTCCACCAGTTCCTCAGAGCTGTACTTGCGGATGGCGTTGGCGGAAGAAAAAATGTGGAATGACCAGCTTTTGCCGGCGGCCTTCATGCACGAGAGCAGGTCCATGGCGCGCTGGCGCTGGAGCAGGAAGTTCTCGTCCATGATGAAAAACGACTTCACGTTGCGGGACGCCTCCGCTTCCTCCATCAGCCGGAAGAGTTCCTCGCCGGTGGAGTAGAGATTGAGCATTTTCCCCTTGCCACCGAAGAAGGACGACGTGGTGCAGAAATTGCAACCCATGGGGCATCCCATGGAAGCGATGATGGTGGCGGAAGTGTCCGCCTTGTCGGGAATCTTCACGCCCATAACGCGGAGGTCGAAGCCGGAAGACAGGGCGGGATGGCGAATGGGGGCCGCGGGGTCCTCGCCCAGGTAGCGGCGCATCCACTCGATGCCGTCCCCCTTCACGATGTGGTCGGCGTCGAGGATGTGCTCGATGCCGGGAATCGCGGCGACGTGTCCACCCACCACGATGGTGGAGTGTGGCGAGAGTTCCCGGACGATGCGGCACATTTCGCGCGCCTTGCCGACATTCACGATGATGGAAGAGACGCCCACGATGTCGTAATGATGGGCCGTGAGTTCGCGGGCGAAGGCTTCGCGCGTGGGAAAATCCAGGACCGTGCAGGGAGCGGAAATATTCTCCTGGATCATGAGGATGCCCCAGGAGCGGTGAAACCGGCGCACGGAAAACGATCCCTGCGCGCGGGTGACCTGGTTGTGGTAGAGCTCCATCGGATTGATGGTGCGGCTGCCGAATTCATCGTCCTGCGCGTACGGGCCGAACACGGACGAAAGGAGCACGTGCGCCTGGGCGCCCTTGGGGTGAGTTGTATGCATGAAAATGAAGAGGCAGATCGAAGGAGGGTGACGCGATCCGAGGAACGGCCAACACAACTTTAACAGACTCTAAAGGCCTGAAATGTAATAAAAGTGTAAGTTCTGCGGTTTAGCGGACGACGTCGAGATCCTTGCCGTAGATCACGTCTCCGCTGAAATGCTGGCGGATTTCGCGGATCACCTGCTCGGGCGGTTGCCCCATCGGCAGTTCGTGGTACAGCACCAGCTTCTTCGGTTTGGCCGCGGCCGCCAGTTTGCCGAGGTCGATCGCCGACGTGTGATAGGCCGCGTGATAGCGCTGCCAATCCGGGGCGCGGGCATCCCAACCTTTCTGCGAATAGAACTCGTGGACCAGAATGTCGCAGTCTCTGGCGGCTTCCAGCAGGGAGGCGCTGTAGGTGGTGTCTCCGGAAATGACGATCACTTTGCCGCCCGCCTCGAAGCGGTAGCCATAGGCGTACTTCCATGCGCCGTGAACCACCGGAATGGCTGAGACGCGGACGGCATCGTCGCGGTAGATGAGACCCGGCCGCACTTCGTGAGCGTGAACCACGTAAGCCGGTTTGACCGCAGGCTCCAGGCCGTGCAGACGAATGTCCATATCCTCTTTCCAGGCCTTCAGGATGTGGTTAGTCATGGCGGCGATGCCGGGTGGTCCATAAATTTCGAGGGGATCTTTCCGGCCCGTGACCGCGGGTGTGAAGATGAGGTCGGGCAGCCCGGTGGTGTGGTCGGAGTGCAGGTGCGTGATGAAGACGCGGGTCAGTTGGTCCATACGGATTCCGGCCTGAGCGGCGCGGCGCACCACTCCGGGACCGCAATCCACCACGTAGACGTTCTGGCCGGTGACGATGGCGACCGCCGGCCCGGAGTGTTCCGGTTCCGGATTGGGCGTGCCGGTGCCCAGCAGGATCACGCGAGTGTCCTGCGCAAAGGCGGCGGCCACTATCCAGGTGAATGCGAGAAGTAGTTTCATTCCGCCTACCGCGTGTCGGTGACGGTGAGCCGCCGGAAGTCCAGGGTGCGGCGCATCGAGCCGTACTTCAGGACGAGCATCTCGGAATCCACCGGGGCTTCCAGGAAGGGTCCGCCGAATAGCGGCCAGTGAGCGTAGTCGAGGGGAGTGCCGTTCACGCGCGGTTGCTCGCCGTAGGTGAACTCCAGGCTTCGTCCGCGCAAAGAGTGGAAGCGGACCGAAGGCGCAGGGTCGAGCGAGAATTCGAGCGGCAGCGCGAGGATGGCGCGACGGAACGCTGCCATGCCGGAGAACTCGCTGCGGGCGGCCACCTGCACGACGATGCCGTTCTTCAGGTAGGGGCTGAACAGGCGCCGGCCGCCGCCTTCGATGGGTTTCCAGGTGTATGGCTGCAGGGGGCGGCAGGCAATCAGGGCGTCGCCGCCGCGGGCGAAGATCCAGCCGGAGGGATCTTCGCTCACTTCGGCGAGGTCTTTCGAGAAGAAGCCGTTGATGTGCGGGAAACGGGCGCCGGGTGCGATATCGTACAGCGCGACGATGGTGTCCTGGTCCTGGAAAATCTTTTCGTAGGGAGAGCCGCCGACGAACTTGTCGGGCGAATCGTAGCTCTTCTTGGAACTGACCACGCCGGAGATCCCGATATCGGCGGGGAAGGTGAAGTAGGTTTCCAACTCGTGCAAGGACGAATGCGGGTTCAGGGTGAACAGCGTGTTCTGGACGCCGCGCGCATCGGGAACTCGCCAGGTGACGTCCCAGGAGTGTTCCTGAATGGGCTGCAGGGTGCCACCCTGGTCGGAACTGACGGCGTATTCGCCGCGCACGTAGGTGGTCTTATAAACCGGGCCGTGCAACTCGTCGAAGAACCGCCAGCGGTTGCGGGTGCGCTTGCGCTCGTACTCCGTATAAGGCTGCGAACGGTCGGCGGCAATGCGCTGGAGGATTTCGGGCGGCTGGTAGGCGCTCGCCACCACATAAAAGAGGATAGGATTGGCGGGTGGTGAGAGCGGATGACCGAGGCCGAAGAGCACCCAGCCGAAATCGCTCGAAGCCACATTCCACTTTTCGAGGACTTCGCGATCGTAGACGCGGGAATGCGCGCCGATGTAAACGCCGTCGATCTCTTCGGCGGCGTAATCGGCGGCGAGGTAGTCCAGCATCATGGTGGCGCGCTTCTGCATGGCGGGATCGCGCGCCCAGGCGGAGAGATAAGACATCGAGAGGAAATATAGGCCCATGTAGTTGGGGCTGTCGTACTCGCCCTGGCCGCGCGTGGTGGTGAGATGCACCCACGATTCCAGCCAGCCGGCGGCTTCGCGCAGGTTCTCGGCGGAAGATTTGCCGGTGTACCATTGGTCGCCATCCTGGCCGGGCCAGAGTTGCGCCATCAGATAGAGCGAGGTGTAATACATGACCCAGTGATTCTCGGTGTCGCCGCGGTAGGGCATGTAAGTGCGATACGAATCGCGGAGCGCGCGGCGGGCGGAATCGGTGAGCTGGCCGCGGTCGAGATAGGCGATGGCGGTGATGGGGTACATCCAAAACATGTCGCCGGTGGGCGCGGCGAGCAATTCTTCCAGGCGGCGCGAGCACCAGGCCGGGTCCTCGCGCAGCCACAGCTTGGCGGCGATGTTGGCGTAGCCGAGCGGGCCGGAACCGGCGGGGTGTGCGTAGGCCTCCACCACTCGCCGGACGCGCTGCTCGAAGGGCGGAGCCTGCGCGGGCAGGGATAGCGGCAGTAACAGGCACATCCAGCGGAGACGGGTCATTGGGGTGGCGCCTCCGGGACGAATTTCATGCGGAAGATGGAACTGCCGGCGAGGCCGTCTTTCGACCAGGTGCGGCCGTTGTCCGCGGAGACATAAATAGCGTCCTCGTGGACGCTGGTATAGATGCGGCCGGGTTGGGCGGGGTCAAAGGCCACACTCCAGACGGTGGTTGCGGGGAGTCCGGCGTTGCGGGGCTGCCAGGTCTTGCCACGGTCCTCGGTGATGGCCACGCCGGTTCCCCAACCCGCCACGGCGATGCGGTTCGGGGAGGCTGGATCGAAGGCGATGTCGTAGAGGTTGCGGCCCACGCCCAGGTTGCCGTTGCTCTCGAAGCTGAGGCCGCAATCGGTGGAGTCAAACAGGCCGCCGCCTTCGGTGGATGCCAGCCAGTAGCAGGCATCGTGGGGCGATTGTTCCATGTGCAGAACCTGGATGCCGGCGGCGCCGGCGAGTCGCCACGACGCTCCACCGTCTTCGCTGCGGAAGATGCCCTGCTCGGTGCCGGCCATCAGGAAGCCGGCGCGGCGCGAATCCACGCGAAGAGCCGCGGTGTATTTGCGGCGCAGGCCGGAAGCGGCGTCGTGCCAGGTGGCGCCGCCATCCTGACTCACTTGAATACCGTGAGTGTGGCCGAAATAGATGGCGCCGGGAGCATTGCGGTCGAGAGCGACGTCGAGCAACTCGGTGACGTCGCTGCCGGTGAGGATCTTCCATCGCTCGCCGCGCGAAGAAATGCGCAGCAGGCCGTTGCCGGCGGCGGCGTAGACCACGGAGGGGTCGCGCGGATCGAAATCGAACGCGGTGATGAAGGGATGATTGAAGCCGGCGTGCCGCCACTCGCCGCCCGCGAGCTTGAGGAAGATGCCGCTAGCCGGGAGATTGGCGCCTACGACGTAGTCTCTGGAGCTGGCTCCGCAGGTGTAGAGGGTGTACTGGCCGGAAAGAGCCAGCGGCAATGCTGCCAGAATGAGTAACCAGCGACCCATGGCGGACTACTGTAGCATGCGTCGGGCCAAGCGGCTACGGCATCTCGTGATCTCGCGCCTTGATACAATCTCAGCGTGCCCAAGTGCCCGTACTGTAAACAGGTTGTCACCCTGGACAAGACCCGGAGAGAGTCCGCCGACGTCTCCGTCCCCGAGGGAGTCGAACGGGAAGTCTCCGGTTCGATCAAGAAGGAGATCATGTACTCCTGCCCGCATTGCGATTCGATTCTCGGGTTCGGGTTTTTCTTCGGCGGCTTACTGACCGGCAGGCCGTAGAGAGGGGGCCTCGCCTACTTTTTGATTGCCGCCAGAGCCTTGGACGCCTCTGGATAATTCGGCTGTAGTTCGAGCGCCTTCTTGTAGGCTGCGGCGGCCTGGTCGTTTGCTCCCTTGGCCTTCCAAGCTTCGCCGAGACGGTAATAGGCTTCGGGCGATGGCTTCTTGGCGATGGCCGCCTCTAAATCCGCGATGGCGCCGTCCACGTTCCCGGCGGAGCCGGGCGCGGCCGCACGCGGCTGGTTCAGATTCCCCAGGTTCAGGCCGTTGACCATGATCGTGGTTTGTCCCATCATCGCCGAGATCAGGGGCGCCATGTCCTGAATGGTTCCGGACGTGTTCCCGATGTTCAGACCGTTCACCATGTACACGAACTTGCGGTCCCGGATGGCCTGCAACAAAGCCTCCGGAACAGTTGCCTTTTCTTCTGGCTCGGGGAATAGCTCGGCGCGAACGTCATCGCCCTCGACGATCAGGACTCCGAGCGGGACGGTCTTTGCGCCCATGCCGGCGCCAAATCCCACCATCACTTCGCCGCCGCCAAGCGCGAACTTGATCTTGGCAAAGGGAATCACCGCGGTATCGCCGGCGCGAATGGGCTCTCCGACCACGCTGCTGACTTTCAATTGTGAAACCAGCTTGTCGAAGTCCGCCAACGGCTGAGCCAGGGGCGCCTGGGCTCTCGCCACCAGCCCCCACAGAGGAAGGGAAGCCGCCAATAGAACATGTCTTTGTATGGTTTTCATAATGGCCTCCTCACTTGACGGGCGTCTTGCCGACGCTAATGAAGCGGGTCCCTTTCTTGCCGATCACGACAAAGCCCAGGGGCCGGGCTTCGCCGCTCATGAAGAACCCGTCCACCCCCATGGCCGGGCTCTGCGGCGCCGCAGCCGCCGGACTGCCCGGGGCGGCCATGCCCGCACCCCCGAAGTTGACATCGATCATCATGATCGGTATCAGAGTGAGCGAGCCGACTTTCATGGGCTCGCCAACGACCGTCTTCACATGAAGATCGTTGCTCAGACGCTGGGCCAGCGCATTGGCCAGCTCGCTCGAGGGCTGAACCGCGGCCGCCTGGGGCTTTTTCTCTGGTTGGGTCTGACCTGCCGCGAGTGACCCAAGAACCAGTCCGGCCGCGATGACTATGATCATCATTCGACTCATGGAACACCTCTGGATCGATTTTACATCTCCTATCACCCGACAGGATATCTTGGTCTTAATATCTTTCGATCAAGCGACCCGCGCCCCGGCGGCCTTCGGCGCTCAAGGTCAGAGCGAATACGTCCGATAGTACTTAGGGTGCCGTCGGACTATGAACGTTCGGAGTATGAAATCGGTCTTACTGATGTTGACGGCGCTGCCGGCATGCGCGCAGGATCGGACCATCGATCGAGTGCTGCCGGCTCTGGCGGTGGGCAAGGCGTGCACGTCGTCGATCCAACTGCAAAATCTGGGTGAGCGGCCGGCCACCCTGGCGGTGGAAGCGTATGACGAGAACGGCGCGCTGGTGGCGCTGAAGGGCCAGACGGCAATCGCCGTGGAATTGGCTCCGCGCGAGCGGAAAACTTACCGCCTGGAACTGCCCGACGAAACACTGGGTGCCTGGGTGCGGGTGCGGGAGACGCTGGCGGCCGCGGAATTCTCTCCGGTAGTGACGGTGAGCGGCTCGACCGAGTGTGTGGCGGGCAACGAGCTGCGCACGGTGGCGCGCGAGGTGGCTTTTCCGATGCGCAACCCGTGGTTCGAGGGAGATGTATCCGAACTGCCAGGAGATTTGTTGGCGGTGGTGAACGCTTCCGCGCGGCCTGCCACCGCATCGCTATGTTACTCGGCCGCGATTTTCTACTCGGTGCCGGACGGCCGGCGGGGCGGGGAATTGACCCCGGTTTGCACGGCGTCCTTCGCGGTGCAGATCCCGCCGTTCAGCGCGCGGCAATTCCCGGTCGAGCGGGAGGGCAGCTCGCGTTTTGCTCTGCGGGCCAGGGGCGCGGCCGTGGTGCTGCAGATGCTGAAGCCGCAAGGTGACCACGTGAGAATCTACGCCGTCGATTCGAGCATTAAGTTTGGTGGAGAAGTGGTGAACCAATAAATCATCTCAGCCTGCGTTCCTGCTTTTGCGCCAGCCGGCTCCAGCGCGCCGTAAAAGGACGCCGGAAGCGCGGCGCCGTGCGGGCGGATTCCACGGCGCGGGAGTAAGCCTCGCGCGCTTCCGCCGGCCGTTTGGCGGCTTCGAGCGCCTGACCGAGGTAATACAATCCTTCCGGATCGTACGGGCGGCGCTCCACGTAGACTTCCAGATAGCGAAGACCGTCCTGGCTGCGGCCGGCCTCCAGACACGCCGCGCCGGTCTCGCGGAGAATCTCGCTCAGGTTGTGTTTCGGGTCTTGCGCCAGCACGGTCTCGAAGGATGCCAGCGCATCGGCGATGCGCCCCTGTTGCCGGGCGATGCGGCCCAACTGAAAGTGGGCGTCGGTTTCGCCCGGGTCGATCCTGACGGCGGCCTGAAAGTGTTGGATGGCATCGGTCGAGTTGCGGCGCTGCTGGTAGATGAGGCCGAGCTGGTATTGCGCTTCGCCGTCGTGGGGATTGACGGCGGCGGCATCCAGCATGCGGCGGAAGTGCTGGCGATTGCGCATGCCGGCGCCCAGATTCGAAAACTCGCCGCCCAGGAAATACCAGGCATAGAAAAGAAAGAAGGGCGAAGCGAGCCAGCGCATCAGAAAGAGCGCCGGGACCCAGAGGAAGGCGGCCGCCGCCAGGGGAATCCAGGAAAGGCAGACCACGCCCGCGGCCGCGCCGTTGCCGGCGCCGAAGACCGTGCGGACGGCGAAAAACATCAGCACTCCGAAATACAGGCATGCCAGCGCGGCGATGACCTGGAAGACTGGCAGGGGAGCGGTCCACGCGGCCAGGATCAGCGGGAGGCAGGCCGCGGCCAGCGCCATCGCGCCGCAAGTGAGCAGCGGAGAATAATCGCGCTGGAAGGAGGCGCTGAAGCCGCCGAAGTGGCCGAACAGGGCAGACAGCAGGAGCACTCCGGGAATGTAGGCGACGGCCAGCACCAGCAGGGGAGCATAGATGGGAAATCGCATCCAGGGGTTGGAACCAGCCAGCGGCAGCGACGCGGCCAGCACGCAAAGGCTGGCGATCAGCAGGCTGCCGCGGTCCAGAATCGCGCTCATGGCGGAGACCGGCCGGTAGAACAGGCGGAGC
>Ga0181524_10005545_pt1 | contig 11218 bp, 8 predicted proteins | sample PEATcosm2014_Bin_34_FD_119761 | JGI IMG/M metagenome (GOLD analysis project Ga0181524, IMG submission 119761) | Peatland microbial communities from MTU Mesocosm Facility, Houghton, MI, USA - PEATcosm2014_Bin05_60_metaG | ecosystem: Environmental > Terrestrial > Soil > Wetlands > Peat | place...
AGGAAGCACGAAGGCAACCACGACCATTAACCTGACCGTCAACTCCTCCGGTGGCGGCGGCGGTGGCGGCAGCACCGCATGCACCGTTGACTACACGGTTTCAACGTACAGCAGCAGCCTGTTCGGAGCGAATGTCACCATCAAGAACGGCGGAAGCAGCACTCTGAGCGGCTGGTCGTTGACCTGGACATTCGCCAACGGACAGACCATCAGCAGTTCGTGGAATGGAGCCGTATCGCAGAGCGGCGCGAACGTCACGGTGAGCGAACAGTCCGGCCAAACCTGGGAAAACATTCCCGCGGGCGGAAGCTACTCCGGATTCGGCTTCAATGGAACCTGGAACGGCACCACCAACGCGGTGCCCACGTCGTTCAAGCTCAACGGAACGGCCTGCACCGTCAACTAGCTCACTGCCTGCTGACTAACACAACGCGGCGAAACAGGTCGAGAGGCCTGTTTCGCCGCATCTTTGAATGAGAATGAACGCGTCAGAAAAGTCATCGGGCGCGGGCGGGACCGCCTTCGTGCCCGCGGATTTTGTGCGCCGCGCGCGCTTCATCGAGCACCGCCGTCCATGATTCGTGAGCAGGGAGATGCGTGAGGGCCGCACGCAAAACGCGCGGCCTGCGCCGCGCACGCAGGCCGGCGGCTAAAGGAAAAACTTCCCCGCGTTTGATCGATGGGGCGTGGGCTCATTCGCGTGCAGCGGGAGCGCTACACTAGCAATCTCGCCGGTAAAAAAAGATGGGGCAGACCATGGGCACCCGCCTGTGGAAAAACCAGGCAAACCTGTGGAAAACTTGGCCGAAAAGGCAGCCGATCAGCCGCAATAGGGCCGAACTTCAATACTAAATCCTTTTAGTAAATACAAGAATTGTTTTCTCTAATACTTAATCATTTTAGGAAGCACAAAAAGCGACAAAATCCAGCACTAAAACAATTTAGTAAATGCATTTATTTCTGTTGACAGGGGCTAGAAAATTCCTGTAATTTTCACCCGATCGCTAAACCAACGATCATTGGGCTTGAAACGTGCTTACTCGCGCAGTGCTCGAGCCCCCCACAGGCAGTGTGCAGTTCGGGAATCGGTTTTTGCGCGCGCCTCCTCTTTCCTTAGCGTTCCCCGCAGGCGGCCTAGCGTCGTGATCGTTACCTGTTTACCTGTTTCCCAAGATGGCCGGTCCCCGGAACGACCGGGGGTGACGCCTGCGGGAATCGTCAGTTTTCTCAAACGAAAAAAACGAAAGGGAGATAAGCATGCACTCAATGAGGTTCGGTTCGTCGCGAGTTCAACAAGCAATCCTCTTCGCTCTGGTAGCGGCGGGTTGCGTAACAATGGCGGCAAACGCCCAGACGGTATACAACAATGGAACGGGCACGAACAACGGCTACTACTATTCGTTGTATAGCAGTGGCGGGTCGGCAACCATGACATTTCCTGCAGGATCTAAGTATCCCGGCAATTACGCCATTACCTGGTCCGGCGTCAATGACGTGGTTGGCGGTAAAGGCTGGAGCACCGGCAGTGCGCAGTCCATAGGCTACAATGTCGGCTCCGCCAGCGGCTATAACAATATCTCCATCTATGGGTGGACGACAAACCCGCTGGTCGAATATTACATCTGCGAGTTTGGTTCGGTGGTGGCTGGAACGAATAAGGGCAGTGTGTCCAGCGATGGGCACACATACAGCACATACGAGCATCAGCAAGTCAACCAGCCTTCCATTCAAGGCACTGCAACTTTTGAACAGTACTTGGATAATTGGGGCGGGTCATCGACCGGATCGAACCACACAGTCACCACTGGCAACCACTTTAACCACTGGAAGAGTCTCGGGATGAATATGGGTTCTTTCAACTATCAAATCCTCGGGACAGAGGCGTATGGTGGCAGGAGTGGGTCCGTTAACGCAACAGTGTGGTAAATCTCACTGCAAATCATCCGATAACGCCAGGGCCGGCGGTCTCACAGCCGCCGGCCAGGCGTTGTTCGTTGCAAAGAGTATTCGAATGAGTTGAAGAGGCGGACGGGCCGCCGTCGCGGGCAAGCGGATTTCGAGCTCATTTTGAAAATACGTAAATCGGATGCATATGACTCTTCAATTCCAACAAACATGGAAAGAGAGATCTCTATGGGAAAGCGTCTCATTCTGTGGGCAATTCCTGTTGTTTTAGCGGCAATCGCGGTTGTTGCCAGCGCTCATTCGAATGGAGTGCCGGATAACTTTGTATTCGTCAAAGGCGGGACTTTCAAGAACACGAAATCCAACTACTACGGAAAAGGCGTAACCGTATCGAGCTTTTATATCGGCAAATACGACGTAACTCAAAATGAGTGGATCGAGGTAATGGGAAGCAATCCCTCAAAATTCAAAGGCGACAATTTGCCGGTGGAAACGGTCAACTGGTACGACAGTGTCGAATACTGCAATAAAAGGAGCATAAAAGAGGGCTTGAAGCCGTATTACAACATCGACAAGAATAAGAAGGACCCGAATAATAAGCCGGACCCGAAATTCGGCGATCTCGATACCATAAAATGGACGGTGACGATCAACGCGGGAGCTAACGGTTACCGGTTGCCGACGGAAGCGGAGTGGGAATATGCCGCGGGCGGAGGCCAGATGAGCAGGAGTTACACATACAGCGGAAGCGACGATGCGGAAGAAGTGGCATGGTATTGGAGAAACTCCGGGGATAAACCCCTGACAGGATATTGGTTCTGGACCACAATAGAACAAAACCACGATCAAACAAAACCTGTGGGCGGCAAGAAACCCAACGAGTTGGGACTTTACGATATGTCGGGCAATGTGAGGGAATGGTGCTGGGACTGGCACGGAGACTTGGAGACTCATGTAACCGACCCTAAAGGAAGTCAAAGCGGCTTTGGCCGGGTTTGGAAGGGCGGCGGTTGGATCGGCGACGCCCCCTACTGCGCGACGGCTTTCCGGGGCAGCCTGGCAGCGAATGGCGCGGGCCCCGATCAGGGTTTTCGTGTGTGTCGCAGCAAGTAAGCCGGAACAAGGCTAACCAAGCATTCCGGAGAGATGCTCCAATGTTCGCGTGGTTCCGGGGAGGTCGTTCGTGCTCGGTCGAAGAGTGCTTCTAGTCGCCGCACTCGCTTTCCGCGGCTCGCAGGCCGGGGCCCTGCCGGTCCATGTCGCTCTTGACTGGCCCGCCGGCATGCCCGCATCGGCGCCTGAGCATGCCCGCATCCAGGCGATTTGGAAGGCTGGTCCGGCCAATAACGGCGTGCCCGTCGAGGTGAACGCCGAAGCCGGGCCGGACGGGGTGGTCCTGGATCTCGGCGACGGTGTCTGGCAGGTGCAGGCTTCAGCACCCGGATACTGGAGCCAGGGAACCGATGTCGTGGTTGGCCGCCAGGCGCCTGGGAGCGTGCGGCTCGCGTTCTGGCCAGCTGCATCTCTGCACGGCAAGATCCTGACGGCCGGAGGCGAACCGCTGCCGGAGACCGTCGAAGTTCGGCTGAGCTCCATTCCGGATAATGTCGGCGAGACCTCCGCCCCGCAGGCGCCCGTCCCGCGACCGGAGCCCAGCCCGTCAAGCGCGGAGCTGAGCTGCCGGGTCGACCAAGAAACGTGGAGCTGCCAGGGTCCGGCGGGCCTGTTCGACGTGCAGCTGGAGGCCGCGGGGTACGTTCCGCGCTACGAATGGGGGTTGAGTCTGAAGGCGGCAGAGAGCGCCGATCTCGGCCGAACCGAGCTGCGCCGAACGGGGTCGGTCTTCGGGCGTGCGGTTCGAAAGGACGGTTCGAACCCACCAGGTCCCTGTCAGGCGACCCTGCAAGCGGACGTGGAGCGGCGCGGCGGTCCGGGATCGGAACCGGAAAGCGCGCCCCAAGGCGAGACGAGCTTCTCCGTGCCCCTGACCGAACGTGGCTACTTTCAAGTCGTCGGCGTGCAGCCCGGCCGGCATGTGCTGGCTGTCGAGTGCCAAGCGGCGAGCGGCTTCCTCGATCTGCGCGTGCAAGCGGACAGTGAGACCCGGATCGATCCTCCGTTGCCGCTCGAAGAGCTGACGCTGGACATCGCCGTCACGCCAAAGGTGGATCCCGAGGGCCGACCGTGGCAGCTCACCGTGGACGCGACGGCCCCGCGCTTGCGACAGATCGCGGACAAAGCCACGACCTCGGCCGATGGACGCTGGGTACGGCGCGGCCTCACGGCCGGCAGCTATCGTGTCACGGTCAACAGCTCCGACGGCACGCCGTGGCCGCAAAGATACTTCGAGCTGGGCGCAGGCAGCGGGCCGCTGTCGCTGCATCTGGCGTTTGTGAGGGTGGCAGGCCGGGTGACGCTGGGCATCCAACCGGTGCGCGGCCGACTAGTCTTCTCCAGCGACACGCTCGGCGAGCCGGCGACGCTCACCAGCGACGATCACGGCAGTTTTCAGGGGCTGCTTCCTGTCGAGTCCGACGTCCAGGAAACCATCTGGACCGTCGAGGCGCACGGCGCGCAACCGCCGATAAACCGACGCCTGGAGGGTGTAAGCGTGCCGTCGGTTGCCGGCGGGGCGACGGCCTGGCTGGAGCTGGCGCTGCCGACGATCGCCGTGCGCGGTACCGTGGTCTCCGAGGAGGGCCAACCTCAGCACGGTGTCCAAGTCACCTTTGAAGACGCCGGCAGAGCCCGAACGGACGCTACCACCGACGACGCGGGCAGCTTCGAGTTACCCAATCTGCCGCCGGGGAAGTACACCGTAGTGGCCGAGTCGGACGAGGGCGTCTCAGAGCGCACGACGATCGAGGTGGTGGAGGGCAGCGAGAGCGAGCTGAAGCTGATTCTCAAACCCTCCAAGAGCATCCCCTTCTACGTGGTCTCCAGCCAGGGGCCCGTGGCGGATGCGGCGGTGCAGGTCTGGATCGCGCCGGGGACGCCGCGGAGCTTCACGCGCACCGATCAGGACGGTAAGTTCGAGGTGAAACTACCGACTGGGATCACGGAAGTGGGGTTGACGGTCGGAGCGCCGGGGTATGCCCTCAAGCTGACCCGGCTGCCGATCTCGAGTGAAAGCGATGTACCGCCGGATGCAAATACCATCACCCTCGACGCGTCCGGCGGGACTCTTGAGCTCAATTTCCAGCCGCCGGGGCGCGCTCTAGACAGCCCCGCCACGCCTTATCTCGTGCACGACGGAGCCATCGAATTCGCCGGCGCGCTCGCCGATTGGGGCTCAAACCAAGCCGGCGCCATCGGCAACGGGTCGTCGGTGGTTGAGGCGATCGAGCCGGGAGTCTACGCACTCTGCCTCCTTGCGGACCCATCAGAGCTGGCGGCACTCTGGCTGGGCGCACTGCCACCGGACCGCTGCCGTAAGGGCTCGGTCGAGCGGGGCCGGACCCTGACCCTATCGCCACGGTGACCAAAGCGGCGTTAAGGAACCTCTGCGCAGGCGACGGCCACTCGTCCGGCCTCAATCCACGCGCCCTCGCGAAGATTGCTCTTGACAACCGTCTTCATCAGCAGTTTTCTTGTTGTATTCCCGGTCAACGCTTTTTTCGCGCTCCCGAGTCCTGAATCTTCCTCGGTTGCCCGGTCCGGCTTGAACGTGGAGGACACGAATTCGCACTTCAGTCCCGACCAAGAAAGGAATCATGATGTCCGATCCGAACCGCCATTACTTCACCGACAATACCGCCGGCGCAATCGTCTACATTACTTTCCTGCCGGCGGTTGTATATCTGTTTCTTCCGCCTTACAACTCGAGACCCTATGTGCGCTACCACGCCTGGCAGTCCATCTTCCTCAATATTGCGACATTCGTCACCGAGGTTGTAGTTGGTACGATTCTGGGGATCACGGTGCCGCACCTGCCCGCGGGCTTTATCGGATTGCATCTGATCTGGCCGGCGATCGACCTTTTCTGGTTGGTCATTTGGATTCTGTGCGCGGTGAAAGCTTTCAACGGCGAGGAATTCAAGCTCCCGATTATTGGCGCCCTCGCCGAGCGCAAGGTCAACAAGTAATCGGCCCTGCGCCCCGGCAAACCCTTGAACGGCCTGCGCGCGGGAGCCGTTCTAGCCGCAGGCGGTTGACCCTCGCAGTTGGCTTTGTTTCCGAGGGTCTTGCCCGTCGCAATGCTTGGTATGTAATCGCACTAGTTCGACCTCAACCCCAAAGGAGCTACAATGCCCGACGAAACTCCGCAAACCGGCCTTAGCGACAACGCCGCCTCCGGCCTTGCCTACATCACCATCATCCCGGCGATCATCTTCCTGGTCGTTCCGCCCTTCAACCAGAAGCCCATCGTCCGCTTCCACTCCTGGCAGTCGATCTTCCTGTGCATCGGCTGGATTGTGATCGACGTTGCACTCCACTTTATCGGCAGGATACCGTTCCTCGGCTGGCCTTTGCTCTTCCTGAGTCCGCTGGTGGGTCTCGCATTCTTCATCCTCTGGCTCATCGTGATGATCAAGGCGTTCAACGGCCAGCGTTTCAAGATTCCGGTGGTCGGCGATCTTGCCGAGAAGCAGGCCAACGGGTAACAACCCGAAGGCCAAGGCAAGCACAAGAGCGGCCTTCACGCGGCGGCTGTGCTCTTCTTCGGTTCGTTACTCGCGGAACGCGGCTGCCCTGCGTTCCACTCTGTCGCGAACCGGGGTAAACTGTCACAGTAGTCCGCACTCAACCCAAAGGAGCCACCGTGTCCGATCCCAATCAATTCGATCCCACCCCTTCCCAGCCCGCCCCGTCGGGTTTGTCCGACAATGCTGCCGGCGCGCTGGCCTACGTCACCATCATCCCGGCGATCATCTTCCTGCTTGTGGAGCCGTACAGCAAGAGTTCCTATGTGCGCTTCCACTCCTGGCAGTCGATCTTCCTGGGGATCGCCGCCTTCGCGATCAGCTTTATCAACATCATTCCCATCCTCGGGCAGATCATCTTCCTGCTGGGCATGCTGGTCCTGTTTGTGGCATGGATCATTGTCCTGCTCAAGGCCCTCAAGGGGGAGCGCTACAAGCTGCCGTTTATCGGCAACTATGCTGAAAAGCAGGCCGGCGCCTAAAGCGCCTGGCTGGCTCCAGGATGATTGAAACCGCTCCGCAAGCGCCGATCGAGCCGCAAGACTCTAACGGCGTTTGCCTTTGCCGCGGTTGCGCTTCTTGGCCTTGGATGGCTTGGGCGCGGCGTCCTTTCGCCTGGCTTTCTTTGCCTTGGGTGGGGCCTTGGCGGCTTTCTTGCCCGTCAGCGGTAAACCCTCTTCCGCAATCGAGAACTGCAAGCGGCGTTCCTGGGCCAGGATGCGGTCCAGAATCACCTGCACCCGGTCGCCGGCGCGGTAGCGGCGGCCTGAGCGCTCGCCAATGATCTCATGCGTGTTCTCGCGCCAGGTATAGCGGTCGCCGGGCAGCGTGTCGATGGGCACCAGCCCCTCGACGAAGAGGTCGGTCAGCTCCACAAAGAGGCCGAATTTGGCCGGGTTCAGCACCAGGGCGGCAAACTCCTCGCCCACCCGGTCCTGCATGAATCGAACCTTCTTCCACTCCACCAGCTCGCGCTCGGCCTCGGCGGCGCGACGCTCGGTCAGGCTGGCCTCCTCGGCTATCTGCGCCAGCTCTGCCTCGGGGATGGGCGGCTCGCCGGGGAAAGTCCCGCCCACACTAGGCGCAACAAGTCGCCGCGGCGACACGCGCCGAGGGTGGGGCACCCCGCCCTCGTTCGGATGATGCCAGGGTGAATTCTGGCGTCCGCGCTCTACCTCGGCCTGGCCGCGCACGCCGGCCCGGAGCAGCGACTTCGTTATGCGATGGACGATCAGGTCGGGATAGCGGCGGATGGGCGACGTGAAATGCGTGTAGGTGGGCGCGGCCAGGGCAAAGTGGCCCTCGTTGATCTCCGAGTAGCGCGCCTGCTTGAGTGAGCGCAGCATCAGGTAGCTCAGAATCCGCTCCTCCGGCTTGCCCTCGATGCGCGCGGCCAGCTTCTGGTACATGCGCGGCGTGACGGGAATGTCTTCGGGCGCCTCGTGCATGCGGGGATTGCGCCCCCGCCCGTGCGAGTCGCGCCGCTCGGCGCGGGTCTGGAAGCGCTTGACGGGCAAGGCGCCGAGGCCCAGCGAGTAGCCGAAGGCGGCAGCCAGCTCCTCGAATTGAACGACGCGGCGCGGGTCGGGCTTCTCGTGAATCCGGTAGAGCGAGGGCACGCCCAGGTCCTCCAACCATGTGGCCACACATTCATTGGCCGCCAGCATGAACTCCTCGATCAGGCGGTTGGCCCAGGTGCGCTCGGATTTGGTTACGCCGCGCATCTGGCCCTGCTCGTCGAATTCGATTACCGGCTCGGGCAGGTCGAAGTCGATGCTCCCCCGCTCCTCGCGCCGCTTGTTCATCAGTCCGGCGAGCTGGCGCATCCGCTCGAACTCCGGAACCAGAGCCGCGTGGCGCGCGCGGGCCTCGGCATCGGGGTCCCCGCCGACAGGTCTTCGTCGGTGGGGAGATTCGTCGCCTTCAAGAATGGCGTGGACCTCGGTATAGGTCATGCGCGCGGCGGAACGGATGACGCCCTCGACGATCTCGTAGCTCTCGATGCGGCCATCTGCATCGAGCTGCATCACGCAGCTCAGGACGAGCCGGTCCTCGCCGGGGCGCAGGCTGCAGATGCCGGTGGAAAGCTCCTGCGGCAGCATGGGAATGGCGCGATCCGGGAAGTAGACGCTGGTTCCGCGCAGCCGCGCCTCCAGGTCCAGGTCCGTCCCCGCGCGCACGTACTCGGCCACGTCGGCAATGTGCACTTGCAACTCGTAGCCGGCGCCGGCGCGCGCCGTCACCAGCACCGCGTCGTCGAAGTCGCGCGCCGTCTCGCCGTCGATGGTGACAATCGGCAGCGAACGGAAGTCGCGGCGGCCGGCGGCTTCTTCCGCGTCGAGATGGGCCACGCGGCGCGCCTCGGCGAGCACATTCTCCGGGAAGACGCGCGGCAACTGGTGCTTGCGGATCATCATCTCCACGTCCACGCCGAAGTCGTCGGGCGCACCCAGCACTTCGATCACGCGGCCTATGGGGGGCCGGGTCGGGGTGGGCCAACTGGTGATCTCCACATCGACTACCAGGCCCTCCAGATCGTCATATTGCGCGGCGGCCGCGGCTTCCGCGCCCAGCACCCGGTGCGGCGTGGCGGACTCGCCGGCCGCGGGCAGCTCCTGTCCTTCGGGAATGAGGATGGACTGCGTCATGCGCTCGTCGAAAGGCACAACGGTATGACCCTGCGCCCGGTCCGAGCGGGCGTAGTCCCACCCCAGCGACGAAGACCTGTCGCTGGGGGCCCGGTAGTGAAAGGTGCCCACCACGGTGGGGTTGCGCCGCTCGAACACGCGGACAATGCGGCCCTGGCGGCGTCCATCGGCCTTGGGCGGTTCCACTTCAACCAGCACCTGGTCGCCCTGCATGGCGCCGTTGATCTCGTCGGGAGGGATAAAGATGTCTTCCTCGCCCGAAGCCTGGCGCGCATCAGGCGCGCCGGACCTTCGGTTGGGCCGAACAAAGCCGTAGCCGTCGCGGTGCAGATCGAGCCGCCCGGCGGCCAGGTTTTCGCGCGTGCCGAAGGCAGGCCGCGGAATGCTCCAGTGCTCGCGATCGAGCTTGACCAGTTCGCCGCGCGCGGCCAGGCGGGCCAGTTGCTCCAGCAGCAAGCGCCGCTCGCGCCCGCCACCCAGGCTCAGCTCGCGCACCAGTTGCTTGTATCCGGCTTTTTGACCGGCGGAGCGGGCAATCCGCGCCACCAGTTCGCCATCGGTCATACGATAAGAGTAGGCTATTGGCTAACCTTGTTCACCGTTCTCTCGCTAAACTGCCGTGCGTCGGCTTAGAATAGCGGCAGCGCAGTGTTTTGGCGGACCACGAGGGAATCGCATCCTGCGAGGAGCCGCCGATTGGGCCGCCGATGGCGCGTTGGCCGGCGGTCCGCACCTTCAGTTTTTTTGGGCCCGCGGCAGTGGCCCCTGCCTTGGCAGCCCCGTCCCAGCAGGACAGAAAAGGAATCGTCTTGAGCGCAATGTGGAAACCCAACCAGCCCGGTCCTACGAATCTTCCCCCCCCCCCCGAACCCCCTGTCCGGCCCGCGCCGCCGCCTCCTCCTCCGGTCGTCGAGCCCGTCGTCAGCCGCGCCCCGGCTGCGAGCGCCGAACAGGCCACTATCGGCAAGAGCCTGTTCATCAAGGGCGAAATAACCGGCTCCGAGTCGCTGTTTGTCGATGGCAAAGTCGAGGGCAGCATCAACCTGACCGGCAACCGCGTCACCATTGGCCGCAACGGCCAGGTCGCGGCCAACATCACGGCCCGCGAGATCGTCGTCCTGGGCAAGGTGCGCGGCAACGTTGTGGCCACAGACCGCGTGGACATCCGCGCCGAAGGCTCGCTGAGCGGCGACGTCTCCGCAGCCCGCATCAGCATCGAGGATGGCGCCTTCTTCAAGGGCGGCATCGACATCCGCAAGCCCGAAGGCAAGGCGGGGCCTGCGGCCGCCGCTCCAGTCCAAGCACTCCCCGAGGCGCCCAAGCCGTTTCAGCCGTAGTTGAACGATAGGTCTCGCTGAGACAGAAGCGCCCCCGCATTGCCGGGGGCGCTTGTGTCTTTGGGGGGTGGACTGGGAATGCCCGGGCGCACGGGATCGGCAGGGTGGGCTGACGGACGGAAAGGAGGCAAATGAGCCGGAAATGAACTCGATATGAATTGCAAGAGTCTTGTTGCAAGTTTAACAAAACAAAACATATAGATAAAAATGAACTGGAAACGATCTCGAATTCGCCTTATCCCAGTCCGAGCCGCTTCATCGTCACCCTGGGCAGCGCCGACCCGGTCTTTTCCAGAACCCACTTTGCCACCATTACCCAAACCAAGGTTCCGGCCAGCAGTTCGCCCAGGTCGGTCCAGCGGATCTGCGCGGGCAGGTGCGACTGGCCCAGATAGCCCAGCAGGCTTCTCAGTCCCCAGGCCACCACCCAGACCCCCGCTCCGCTGACCAGCGCGGCCAGCAGGCAGCGGCCCAGTTCGGCATAGTCCAGGCCGGCCAGCGAGACCATGCGACGCTGGTGCAGCAGTACGGCGATGGTCAAAGTTTGCAGGGCGATTCCCAGGTCGGAGGCGATGGCCAGCCCCATCGCTCCATACAAGTGGTAAAGCCCGGCATAAACAGGCCAGGAGACCACGGTGACCACTGTGCTCGCCAGCATGGGCACGAAGGTGTTTCCCGCGGCGTA
>Ga0181524_10005547_pt1 | contig 11218 bp, 8 predicted proteins | sample PEATcosm2014_Bin_34_FD_119761 | JGI IMG/M metagenome (GOLD analysis project Ga0181524, IMG submission 119761) | Peatland microbial communities from MTU Mesocosm Facility, Houghton, MI, USA - PEATcosm2014_Bin05_60_metaG | ecosystem: Environmental > Terrestrial > Soil > Wetlands > Peat | place...
ACGACGTTTGATTTCGACGACGTTTGATTTCGACGACGTTTGATTTCGACGACGTTTGATTTCGACGACGTTTGATTTCGACGACGTTTGATTTCGGGCTTCACTTGTGAGGGCCCTCGGGCTGATAAACTTGCGCAGTGCTACCCCCTTTCGTTCAGTTGAAGCGCGTTCTGGGCAACAATGCGTGGCCTCAACGAGTCAAAGCCCGTTCATATACCGTGATGAGCTGTTTAGCTATGCTCGTCCACGAATAATCCTGCAGCACCTTATGCCTTTGTTTTTCTATGTCTTTTTCGACGTCATTACTGAAAACGGCTTTAATTGCCGTTGCGATTTGCTTTGAAACGTTAGCGCGCATATCGATAGGATAACCACCGATCTCAGAAAGAATATAACTCAATCCACCGAGATCGGCAAGCACCGCAGGAGTGCCTGCCGCGATGCTTTCCAAAGCGGCGATCCCAAACGCTTCACAACTGCTGGGCAGCACAAACACATCTGCAGTTGCATAGAACGCTTTCAGTTTTTCGTCAGATACTTTGCCTACAAAGATGCACTTATCGGAGACTCGCTCACTGGCCGCCAGTCGCACAAGTTCGACGCCGTATCCGTCATCTTGCCCAATGAATACAAATTTAGTTGACGGATACTCTGGAAGAATTTTAGCAATCGCCTGTACAAGATATTGAGGTCCTTTATACGAGACCAAGCGACCTACAAACAGTACGAGGTGTTCTGGGTTGCCGAGGTCGTGTAAGAGTTGGGACGAAGTCTTCAGATTTCTGAACTCTTCCGGCGTGATGCCGTTCGGAACGATGCTGATTCGTCCTTCTGGGGCTCCAAGTTGCAGATACTGCTCCCTGTTTATTGGCGTCAGAGCGATGAGCGCAGCGGCTGAATGCAACACGGCGCGCCCGAAGGCAGCATCTGCGCACTTTTTGAGCAATTCGCGAAAACCGCCATATGACGATATCATGTCGTGCGCTGTGAGAACGAATGGCGTCTTTTTCAATTTCGATGCTATTACAACGAGGCTCGGTTCAGCGTGCAAATATTGGTGAACGTGGACGACGTCATATTCTTGAAGATGCTCAAACAGGTAGCGGATAAGCCCTGGCACTACGTACAACGTATAGAGAGCTAGCCTTGGTCTAAAACGGTAGATCTTCACTCCGTCAGCGTTTTCTTCATAGCGGGGCAAATCTGGCAGTGAATTTCGCAGCGTCAGCCCCTTGTTTGAGAGACCCGGGACGTCCTGCTGAGCTACTGAACTCGAGGTAACAACGGTGACGTCGTGACCCAGCTTCGCAAGCTCCCTAGAAATGTAGAATACGTGGAGTTCGGCCCCTCCCGCCCTCGGATAAAATCGCTCCACGACCTGCAGTATTTTCATTAAGCTGCCTCGTCCAAATCCTCTCTTCCTTCTGCGCTGGTTTGCCTATTTTATGCTCGTTGAAACACGCTCAAATCGGGGCTTACCAGCAAAGTCTCGAATCTCTGCCAAAGAATCGGGAAGCTGGTATTTAAAAGCTATCGATACTTCGCTGTGCCAGCCAAGTTCTGAGAAATACGCGCTTCCTACCCTCCGCAGTATCCTTTGGTAAACGGCAAGGGGGCAATTCGTGCTGTCCTCTAAACTTCTTTAAAACAAAACGTACCGTTGTGGTTTCCAGGTTTGGCCACTGCTTTTATAGTTTCGCTTCACACGTTTGCTTTTTGCGAGCACGTTGGTTTGTCCGACGCCTAATTAGCCGGGGCCTCTCATTTCTACAGCTTCCGGTTATTTGGATAAATATTCAGACAAGTGTACAGGTTCTCAACAGAAGCTGGGAATTGTGAGGTGTTGCCGTCTCAGGTATAAGGTCGTGCATCTCAAACGATCGAGGCAACGCGGGCAGTAACAAGTCATCCAAGCATCTGTGCGTAGACTTCGAGAAGGTTTCGAGCGATATTTTCCCACGAATAAGGGCGAACAAGTTCTCTCGTTCTGACCGCAGCTCCTTGTGATTTCAATGCCTTGAGCTTGCTCGGAAACTCGTCGACGTTGGCGTAGCAAAAACCGTCAGCCTCATCAAAGATGCGTGGCAAGCCGCCGAATCGGGTTGAGACAACGGGCAGTCCCGAGGCCATTGCCTCAAGAACAGAAAGAGGGATATCAATGCTTCCTGCAGGATCCGTCGTTGGAAATATATAGCAGTCCGAGAGTCGATAAAAATCCTCGACGTTAGGATTGAAAGCTTTTGCCACCACGACGCCAGCCTTCTTTAAAACGGCGCCAACTTGACGCTCATATTTGGTTGACGGTCTGCCGACTAATAGAACTTGGTTTTCGTCATCTTCCTGGATCTTCTTCAGACACTCCACGTTACGCCACTTCCGGACAGATCCTACGTGTAAGACGACAAATTTGTCTGATTCCACATTGTACCGTGTACGCAGCTCCTCTTTTTCCGCCTTTGAAACAGGGCAGAACCTCTTGAGATCAACGCCGCTGTACACAAAAGGCAGCACGTTGCAGCTAAGCCGACGATACGTCGCTTCAGCTTCTATTGACTGGGTCAGCACAAGGTCAGTTTTTATGAACGGAACAGCGGGTTCAAGAAGCGACGAAGCCGCAAACCAGAGCCCGTGTGAAAACCCTCGGAATGGAATGAGAGGTGAACATATGACGGTCTTAGAATTCGTGCACCTCCGCTGGAGGATGCGCGTCAGCAAAAAACTGAAAGGAGAGGCCGCAGTGATCGAATGTATCACGTCAGGGTTGAACGCCTTGACCTTCGCCCACTCATCGCGCGATAGCAGACGTTGCAAGTCAAAAAACGTGACGTTGCATTCTCTCGCGATGATCGGCAACAAGTTGTGCGCCATGACTTTGCGAGCTTCGTCGGGCGGCGATATAGTGCCAACTATGCATACCTTCACGTTAAGACCCCCACGGATCATTTAGATGTGTCTCTCGATCTCGTAAGCTTACCGCCCGTACCGTGCCGCAAGTCTTTGCACTTGATGTGCGTAGCTCACTGCAGGTCCACCCAGCATCGGGAGCAACAAAAAAGTCCGTGTTCCCGTTCATTGATCCCCTAGGAAGCTCGTGCTCGACTGCATTTTTACCACAAGCACCGCTAAACGGTTGGTCGAAGGGCGCAAGCACGTGAATAGGCGAATATAGCTGAGTACGTCGGAAGCCAGCGAAGACTACCCTCGATCGCAGCGGCCATGGTTAAGCACCGAGCTAAGTCACATAGACCTGTTGGCATGCTTCAAGAAGGTCCGGGCAGATTTTAGCAGTCCCGTTAACTCCCACAGGCCATCCCTACTTAAGATATTCCGTACGGCGATTCGAGCGTACGAAGCGCTGAAATAGTACTCTTTGAGCGCCGATTCGACAGAACGGACGAGATCGTCACTCGGCAAATCTGGGTACGAGATGACGCATCGCTGAAATCCGTGCTCATCGATCGTCCTGCTCGAATCGGATTCGACCAGATAGCCGTTGTCAGAGATCCATTGGTAGAATTCCGTCCCGGGAATTGGGGTCGCCACTGCTATCTGAAGCATGTCGGGTTTGATCTCCTTAATGAACTGTATTGTCTGCCGTATCGTGTCGTCGGTCTCCTCAGGCAAGCCAAAGATGAAGTCACCCAAAACCTTTAGGCCGGCCCTCTTTGCAGCAACGGTAAACGCTTTCGTGTCGGAAGTCGTGACGCCTTTCTTAATGTTCTTAAGTATCTTGTCGCTGCCCGACTCGTAGCCGACATCGATGAGGCGGCAGCCAGCTGACTTCATTATTCGCATCGTTTCATAATCGAGCGTGGCGCGCGCATTGCACGACCAGCGAACGTCAAGGTCACGTCGTTGAACTTCGGCGCAAATCTCCCTGACTCGCTTCTTGTCGATGGTAAACGTATCATCTTCAACAAAGATCTCCTTGACGGCAGGGAGCTCCGTGCTGACATACTCGAACTCATCAACGACGTTGGTGACGCTTCTCGCGCGGAACTTCGTACCCATGAACGTCCTCGGCCACGAGCAGAACGTGCACCGGTTTGGACAGCCGCGCGCCGTAAATAGCTGCACCATTGGGTGCAGTGCGTGGCTGAGCGTGTAATCCCTAATGTCAAGGTGGTTCTTGTACACACTCGTTACGAACGGGATGGCGTCGAGTTGCTCAGACGTCATGAAGGGTCGATCTGGAGTTTGAACAGTGCGGCCGTCTCGCCTGTACGATATGCCCGGAACCTCTCCCAAATCAGTCTCGTCCTCAGTTGCCGCAGCGATGTCTCTGATCGTAAGGTCGTACTCGTACCTTCCCACTACGTCCACGTGGTCGTCTTGCAGCATTGCGTCGTGAACCTGAGATGCAGGCGGTCCGACTACCACCGACATAAAATCACCATCTTGTTTCAACTGCCGGATAATGTCGATGTCGTTTTTCACGCTTGCGAAATTCGACTCGATCACGAGTATATCCGGATCAAACGCATCAATATCGTTCTTGACCGCTGGCACCCCCCACTCCTTCGCTGACGCGTCTACCAATCTTGCGCGATACCCCGCGTCTTCAATGACTCCTGTCGCGTACGATAACCAAATCGGATACCAGTACGTGCCTCCGAGTGCAACGACCCCCTGCCACCTCGTGCACCTATGGAACCCGGACAGGGTTTTTCCGTTTGACACAAAAGGTGGGTGCAGAAAATAGACTCTCATTTAGTGCCGCCGCCGCTCGTCGTCGATTGGACAGCGAAAGAAGCATGTACGTTGCTCTCCGACATTCCGGATCGACCCACCTGATCGCCACCTAGCGCGTGTTCATGCCTCTACGTCTTCATCGGGTGCGAGCGGCCTATAAATGTTTCGCGCACGTGCACGAATATAAGTGGCAATATCATGACATTGCAAGTCGCTCATAAAACTTGTCGTGTCCCGAGGAGGTTTTGCACCCTCACAGAAACGTCGAATGACTCGTGAAGGGTAAACTTCGGTCAGTCTCACGGCGTGCAAAGATTGAAATCACTCGCCTGCGGCATTCGCCAAGGTTTGGTTCGCATCGAAATACTCGAAACTACGAAGAATTTCGGAGGGCCAGATTCAACTCACTCTCTCCAGGTGCATTTGGATTACGCGCGAAAAATTCAGGGAATCACGCATACCTTCCGCCTCAAGCTTCGCCAAACACATCGGCTCCGGGCCATTCGGCGCGCTCGAAATCTTTCAACTCGGTATTAGATCGCTCAAGGAACTAGGCGTGAGGGGCGCTTGCCAGATCGATCTCCATTGATTTGCAGGTTGCGTTGTCATTAGTACTTACTTGAAGTCTATTAAAAAGAAGTCTAATCCATTATTCGCTCTTGACTAGCGAGGGCATTCAATGTGGCAGGGCTAGTGGCAAAAACGGGAGCACCCCGAACAGGAGTATGTCGTCCACCGCGTGCATCGTGACGACAAACGGCAAGTTTTTTGTTTTGTAAAATGCGACGCCAAAGACGACTCCGGCTCCCATCGTGAAGAGGAGCTCGTAGAAGTTTCCGTATATCGCGTGCAAGGCGCCGAAGAGCACGCTCGTGATTAGGATTCCCGCAACCGCACCGCTTCGCTCAATGAACTGCGGCTGCAGCAGGACGCGAAAGAGCAGCTCCTCAACGAGTGCTACAAAGAAAATCATAACGATGCTCAACCCTATGAGCTCTGAGGCTGAAGCACTTGGGATAAGCGGATTCTTCCCAAGAATGATGTACTCGATAAGCCCAATCCCCACGCCAACGAGGGTGCCAAACGGAATGAGGTACGTCAATCGGAGACCGCCCGTGAGCCCAAGGTCGTGGCGGCTCAGTTTTCGGTGTGCAACGATCGCTATGATCGGGATGTACATTACGCCGTAAAACGCTACCCACACGTACAAGCTCACCGAAGGGATGACCAAGATGAGGGGCAAGCACATCACCCCGACGGTGGCGAGCGAGTAGATAATCGACACGTGCCCAAATGAGAAGCTGACGACACCAAACACCGATATCAGAGCGAGCGCTTTGACGAGCTGTACCCGCTCGTCGTGCAGCGCTACTACGATAATAGCGACCCAGATGATGTTGAGCGCTTGCACGCCAGCGTAGAGCACACTGTAGCCTGTAAAGAGCAAGCCGTCGCCGGCGAGGATAAGGAATATGGCGAGGAACTCATACCAAGCCAAGTTAAAAACGGTCCGCGCCCTAGCTACAGGAGCTAGCGCGCCTCGTGTGGTGCGACTGAGACGCAAAACTATCCCTCAAGATGTTACTATTCTTTCGGCCAGTTAAAGATACTAGGTACTTCGGGCGTGTGTTGCTATTTTTTCGGCACCAGCGACCGCCTCCATTGGATTCGGCGCATTGCTTACAAGTTCGATTATGTCTGGGCTGCTTTCGGAGCAGTCGATACTTGTTATTTTATACCCGCGCACTCACAAGAAGGAGTGGGCGCCGGTTCTGCGTCCGCGTCAGAATCGAAGTAACTCTTTTGATGCGTACCGTCAAACAAAGCCTCGACGTAACTAATCCTTGGTTTGTTCATAGATCATCATAGCAATTTGAGGACTTACTGAGCGTACCCACGTGATCTATCGATGATGTCTTGCAGAGCGCTACAAACAGTATCAATTTGTTCCGTTGTTAAGGCAAGCCCAGACGGCAAATACAGCCCACGTTCGTAAGCCCGGTCGGTGTTCGGATAGCTCTCCCCTTCAAACAGTCCCGTGCGGGCAAAAACTGGTTGTGCGTGAAGACCGACAAAAAAAGGTCTTGCTCCGATATGCCTCTCTTTGAGGAGACCAATCATCGTTTCGGCACTAATTTCGCACTCTTCATCAAGCTCAATCGCATACATCCAGTGGACCGTTTTGGCATAGGGTTTCTCGACTTGGAAACGTACGTGGGGAACATCTTGTAGCTTCTCCTTATAATACTGTCCCAGCGTTCGCTTTATTGCTACAAACTCCTCGATACGCTCAAGTTGTGCAACGCCTACCGCTGCCTGGAGGTTACTCATCCTGAAGTTGTAACACAGCTCAGTGTGGTAGAATCGCTTTGTTGGCTTGAAGCACAGATCACGATACGAAGCAGCCCTCTCTGCAACTGTCGGATCATTGCTGAGAACCATTCCCCCCTCACCAGTCGTAAGGATTTTGTTAGCATAAAACGAGAAACACGCCGCGTCACTCATGTTGCCACATTTGATCCATCGATCCTTGCTCTGGCTCAAATATTCCGCGCCGTGAGCTTCTGCAGCGTCTTCTACGATTTTCAGATCATAACGTGACGCTATATCAAAAAGAGGGTCCATGTCAACGGGATGGCCATAAATGTGTACCGGCATGATCGCCCGTGTCTTTTGTGTTATCTTCGATTCTACGCCATTTACGTCCATATTCCACGTTTCAGGGTCCATGTCAACAAGCACAGGCTTCGCGCCGAGCCTGAGCGCCGCTATCGCGCAAGATATAATGGTGAATGACGGCATGATGATCTCGTCATCCTTGCGAATGCCCAGCGCATACAGCGCTGTTTCGAGTGCAGCCGTGCCACTACAGACGGCTACCCCATATTCGGTACCAATGTAGTGTGAGAAACCCCTTTCGAACTCCGTTACGAACGGGCCTTCAGAGGATATCCAACCACTATCTATACACCGTGTAAGCAGTTCTTGCTCTCTGCCGTCAAGCAGTGGTTCGCTGACTGGAATCACGATTGATCCTCGTGAGGGATGCTGACATGACGTGCGAAGCGTACTTTATCTTGGTCGCCCAAATAAGGCCCTTGTTTTATCTCTATCATCTCGGTAGGTTCAAGCATTTTGAAGCCATGGCCCCCGGATGCCAATAAAATAAGATCTCCTGCTCCCAATGTGAAGCTGCTCCAATATTCGTTGTTGCCGGTGTATAGATCGACTTGAACTTTCCCACTCTTGATAATGAGGACCTCTTGCGTGCGCACTATCTCACGATTGACTTCGTTGTGAACGTGGGGCTCGATAATTTCTCCCTTTTCATGCTTCATATATGCAAGCTGCTGTGAGAATTCAGGGGGAGTGAAAAACCGTATCCCGCTTTGTTCAAAATCTGAGCGAATTATAATGGCACATATCTGTCGCTCTTTGTCTCGGATTATTTCTGGAATCATCATATCCTCCCGATTATTTTAACTAACTTGTGCGCGTTTGCTGAAGAAATAATCAGTAGGAAGGATAAGCGAGACGATAAGCTTTTTGGTGATCTATGAACCTTGCTCTTTCCTCTACATGCCATCATAAAGTCCACCTCTTCTTCAGGGGATGCTCTTTGCCGCGCGTTTGCATCACAAGTGCCCATTTCGCCCAAAACAGAGAGCAAGAGACATAATCGCTTCATACGGTACAGACTCTTTTTAAACGGCAGGTTGGTTACTCCGAAGAACAGAATCTATCTTAGATACTCTTTGCCACCATATACCGAACCAGTGGATATTTGTCAATTTAATTACTATCAGAATGGAGAAATAAATCTGGCCACGTATCGTGAAAAAGTGTAAGCGTTGTGCTATCTGAATCACTGTCCCAAAGACCTCAGGGCTGATTCAAAAACATCGCGGAAACGAGGTAGCCTAAAGGAGACTGATGCCCAAAGGTGGATCGAAGGTGAACGCTACCGTTATTACAAGTTGGCGTCGAACAACTCAGACACACTAAGAAAACAGCCGATTACAAGGGTCAAGCGGCGGAACGTTTTTGTATCGTGCAGCGTGGGCCAAATAAATGGCAGAACACACATTGACTGCGCGGCGACTTGGATTGACCGCGTTAGTAACTCCACTAGTAACTCTCAGCAACTTAATTCTACTCCCTATTCTGACAAGGAAACTGCCAATAGCTGACTATGGGACCTGGGCTTTGATTATGGTTACCCTCAGCCTGTTGCCGATGCTCGTGACTTTAGGGCTTCCAACCGCAATGACTCGATTTCTTGCTGCGGCGACGGACAAACGTGAAATCCGAGAGGACTTCTACTCCATGGGATTCGTCGTATTGCTTACCAGCTCGATTGTTTCTGGGCTGCTTTTTTTGTTTGTGCCACAAATCGCAGCAGACCTGTTTCAGAACAATCTCACCACTGCCCTGCTGCTCATTCCGAACGCCTTAATTGCTTGCCTGAATGCCTTTATTTTTTATTATTTTACAACATTCCAGCAGATTAAAAGGTACTCCGTTTTAAGCCTCGTTAACGCATACCTGAATACGGCTCTGATAGCTTATTTTGTTCTTTCGGGTTATGGACTGGAGGGTGCCCTGATAGCGCTCTTAATCCAGCAGCTTGTGGTGTTCGTCGTTGTGACGTCTCTCATTGTCGCTGACATTGGTTTTGCTATCCCGAAGTTTCGGCACGTCAGAGAACATCTCGCTTTTGGTATACCCCTAATCCCGGCCAATCTAGCGACTTGGGTCACAAATTCAAGCGATCGTTATCTCGTTGCGCTTTTTTTGGGTACCGCGGCCGTGGGCTATTATTCGCCCGGATACGCTGCAGGGAGTACCATCAGTGTGATCTCAGCACCATTTATTTTACTATTTCCAGCGGTCCTGTCAAAACACTACGACGAGAACAATATTACGGCTGTACGCACGATCATGACGTATTCACTGAAGTACTACGTGGGGATAGGATTACCGTGCGTTTTTGCCTTATCCGTTTTGTCAAAGCCTCTTTTGCTTGTGTTAACTACGCAGCAGATTGCAGAAAACGGCTATCTAGTAATACCGTTTGTAGCCGCAGGAACTGCGGTCGCCGGAGCGAACCTGGCGTTTGTTCCGGTACTCACGTTAAGAAAGAAGACTGCGATCATCGGATCGATATGGATGCTGAGTGCTGCATTGAATTTTTGTTTGAACTTGGTGCTTATTCCCTATTTGGGAATCATTGGCGCTGCAGTTAGCACTTTTTTCGCATTCCTTCTCACTCTTGTGTTAACGGTGTTCTATGCGTTTCGACATTTTAGGTTCGACCTGAGCGGCGGATTCATCGTGAAAAGTGTCTGCGGCTCGAGTATTATGGCACTATTTCTATTCTTGTGGGGTCCCTCAGGGCTCTTCAGTATACTCTTATCGATCGCACTTGCCGCCATAATCTATCTGGCCGTGATGCTTACGCTGCGCGGCCTCACCATAAAGGAGATTAAACTCATTTATGGGGTCTATAAGGGCGCTTAACCATAAGGCTTACTTTAATTCAATTAAACTCTAATGCCTGACGCGTTCTTAAATTCGCGTTGCGTGTCACTGCTCTAGTGCTTACGCATCTTTTTTTCGCACTGCGGTTTTCCCGCAGAGTGCTTTACGGAGTCATCAACGCAACTCGGTCCATCAACCCGGTTTGTTTGAGATGAGAGATGCGCAGAGGACCGCGCTATTTTTCTAGATTCTTCGCTGACCAATTGTTCGTTCTCGCTCATGGCATTGCGACGGAATCGCAGCTCACTTCAACTTCTTTCAAATCGTGGCTCCCCGACGTCAGAAATTAAGCGGTAGCACCAAAGCGACACGTGCCACGCTACAACAGTGGCACGAGTGACTGCGACGCAAAAAATGACGCCACCACGCAGAGGTGGCCTTAAGTGGGGGGCAATTCTCTCCGCTTCGAAACAAAGTAAAAACGCTCCTCTCGAATAATTGTGACCTTACCGACACAGCATACGCACAGTGAATAAAAATGTGTTACCTGTCAAACATAGGCCCATTTTTTTGCTTGCAGCACATAATACAGTAAGCGTGCAATCAAACGATGTCCAAAGGCACACGACGCCGTCAATGGTGTTCAGTGCCAATTTAAGACGACTTTTTGCTATCCCCGTTGTTTCTGTGCACCTTGCAGTTGACACGACAAGAAAGGTTTTTTGGGGGGCCATATTTTGGTCGATGGTCTGATATCCGCAACGCACAAGATAATCTGTCTGAAACTGGGAGGTGGGTCATCGCCGCACGGCGCGTTCAGTTCAAGGGGCCGCCAAGCGCATACTCGAGATAAAAATGGCATTATCCGCGGTGGAACGTGCCTGATAAGGATAGCGCTTCTGAATTAGCACTACCGATACCGCATACACGAATAACCGCCGCACGGACTGCTCTATAGAAAGCTTAACTAGTTGAAGACATGACTAAAGCAACTTACCGTCTAGCAGGCCCCTATAAATGAACACGCGGTAATGCATCTGAGGCT
>Ga0181524_10005551_pt1 | contig 11211 bp, 7 predicted proteins | sample PEATcosm2014_Bin_34_FD_119761 | JGI IMG/M metagenome (GOLD analysis project Ga0181524, IMG submission 119761) | Peatland microbial communities from MTU Mesocosm Facility, Houghton, MI, USA - PEATcosm2014_Bin05_60_metaG | ecosystem: Environmental > Terrestrial > Soil > Wetlands > Peat | place...
CCTTTATCTCCATGGCAAAGGGCGCATTGGGTGCCAAAGATCTTCTTGCCGCGCGCCACGGAAACCTCGGTGAACTTGACGGGGTTCTTTCGCGCCTTGTCCTCGGCGGAAATCGTTGCCGGGTGAGCCGCAGTTGGGGCGGGTTCAGCAGGAGGAGTTGTCTCCTTCTTTTCTTGGGCCCACAAGCAACCTGTTACTATAACCAGAACTAGCCATAATGTCTTTGAAGGCATAGCATCCCTCGGGCGGATATCGGTCTTGCGCCGCAATCAATCCGACTCGCAGAAGATTGCGGTGCTTTTGAACCACCCCACCGCCAAGCGAGCAATTTCGTTACCCAGTTTAACCCCGGAATTTCCGTTTTCATAGGATTTTCCACTTTCAAATCCCAGGTTCTTGAAAAAACTAACCCCTCGAGACTTGAGGTGTCTGTTCAAAAGGGAACACATACACAGATTCGTTTTTGACCGATTTTAGTTGAGCTTTCCCCCCAGAGACCCCGGTTTGCCCTTCGAAACTGCCCGCACAGAGCCTCCATCTCATTCGTCCAAGCGTCGTGCCAATCGCTTCCTCCCGCTGAAAGCGGTCGAAAAAGACGGGGTCACTTTCCATTTCGAAGTGCAAAAGTTTGTCGGGGGCCTGCCGGGCGCTCACATCGAGATGCGCGGGTGTGTGTGCTTTCGGACGTACCAACAGGGGTTGTAACCCAAGTGAGGAAACAAGGAGTTCACACAGGTCTGCTTTTGGGGATCGAGAAAGTAAAAATCTGATTTGCCGCTCTTTAGTGTCACGTCGTAGTAGGGCCGCACGGTGACCCTGCCATAAGGGGCGCGCCCTTTCGGAATCGGGATGCGCACCGAGGCGTAGTCCCCTGCATACACCAGGGCGAGCAGCCCCGCCATGATCAAGACAATTCGCTTTACGAGTTTCACGCGCTATCCCACCCCATGGCTACCCGGCTCATCCAGCGCAGACCTCCGCCTTTGAGGTCTGCGGTTCTTCCTGAGACACGCACTCCCGAACCCAAGGGCAGGTGTCCATCTTTGAGATTGGCAGTTTTTGCAAAGGAAGAGCCGCGGACCCCAAGAACGGGAGTCCGCGCCCCCACTTCCCGCATTACTTCGTGCGCTTGGCCGTAAAGTCGCGGTCGCCGAACCGTTCGCTGTGTACTTTCCCCTTCATGGAATCGCCGTCGACCGTAGCGCTGTATTCCATGACCATGGTGTCGCCATTCTGGGTCTGGCGCTTGACGGTGAAACTCACCTTGTTTCCTGTGACCGTACCCTCCAGCGGCGCGTCTCCGCGTCGTCCGCTCAGCGTGCCTTTAATCGTGGCGCCGTCCTGTTGGATCGTCAGGGTCGAGGTCATGGGTCCATTGGGGCCCTCGGACGACATTTCCCACGTCCCGGCAACCTTGGCGGGCTCGTCGGCGGCCAAAACATTGCCCACCCACATCAGCAACATCCCACACGCGAACGCTAACACCAAAGAATAGGTTATTCTTTTCATCATGATATCTCCTCATTTTACCTTGGCTAATTTTTGCTCGCGGAACCCTTGGCAGCGAGTCTCATGCGGATTCAGCACCATGATAGACGTCCGCGACGAGGGTGCAGTTACGACCCGGAAAACAGGGAGGTCGTTTATTGGATGAAACCCGCGATTCTGCCCAATGTTTGTTTTCAATAACCTTCCGGCTTTGAACGTACAAAAAAAGAATTCTTTTTTATTTCCTCGGCGCGTGAGCCCCTCGGCTCCCGCTGCACAGGTCGATTTCTCTTGGAACGCCCATCTCCACGGTCTCCGTAAATTCGACATGGCCCCGCCGACGTTCGAGCACCCCTCCACTATATACCGTAACGATATTGTTGTCAAGAGAAGTGTGCGAGCGTAAGAGGCTACTGCCCTTCCAACTTTTTGCGACGCATCCGCGTAAGCTCGACGGGGCGCGGACAAGTCATAAAGCCACCAGGAAAGTTGGGGGCCTCCGCGGCATGTTTTGGGAACTGGGGTTCATCGTAGATCGGGCCGGCTGGCGCACAGCGCAACTCTGCGATTCACCTCTCTGACCAAGCCCGCCGATATTCCTGTTATGCCGATCTACGGACGCCACTTCGAGCCCGGCCAGTTGCAGTTTATCACCACCAGCACCCATCGCCGCAGCCGGCTATTTGCGAGTCAACGCTTCTGCTGGACCTTTGTCGAGACTCCCCGTCCCACCGATAGGTGTTGGTGCCGTCACCCGTCAGATCCCCCGCCGCGTCGTAACTGTAGCCGGAGGTGGTGATGCGGTTGGTGCTGGCACTGTACGTCAAGGCCAGGCACCGGGGCTCGGCGGGGCTGGCGGTGCAGTCCATGTTGCCGTACTGATCGTAGCTGAAGGTCTGGCTGTAAGTCGAGCTGCCCGTGGCCGTGGCGCTGGCGAGCCGGTTCAGGGTGTCGTAGCTGTAACTTGCCTTGTGGCTGAGGCCGGTGTTCACGTTGTCGTTATAATAGTAACCGGCTACGTTGCCGTTATTGTTCGTGCCTTGCGGCCAATTCGACGATGACTCGCAGCAAGCGTAGCGCAAACCTCCGACTTTCGACTCAAGTTTACCTCCAACTCCGCCGAAGATAAGGATTGAGGGACCAGATTCGGGCTGGGCGTGTGCGTCCCTTCAGGCCTGGGTGTGCGCCCGCTTGTTTGGTTGGGCCGCGGAGATTCCTGCCGTAGCACCCTGCGGAGGAGCAACCTACGACTTCAGCTTCGCCGGTTGTGACCAGGACTCATGGGTTCGTCCAGGGGGTTGATGAAGAACATGGTAGCGCCGACCGGCGCCTGTCCCGACGTGGTCGGGAGAGCCTGCCCCTTTCGCTGCGCTCAGGGCAAGCTCTGAGCGGGGCGAAGGGTCGGCACGTGCTGAGCTAAAGCTCCGCGCTACAGCACGCCATCAACCTCGTCAGAGGCCGCGAGGGCATTTTTCATCGCCCTGTTAGCGGGTTCGAGAGCAGGGAAAGGGAGAGAATCTAAGTGCAGGCATTTCGTGAATCGGCCATCCGCCGCAAATTGATGTGGGTCCTTATGCTCACCAGCAGTGCGGCCTTGGTGGTGGCTTGTGTGGCATTTGGCATTTACGATGCGCTCGCCGTCCGCTGTGGCATGGTGCGCGATCTCACGACCTTGGCTGAAATCGTCGGCCAAAATAGCGCCCCGGCCTTGGCATCGGGCGACAGGAACGCCGCTTCCCAGTCCCTCTCCGCGCTGCGCGCCAAACCCGACATTATAGCCGCCGGCGCGTACTCGCCGGAGGGCAAGCTTCTGGCCGAGTATTACCGCGCCAATGTCCCCATCCCATTGCCTCCCAAAGCGTTGCGGGGGGAGGAAGGAATCTCTTGTCTCGATCGGCTGGCTCTTTTCCACCCCATCACCCGCAACGGAGGCGTGGTGGGAGCCGTCTATTTGCAATCCGATTCGAAGGAATGGGACCACTGGGTTTGGCGCCATGCGCTGATTGCCTTGATCGCGACGCTGGCCGCAGCCGGAGTGGCCCTGCTCCTTTCCCGTCGGCTGCCACACCTTATTTCCGACCTGATTCGGGGCTTGGTACAGGCTTCCCCAGAAGCGATGGGGGAAAGGAATCTCTCCGCCTTTGCGCCCGAGCCGTGCAAGGACGAACTGGGCCTGGTAGGCGACGGCATCAACAAGATGCTTTCCCAGCTCGAAGAGCGCAACGATCAACTGCGGAAGCTCCGGGAAGACATGGATTCGCAGGTTGCCGCCCGCACCGCGGAATTGCAGGCCCAGAACACTCAGCTTACCCTGGCAAAGACGGAGGCGGAACAAGCCTGCCGCGCCCAGAGTGAGTTTCTGGCCAACATGAGCCACGAAATCCGCACGCCCATGAATGCCATCATGGGAATGACCGAACTGGCGCTCGACAGCGATCTTGATCCCACCCGCCGGGAATATCTGAGCCTGGTAAAGTCATCGGCAGAGTCGCTGCTGACCATCATCAACGACATTTTGGATGTCTCCAAAATCGAGGCGGGCAAGTTGGATATCGACCAGGCAGAGTTCAGCTTGCGCGACTGCCTGGGGGAAGCCCTGAAAACGCTCGCCGTGCGCGCGCACGAAAAGGACCTGGAACTCGCCCTCCGCGTGCATCCGGACGTTCCAGACAACCTCGTCAGCGACCCTACTCGCCTGCGGCAGATCGTTTTCAATCTGGTGGGGAATTCCATCAAGTTTACCGACCGGGGAGAAGTCTCGGCCCAGGTCAGCGTTGAATCGAGCGATGCTGACAGCGCCACGCTACACTTTGCCGTCGCTGACACCGGGATCGGCATCCCGCCGGAGAAAAGGAGGGTCATCTTTGAAGCCTTCGCGCAAGCTGACAACTCCACCAGCCGCCGTTATGGCGGGACGGGGCTGGGCTTGACCATCTCGTCAATGCTGGTGGCGATGATGGGAGGGCGGATGTGGGTGGAAAGCGAAGTGGGGCAGGGAAGCACCTTTCACTTTACGCTGAAGCTCCGGCGAGGAAATAACGCCGCCATCGCGGGCGCCCTGCTAACGCCGGACGTCCTCCAGGGCGTTGCCGTCCTCGTGGTCGATGATAACTCTACCAACCGTCAGATGCTGAACGAACTGCTCAAATACTGGGGAATGAAACCGACGTTGGCCGAGAATGGAAAGCGGGGGATGGGAATTCTTGAACAGACCAGCGCCGCGGGCGCGACATTCCCCCTGATTCTCCTCGATAGTTGCATGCCCGACATGGATGGCTTCACCTTTGCCAAGCACGTCAAAAGCGATCCACGCTTTAAAGGCGCCATCATCATGATGCTGACGTCCGCAGGCCAGCGAGGCGATGCGGCGCGTTGCCGTGAGCTGCGGATTTCCGCTTACCTGGTCAAACCCCTCCAGCAAACCGAACTCCTGGAAGCCATCCTCACGGTTCTGGGGCACAAGCCGGAAGCTCCCGATCAGCGGCCCACCCTGGTTACACGCCACTCGCTGCGCGAGGATCGCCGGCACCTGCGTATTCTGCTGGCCGAAGATAACCCCGTGAACCAGATGGTGGCGGTCCGCCTGCTGGAAAAGATGGGGCACACCGTAATGGTGGTGGCGAATGGGCGCGATGCCGTCCTGATGTCGGCGGAACAGGAATTTGGTTTGGTGTTGATGGATGTGCAGATGCCGGAAATGGACGGTTTTGAAGCCACCCGCGCCATCCGCGAAAGGGAGGCCACCACCCATAAGCATATTCCGATCCTCGCCATGACGGCTCACGCCATGAAGGGTGACCGGGAACGATGCTTGGCGGTGGGAATGGATGGATACATCGCCAAACCGATCAGCCCGGCGGAATTGCTTGCCGAAATCGAACGGTTCACCCGGCGGCCGGAACCCACCCCGCCGAAGCCGCCGCCCCCCTCCGGGGATGACTGCATCGACTGGCAGGCGGCCTGGGCAAACTTGGAAGGTGATCGCAACCTGCTGAGTGAGCTGGCACTTTTGTTTTTGGACGACCTTCCCCAGCAGATGGAGGCCATTCACCGCGCCGTCGACAAGAGGCAGGATCACGAATTGGAGCGCCTCGCACACCGATTGAAAGGCTCGGTGGGCAACTTCGCGGCGAAGCCTGCTTTCGAAGCCGCCTTCCGCCTGGAAAAAATCGCCTGCCAGGGCGATTCCAAACAAATCCCGCAAGCGGTGGACGCCCTCGAATGTGAGATCGGGCGGCTCCGGGGCGCTCTGGAAGAATGGGCACACAAGCCCCCCGGAAATGATGAGGCGGGTTTGCCCCTTGCACCGCCACCTTCCCCCACCGCTTCGACCTCAGGTCTGACTTCGGGCTTAGGCTAGCCCAGATATCTCACCACATCAGGCCTTTTCTGCCGCCTGCCACCTGCCCTGGGGGTCTCTTCTGACGGTCATTTTGTCAGGTTTTAGGGAATTCCTATGATTTATTGTAACTTGCTTGTTTTCAGTATGTTCTCAGCTTCGTTTTTGGAAAAGTCCCTATTCCGACCCTTTGTTTTCAAGATGTTCTCAGCTTCGTGCTTTTGTCTGGTATGTGGGCATGAAGTTGCCATGCAATCTGTGGGCGGTGAGGCTAGGAAGATATGGCATCATCAATCCCTTCTGGCTCCGCGCGCGGCTAGGGGTACGGTTGGACGTAGAGGCGGCTTTACGCCGCCATTTGGCGAGGTAAACTCGCCGCTACAACGTCAAACTGTACCACGACCGCCCTCCTGCCCGTGCCCATCACGGCCAGAGCCTCCCCGGAGTGAAACGAAAGGAAGGCGGTGCTCCGTTCGTCACCCCGACTCTCCCCGCGCCGGGCGTGCTGACCTGCCGGCCCACGCCATGGCGGGACCGGCCTCGATCCTCACCCACCAACTATAGGCTATCCTGCTTGCAGTTGTCAAGAAAAATTATTGACGGTTATGCCGTGGGTTCCCTGGCCATCCGCTAACGGCCTCGGGTTCTGGTGAGAAATCCGGGCTAGTGCCAATACTGTTCACTTAGCGATGGTCACGGAATAGGGGTTGTGATTGCGGGCGAAGCCCGCGTTGGAGTGCGGTAGCAGCAGCTACCGCCTTCCGCCTTCGGTTCATACGGGAATGGTGCGGGAGCCAGAACAAGAAAGGCGGTAGCTGCTGCTACCGCACTCCAAGGCGCTTCGCGCAGGTGCATTTGAAGACGTGCGCTAAGTGAACAGTGCCGGGGCTAGTGCCGGTCCAATCAAGACCATAGGAACTTCTCGAAATTCTCAAGCACTTGGCGCGCGAGTTCTTCTTCCGTCAAATTGCGAAGCCGGGCGAGTTCCTGGGTGACTCCGCGCACGTAGGCGGGCTCATTGCGCTTGCCGCGATAGGGCACCGGGGCCAGGTAGGGAGAGTCCGTTTCCGTCAGCAGGCGGTCCAGGGGAACGACGCGCGCGATTTCCCGCAGATTCTCGGCTTTCTTGAAAGTCAGATTCCCCGCGAAGGAAATCAGGAAACCCCAGTCCAAAAACGCGCGGGCGTCCTCGTGACTTCCGGTAAAACAGTGGAGGATTCCGCCCAGGCCCGTCGGCTTCCAATGGGCCGCGGCAATGGCGTGCAAGTCCGCCCATGCGTCGCGGCAATGGATGATGATGGGAAGCTTGACCTGGCGGGATAGCTCCATTTGCCGAATAAGGACTTGTTTCTGAACGTCGCGCGGCGAGTGGTCGTAGTAGTAATCGAGGCCGATCTCGCCCACCGCCACCACCTTGGGATGATGGGCGAGCTGGAGGATTTTCTCCGCGTGGGAATCTGTGAAGTGCCGGGCATCGTGCGGGTGAACACCCACCGAAGCATAAATCCAATCGTGACTCTCGGCGATGGCCAGCGGCGAGTCCAGGCGATCGGGACCCGTGCCTCCGCCCGCAATCAGGATGTAGCGAAGCCCCGCGGCGCGGGCGCGTTCGATAACGGCGTCGCGGTCGGGATCGAAGTCGGAATCATCCAAGTGGGCATGAGAATCGAGAAAGCATCGGGTGATCGGGTGATCGGGTGATCCGGTGATCTGAAAATCTGACAGCGTGGTCATCGGATGATCTGTTGATCTCCCGGTTTGTTTCTTGTTCACCCGATCACCCGATTATGGGATCACCCGATGCCTTTGTTCACCCGATCACCCGATCATCGGATCACCCGATTATCTCAGCCTGGCCCCATTCGGCACATCTTCGTTAAAGGTGACCAGCACTGGCCGGCCCTCGTCGCCAATGGAGGCCGCGACGATCATGCCGTTGGATTCCACGCCCCGCAGTTTGCGCGGTTGGAGATTGGTCACTATCACTACCTTCATGCCGATCAGTTTTTCTGGTGCGTAGAACTCGGCGATACCGGCGCAAACTTGGCGCACTTCCGTGCCAATATCCACCGTCAGCTTCAGCAACTTCTTCGCCCCGGGGATGGGCTCCGCCGTCTTGATTTCGCCCGTGCGCATTTCCACCTTGGCAAAGTCTTCGATGGAAATCTTCGCCGGCTCAGCCGACGGAGCGGGGGATTCGGGATTCGGGACTCGGGGCTCGGGACTCGGGACCCGGGACTCGGGGCTGGGGGCTTGTGGCACGGCCATCCTGGCCGTGTCTTCTCTCACGGGCTGGAAGCCCGTACCACTTGAGGACTCGGGCGCTGCTTCAGGTGTTTTTTCGGTTTCCACGGATTTCAATGCCTCCTTGGGTTTGTCGCGATTGCGGTCAGCCTCAGCGAGGTTGGCTTGTAGGGGGTTGGGTTGTAGGGGCGCTTCGCGAAGCGCCCCTACTGTGGGCTTACCTCGCTCGCGGTCCGCCTCGGCCAGTTCTTCGAGCTTCGCCAGCGTTTTTTCTTTGTCGAGTCGCGGGAAGATGGGCTCGGGTTTGTCGACTTTGCTTCTGGGTTTCAACTGGCCCCAGGTCAGTTCTTTGGGGTTCTGCTTCCGAAGTTCGCCTTCGCAACCGAGTTGCCTCCAAAGGCGCTCCGCACTATGGGGGGCGATGGGATACAGGAGAACTGCCAAGGCGCGGAGCGCGTCTGTTGCGGTATAGAGGATGCGCTTCAAGGAGTTGAAATCCTTGTGCGGCACCGCCCAAATCTTCCACGGCTCCTTCTTACTCAAATAGCCGTCCAACATCGAGGTCAATAGCTGCACCCTGGCGGCCGCTAGGGAAATCAGAAACCTGTCGAATGCGTGACAGTACGATCCCTGTATGCCCCCGAGGAATCCGGGGTGCCCAAAGAACTCACTCTTCAGATTCTCCTCATCACCGTCCAAGCTGCTCGGTCGGTCCGGGATTTCGCCGGCGAGATATCCATTCAGCATCGTGATTATGCGACTTGCCAGGTTCCCCACACCTTTTGCCAGGTCCGAGTTGTAACGGTCGATCAGCCCCTCATACGAGAAGCTCGTATCCTGCCCGAACGGCGCCTCGCGGAGCAGGTAATAGCGTAGCGCGTCGTTGCCGGGCGCGCCAAAGGAGTCTAAGGCATCGACGATGGGCTCGGGGTAAACGACGTTGCCCTTGGACTTCGACATCTTATCTTGTTCGTAATAAATCCATCCGTGCGCGAAGACGGTGGTCGGCAGCATTTCCGGCTGATTGGGGTAAGCGGCCATGATGAACGCCGGCCAATAGACGGCGTGGAATCGCAAGATGTCCTTGCCAATCATGTGGACAAGTTCTGATTCACCCGGTTTGTTGCGCCAATACTTCTGGAAATCCGCGCTGCCATTCTCGCCCTGCGCATAGCCAATACCTGTCATGTAGCTGGTAAGCGCGTCATACCAAACGTAAAACACCTGGTGGGGATCATCCGGCCAGGGGATCCCCCACTTGAGGCGGCTGCGGCTGACGGAAATGTCGCGCAACCCGCTTTTCACAAAGCTTTTGACTTCATTCATGCGGTAATCAGGCTTCACGAAATCAGGACAGCTCTCATAGAGTTCGAGGAGCCGTTGCTCAAATGCCGACAGCTTGAAGAAATAATTATCTTCGCTAATCAGCTCCGCCGGGCGCCCGCAGATATCGCAGTTCACGGGGTCCGTGTTGTCGGAGACGTACCGCTCGTCGGAGACACAGTAACGGCCCTCATAGCGCTGCGTGAAGATATAGCCATTTTCTCGGGCGCGAATCAGCAAACGCTGAACGGACGTTACGTGGTCGGGATGGTCCGTATAGATGAAGCGGAGAGAACTCTGGTCGGAATCCGGATAAACTTTGACCGGGATGCCGAGTTTCTCCCAGAGTGCGACAAACAACTTGCGCTTTTCCGCAACGAACTCGCGCGGCGACTTCCCCGCCGCGGCTGCGGCGCGCTCAAGCTTTTCACCGTGCTCATCGGTGCCGGTAAGAAATGCTACGTCGTAACCGCACATGCGCTTATAGCGCGCCAGCACGTCGCACACAATGGTGGTGTAGGCAGAACCCACGTGCGGACGGGCGTTGGGGTAGTAAATGGGAGTGGTAAGGAAAAACGTTGGTTTCATTCGCCAGGCGCCTTTTCACTTTGCTGCAAGTATGCGGCTTCGGCGGCGACGATCACCTGCTTGAGGGGTACAGACTTCTCAATGGCCAGGCGCTGGCAATCGTTAAACTCGGGGGCCGCGTTCACCACCTTTCCCTCGCGCCGCGCCACTTTCACCTGCACCGTGCCGTAAGGGGTTTCCACCGTTACCTTCTCGCGCTCCAGCACTTTCCGCCGCGCCTCATAGATGCGCACGCCAATGCTGGTGGTCTGTTCGAAGAGCAACTGGGAAAGCGCGTCACTCTTGCCGGGTTCGCACAGGATGCTGATGGTAAGACCGGGCCGATTCTTTTTCATTTGCGCTGAGCTGCACGTGACGTCCAGCGCGCCGGCGGCCAGGGCCTGCTCCAGGAAGTGGCCGTAAAGCTGCGGGTTCATATCATCCACGTTGGCTTCGATCACGGAAACGAGTTCGTCCCCGGTGGGGGTTTCCGCCGTCACTTGCTCGCGCTCCAGCACTTTCCTTCGCGCCTCAGAGATGCGCAGGCCAAGGGCGGAGGTCTGTGCGAAGAGCAACTGTGAAAGCTCGTCACTCTTGCCGGGTTCGCAGAGAATGCTGATGGCGAGGCCGGCCCGATTCCTTTTCATCTGCGCCGCGCTGCACGTGACGTCCAGCGCGCCTGCGGCCAGGGCCCGTTCCCGGAAGTCCCCGTAATGTTGCGGGCTCATACCATCGACGTTGGCTTCGATGACGGAAACGATCTGGTCGCCGTGAGGGGTTTCCTCCGCCACCTCCTCGCGCTCCACCACCTTCCGCCGCGCCTCATAGATGCGCACGCCAACGGCGGTGGTCTGTTCGAGGAGCAACTGGGAAAGCGCGTCACTCTTGGCGGGTTCGCAGAGAATGCTGATGGTGAGGCCGGGCCGATTCTTTTTCATCTGCGCTGAGCTGCACGTAACGTCAAGCGCACCGGCGGCCAGGGCCTGTTCCAGGAAGTCCCCGTAAAGTTGCGGGCTCATATCATGGACGTGGGCTTCGATCACGGAAACGATCTCGTCGCCGGGCAGGCCCGGCTGGCCGGCGACGGCCTCAACCAGCTCGCCGATGAAGAGGCGGGCAATGTTGGGGTGATCGGAGTAATCCTTTTCTCCCGCGCCATAGCCGATTTTCGCGATCTTCATTGACGGCAGGGGGCCGAATCCGGAAGCCAGGGCAGCAACCAGGGCGGCGCCCGTGGGCGTAACCAGTTC
>Ga0181524_10005552_pt1 | contig 11209 bp, 10 predicted proteins | sample PEATcosm2014_Bin_34_FD_119761 | JGI IMG/M metagenome (GOLD analysis project Ga0181524, IMG submission 119761) | Peatland microbial communities from MTU Mesocosm Facility, Houghton, MI, USA - PEATcosm2014_Bin05_60_metaG | ecosystem: Environmental > Terrestrial > Soil > Wetlands > Peat | place...
CACCCCTTTCCGGCTTTCACCACTGGCGAGCATTTTTAGACCCCCTGATATGCTTGTTTTACCTCCTTATATCATATAGTTAGATTATTACCTACCTTTTTCTACGGCATAATCCAGGCTTATGATACCGAGCATTTCCGTGAGGTGTGCCAGGCCATTGTCCAGCATGGCTTGAATGACTTGACCTATATGACCCAGGTGAGCGCGGTGGGAATCGCCCAAGACCCGGAGTTAGTAGCGGAAATGGACCGCGCCAATTTTCGCTTCGTCTTTGTGGGCTTCGAATCCATGGAGCCCTCGGCGCTCAAGGAAATGAAAAAGCCCACCAGTCCGGCCATCAACCGGCAGGCCGCGGCACTGCTCCGCCAACATCGCATGGGTATTATTGCGGGGGGCATCGTGGGCTATCCCAATGATGACCGGGAGTCGGTAAAAAAACAGGTTCGCCAGCTTCTTTCCCTGAAACCCGACGTCTTATACCTGCAAATTTTGACCCCTTATCCGAAGACGGCCCTGCGACAAGAACTGCTGGAGGCCGGTCTCATAGTCAATTTGAATGATTACCAGACCTATAATGGCTTTCTCAGCAATATCCGCACTAAACATTTGGGCTGCAAAGAATTAGAGCGCTTAAAGGGTAATCTGGCCTTCTGGGGTAGGTGCAATCCGGCCTTGTTGGCCTGTAATTATTTTCTAAGGAACCACTTTCGCTTTCAACTTAAAATCATGCTCAAAGATCTCGGGCGTTACCTCCGCTATCTTCTGGTTTCCAAAGAAGACCCGCGGCGGTTAGAAATCTAGGGTAATTTAATTGGGGGTAAAAATAGATCCGCCACCTATCCCCGGCTCAGCTCTTCCAGCCTGGCGACTACCTGCGGATTGCCCAGGAAATCATTTTTCTTAATTTGGGTCCGATACTGGGAAACGCGGCCTTCGAAGGCCTCGATGAAATTCTCTCGGCAGCCAATATCTAGGAGATAGTGGCCAAAGTTATTTTTTGACAGGAAATGGGCATTGAAATATTGCTCATAGAAAAAATGAACGGGCAGGCAGAGAAGCGGTTTCTCCAGATATAACGCCTCGCTGATCAAGGAGTGGCCGCCAGTGGTAATGACATAGTGACAGGAGGCCAAATCTGTCAGAAAATCATCTTCGGAGGTATTCTTAAAGATAAGGTTCCCCTGGGGCGGCTTTTCCCCCAAACCATAGATGAATACCCTCCTGCGGCTCTCCCTGAGTCTCTCAATTAACGCGGCAAAATTATTTCCTCTCAGGTAAACCAGGACATGATCATCGATGGAAGGCGTCAGGTCCTTCACCTTTAGTTTGATCAAAGGCGGAAAGACCTCAATCATGGCTGGGTCCACCGGTGGCAGCCGATGAAAGGTAGTGATCAGGTAGTGGCTGGCGCCGCTGAAGAGATAACGGACCAAGAAGCAGGTGAGATACCGGCTCAGGCGCTGTCCGAGGGGGGGATCATAGCGACACTCGGTTAAGAGGTGTTGATTGTCCAAGCTCACACAAGGGCGCCCCATCATCCTGGCCGCCCACATGGTGACGAATTCGTAATCGCTGATGATTAAATCGGGGTCATACTCCCGGATGATGGCCTTGACCCTCTTGATGGCCGGGCCCATGCGCGCTAAACCCACCACGCCGTAAGCCACGGTGGCCGCAATGTCGACGCGATGGTTGCGGATGACGGTGGGGGTGGTGGGCACCTTTTCCACTTGGTAGCCATTTTCTTGCAAAATCCGCCAATATGTTCCACCTCCCACGAAGAGAAATTCATGCTGGCGCATTTCCCGGGCAATAGTCAGGGCCCGGCTGATATGACCGCGGGCGTCTCCCATTACCCCGTAAAATATCCGAGCCATCAAGAACCACCTTAAGGAGGGGCGATCAAATCTTTGTAGTGCTCCTACAAATCATCTAGTGAATACGTTATCGATAGCCTGCACCAATTCCACGGGAGCTTTTTGCAGATCCCGATCTGCGCCGAGCGGCCGCATTATTTCCTAATGGCAGCAGCGCCTCCATTCGTCACCACCTTGCCAGTTGGAGAAAGACCTCTTCATGCCGGCGAACCATGTCCGCGACCGCAAATTGGCTCTCTACCAGCTTTCTTCCGGCCCGTCCGAAAGTGGCGCACCTGGCGTCGTCGCCCAGAAGCTGACTTATGGAGTCTGCCAGAGCCGCCACATCCTTGGGGGGCACCAGCCAACCTGTTTCCCCATGTTTCACCACCTCGGAGAGGCCGCCTACCTCGGTGGCCACCACCGGCAGACCGGCCGCCATGGCCTCCAAAACCACGTTGGGCATGCCTTCCTGGACCGAACTCAGCGCCAAAAGGCTGCTCTGCTGTAACAGCGGCAGAAGGTCCGATTGCCCGGGGATAAGGCGCACCTGGCGGGGAGATAGGAGACCATCGGCCAGACGCCTGATCGCTTTCTGCCGCGGGCCGTTGCCCACCAGCCAGAGTTCGGCTTCCGGGTGGCGGGCCGCCACCCGGGCAAATGCAGTAATCAGCGTCTCATGATCCTTTTCCGGCACCAGACGGGCGATGCAGAGCACCACCTGCCGGTTAGGCGGCCGGGGGACCGCTGCCGGGCGGAAATACTCCAGATTGACGCCATTGTGAATCACTGTCATCCGGTCGTCCGGCACCCGAAAGCGCTCTATCATCATGCTTTTCAGCGCCGCGGCGTTGCACAAAAAGTGATGCGCGTAAGGCCATAACCATCTCTCATAATTATTGTCGGGACAGCCGGTGCCCCGCAAGGTGCTTACGATAATCGGCACTTTGGTCAACCGGCCCAGCAACCGGCCCCAGATATTGGGGACGCCGGTCAAGAGCACCAAGAGATCTACCGGGCGGTTTTTCAGACGCCACCAGAGCCGGACCAGACTGTCCGGCCCCACAAACCGCCTGCGGCCAAGCCAGGTGAGCGGCGAGCCCCAACTGCGGGCCAGGGGTACAAAATCATCACCGGCCATGAGCAACCAGATTTCCGCCTGGAACAGGGAGGGATTCAAGCGTCGAACCAGTTCCAGGGTATGCCGTTGCGTGCCCCCGAAATATAGATCTTGCAGGAGAAAGACGACCCGAATGGCCTTTTTATCGGAACGATTCCGGCTGATCATATCGATTGGGAATAATTAAAGTTCGGTCTGAAAGATTGCGAAGATAAATATTTTCCACCTGCCGCACCATGGCAGGGAGTATTTTATGCCAATCCATTCTAACAGGTTCCTGGCGTTTTCGAACTTTTTTTCAATCTGTTAGCCGAAAAGCCTGATTTCGACTGAGTTATTTGCCGATTTTGAGGCTTATGATCAAATATTTGATGGCCCTGATTAATCATCGGAAAGTGGCTCGCAAGAGCTGATTTTGGGCGGTTGGGATAGCTGATTCACTGATTGACCAAGTTTTTGACAATTGTTACTATCAGACGAACCTTCGTAGTCTCATGCTAAGATCTGGCCCGGGAGCATCTGTAAGGGAGTGTGCCACGTGAAATTTAATGATCTTATGCGCATCAGTGTCCGCCAGATAATATGTCACCGGCGGAGCAATTGGGGGGTAGTCCTGGCGATCACCTTGGGGATCGGCGGTCTCATCACCGTGATCATGGTGAGCGGGGACTTCAAAAAAAATTTGAGTAGAGATTTGGACTTGATCGGAGGGGTCACTGTGGTCAAGGCCTACTTTGATAACCATCTCACCTCTCGGCCAAGGGTGTTTAGCGCCAGGACCCTGGAGGCTTTGCACAGCCTTCCGGGGGTGCAAGAGGTGAGCGCGATTGCCTTGAAGGTTGGCGGGACCATATTGACTACTGGTCGGCTTTACAGTTTTCCCATCATAGCGTCAGATGAGGCCTTTTGGAAGGTGCGTAATTTCTGGGCGTCCAACGGCAGTCTATTCGGCCGGGATACGGTGACCGGGAGAAAAAGGGAATGCGTCCTGGGGCAATCCCTGGCGGAAAAGATTTTCGGCCATAGCAAGGGCGCTGGCCTCTCGATGGAAATCAATAATGAGCCCTATCGGGTTATCGGGGTATTGGGGGGAATTACTGACTCAGCCTTGGCTGGAACCGCGTATTTACCTATTACGACACTGGAAGACCGTTTTTCAGGGCCACTCATGACAGACTGCGTCTACCTTCGTTGTGCCACTTTGGAGGATGTTGCACCCGTGGCTGGGTCCATCATCGGGGTGGTTCAAACCTATCAATCAAATGAAGAATTGCGGGTCGAAGTCTTATGGGAAGGCCTGAAAAGGGTGCAGCAGATTTTCTGGTGGACCGAATTCTTCGTATATATAGCCATCGGGGTCACCCTGATCCTGGGAGGGGTGGGCATCTGGAACGTGATGATGGCCGCGGTGCGCTCCCGAACCAGGGAAATCGGTCTGAAAAAAGCCGTAGGCGCTAAGGATAGGGATATCTTTATACAATTTCTCTCCGAGGCAATGATCCTCAGCCTAGGGGCCTCATTACTGGGAATCATAACCGGGCTATTAAGCGTTGAATGTTTTTCCTATTTCATTGGCTCTCAACTGGCAGAGTATCTTTTCCTCATTTGCATAGTACTGGGTCTATCCTTCGGCACGTTATTAGGGATAGGGGCTGGCCTGTTCCCCTCTATTCGGGCCAGTCGCATGGACGTGGTGGACGCGGTGCGCTATGAGTAGCGCCCGGTTAGTCATCCAGGAGTAAGACCTACAGCTCAGGCTTTAACGAAAGTTCCGGGGTGAATTCCTGAATCTGGAGGGGTTTTACAGCGTGGCCGAGGCCAGGCTCATCATCCGGCGGTGGCGCCAATATTACAACGAGGATCGTCCTCACAGCAGCTTTGGCTACCGGACTCCGGCGGAGTTTCGCACCGCCTGGGAAAAAGCACATGCTGGGGCCCTGCCCCACACCCCCGGAGTCTATCGCTTTCTGGGTCGTTTGATGTGGTTAGACTGGCTCAGTATCCCAGAATACCACTACCCGGGTGAGGCCACCGCTCTTCTTTGCATCATAGGTACTTACCAACCGAAATACAGTAAAATTGTGGGATGGAAACAATAATTAATGCGACATTTTTGAAGAAAATACGGCGGTATTCGCTATGGCAAAGTTATAGATAGCTGCTGAGGCTGTCGAAAATCACTAAAAGCCCGGATTTTTCAGCTTATTACTACTTATAAGTAGTTGATTTTATTACATGTAGGGATAGACAAAACGTTGTCTCGGGACTTTTTCGACAGTCTCGCAAGATACCCGCTATTTTACTTTCCTTTTTTCTGCACATTATTGCCAGTTCGTCAGCACTGGTCTCTTAACCCAGCAGGAGGTGGAATGTGCATGTCGCCTTCTTTTCCTCTTGCCCACCATACCGCACCACACGAAGCATCTGTTCAAAAGGGGAAGTCATCTCGAAAACTCAGGAAAAATTATTTTTTCAGGGGAACTTTTGTTATCATGCCATCAACGAAGGGATTCGGTTTCAAGGACAGAAACTTTGGGGGGATTTTCCCAGAGGAAGGAGTCCCCAAGAACAATATTTGGCTGCGGTGGCCAGAGCTGCCGCACAATCGCAGATATACCCGGATCAGCAGGCGGCAGGATCTCCTGAGTGCCGCAACAGATGCCGCGGCGTTCAGGATGACGATCAGGCGATTTTAGAGGAGTGGGATCGGGACCGCTGGTGGGGCGGCTCGGCCCCGGTAGACTTGACGTTAATTGATGCCAAGATTAACATACTAACATGCTGCATCCCTATTTTTGAATTGCAACTACATAACACTAATTCATATGCTCCAGGCACAACCGAAATCATGAAAAGTTCGGCTGGGATATTGTGTAAACCGGCCTCGATTGCAAATGAGGGTGGTGGCCTATAACTTACTACACATGATCAGATGGTTTACAACTAATCTATGACACAGTTTAAGAATAAATAATTCTAATAGTAAATCTATACATCTTGCCATGAACTTTGAGATTGTGAAAAAGGCATTACGTAAGATTATGTCGTTATATCCTCGTTATCCGGTTATCTGGGGGTCGCTGCGAAGGCTGACTCCTATAAGCCGGGTGTTCGGCTATGATCGGGGCCCGCAATCTGTTGCCAGGTATTATATCGACCAATTTATTGCTAAGCATCAGGAGGATATTTGCGCCAGGGTTTTGGAAATAGGAGACAATACGTACACCTTACGGTTTGGCTGCGATCGCGTCCAGCAATCGGATGTGCTTCATGTAGTCCCAGGAAATTTTAGTGCCACCATAGTCGCGGACCTCAGCACCGCTGAGACCATACCGGATGAGATTTTTAATTGCATCATTTTAACGCACACCCTGCAGTTCATCTATGATTTTCGCAGCGCGTTGCGACATCTCCAGCGAGTCTTAATGCCGGGGGGGGTCTTGCTGGCTACCCTTCCCGGAATAAGCCAAATCAGCCGCTATGATATGGATCGCTGGGGAGAATATTGGCGTTTTACCACCCTTTCGACGGAGCTTTTGTTCGAGGAATTTTTCCCCCGGAAGAATCTTCAAATTACCGCCCATGGTAATGTGGTAGCCGCCATTGCTCTATTGCACGGGTTGGCCAGCCGGGAATTGCGCCGAGCCGAATTGGATTATCACGACCCGGATTATCAGGTGGTAATTACTGTCAGAGCTTTGAAAGAGCGGCCTTAACTTAATTGCGACCGTGAACTGCAATCCCGTTGCTGCGGAAGGTAAGCAAAGATCTTAAGCTACCGAGATTCCCTTAATGTCAGGTTTTGGTCGGTTGATGAGAATAGGGAAAAATTTATTAAACCCACTTCGGGGCCGGGTTACTATGTTATTGTACCACCGAGTAGCAAATTATAAACCTGACCCACAAATATTATGTGTTAGCCCAAACAATTTTGAAAAACATCTAAGGGAGATCAAGAATCATTATTGTCCCATCAGCTTGAATTATCTTCAACAATGTCTTGAAACTGGCAAACTACCTCGAAAAGGGGTGGTGGTCACCTTAGACGACGGCTATCTTGACAATTTATGCTGTGCCAAACCCTTGTTGGAACAATACGGCATCCCGGCTACCGTTTTTGTGGTAAGCGGCTATATCGGCAAGCATGAAGAACTGGTCTCCGATGCACTTGAGCGGCTGGTACTTTCCTCCCCAGCCTTGCCTGCGCGGCTGAATCTGACCATCTCCGGACGCCTGTATTCCTGGGAATTCCGGAATAATGAGACTAATTTCCCGGATTGGGACATCACTCAAGGTTATTACCCCACCGCGCGGCACCGCTGCTATGCGGATCTGCATAAATTGCTGCGCCCTTTGAATGATGACGATCGGCGACAAGTTATTGGGGAATTGTCTGATGTAATCCAAGACCCGCCGCCCCCCCGGGCAGAGCGGAGAGTGATGAATGCTGATGAACTGCTGGCATTGAGCAACGATGGCCTGGTGGAGGTTGGCGCCCATACACTTTCACATGTAGTGCTCGCGGCGCAGCCGCTCCAGGTTCAGCAATCGGAGATTGCCGGCAGCAAGGCCTCACTTGAGCAGATCTTGGGAAGGCCGGTGGCCAGTTTTGCCTATCCCTATGGAGGACGGGAGGAGGTCGGCTCTCAGGCAATAAATATCGTAAAACAGGCAGGGTTTCAGATTGCCTGCGCCAATGAACCGGGAATGGTGGGGAAGAAGTCGGATCCGGTCTTTTTGCCCCGGTTTCTGGTGCGCAACTGGGATGGAGATTATTTTGCCGGGCGATTGAGGTCGTTCTTTGCTGAATAAACCCAAGCACAGTTTACGTATTCTGCAAGTTCACACCTGCGATTTCGGCGGCGGCGCCGAAGGATCGACTTGGGACTTATTTCAGGCCTATCGCGAGCGGGGATTGGATTCCTGGTTAGCAGTGGGCAGGAAATTAACTAAAGATTCCGACGTCCTGGTAATTCCCAATGAAAGAAACCATTCGGGGTGGAGTCAGTTCTGGCACAGGATCCAGAGGCGTAATAACGCAAGAGCACCCCGAGAGCCTTATCAATCTTTGGGAAGACTATTGAGATTTCTTGAGGACCCCAGGAGCGTCATGGAGCGAAAGCTAGGGTTGGAAGATTTCAATTATCCGGGGACTTGGCAACTGCTTGATTTGCCCCCTAGACATCCCACTATAGTCCATTGTCACAATCTGCACGGGTCTTATTTTGATCTCAGAGTCCTTCCCCGGTTAAGTCAACAAATCCCAGTTATCCTAAATTTGCGGGATACTTGGCTGTTGACTGGGCACTGCGCTCATTTTATGGATTGCGAACGCTGGAAAACCGGGTGTGGCCGTTGTCCGGACCTTACCATTTATCCTGCCGTTCCCAAAGATGGGACCTTCTTAAGTTGGCGTCGCAAACGAAAAATTTATGCCAGGAGCCGCTTGTATATCACCGGGCCGTCTCGCTGGTTAATGGACCGAATAAAAGAATCCATGCTTCATGGGGTTCTTTACCGTATGATCCCCCCCCCCATCAATTTTAAGATATTTCAACCGGGGGATCGCACGTTAGCCCGTCATCGGCTCGGGCTGCCCTCGAATTCTCAGATTATCTTATTATCGGCCCATAATATGTTCAAGGACTTGGATACGATGGAGGCCTCCCTCGCCCAGATTAGAAAAGCGAAGGGGGGGGGAAATCTGCTGTTCCTTTGCCTTGGCAAGCAAGGTCCAGAGAAAGTACTTGGACAAGGAGTGGTTCAATATCGCGGTTTCGAGAGAGACAAAAAAAAGGTAGCTCTTTACTACCAGGCTGCCGATATTTACATCCATGCTGCCAAAGGAGAGGTTTTTGGGAAGGCCGTAACTGAGGCCATGGGAAGTAATATTCCGGTGGTGGCAATAGCAGTTGGCGGCATTCCCGAGCAAATTGAAGACGGAGTGACGGGGTTTCTGGTGCCCAAGGCCGATGTGGAAGGTATGTCTAGGGCTATTCAGCGTCTTCTTGACGATGAGGGGTTGCGAATTAAGATAGGAAATTCTGCAGGATTGCATGCCAGGAAACACTATAGTATCAATCGTCAGGTTAATGCCTTTCTAGAATTTTACGAAGAAATTCTCGATGATTGGTCTTGTTGGAGTCGAAAGAGCAATAATTTCCGGGGATAAGCTCGGGAAAAGGGATATTCAAAGACATTGTTGACGGCAGTGGCAAATGCTGCCGTGTAATCCCGGTTGGTAAGTGAAACATGATAAATTTGCCTAAAATTAGCATTATAACCCCAACCCTAAATGCAGGCAAAACCATAGAGGCCTGTATATTAAGCGTTGTGAACCAAACTTATTTAAATAAAGAGTACATGATTATCGATGGGTTATCAACTGATGGGACGCTTGGTATTGTTAAGAAATATGCGGATATTTATCCTTATATTAAATGGATATCTGAAAAAGACGAAGGAATTTACGATGCGATGAACAAAGGAATTGATCTAAGTTCTGGTGATTGGCTTTATTTTTTGGGAAGCGATGACATTTTCTGCTCTAATACGGTTTTGAATGACATATTTAATCGAACGGAAGTATCGAAATTTGACGTAATTTATGGAAATGTAAAGTGGGGTAACACTGAACAACTATACGACGGACCATTTTCAAGATTAAAATTGGTTCAAAAAAATATCTGCCATCAGGCTATTTTTACAAGAAAAATAGTTTTTGATAGACTTGGCAAATTTGATATTAAATATAAGACATGGGCTGATTGGGTATTCAATCTGCAATGGTACAATAGAAGAGATATTCGCCATTGCTATATAGACATAGCGATAGCCAGGTATAATTTGGATGGATATTCAAAGCATAATCATGATATGCTCTTTATAAAAAATAAAGGCGAGCTTATTGAAGCCCATTTTCCGGAAGAATATAGTCTTTTAAATAAGGAAATATCCTTATTGAAGGCCCAATTGGAAGAAAAAGACCACGTCTTAGCATCCTTGTGCACGTCACGTTCCTGGAAAATTACCAGGCCCTTAAGGCAAGCAATGGAGATTTTTCGCAAGTTGCGCAGTTATTGCCATTTACAGTAGTAAATATTAAACAGTCTTTTCTGTTCTGTCAATCTTTTAAGCCAGAGATCCTGGCTACGCTATGCTCCGCCAGGATCTCTGGGAATCACCTCAATGCCCTCGGGTGCTGGTGGCCGGTAACCCAAGGCGCTGTGACAGAGAGCAGACGGCTTCTCAGCAGGGGTGCCCATGGAAGTAGAGGGGAGGGGTAAATAACAGCTATCTGCTATGACTGAAAACTTATCAAGATCCTGAAAACTTCCCCTATCCATTCCATATCTGGAGCTTATACTTCTGCGCCGATAATTTTCGCTCATGGCAAGATAGCTTCCATCGGTTACTCATCATGATAAAATGATATCCAGGAATGGAGAGCTATGTTATCCTGGATTATCTGCGAAGACCGGATAGGATTTGCGCGTCTCCTCATTGTTCTCTGTTATTTTCCGCTAAATTAACTAATACGCTTATTGCTTTTGCTCCGATCAATATGCTATAATTAGTTAAAATAAATAGCAAATTGGAGCAAAATCATGCAACAGAAAACTCTCAGTCTGCTACAATTTCAAAAAAAAGTTTGATACCGAAAAAACCTGTCAGAAACAATTGTTTCGGTTGCGTTGGCCCGAAGGCTTCAAGTGCCCTCGCTGTGGTCATGCGGAAGCCTATTTTCACCGCACGCGCCACTTATATCAGTGCAAATCCTGCGGTTACCAAGCTTCATTGACAGCAGGAACAGTGTTTCACAAGACCAGGACCCCCTTAACCAAATGGTTTTGGCTGATCTGGCTGATGGGACGCCAGAAAAGCGGCATCTCCATGCTGTCGATGCAACGGATGTTAGAGATCAAGAGCTACAAAACCGTGTGGACCATGGGCCACAAGATTCGCAAAGCCATGGCTGACCGGGATGCTTACTATAAACTCGCGGGCTTGATCGAGATGGACGACACTTAACTTCGGGGCTCCCAAGCCCGGAAAGCGCGGCCGGGGTGCTGCTGGCAAGGCCAAAGTGGTGGTAGCCGTGGAAACCCCCGGAAATAAGCCCAGATTTGCCGCTATGCGCATGGTTCCCAGAGTTAATGGCGAAGAGATTCAGGCCTTGGTACGGGAGCGTCTGGTGGAAGAAGTGGTGGTTAAAACCGACGGTTGGCAAGGG
>Ga0181524_10005553_pt1 | contig 11207 bp, 14 predicted proteins | sample PEATcosm2014_Bin_34_FD_119761 | JGI IMG/M metagenome (GOLD analysis project Ga0181524, IMG submission 119761) | Peatland microbial communities from MTU Mesocosm Facility, Houghton, MI, USA - PEATcosm2014_Bin05_60_metaG | ecosystem: Environmental > Terrestrial > Soil > Wetlands > Peat | place...
CCGCATTCACAGTGTCGAATATCAGCAGAACCAGCCCAAATATTCTCCACGCTGATTGAAGTGCAGACAGCCTGTAGCAGCCGACGTGAGGAGGCTCTAACTCTGCCCGGCAGTCCAGCGCACGAGAAGTTGGAACCTCCTCACGTCGGCTGTTACGGCGAGCGAGAAATATCCGGGTTGGCGGTAAAAAAAACATGGTTATTTCTGGCTGATGAATATTCGATAGCCCTTTTGCTTCGCCAGTTTCACGATCAGATCACTGACGCCATCGTTGTTCAGGTCCGCAACCTGCCATTCGTCAATCGGCTCCGGGCAACTGAATCGCAGGTCCGGTTCCAGGCTGAACCCTTTCTCCCGAGAAACAAAAAAGTAAACCGAGATGTCATCGCTATGGTCCCGCACCAACAAATCCGTTTTGCCATCCCCGTTAAAATCGCCGCCGAGCTTGACGTAGCGCCCGAAATATTGAGCCAGCTCCTCCTGCATCTCGGCTCGATCCAGATGGATGACAACGTCGCGTTGACAGTCCGCCTCTTTTGGAAAGCCGGCTCCTGGCCGGTAGAAGTAAAACCGGAGACTGTAATCGAGCTTTTTGGCGGTGATCATCTTGCTAAAGCCCTCCCTGTCCTCGATGTGACTGTAGCCCAAAACCAGGTCCATAAAACCATCGCTGTCCACGTCCACCACCGGCACTGCGGGTGTCCAGTCGTTCTTGCGAAAGACCTGTTGCGGTTCGGCCGGAATCCGGCCGTACTCGTCGGCAATATAAGTGCTCACCAGCACTTTGCCGGAAGGAACCGCTGGTATGAATGAAGGCTCGTTCAACCAGACGCTCTTGATCAGATCCACTTTGCCGTCGCGATTGAGGTCGGCCCAGCAAAGCCATGAGAACGGTTCCACCTTGTCCGCGTAGGTTAACGCCGGTTCAAGGGCGAACAGGCCATTGGTCTGCTGAAGGTAAAGGTTGTAGGTATTGGTCCAGCCATTACTGCGTCTTACCATCAGATCCTCGCGTCCGTCGCCATTGACGTCGCCCACGCTCAGGTCGAATCCAAGCAACATGGTATATCCGGGATTGGTCACTGACAGTTGCAGGCCGGTTTCGATGGCATGGCCGATGACTTGTACCTGACGCCACTCGTCGCGATGTTGCCCGTCCTCTCCATTCTCCATAGCAGTACTACTGCGGAGTACGGGCGCAGCAGCACTGCGGAGGGTGGACCAGACCTGAAGTCCGTCCGCCGCCGGCACCAGCAGCAGCGGCCAGCCGCCGCCGGCCTGCGTGGCCGTAGCCCGATCCAGATCACCTCCTGCGGCTGCTGCGGCGCGGCGAAGGCCCGTCTCGACCGACAACGGAAAGTAAATCGCGTTCGTGCCTTCCGCCGCATCCATCGCCTCCGGAACAATCGTGGCTTGCCTGATGATTTGCCGGATGGTGGGAGGACCGGTTCGATTGGTAAAACAAAGCTCGGTCACTCCGTCGCTGGTCATGACGAGCAAACTTTCGGCCGGCCCGCCCAGTCTGGCCGCCCAGACCAGACACGGCCGGGGCTCGAGACGATAGGTTTGTTGCGGTTCGCGAGTGAAGCCTCGTTTGGGATCCTGGTAGAAGATGGATAGATTGGTGTCGTCCATCAGAACCAGATCCTTGAGACCGTCGCCGTCCAGATCGCAAATTATCAACTGCTGGCATGGGCCGGTGACTTCACTTGCGTTGAACTTCGGTTTAGCCTGAGCTGACGAGCAGGCCATAAGGGAAATGCTCAACAGAACTGTCGGGAGTACTCTCAGCTCCCGTCCTCCGTAGCCGTGGCGGGAAGGGCGAGCCGGCACTTCAAGGGCGTCACTGGGAACGGTGGATGCATTGTCGGCAGCAGCACTGCGGAGGGTGGATGACCTCACTTTGTTTTGGCTCATTTCAAGAATATTTGACCAGACCAGACGGCATCCGTCACGCGGTTGAACAGCCGCGAAGAATGTTGAACTGCGGCTGGGGCTTTGTCCATCCCTGACATGGAGAATTGCGGCATGGATAATGAGGGGTCAACCCGCGCTCCATTTTAAAGTCCGTTCTTTCGGACCATACGCCCGCAAATGGCTCGCCGCGTTGGCCCGGAGGAAAAGGCCGAAAAGAAGAAGGTGGCGTTTCTGCGCCGGAGTTGGCAGATTAACCCCGTCACACGCGGGAAGGAATCGTCGAAACGGTATTCGCGCCTGTGCGTTAAAATTTTTTTGAATGAGCAAGAAATTAAGATTCGGTCTGCCAAAGGGCAGTTTGCAGGAGGCTACCATTGAAAAAATGGCCAAGGCCGGCTTTAACATCCAGGTCAGCACCCGTTCCTACATCCCCTACGTGGATGACGACGAGCTGGAAATCCGGCTGATTCGCGCGCAGGAAATCAGCCGCTACGTCGAGCACGGCTATCTCGATTGCGGCATCACCGGTTACGATTGGATCATCGAGAACGGCTCGAAGGTCCACGAGGTGGGCGAGTTTCTGTTCAGCAAGGTTTCGCGCCGCCCGGCCCGCTGGGTGTTGTGCGTGCCGGAGGATTCGCCGGTGAAATCGGTGAAGGACCTCGAGGGCAAGCGCATTGCCACCGAGGTGGTCAACCTGACGAGGAAATATCTGAAGAAGAACGGTGTAACGGCCGAGGTGGAATTTTCCTGGGGTGCGACCGAGGTGAAGGCGCACGAATTGGTGGACGCGATCGTGGAAGTCACCGAGACCGGCTCGTCGCTGAGGGCGAACAAGCTGCGCATCGTGGACGAACTGCTCAGTTCCACGCCGCGGCTCATCGCCAATTACGACGCGTGGAAGGATTCCTGGAAGCGGAAAAAAATCGAGACGCTCTCGATGCTGCTGAAGGGCGCGCTGGAGGCCGAAGCGAAAGTCGGTTTGAAAATGAACATTGCCAAGAAAAATCTTAAGAGCTTGCTCAAGAGTTTGCCGGCGTTGCGCAACCCGACCATTTCCAACCTGAGCCTGAAGGGCTGGGTGGCCGTGGAGACGATCATTGACGAGCACGTCGTGCGCGAATTGATTCCGCAACTCAAAGCCGCTGGCGCGGAAGGCATCATCGAATATCCGCTGAACAAGGTGGTTTATTGATTTTGGCCTGTTTTGGCCTGTCTCGACTTCCGCCAATAACGCCAATGGAATAGCCCACTTTATCACTTCGTTTGTGTTTCCTTGTGTGTCCCCGTGTTGACCTGCCAAAGTGCAATCAAAACGCAATCAATTTGAAATCAGTGGTTTTAACGCTGGCGTGGCGCAGGACGGTTTGGGGGCATGTCTCTCAGCCCCGACCGGCGAATCAAAGCGCGTCCTGCGTAAAGGCACGCCGCAAAGGCGAGCCACTCCAAGGCAATGTGAGGTGATGAGGCGGGCCGCGCAAAAACATATTAGGCCACACCCCCTTCACTTTTACGAAGCAGGGCATGAATTTTTCGGGCCTATAAAAACACCTCTGCCGATTGTGCTACGGCTGGCCTCCTCGGTGTCGCCGTAGGAGTGTGCTTTGCACGCTCGTCAGTTACAAAGGCATTGTGGCGAGTGTCCGGCAAATGAGGACTCTCTTGTTTTTTGGCCGATCGTCATGGCGGGGTGGTGCGGTAGGGAGCAGAATCGCGTCCGCCGTTCGTGTGTGAATTCCCCTCCTTTTTGCGAAAGGCCGTTTTGGGAACTGTCTGCACCGAGTTAATCAAAGTGTCAGACACGGGTTACGGGAAGAGTAAAGCCGGCGATTCTTGCGCCCTCAAGACAACGGTGAACCCGTCCGAATGTCGGTCACCACTCGCTCTAACAATTATCCCGGCACGTCAGGAAATCTTCTTTCACCAATCCGGTCAGCTTCAATTAATTATTCTTAACCTTTTCATTAAAACAGCTTGCGCTTTTGTGCGCAGTATGTACATTGTCATTCGGTGGGCGATGTCGCTCAAAACCAAAAACCAAAACCAGGCGCCTTGCGCCTGAAGAGAAAGAACAAATAATGAAACAGCAACTCACACTAAGTAAGCTAATACCCCGGCCCGTTCGATTCGGTTCGGCTTTGGCGGGTCTCCTGCTGCTGGTGATCGCAGCTTCGTCCTCGTCGGGTCAGGTCCTCCCGCCGTCGTCACTGCCTTATGGACTCAGTTACCAGGAATGGTCGGCCAAGTGGTGGCAGTGGAATCTGGGGCAGGACACGAACTATGTGGAATTGGTGGGTGAGCCGGGCATTTGCACCGGACCCGCCAGCCGCGTGCTGTTTCTGGCTGGAGCGCCCGGAAGCATCACTGTAACCAACCATGTCATCATTCCCGCTAAAACCCCGCTGTTTTTTACGATTCTGAGCGCCGAGGCGGATAACACCGGTTGCCCGATGACTTCGCTTACAGCGGATGAACTGGCGGCGGAGGCCACGGGAGCGTGGAGTGCCGTCACGGCGACCACCTGCACCATTGATGGAGTGGCGGTCGCCGGTCTGGACAACCCGACCAACACAATCTATAACGTGGTGTCTCCGCCTTTCAGCTACACCACGGCGGAGCACGGCAACTTTCTTCCGGTATTCAATGGTGTAACGTGCATTCCGGGGGGAACGACCATTTATCCCGCAGTGGCGGATGGAGTGTATCTCATGCTGTCCCCGCTTTCGCCAGGGAAACACAAGATTCACTTTGTCGGGGAGGTCGGCCCTGGCGGCATCTATGTCACGGAAGACATCACCTATGACATCACGGTGCTCCCGAACTGGTAACCTCACGGTGCGCCGGGACTTCTACCGCGACGGCAAGCGAGTAGAATGAGAAGTATTCAATCGCCCCTGGTCTTGTGGGAACACCCCACAAGATCAGGACTTTTTTGCTCCAGGCCAAAAAGCCAAAGCGCTTCTTGCGCCGTTATCAGACAGGGGCCAATTATATCGAGTGGAATGCACGCGCCGGCCGCTCACGACGGTCCTCCTCGCTGTCGCCGTAGGAGCTTGCACGCTCGCCCAGTCATACAGGCAACGTCTGCCGATCTTGATAAAGGGCAGCATTCCTTTAGCTTTCCAGTTGCCCAGAGTCAGGCGGCTCACGGGCAGCCGGACCAGCAGTTGCTTTTCATCAATGAAACCTGGTTCGCCCCGCACGCTGTTTTCCAGTGCGTCCAAACTGGCTGGCGGCGTGACTCTCAAAAAATCTTTCTGTTCACCATTCATGCAACGGAGACTTTATGCGAAGCTGAGTCAGGGCGGGTGTGTCACACACGCGGGATTTCAAGAGCGGGTGCCCGTGGGCTTTTGGCATTGAAGATACAGTTGCTTCACTGAACAACTATTCGCTACAGCCGGCCTGGCAACTGGACTACGTGTTTCAACTGGCCGAACAACGCGGCATTTACCTGCTGCTTTGCCTCGATTACCACGGTATGTTCGCAACGGAGCCCGATTATTGGGGCGGCAATAATGTCTGGCCGCAGAATCCTTACAACATTACCAACGGCGGACCATGCACGACCGCGAACGATTTCTTCACCAACGCGACAGCCATAAAAATTTACCCAAAAGCCTGCGCTATCTCATCGCCCGCTACGGTTATAGTCAAAATCTGCTTGCGTGGGAATATTTCAACGAGATTGACAACGATTACGCCTATCTGAACTCCACCAATGTCGCGGCCTGGCACGGTGTGATGGGCGGCTGGATGCACACCAACGACTTCTTTGGCCATCTCGTCACGACGAGCCTCACCGGCAGCAGCGACCGCCCGGAAATCTGGTCACTGCCGCAGCTCGACTTTGCGGCTTATCACTCCTAGGGAGAGCTTGGGCCGGCCACTCAATTGTCCGGGGTCGCGCAATCCTTTCTGCAACGTTACGGCAAACCGGTGATGATCGGAGAATTCGGCACCGACTGGCGAGGTTGGAACCGCACCAATGATCTCTATCTGCGCGGCTGGCGCGAAGGCATCTGGGGTGGTGCGCTCGGCGGTTCCGTCGGCACCGCCATGTCGTGGTATTGGGAGATCATTGACAGCGAAAACGACCATCCGGTTTATTGAGCACTCGGCGCCATTTTGAATCGCACCGGCTGGGGACACGGCACGTGGATAAATATTAATTTTCAAACTTCGGGCACGCCGCCGTCAACGGTGGGTGATCCGATACCGGGCGGCCAGCCGTTCAACGTGCAACTCCCCTTGGATGGCGGATGGGCTGATATGACCCCCGGGCAACTTGCCATTCCAAACGCATTCGCCGCCAATTATTCCGCAGGCAAGCTGAACAGTTTTGTTCATGGCATCTGGCACTCGGATTTGAAACGCCGTTCCAACTGAGCGAGTGGTTCACCAACAACGCGCAGTTGGTCATGCACCTGAATTCAGTATCGGACGGCTCAATCATGGTCGTGCTCGCGGACAACACCCAGCTTTTCAGCACCAACCTTCCGAACCTGGATGGCGCTTATGACGTGGACGAAGAATACAACACCGACATTTCGGTCAATCTGCCCGCCGGCAAACACATTATTACCATCACCAACGCGGGCAACGACTGGTTTTATCTCGATTGGGTGCAGCTCAACCAGGTTCTTCCAGCGACCTATGCCGCCAACTGGCAGCCTTCACCCGAGGCCATCGGTATGCGCGGTTCGCATGAATCATTGCTTTACGTGGTTTAGCCTGACGCCGCCTTTCCGGCTGGCGGGACAAACGCGACCTTGCCCTTGCAGCACGGACAAATGGTGATAATGACCAACTGGCCGGCAGAAAACTTTTTTACCGAATGGTATGACCCGGCCAGTGTGGCCTTCATCGGAATGACGGAAGCCGCCACGATCAAAGGCAGCCTCACACTCCCGCTGCCGGATTTTTCGGAGGACCTGGCCGGGATCGTTTATCCGCCGCCGATGCTGATCTCCTTGGGTATTGACGGCACGCACACCTATCAATTCGAGTTTAACTCCGAAACTGGTGGCCGGTATTTCATTGAGAAATCCACCGACCGCCTGAACTGGACGCCATTTCTTGTGCTGACCAACAACCTGGGGGCCCTGCTCCTGACCGATCCGTCAGTCAAAACAAACGCCCGCGCGTTCTTCCGTGCGAAACAAAACCAATGATTTTCCCGCCCGGGCGGGGGACATCGCTTCCGTGAGGCGTCGGGTGGATCCGCCGGTCAAGCCAGCCGCGGCAATGGGCCCAAGTTGAGGGGAAGGCGGACCATTGAAAATTTATTTTGAAAATTTGGTTTGCATTACTCCAATTCTCCATTACTCCATTGGGGCAACACGTTATGGGTTCATTAAAAAAACGCCGCAAGGCAAAAATCAACAAGCACAAACGGCGCAAGAAGTTGCGCTTGAATCGTCACAAGAAGCGCACCTGGCAGCAGTAATCTGGCTTGCGCATTGATTCATCCGTTCGCGTGCGGTTGCCCACCGCGCCGCCGCGAACGGCATTTATTTCACCAGCCGGCCGGGCCCAACCCATGGAACATCGTTTTGACAAACATTACACCCGCGACGAGGCGCATGCGCTGTTGCCGCAAATTCGCAAATGGCTGGAGCGACTCAACCGGCTGCGTCATGAATTGGAACGCTTCGACAAACGGCTGAGCGGTTTGACGGAGCAGGGGAACGACATCGGCGGCGAAACGGTGAACAACTGGATTCGCGCGCTGGCGGACATGCAGGAGGTTCTCGGCGAATTTCAACGCCGCCGGATTTACATCAAGGATTTGGAGCGCGGCTTGATTGATTTTCCCGCCATCATGGGGGGCAAGGAGGTTTTCCTCTGCTGGGAACAGGACGAGGAGGAGATCGAATTCTGGCACGACCTCGACACCGGCTTCAGCGGGCGCGAACGGCTGTAACGCTTGGGGGCGCCGGCCTCCCCAGAATTGCGCTCCACCCGATGGCTGCCGGAAATCGGGATAAACCCTGGAAGCCGTTCAATTCACGCTTTGCACCCGGCCGGTGTGACGGGCGTTGGCGCGGAACATCGGCCATGAACTTTTTGCCGGCGGCGCCAGCCCGTTGGTGGAATTGATGGCACGCAAAAACATGCCGTCGCAGACATAAATGGTTCCGTCGTCGCCAATGACCGGCGAAGCGACGAGATTCGCGGCCGTGGAGAAGTGCCACAAATCGGTGCGGTCGTTTTGAAAGGCGAACAGGCTCCGCCACGGCGCGGAAAAATAAACCTCGTCGTTTGCGGCCACGGCGGGAGTGGCATCTACGGGGACCGCCGAACAACAATCCCACCGTTTTTTTCCGTTCCGGTCAACCGACCAGAGACAGGCACCAACCGCCAGGTAAAGGTTCCCGCTTTCGTCGAGGACCGGCGAGGACTCGGTCACGCCGCCGGTGTGCAAACGCCAGCGTTCCGAACCGTCCGGTCGCAGCGCGTAAAGATTGCCATCGGTCGAAGTGAAATAAATGACACCGTCCGGATTGATGGCCGGGGAGGAAATGATGGGCGCACCGGTCGTGAACGCCCACAAAAGTTTGCCGTCCGGTTTTAGCGCGTAAAACTTCTTGTCGTGCGAGCCGAAGTATATTGTTCCGTCCGCCCCAATCGCTGGTGACGAAACAACGATGTTGCTCGTGGCGAAAACCCATTTCTTTGAGCCGTTGGGATTGAGTGCGTAAAAATTTGCATCCCACGAACCGAAATAAATCGTCCCGTCCCCGGCAATCGCCGGTGAAGAATCAATCCACGCGCCGGTTGCAAATGTCCATTTAAGTTTGCCTTGGGGCATGACGGCGTAAAATATCCGGTCGCGCGCGCCGAAATAAATCGTTCCGTCATCGCCAATTGCCGGGGACGATTTGATTTCCGAATTGATCTTGAAAGCCCACTTCACGCTGCCTTGCCGTGTAACAGCCCGCATTTTGCCGGCAAAGTCGGCTTGATAAATCGTTCCGTCCGGTGCGATGGCCGGCGACGAATCAGCAATATAACCCGACATCCGAAGCAGCCACAGATTGGTCGGGGTGGATTGCGCGTGGCAGATGAACTGCGCACTCAAACAAAACAAACCGGCAACCATCCTGGCCAAATGCGTGAGAGTTGAGCGATTCATCCGCACCAGTAAAACCACAAAAGACGCGTCCGGCAAATGCAAATCGCGCTGTCGAACTTGCATCCGCCGCATTCACGCACTACCTTTCGCCCGCCTATGGGGAAAATCATCATCATCGGTTCGGGATGCGCAGGCTGGACGGCGGCGCTTTACACCGCGCGCGCCAATTTGTCGCCGCTTGTCCTCACCGGCGGCCAGCCCGGCGGTTTGCTCACCACCACCAGCATCGTGGAAAACTTCCCCGGCTTTCCCGAAGGCGTGGACGGCTACGCATTGATGACGCGGATGCAGAAACAAGCCGAACGGTTCGGCGCGCGCGCCAGCTTCGGCACGGTTGAGGCGGTGGATTTTTCCAAACGTCCCTTCACGCTCACGGTGGACGGCGAAAAGGTCGAAGCGGAGGCGGTCATCATCGCCACCGGCGCGAGCCACAAACATCTCGGCGTGCCCGGCGAAGATTTGCTGGAGACCAAAGGGGTGACGTATTGCGCGACCTGCGACGGCGCCTTGCCCGTTTTCCGCAACCAACCGCTCGTCGTGGTCGGCGGCGGCGATTCCGCGTGCGAAGAGGCGCTTTATTTGACCCGGTTTGGCTCGGTTTTCACCTCGTGCATCGGCGCGATGCGTTGCGCGCCTCAAAAATCATGGCCGAACGTACCTTGTCGAATCCGAAAATCAAGCCGGTTTGGGATTCCGCCGTGACGGAGGTTCTCGATGTGAAGCAGGACCAGGTCACCGGCGTGAAATTGAAAAATCTCAAGACCGGTGCGGAGACGATTTTGAACTGCGCGGGCGTGTTCATCGCCATCGGTCACGGACCGAATACAAAAATTTTCAAGGGGCAAATCGAAATGGACGCCAACGGCTACATTATTCCCCGGAAAGGCGCGATGACGAATGTGCCGGGCGTGTTTGTGGCGGGCGACTGCGCGGATCACGTTTACCGGCAGGCCATCACGGCGGCGGGCGCGGGTTGCGCGGCGGCGATTGACGCGGAAAGATTTCTGGCGGCACAGAATCAGTGACCACAGGGCAGGGGATGGAATTCCTGCTCGCGATCCCGTGTGGATGTAGAATGTTTTTTTGTTGCCGAAGCAGGGCAAAATGCATCCACTATTTGCATGAGAACATTCCTTTCGATTCTTGTTGTCCTGACATTCGCAATCAAATTGTCTGCGGCTGACACCAACGCACCCACGCTGTCGAAAACCAACACTTCCGCACTGTTGAAAATCGGCACCGGCGAGGCGGATAAATATTACGGTCAGGAAATGATTGTGACGGGCAAGGTGGCGCAAGTCACCATCCGCCCCGCCGTGACATTTTTGAACCTCGACAAGCCGTTTCCTAATTCCCCATTCACTGTGGTCATCTTTCACGGCCACAGCAGTTTTTTTGGCGACGCAAATGCGCTGAAAGGAAAAACAATTGAGATAAGGGGCAAAATTAAAAACTACAACGACAAACCGGAAATCGCGCTTGATAGCACTAATCAGTTGACCGTTCTGGGTTCAACGGTCTCGACCAACGCTCCGGCAGCCATGCAACCAACCCATGCCCCGCAGCCGACCACGCAATCCACCAATTTCCCGGAAATCATGTGATTGGCGGGAATAACAGATGGCCCGGCGGCGGGAAATCTTTGCAGATGGCCGGCAAATCCCGTCGCGCGAATTTTCAAGGAGACGGCGAACGATTCTCCTTCTCCGTAGCGGCGCGTCGGCAGACCGCCGCAAACTGTTCCGTTCTTTTTCAGATGGCGGCGCTCTGCCGAGACGCCGCTACGGATGGCGGGTGACCGGTTTTGGTTTTGCGGATGACCGTCCGGCAAATTCAGTCGTGCGAATTCACGCTTTTTTATTCGGACGTTGGGCGGTTCATTAAATTCTTCGGACAAGGCAAGAAGAGGCGAGGTTTTTGCAATTTCGTTCCTGAATTCTTCATTGACGCTGAGGGGGATGCCGATAAACTGTAGGTTCGGTTTTACAAAACTTTATCATTTAGAAACGGATTAATAAAATTATGGCAGTGAAAGTTGCAATCAACGGGTTCGGCCGCATTGGGCGCCTGGTGTTCCGGGCGCTGGTCGAACAAGGCATGGTGGGCAAGGACATCGAAGTGGTCGCCGTCGGCGATATCGTTCCGGCGGACA
>Ga0181524_10005559_pt1 | contig 11198 bp, 7 predicted proteins | sample PEATcosm2014_Bin_34_FD_119761 | JGI IMG/M metagenome (GOLD analysis project Ga0181524, IMG submission 119761) | Peatland microbial communities from MTU Mesocosm Facility, Houghton, MI, USA - PEATcosm2014_Bin05_60_metaG | ecosystem: Environmental > Terrestrial > Soil > Wetlands > Peat | place...
CGGTCCTTTCAGGAATTGAATCGCTTCCAGCCGCAGAGTTTGTCCGTAACAGGTCGGCGCTCGCCTGCAGTTTTTCTGGATAGACAACCAGTCGATGAATTTTGCCAATGGCGCGATCATTCGCTTTTAAGTTTCTTTCTCACCCGCGAAGCGTCAAAACTGGCGCGGCGGCAAAAAAGCAATTTCTTATCAGTTTCTTATCAGTCTGCCCCCGGAAAGGGAGAGCGACCAACCGCCGATGATTTCCGAGATCTGGGCTACCTCGACTTGCCAGGAGGGGCTTCCGGTTTCCACTGGTACATGAGGACCTTGGATTTCCAATCCTCCTCCACCAGGACCAGGTATTCACCGTCGGGACGGCGGATGGCCTGGATGCCTTCCGGGATGTCCACCCAGCCGACGGCCTCGCCGGGCAAGTCGCCGCCCACCTCCGGACCCGGTTTGAGATGGCCGACGCTGGCGCCCGTCTGCGCATCATACACCTCGATTCGCCCGCCCACGACATACACCACGAAAACGTAATCGACGGCGACGCTCATCGAGGCGGGCTTGTCCTTCCAGCTTCCATCGACCGTGTAATCGGGGGCAATCTGCCAGCGGGGCGAGCTCTGGCCTTTGCTCCAATGGTCATACCGGCAGATCACCCGGCCCATCACCTTCCATAAGCCGTCGTGGTGAGGACACTCGGCGGTATAGCCGGCCAGATACATCGTGTCGGTGGCCGGGAAGTAATAGATGCGAATCTCGTTCGTCCCGGCACAACTGACATAAAGCCGATGCTCGTCAGCGCAAAGGCCGGCGATGCCGCCCTCGGCCTTTTCTGGGGCCTCGATGACGACCAGGAAGCATCCCTTGAGCGTGTCGCCTTGGCCGCCCTTGCCGCCGGAAAACGGCGCACCGCGGGTGACGTCCGCCCGCAGGCGCCGCGAAACGCCATACCAGCTCAAGCCCTTGGGGGGCCAGGTATTGGTCCCTTTGAGGTTCCCGCCTTCGTTCCCCACGCGCTGGGCGATAAACACATACTTCTGGTTGAGCGCAATCGCGCTCCCGCCGTCGTAGCCCCAGCCGTGCGTGTGCTGGGCGATGCCGATAACGTCCCCGTCCTTGTAAATCCCGACCTCGCGCCCGGCCTCGTCCCACGGGACGTTGCAGTACACCGTGCCGTCTTCGGTCACCACCATGGCCTGGATGTCCTGCTGGACCCACCTCTTCCCGCCTCCGAAGGAGTTCCCGACCCAAGAGGTGGTGGCGGCCAGCAGCCTGGATTCGGATGCACCGCAAGCGGGGAGGAGGGCACAGGCCGCGTAGAGACCCACCCAAACTCCGCCGAGGAGGGCGAGGCTGGATAATTGGAGTCGGTTCATAAAGGCCGAGTTGCCATCTGCGGGAGGATTGCCTGGCGGTCCGCCCCGGAGCAAGAGAAACCCTCCTTCCAGTCTTCCAGTGGAGAGGAAAGCTCCGCTCAAGTGAACCAGCAGCCATGGGGAAGCCAGCCAAACGAAAAACAACAATCGCTCGCAAGAGCACCACGAGAAAGGCAGACAGATGAAGCTACAGGCAATTCGGTTGACAATCATCGGGACCTTCGCGGCGGTCATCAGAAGGCTCACATCCACGCAATACGCCGAGCAACCGGTCGAAATCATCGGCTTTGACGTCGAGGCGCCCGTCGCGCAGCCCAGGCCACGCGCGGTGGAGGCTACCGCCGGATTGAGCAAGCTTAAGAGCCTGTTCAACAAGTCGCTCCCCGAATCGGCGCTCGCGGCGATCTCCAGCGAAGGCGACGTCGCCAAAACAGAAGCCTGCCAGATGCAGCAACCCTGGGCGAACGGAGACGGTCAGCACGAGGCCCTCTGCTTTCTCTTCCTTCTGCCCGGTCGCCGCTCAGTCGCCTTGACCCTTGTCGAGCGTATCTTTGAACGGGAACTCGTCCGAAGGCCTGTGCTCCTGGCTCATGATTTTCTCCAACCTGGCCACGATGTCCGGATGCGCGGCGGCGACGTTGTCCTGTTCGGATGGATCGGCCGCCAGGTTGTAAAGTTCGCTGGTCGGTGCAGCGGGCCGCGTGGCCGTGCCCAGCAGTTGGCGTTTCAGCAGCTTCCAGTCGCCGACGCGCACGGCTTGCTGGCCGCCGTAGCCATGAAACTCGCGGTAGAGGAATGGCCGCGGCTCCTGGAGTTGTCCAAGCAACGTCGGCGCAAAGCCGATGCCGTCGGTCGTTTTTGGAATCAAGTTCGTCGCGCCGGCAAGCTCGAGCAGCGTCGGCAACCAGTCTTCAAAGCCAGTCACCCGGCTCGAGGTGGTGTTCGCAGGCACATGGCCCTTCCAGCGGACGATGAGCGGCTCGCGAATGCCGCCCTCGTAAAGTTCTCCCTTGTAACCCCTCAGATTGTCGTTGGACTTGAAGTAAAGCGGGTCATACCCGGCCAAGCGCTCAACCGCCCCGTTGTCGGAGGTGAAAATGAAGATCGTATGGTCCTCAAGGCCGAGTTCCTTTACCAGCCGCACCATCTTCCCAATATCGCGGTCCAGGCGCGTGACCATGGCGGCATAGGCGGCGTGCGGATATTGCTGCGGCAGATACCCGTTTCCCCCGGTGTAGGGTCTGTCGTCCAGCCGGCCCCTGTATTCGCCAAGCGAATCCTCCGGCACTTGCAATGCCAGGTGCGGAACCGTCGTCGGGTAATAGAGAAAAAACGGCTGGTCCTTGTGCCGGCGGATGAATTGCAGCGCGCGCGCGTTGCACAAATCGGGCGCGTATTGCGTGCCGATGAAACTGGCGTAACTGGCGGGATCGTTCGGGTCCGCGCCGGCAGCGATGGACAGGCCCTCCTTCTCCGAAACATTCGTGTTGCCGGTCAGAACAAACCGGCCCTCGTCGTCGTTCAGGTATTGTGGGAAATAGTTGTGTGCCTGACGCTGGTCGTTGAAGCCGAAGAAATGGTCGAAACCATGTTTGAGGGGGTCGCCCGACGATCCAACACCGCCCAGGCCCCATTTGCCAAATGCGCCGGTGGCATAGCCGGCGGCCTTCAAGCCCGCCACGAGGCTCGGCTCGGAGGCAGGAATCGGAAGCTGTCCACGAAAGGAATACCACGTCCCGACCTCCTGGTTGTCGCGGATGAAGGCGTGGCCGGGATGCTTGCCGGTCATCAGCACGCAACGCGCCGGCGCGCACACGGGGCTGCCCGAGTAATGCTGGGTGAACCGCATACCCTCCTTGGCCAGCTTGTCGAGTGTGGGCGTGTGGATGATGGTTTGTCCAAAGGGGCCGATGTCACCGTAGCCCAAGTCATCGGCGAGAACGAAAATGATGTTCGGCCGGCGCTCGGGTTGGGCGGCGTTGAGGCTGCAAACGCAGAGGCCGAGAATCAAGAGTCGAAGCAAGGTCTTCATCGTCGGCCCTATTCTTGAAGCTCTTGGGAGATAGAATCAATCCATTTGACTGGGATAGGTTTGAGCTCCAATCCGCTTTCATCAGACGATTCCTTCTTCAGTTCCTGGCTTGCGCTACGGACAAACTCACCGGACTGGCGGCCTAAAAATCTTCGCGAAAGTGAAGATGACCTTGCCTACAATGTCAGGCTTAGAAAGAATAGGGTGGACCGCCCAAGCAGCCGGGATTGCCCGGTTATCACCCAACATGGCGAAGTCTCCATCCAAGAGCTTGCCCTTCACTACCTCCAAAAGGCCTTCGTTGGTTCTATAGTCCTCTCGGTGGGGCGTGCCATCGATGTAAAGGGTTCCCATTTTGACCTCCAGCTCCTCGCCTGGGAGGCCGACGATGCGTTTGACGATTAGCTGCGCGCCGTATCGTGCCACGACGATATCACCGCGGCGCGGTTCAGTGTTTTGGTAAGCACGCTTGTCCAGCAGCAGCACGTCGCCAGGCTTCAGGGTGGGCAGCATGCTATCGCCCACTACAATGGTGAGTTGAAAGTGAGCACGCAAAACCAGCAGCACCGCGATCAATGCCACACCGGCGATTACCAACCGGTGGCTCCTGGGAGCCTCCCTTGCCTTTTGCGCGCTCATAATCCTTGCCTGTGTCACCGGCTTGTGCTCAAGGGCTGGGGATAAAGAGGCGTCAGCTAAGTGCCACGCTCCGTCTCGGCCAGGATGGCTTCCACTGCGCCCTTGCCCTCGAACCTCAGAGGAATGGCGCGCAAGTGCCTCAGCCCGGCGAGGACTTCCTCCTCGCGCCCCGCCGACCTGCCAACGTCAATGGCCTCCTTGGCAAAGCGAGCCACGAAGGGATGCGTAGGATCCTTGTAAAGCGCCTTCAGGTATACCTCGACGCAACGGTCAAAGCGCTTCGCCCTTTTGAGTTCAAGAAAGAGATCGTGGGCACAGTCGGACTCCTGTTCGGTCCCTTCAAACTCCTCCACTCCCACCTCCAAATCGCGAATAGCGTCGTTGGGATAGGACTCGGATGGCTGCCTGGAACCCGCCTGCCTGCCCACGAGCAGGTGTTCTGCTAAAAAACGCCGGTTTTCAACCTGCAGGCCCAACCGCATGCATAGCCCCTGCAGACCGTTCCTGGCATTCTTGATTTTTGAGAAGGACTCCGGGCCGATGAGGTAATCGAGCGACGGAATTGACCCGGCTTCAATAGCTGGCACCTCAGCAGTTCGCTGAGCCCGTAGCCAATAACCACCCCCGCCAGCGATGAAGATAAGTATGACAGCCCAAATGGAGGGGCCAACCCGGACGATCTCTCTTGCCCGTGTTTTCATATCTGAGCCGCTTTGAATACTGGACCGACGTCGTGCGGGCGGAAAGGCGTGCCCGCCGAAACCGGGCGCTGCCCGACAATAGCGCAGCAGCGCGAGCCGCGCTTTCCCTCACTGCGCCTGGAGCGAGAGCGTGACGGTGATCGGTTGCCGAGGATCCACGGAGATGTCCTGGACGGCCCGGTTTGTCCCCTGCCCATCTGCAGGCGGGGGCACGAATAGCCGCGCGCGGCCATCCGGCAGGCTGGAAAACTCGAAGCGCCCTTCCGAGTCGGTCTTTGCAGTGTAATCAAACAACATCTGCTCCGGCCCGGTCCCAGATTGGGTCGCCCGGACTTCAACCCCCGGCAAAACGTCCTGACCCGAGCGGACCACCCCGCTTACCCGGCCCCAGGGCTGCAACTGGATCACCGCGGTGGAAGCATAATCAATGGGGACGTTTGCCCAGCCCTGGGGATGCACTACTTCCAACCGCTGAATCTCGTCCGCCTTGGCAATCCGAAACGCCCCGTCGGCTCCGGTGTGGGTCTCTATGGCAAAAGGCCAGGATGCTGGGCCGGAGACAAACAGCCCATCCCCCAACCGAAAGCGGATGTGTTCGCCTCGGAAGAACACCTTGGCGTCCGCAGCCGGGCTGCCGTCCGGGCGGAGCACGGTGCCCATGATGTCCGTCGCAGGTTCCAATTCTATGTGCAGGTCGATGTCATTAGTCCCCGAGCCGAGCTGCACCACTTTGTTCACATGGCCGGGGGCCTGGAAATCGAGGCGGGTGCTGCTGCCCGGAGGGCCGTAGCTGCGGACCTGCTCAGGCAACAAGTTCACGGCGAACCGGCCGTCCTGGCCTTCGATCAACACCTCCGTATTCACCACATACCCGCTCTCGATCCCCCGCGCCCAGAGCACCTTGAATTCCGGCAGCAGCCTCCCGGTTGACCGGTCCGTCACCGTCCCATGAACCCGGATCTTCGCCTTGGATTTCAATGTGATTACCGCTTCCTGTCCATCCGGGGCCAACTCCACCTGCTGCTCCTCCCAATCCCAGGCTAGGCCGCCAACGACCAGCTTGACGGGATGCTCCGGCGCCGAGGTCCAGGCGAACCGGCCTTCGGCGTCAGTGTCAGTGGCCCAATTGACTTCTTCCAGGTCGGGTTGCCCAGGCGCAAGGCCGACCCCGACCCGGCCAATCGGCTTGCCGTCCTCGCTAACCACTCTGCCGCGGATGACCGAGCTTCCGGCAACCCGGAGGGCTTTTAGCACGATATCAAGGTTGGTTGCCTCTCCCCCCTGGATGGACAATTGGTCGCCGGGCTGAAACCCCTTGGCTGCTGGCATGAGGAACCACGGACCGCTCCCAACCTGCTGAAACTCGAACCGCCCGGCGGCATCGGTCTTCATCCAACGCGCGGGAAGCCCGAACTGGCTCTGGAGGTTCACGTGCGCCTCGAGGATCGGCGCGCCCGCCGCATCCCGCACTGTTCCGGTTACCGAGCCGCCTCGCTCCAGGACCAAAACGATGTTAGTCGAGGGCCGCACCGGCTCCGGCGGCTCAATATGGCCAAACTGCGTCGCGGCATACTCGGGATGTTGCACGTAGCCGAAGAGGCTCTTGGCCCGGGGTGAAATGAAATTGGCCGACCAGCGCCCCTCCGCATCCGTGGTCGGCGGCGCCAGGCGCGCGGACTGGCTCAAGGAAAGAGGGCCCGCATAATCGGCGAAATCGCGGCTGTCCCCGCGCATCCCTTCCCCTTGGAAGTGGACCGTGGCGGCGGCAACCGGCTGGCCCGTCTCATCGACCACCGTTCCCGCGACGAACTGCCCCTGCGGCAGGCGCAACGCATACTCCGGCGGCAGCGAAGCCATGCTTATTCTGCTGTTCCAGGAGACAGTCGTGGGAACGCGCCCCGGCGCGGAGACCCAGCAGCTCATCCCATCGACGGACCCGGCCGGAAGCACGATTCGCGCCGCGCCTCGCGAATCGGTCACAAAGGTGGAGAGGACCGCGTCAGGCATGATGATGAACTCCGCCTGGACCGCGACTTGGGCCAGCGGTTGGCCGTTCTCGTCGGCTACCACGCGCAGGAGCATGGCTCGGCCATCCGCTGAATCAGGGACGGGGGCCGGCGCTTGCTCGCGGCGGCCTTGCAGGCTCGCAACGGCCTTGGCGCCGTCGCCGCTCGCAGAGCCTCGCGTCTCTTCTCTGGCCGCGGGACCCGGCCTTGTCCCATAAAGCGTCCCTATCACCGCCAGCAAGAACACGCTCCCCGCCACCGCGCCGCCCCATTTAAGCCGGGAAATCAGGGTCTCCCGCACCACACCGGAGACCACCGCTCCCACGCCGGGCCCGGCAGCGATTCCGCCCGACACCCCCGCCTGAACGGAGGCCCTCAGCAGACCCGCCGGCACGGCCTCGACCGCTCGCGCGCTCAGCGCCGCCGCGAGCGCGCCCACGCCGAGCGTCACACCCTGCCGGTTGAACACAACGCGGAGCTTTTCCAGGCCCCGCGCGACCCGCTTCTTCGCGGCGTCCTCGCTAACGCTCAGCGTTGCGGCCAGGTCACGAAAGCTCCGCCGTTCGAGGAAGCGGAGCACGATCGCAGTTCGATCCGCCTCGCCCAGGTCCGCCAGCGCGGCGTCCAGGTGAGGCACCAGGCGCGCCCAGGTTTCATCGTTGGAATCGGTCAATCTCATTTCAACAGCCTCCTTTTCTTTGATGCGCCGATGTGTCTGGTCGCGCAACGCCCGGCGTGCGGTCAAACAAGCCGTGCGGTAGAGCCAGCCTCCTATGACCACCCCGCTGCTCAACCGGGGAGCTTTCCTTGCCAGCAGGACGAACGCCGCTTGGGCCGCTTCCTGCGCCAAGTCCGCATCGCCGGCCTGCCGCCACGCCGCCGAATACACCATGTCGAGATGGCGCTGCACCAAAGTTTCAAACGCCGCCTCGGAACCACGCTCGACGTATTCCCGGAGCAGCGACCAGTCATTTTGATCAGTCGAGAGCATATCAGTTTTCTACTGTTATATTCCTCAAACTGCGAAAAAGGGACATTCGTCTCCCCAAGCCCTGTGCGTTGCCAGATCGCATCCCCGGCGCGGAATGGGTAGTATTGCGGCCAGGAGCTTTGTTGTCGCCTATATTCACAATGCAAGATGGGCTGCCTATCAGGGCGTCGAGACGACCCAAATCAGATGGCTGTCCCGCGAGGACGGCTTGTTCCCGGTCCCGAGCTCGGGTTGCCGCTCAGCGGCTATCCGGTTGATTTTTTTCTGTCGGATTTCGTCTCCGGCGGCTTCTATAGAGGTGAAAGGCGTATGGCAGAAGACGACGGCCAGTTGTTGCAGGATTACGCGAGCCGCGGCTCGGAGCGGGCCTTTGGCGAGCTGGTCGCGCGGCACATCGATATGGTCTATTCGGTGGCGCTGCGCCTGGTGCGGGGCGACGTTCACCTGGCCCAGGACGTCGCGCAGACCGTCTTCGCGGATTTGTCGCTCAAGGCAAAGTCGCTCGCCGCCCGCGTCGTGCTCGCGGGCTGGCTTTGCCGGCACACCTTCTTCGTAGCCTCCGCCAAAGTGCGGACCGAGCAGCGGCGCCGGCAGCGCGAACGCCAGGCGGTTCAAATGAACACCATCCACGAGTCCACCGAGCCCGACTGGGAGCAATTGACACCCATCCTGGACCAGGTCCTCCAGGAGCTGGGGAGCCAGGACCGCGACGCCATCGTTCTGCGCTATTTCAAGCGGCAGAGCCTCGAGTCGGTAGGCGCCGCTCTGGGCATCAACCCGGATGCCGCGCAGAAGCGGGTGTCCCGGGCGCTGGAGCGAATGCGCTCCAACTTCTTAAGGCGGGGAGTAACGCTGACCTCGGCGGCGTTGGCGGTGGCCATCGCCGACCACGCAGTTGCGGCCGCCCCGGCTGGCCTGGCGACGGCGGTCTCGGCAACGGTGGCCGCCGGCGCAGGGGCTGCCGGCGGGGGCGCGGTGGCTTGGGCGGAGTTCCTGGGGTGGCTGAAAACCAAGACCGGGCTCGCCTGCGCCGCGGTCGTGCTCCTGGCCGGCGTCAGCGTGGTCCAATTGATTCGAACCAACCTCCTGCAGCCGCTGCCCTTGAGACTCGGCGACACACTGCGTTCAGAGACCGGCGTAGCTCCAGCCGCGAATGCTCCAGGCGAAGGTCCCGGTTTCCATTGGAGCCAGGTCGAATCCAGCGACTATCGGCAATATATCGCCAACCTGCGGGCCATTGGCTGTCCGGAACAGACGATCCGCGACATCATCATCGCCGACCTCAATCAGGCCTACGCCCTGAAGGCTCAGGCAATCTGGAGGCCGCCCGCGAGGGTTTACTGGAAGAAGCCTCGCGATACCCGGCCCGGCCCCGAGCAGCTAAGCGCGCTCGCCGCGCTTCGCCGCGAGGAGACCGCGACCATAAAGGAACTGCTTGGGATTTCTATCTTCACTCAGGATTATGTGGACCTGGCCGCATTCCAGCTCACTGCCTCGAGTTCGGAGTTCCTGTTTCTGCCGCCCGAGAAACGGGAGGCGGCGCGGCAGGCGCTGGCCGAGAATGGCTATGAAGAAAAGCTGGCGCAGCGGGGCAGCCCGTATGCGGACCGGCAAGGAGAGCTTTTGAGCGAGAAACTCAGGCTTCTTGCCCAGGTGCTCACCCCCGCGGAATTGGATGAATACCGGTTGCTGAACTCGGCCAGGGCCGAGCGGTTGCGCAACGAAACACAATACTTCGACTGCACCCCGCAGGAATTCAAGGGGCTGCTCGACCTGCGGGAGGAGCAACTGGCAGGCCAGCCGGACCACCTGGCCGTGGACCCGCAGACGGCGATCGAGAACGCGCGCCGCCTGCTCGGGGCGGAGCGGGCCAAGGAATTTGAGCGGGTCAGCGATTACGGCTATTCGAATGGGCGGCGGGCCGCGGAACGCGCCGGCCTGGAGGGCAGCCTGGCGGACCGAGCAGGCCAGATCGTTTATGACGCTCGGCTCGCGGTCGAGCAAGTGGTCAACGATGACAGCCTCTCTCTGGAGGACCGTCGAAGCCAGGCCCGGAATCTGCGCGCCCAGGCGGAGGCGCATCTTAATGAAGTCTTTGGCGGCGAAGCCAGCGCGGCCATTCGGCAAGCTCTTCGGTTTACGCTCGCCAACGCGGCGCAGCCCCATCCCCGGCCATGAAGCGCCTGCTTTACCTTGGCTTGATATTCAGCGCGGCGCTGGCCCTTGGGGCGTGGCGACCGTGGCGCTGGTCGTCCGTCCTGGCAGCGGAGGCCACGGCCAAACCCGCCGCTGGGGCAGTGCACCGGAGCGCACCGGCCCGCGCGGCTTCCACTCCGCTCCTGGCGACCAATCAACCTCTGCCGGCCGCCACAGTGTGGGCCTCGCTTGATTCCCCCGACCCGGCCCGGCTGATCGCCAATCTACGCGGCGTCGGCTGCCCGGAACAAACCATCCGCGACCTGGTCACCTTCAGAGTTTGCAGGCGCTACCACGAGCGCCTGCTCGATGCCGAGAGACAGAGGATCATTTCACGGGATCCGACCCGGAGCGGGAGCGCCAACTCCGGCGACGTCCTGCGGGATCAATTGTTCGGGTTGCGGAATGCGCGGGACCGAAAGTTGGAGGCCCTGTTCGGTGTCAGCGCGAGAAAGCTCACCGAGAGCGTGTTCGTATTCCTGGATTATCCCAGACCTGGAGAGAACGACGATCCATTGCCTCCGGCCAAGCGGGCGGAGGTGCGCGACATCGAGGAGCGTTACCGCCGGTTGATCGTCGAGGCGCGGCATGGCCTGGCCTTTAACGGGCCGGACGCCTCGGTGGACGCCGCCATTGGGGAGTTGAGCCGGCAGAAGGAGGCGGAACTGGCAAGCGCGCTCTCGCCGCAGGAGCTGGACGCGTTGCGCCTGCGCGAGTCGCCGGCGGCGCGATATGTCCTTAAATACTTGCCCGAGGCGCAGTCCGAGGCGGAATTCCGGTTGATGGTTCAGGCGGCGGTCGAGGCCGGCATCGAGGCCCCGGAAATGAGCCTGGCTCGAATGATGCCCTTTAGATTCCCGGGGAGCCTGCTCCCGTTGGACACCGAGGACGAGGACCGGCAGCAAGCCGGGAAGATAGCCGAGCTCAAAGGTCGGCTCCGTCAACTCCTGGGCGAGCAGCGGATGGCGGACTTGGAACTCGAGATGCAGACCCAGCCGCCGGTCGAAAACCCGTTCAATATTCGGCTCTTCAAGTAAACATCTATCAGGGCCAATGTTGAGCGCGTAGCGGTGCTTGAGGGTACCGTGGACTTCAGTCCTTGCCATTACCCACATCTTTCATGGCCTCGCATGAGCCGGGCTTCTGCTGACTCCAAAACCTCCCGGAAATGGCCCAAATTGGCCGCGCCGCGCAGCGGCAGCCCGACGGTAGCCGTGGGCCTCGGCCCACGGTGGCGGCCACGAAAGTCGAGCGCGTCGCGCAGCGACG
>Ga0181524_10005563_pt1 | contig 11190 bp, 10 predicted proteins | sample PEATcosm2014_Bin_34_FD_119761 | JGI IMG/M metagenome (GOLD analysis project Ga0181524, IMG submission 119761) | Peatland microbial communities from MTU Mesocosm Facility, Houghton, MI, USA - PEATcosm2014_Bin05_60_metaG | ecosystem: Environmental > Terrestrial > Soil > Wetlands > Peat | place...
CCCGGCCCCGGCCGGAGACTTCCGGGCAAAACCCGGGTACACGATTGTGGACACGTGGATGGCCATGCTCGATCTCTTCGGGGGGCGGACGAACAAGAAGGTGGGCATCATCTGTTCGGACGATCCGGATGGGAGAGGCTGGTACACCCTGTTCGGTCCGGCCCTGAAGAAGGTGGGCTATGAAGTCATAGGCCTGGACAAGAACCTGGGGCTCATCCCCCTGGAGACAACGGATTTTTCTTCCACTATCAAAGCCTGGAAAGACGCAAAGGTGGAGATACTCTGGGGCAACTGCCCCGGGCCGTTCTTCGGCGCCGTCTGGAAGCAGGCTAACTCCCTCGGGTTCAAGCCGAAAATGGTCTCCATCGGCAGGGGCGCCCTCTATTTCGAAGATATATCGGCCTGGGGAGGCGACCTCCCGCTGGGCGTCAGCACGGAGGTCTGGTGGGACCCGTCCATGAAGGACTCGCCCGGCTTCGGCAGCACAACGCCTGCGTCACTCGCAGAGAGATGGCTCAAGGAAAAGAAACAACCCCTCAACCGGGCGATCGGTCCCGGATATCGCTCCGTGCAGGTTCTGGTCGACGCCATTCAAAGAGCTGGAACCCTCGATACGGAAAAGGTGAACGCGGCCCTTGCCCAGACAGACCTGCCGACAATCTGCCAGCGGGTCAAGTTTGACGAAAATCAGTTCAGCCGCGGCCCGCTCATGTTCGGGCAATGGTTCAAGGCGGACACGCCGGAGAAATGGGATCTGAAGATCGTTTTCTCCAAGCACGATTTTGTGCCGGCCACGGCCCAGCCCATGTTCCCGAAACCCTACTGATCATTCAACGGATGGGGGCGTGCGAGGCCGGCGCTTGCGCCCCCATCCATGATTCTGGAACGGACGGCATGAGCGATCCGATACTCTCTGTCAGGGGGGTAACCAAACATTTCGGCGGTTTGACCGCCCTCCGCGACGTGACCTTCGAGGTGGAAAGGGGCGCTGTGGTGGGCCTCATGGGTCCGAACGGCGCGGGCAAGACAACCCTCCTCAACATTATTGCCGGGGAATACGCCCCGGATGCCGGCGCTGTCAGATTCAAGGGCCGGGACATCACGGGTTTGCCCGCCCATAAAATATGCCATCTGGGCATCGGGAGAACGTACCAGATTCCCCAGCCTTTTGTCACCCTTACCGTGCGGGAAAACCTGCTGGTGCCGGCCGTCTTTGGCAGAGGTCTCAAGAAGACCGTCGCCGAGACGGAGATGGAGGATGAGGACATATACGCGCTTGTCGATCTCAGGGAGCACAGAGATACCCTCACCGGAAACCTGCCTATCCTCTCTCTGAAGAAGCTCGAGCTTGCCCGGGCGCTGGCCAGGAAACCGGAACTCCTCTTGATGGACGAAGTGGCGGCGGGCACCACGGAGCGGGAGATTCCCAGGATCCTGGAAACTATTCGCCGCATACGCGACATGGGGATCACCGTCATTATCATCGAGCACGTGATGCGGGTGCTCGTGAACGCGGTAGACAAGATAGTCGTCATCGACAAGGGCGTGAAGATTTGCGAGGACCCACCCGGTGCGGCGATGTGCGATGCGAAGGTCATGGAGGCTTATTTCGGTGCGTGATCAATCGAAAAATCATGATTGACGACATAGTGCTCAAGATCGATGGCATCGACGTATTCCACGGCACGTTTCAATCTTTGTGGAACGTGTCACTCGAGGTGAGGCGAGGTGAGATGCTCGCTCTCATCGGCGCCAACACCGCCGGTAAGACGACGCTCCTTGACGCAATCTCCGGTATCCTTCATCCGACAAAAGGGACCATCGAGTTCCAGGGAAAGAATATCGGGGGGCTCGATCCGTATCAGATCGTGGAACTGGGCATCACGCAGGTACCGGAGGGAAGATGCGTTTTTTCAGACATGACCGTGCTCGACAACCTCATCATCGGTTCTTACGCGGGCAGTGCCAGACGGAAACGGGCGGAGAATCTCAAGACGGTAACCGATCTTTTCCCCAAACTCGCAGAGAGGAAGAGGCAGGTGGCAAAGACCCTGAGTGGCGGCGAGCAGCAGATGCTCGCCATCGGTCGCGGCCTTATGGCCGACCCGAAGCTGATGCTTATCGATGAAATGTCCCTCGGTCTCGCCCCTATCGTGGTGGACGAGATTTTCAAGGCCCTCGCGAAAATCAGGGCGAGGGGCATTACGGTGCTTTTCGTCGAGCAGAACGTGCACCGGACACTAAAGGAGGCGGATAGGGCCTACATACTCGAAACGGGCCGCGTTGCCCTGAGCGGGACTGCGGCGGACCTTCGCGATAACGCCGAGGTGAAAAAGGCTTATTTCGGCATCGATGCGTGCGAGGTGACATGATGGGGATGGGATCAGGCGACGTTATCACCCCCCTAATAATAGGCATCATGCTGGGCGGACTATACGCCCTTATCGCCCTCGGCCTCTCCCTGATCTTCGGGGTGATGAGGCTGATCAACCTCGCCCACGGGGATCTCGTCATCCTGTCGAGCTATATTGCGTATGCCCTTCTTACGTATCTGGGCCTTGATCCTGTGTTAGGGCTCGTTATCTCCATACCCTTCATGTTCGTCCTGGGATTCGTGATTCAGCGGTATCTCCTCGGCAAGGGCTTTGCCGTCTCCTCCGAGACGCCCCTCATCATCGCCTTCGGCATCTCCCTTGTCCTTCAGAATCTGAACCAGATCCTGTGGACCCCCCTATCGCGGGGTCTCAATACGTCATACTCACGCATGAGTTTTTTTGTAGGTGAGCGGCAGTTTCCTGTCTCGTACCTACTCGACTTCGTCGCCGGCATTGTCGTTATGCTCGCCCTTCGGGCATTCCTCACGAAGACGTACATGGGAAGGGCAATCACCGCCGCGTCTCAGGACAAGAGGGCGGCCCAGTTGATGGGGATAAACACAAACCGCGTTTATGGCTACGCCTTTGCCATTGCCATGGGGTCCGCGGCCGTAGCGGGTACTTTTCTTGGCATGACCTTCCCTTTTACCCCTACCTCGGGGATCTCTTTTCTCACGATCGCTTTCGGAACGGTCGTTATCGGCGGCCTCGGCAGCATGCTGGGGACTTTTTTCGGCGGCATCATCCTCGGTGTTTTTCAGACCATGGGAGGCTATCTCTTCGGTCCCGCCTCTCAGATGCTCATTGTCTACGTTCTTGTGCTGCTGATACTAGCGATACGGCCTAAAGGGTTGTTTGGACGGTAAAAACATCATGGGACAGAAAGGATCGAAGGAGAGAACAACCGGGATTATAGCCGCCATCGTCGTGGTTGTTCTTGCGGCGCTGCCCCTGATAGGCGCTCCCGAGAGCTGGCTGCTCTACCTGCTTCTCTTTCTCATCTATTTCGCCATGGCAAACATGTGGAACCTCCTTGCGGGGTATGCCGGATTGATCTCTTTGTGTCAGCCCGCGTTTCTCGGGCTTGCCGGCTATGCCATGACCGTCGGCACCTGGGTCGGCGTTCCCTGGTGGATAGGCTTGCCCGGTGGGGCCCTTGTGGCGGCCCTCTTTGCCCTTGTCATTTCCGTCGCTGTTTTCAGATTGAGCGGGGTCTATTTTGCCATCGGCACCCTCGTCGTGCCCGAGGCCCTGAGGATGGTCTTCTACCTGTGGCGGCCGGTAGGCGGGAAGATGCAGGGGGCGGGAGCGGGTTATATGGTGAAGGGGATCGGAGGCCTTTCCTCCCAGGGCATCTATTGGCTTGCCCTGCTCGTGGCGATCGGCTCCGTCCTGCTCCTGAGGGGCATCCTGAAGTCCCGGCTGGGCCTGGGTCTCGCTGCCATCCGCGATAATGAGCGGTGCGCCGCGAGTTCGGGCGTGAACGTATTCAGGCTCAAGCTGTATACGTTCGTCATCGCCGCTGCCATAACCGGCCTTGCGGGCGCTGTCTATTACCTCTATCAAGGCTACATAGAACCGTCGGCCACCTTTAACGTGAAGTGGACCATGACCATCCTCCTCGCAACCGTCATAGGCGGCATTCGGACGGAGGGAGGGCCTATGGTAGGCACCGTCGTCGTGGTCTTCCTCTATTTTCTCCTCGCGAGATACGCGGGATACAGCCTTCTGATCCAGGGGATCATCCTCATTTTCATCATGCTCCTGTCGCCCCAGGGTTTGGTGGGCCTTGCCCGAAGAATAGCGGCCCATCCGCGCACTCGTTGGATCATGATTTCGGTCAGGACGGGAAGGGCGCCTTAAGGACCGGAAGAAGGCACCGTCCGCACCGAGGCATCGGCCATCAAGAAATGGAGATTGCGTGATGAATGCGATCGTGAGCAGACTGGCCAGATCAAAGACCCTTGCCGATTTCATGTTCTCTGTGCTCCTCCTTGGCCTTGATTGGATGTTCGGGAGGACTGCTCGGAGATACCCCTTCTTCAAAGCCCGTCTCGGGGAGAAGGACTTCGTCGTCCAGATACGTCTGAAAGACCGCTCGAAGGGCAGGTACTACGCGTTGAAAGGCGGAGAGGTCTCTTCCCGGAGCGGTGTGCACGAAAGCCCCGACGTGACGGTGATCTTCGGCAGCTCCCGGTGCGCCTTAAGCGTGCTCGTCCCTCCCAGGGATCAACTCGCCACGATCAACGCCATGAAGAGCTTCCAGATGGGCCTCGAAGGACCCGAAGAGCTGAGCAGTTGGTTCATGGAGACACTGAGCCTCATGCTCAATGCGGGCGTCCAATACGGGACGGACATGGGCGACGGCGAGATGCGCTACACCACGAACTCGAACGGAGGGCCTGTCTTCGTCTATGTGCGGGACGGGCGGATCGTCCGCATAACGCCCATCGAGTTCGACGGCAAAGATGCGCCCTCGTGGACCGTATCCGCACGGGGGCGGTCGTTCACACCGCCCAGACAGACCACCATCTCCCCCCACACGCAGGTCTTCAAGTCTATGATCTACTCCCCTGACCGCCTTCTTTATCCCATGAAGCGGACCGACTTCGATGCGAATGGTGCCAGGAACCCGCAAAACCGTGGTATTTCAGGGTACGAGCGCATCACGTGGGACGAGGCCCTGGACATCGTGGCCGACGAGATCAAGCGGGTCAAGCGCGTTCATGGGCCCGGCGCCATCCTGAACGGAAGCGGCTCCCATCATCTGTGGGGTATCCTGGGCTACTGGCTCAGCGCCCGCCTCCGGTTCTTCAATAATATCGGCTGGACCCCGGTCGGCCACAATCCGGACAGTTGGGAGGGATGGTACTGGGGCGCCATGCACCACTGGGGGCAGTCGATGCACCTCGGCGCGCCGGAGAGCTACGGCACCGTGGAGGATTGCCTCAAGGAGTGCGAGATGGTCGTCTTCTGGTCGAGCGACCCCGAGGCGACGGGCGGCGTCTATGCGGCATTCGAAGGCACCGTGCGGCGGCAATGGCTCAAAGAGCTGGGCATCGCCATGGTGCACATCGACCCGTTCTACAACCACACCGCAGCGCTTTTCGGCGGCAAGTGGCTCGCTCCCCGGCCGGCCACCGGCAACGCCCTCGCCCTCGCCATCGCCTATGTATGGATCACGGAAGACCTCTACGACAAGGCTTATGTGGCGGACCGGACCGTAGGCTTCGATCAATGGAAGGCGTACATCCTGGGGGAGGAGGACGGCATTGCCAAGACACCGGAATGGCAGGAGCATGAAGCAGGCATTCCAGCGAAAGACGTGCGGGCCCTCGCGCGGCTCTGGGGCCGAAGAAAGACATACCTTGCAGCGGGCGGCCTCTCCGGTTTCGGCGGCGCCTGCCGGGATGCAACGGGCAACGAGTGGGCGCGCTCCATGGTCTGCCTCATGGCCATGCAGGGACTAGGGAAGCCCGGCATCAACATGGGCAGCGCCCAGCAGGGGACGCCCATAGACACGGGCTTCTATTTCCCCGGGTACGCCGAGGGCGGGCTTTCCGGAGACATCGCGGGTACGGCGCTCGGCGTTGCCCTCTATCAGCGCATGCCCCAGCTTGCCTCGGCGAACACGGTTTACCAGGAAGTTCCGAGACTCCGCATACCCGAGGCTATTCTGGAAGGCCATACCCACGGCTATTTCACGGATTCGAAGACCATCGAAGGCCAGTTCCGCCGGTACGAATACCCGGCGCCCGGGTATTCGCCCGTCCGCATGTACTATAAGTACGGCGGCTCCCACATGGGCACTATGTGCGATACGAACAGATATGCCCGGATGTACCGCTCCTCCAACCTGGAATTCGTCGTGAACCAGTCCATCTGGTTCGAGGGCGAAGCCCGGTTCGCCGACGTCATCCTGCCCGCCTGCACCAATTTCGAGCGATGGGACATCAGCGAATTCGCAAACTGCGGCGGCTACATCCAGCACAGCTTCAACCAGTGCAACCACCGTGTGGCGGTTATCCAGCACAAGTGCATCGAGCCCCTGGGCGAGTCCAGATCCGACTTCCGGATTTTCCTCGACCTCGCCAAGAGGCTCGGTTTTTCAGCGATGTTCTCCGAGGGGATCACCGAGTTCGACTGGTGCAAGAGGCTCTTTGACGCGACTGACCTGCCCGGGGCGATCTCGTGGAAGGACTTCCTTAAGAAGGGGTACTATGTTGTCCCTGCTCCTAAAGAAGAGGAAAGGGCACCCGTCTCCTTCAGGGCCTTCGCCGAAGACAGGCTGAAGGATACGCCGGAGATAGCGCCGCTCCCTGCGGACTATACGGAGCAGACTTTCAGGGGGCTCCAAACCCAATCAGGCAAGCTCGAGTTTGTCTGTTCCAGCCTCAAGCGGTACGACCCGGACGACCCCGAACGGCCCGTCATGACAAAGTACATCCCTGCCTGGGAAGGGCACCATACCAAGGAGCTTTACGACCGGTACCCCCTTCAGCTTATCACGCCTCATCCACGCTACAGCTTTCATACGATGGGGGACGGCAAGCAGAGCTGGCTCAACGAGATCAAGGACCACAGGACGCGCATCGACGGCTACTACTATTGGATCGTACGGATCAACTCGAAGGACGGAGAGGCCCGCGAGATCGGGGAAGGTGAACTCGTCAAAGTCTTCAACGACAGGGGGGCGGTCATCTGCGCGGCCCGAATCACTGAGCGGGTCCGGCCGGGGACCGTCCATTCCTACGAAGGCTCCGCCGTGTACGACCCTATCGGCGAACCGGGCTCATCCCCGGACCGCGGAGGCTGCATGAACATCCTGACCCCGAGCCGTCCCATCATCAAGAAATCCCACAGCATCGCGGCAAACTCATGCCTCGTCCAGATAGAGAAATGGAGGCGGCCATGAAAGAGCGCTATCTGGTCATCGACGTCGCGCAATGTGAAAACTGCAATAACTGTTTTCTGGCGTGCAAGGACGAGCACGTGGGCAACGATTGGCCCGGCTACGCCGGCCCTCAGCCGAATACCGGCCCCTCCTGGATCTGCATAGAAGCCAGGGAGAGAGGGGAGTACCCCATGATCGATGTGGCCTATCTGCCTCTCCTTTGCATGCATTGCGCGGACCCGCCATGTGCAAAAGCGGCCAAGGACGGGGCAGTCTATAAGAGGCCGGACGGCATCGTAATGATAGATCCTCTCAAGGCTAAGGGGCAGACGCAGGTGGCAAAGGCCTGCCCCTACCATGCAGTCGTCTGGAACGCGGAAACAGACACGCCCCAGAAGTGCACGATGTGCGCCCACCTCCTGGACAGGGGATGGGACAAGACGCGCTGCATCCAGTCCTGCCCCACGGGCGCCCTGACCATGCACCTCCTCGAGCCGGCCGGGATGGAAGCCCTTGCCGCGGCCCAGGACCTCCGTGTGCTCTCACCGGAGAAGAGAACCGGGCCCAGGGTCTATTACCGGCATCTCTACCGCTACACCCACTGCTTCATTGGCGGGAGCGTGGCCACACGCATCGAAAGCAGGGAGGAATGCGTAGAAGGGGCGCGGGTGAGCCTCGCGAGCGACGGGAAAGGGCGGCTGGCATCGCAGACTACGGATGCCTTCGGGGATTTCCGGTTTGACAATATCGAAGAAAACAGCGGCCGACATATAATCCGGATAGAGCACGCGGGCCACAAAACGGAGACCGTGGGGGTGGATGTAAGAAAGAGCACATACGTAGGAACGATCTTCCTTTCGCGAGATTCATGAGCAAGATGGTCCGTATCTTCGCATCGAAGACGTACGACGCCAATCCTGAATTCCTCGACTATCTCGAGAACCTTGCGGCAGCGCCCAGCTTCCTTCTGCACCATGTTTCGTAGGAAGCCGCTGTCGTCAGGTATTCTGCGACGGTCAGGGGCGGGGTATTGAGGGCGCTCAGGAGCTCCCGGTCCGCTTCGCCCGTCCGTGCGATGGCGCTCCCTAAGCGGGAAAGCAACTCGAGGTGATGTGCCATTTTCGACGGCTCCGCTTGCAGGGCGATAGATCCCGGGACGCAGACGCAGCCGATGAGCTCGGAGTTCATATTCGCCGCCTGGGCCTTGACGGTGGCGATAAGCGGGTTGAAGGTCTCGGCTTCCGGAAAACCTGATGTGGCGACAAGGAGGAATTTGGCGGGCATGTTCCACCAGCGGGAGTGTCTGATCCTGCCGGCCCGGTCCTTCGTCAGGAACGGCTGGAGAGAGCAGACCGAACGATCCATCACTGCCTTGATCTGGGCCGTCATAGTATCCGTATAGACCGGGGTGCCGAGGACAAGCAGCTCGGAAACCTTAAGCCTTTCATATATCTGTTCCATATCGTCTTTCTGTACGCATACCCCCGGGTGTTTATGCATGCATGACAGGCATGCGCTGCAAGGCCCGATATGCATCTCTGCCACCCTGAATCCGGTGATCGACGCTCCGCCCGCAACAAGCCCGTCCGCCAGGCTTTGCAGGAGCTTGCCCGTGACACCCCTCGACCCTCTGGGGCTGCCGTTGAGTATGAGTGCTTCCATGGGTTTCTCCAAATCTTTTCCCTCATAGTAACCCATCGCACCACCGGAAGTCTTTGCTTTTTTTTGAATCACTCATTGACGGAGAGCAAGAAAAAGGTGTATGTTTCACGTGTAGGACAAAGAGAGTGCAAAGGAGGATCTATGGGTGATTCGATTCTGAAAGGCAAGAGTATTTTGATCGTTGATGACGAAGCGGATGTGCTTCACGTGCTTGAGGACGAGATCCATGCGGCCTGCCCTGACTGCACGATCGATAAGGCAACGACTTACGAAACGGCGGCGGAGCTGCTGCGATCGAAAGAGTACGGGGTTGTCGTGCTGGATATCATGGGTGTCCGTGGTTTCGACCTCCTGGAGCTGGCGGTGAACCGGAACTTTAAGGTGGCTATGCTGACCGCGCATGCCCTGACGCCCGAAGCACTCAAGAAATCCCATGACCTCGGCGCCAGGGCCTACTTGCCCAAGGATAAACTGGGCGAGGTCGTCCCTTTCCTTGAAGACATGCTGACGTACGAATACAACACAGGCTGGAAAAGACTCCTCCATAAGCTGGAGAATTACTTCGAGGACCGGTTTGAGCCTGACTGGAAAGGGCGGTCGGGTATTACTTACTGGTGAATTGACGTGATAAAGGGGCGAACGAGGGGAAGAGAGAATCTCAACCCACGGGAATCGAGCAGGCCCTAAAACAGTCCGCCCAGTCCCCGGGCGTAGCCGGTCAGTTCCACGTACCCGAGACAGGTGACCTTGCGGTTCTCCGACGTTCCCCTGCCTTCCACTGCTCCCTCCCAATAGGTGACTCCCGTTGAGCGCGTAGTTACAAGCTCCTGGTCGGGCAGGAGGGGCGACACAAGTTGGTCGAGGCCCTCATCCTGGATGCGTATCCTCCATCGGCTTGGATAGGAAACCCCGCTGTGCGGGCTTTTCCAGTGATCGAGCACATCAACTTTTACCGCCGACAGGGGCAGATGCCGGCTCTTTCCCTGCCGGTCCACCATCGTGCCGGATGACGCAGGCTCAATGGCGCCGTCGCTGCGCCTCAGAAAATAGAGCATGAGGTCTTTTCCATCGGAGAGATGGAGGCTGAACCAGTCCCAGCCTGCCTGTTCGGCGGCGAGCTGGTTTGAGCCGAATTCGTGATCGAACCAGCTCGTGCCTGTCACCCTGACAGGGGCCGCGGCGCTTTCAGTCTTGAGCAAGCCCGTGGTCTTGAGGTCTGTGCACGTTGCGTAGTAGGAGGCCTGCCCGGGAAGAGGCCCTTTCCTGCTCAAGCCCTTTTCTCCATGTATCACGGGCGGTTTTTGCGGGGCGAGTTCAAGGGCAAGCCAGGCAGTCCTTCCCCTTGCCCGAAGAAGGACCGCGCCCCCTTTCATCCTGGCCGACCAGCCGAGGAGCCGGACATCGAGACCGTTTTCCCGGCTGGCCGCAAGACCCGGACCTGTCCTCGATAGTGCCTCGTCGAAAATGAATCGCTTTTTCGCCGCGTCCGTCACGGAGAAATGGGCCAGGTAGAGGTCGCGTACGGACCAGGGATCGGCAGGGTCTGCGGCGTGCAGCCGTATCCCCTGCCGGAAAAACGTGAGCTGATACCCGAAAGCGTTTCCCTGCCCGTCGTTAAGGTTGCCGGTGAAGTACCACCATTCGGTCCTGTAGGCCGGATGGGCCCCGTGGTCCCTGGGAAATTTCCACTCCCTCGGGGCCGTCGCCTGTTGCCACTGCTCGGGGCCTGCCGCAGCCGCAGGCAAAAGGAGGCAGACGAGCGCTGCGCCCGACCACAATACGCGGAAAAGTGCGCTCAAACTCTTGCGGTCCATCTTCGCGGTCATTCCTCCCTGAGCTGCATATGGGGATAGGTGCGCAGCACCTTCCAGATGGGATAGAGCGCTGCGCCCGTGCTTGCGAGCAGCGCGGTGGCGCCGGCCGCAAGATAGGGTCCCCATGCGGGATAGAAGAAAATCGTCCAGTTGAAGCTTCTGAGGTTGATCACCTTTATCAGTATCAGAGCGAGGCCCGTCCCGATGAAGAGGCTCAGCACAAGGCTCACCATGCCCATGCCGAGGCCCTCCAGGAATGTCATCGCCGCGACCTGTCTCACCGAAAAACCGAGGGCCCTGTAGATGCCGAACTCATGTTGCCGTTCGATGAAGAGGGTAAGAAGGGCGCCGGCTATCCCGAAGAAAGCGACGATAATCGCCAGCATCCTCATCGACCGCGTGACGGCGAAAGTGGAATCGAAGACGGAGAGGATCCTGCCCCTCA
>Ga0181524_10005566_pt1 | contig 11186 bp, 13 predicted proteins | sample PEATcosm2014_Bin_34_FD_119761 | JGI IMG/M metagenome (GOLD analysis project Ga0181524, IMG submission 119761) | Peatland microbial communities from MTU Mesocosm Facility, Houghton, MI, USA - PEATcosm2014_Bin05_60_metaG | ecosystem: Environmental > Terrestrial > Soil > Wetlands > Peat | place...
CGATCGCCTTCGTGATCATCGCCGCGTCCGACGCGCAGACGGCTGCCCTAATTGTCGCTGTCACAGGCGAAGTCGCCTGATCAAATCGCGACATTTTCACCGGGCTGTTAGGGTGACAGTCATGGATAAAAAGGCTCCGCAATAGCGTCAGGGCAAATCGTCGAGAAGCGTCTTATCCTATGCGCCAAGGCGACGCTAGCCCGCCCCAAGCTCAAGCAAAGCAAGGTTGCGCGGCTTAGGCGCCTTCTCGAATCTGGCGGCGCTCAAATCCCGCCGATGCGCCAAAGACGCGCAAAAAAACGAGCCGGCCTTGCGTGGGTTGGTGGTGTTGGAGCCGAACGCGCCGATCGAGCGGATTGCGTATCCGGCTCAATCGCCGTGAGCGCCGGGGCGCCGCAAATCTCGCCAGTATTGGCGTAATTCACCAGACGCGAGGCGCGGATCAGGATGATCCGCATTTTCTCGGCGGCGCGATGGCAGGTGGCCGCGGCGCGCTCCATGTCCTTCGGGGCGCCGTCGCGAAACAGGCGGCGCACCGAGGCCACGCTGGCGAGGGCGATCAGATCGAGTTCGGCGACAAAGGTCTCGAAGCGGCGGCGGAACGTGGGGCTGAGCTGTTCATAGGCCTCCAGCGCGCAATAACGTCCCGGCAGCCTCGATCCGCGAAAGTAATCCTGATAGCTTACCGGCTTCCACGCCAGCAAATCATCGAGCAGCTCCGGCATTCGCGGGATCTGCTCCAGCATCATCACCAATTCATTGAACAAATTCAGGTAATCATTGGCGAGGCCGGACACCGGATTGACCAGCGTCTTGCTCCGCAAAGCCTCGACGGCCTCCTCGCGCGTGATTTCGTGCGGCTCGATCAGGTGCAAATCCAAGGACATGAGGCCTCGCGGTCAACTTGTCGCGAGTATGAATCTCAATTCATAATTTTTTGTTGACAATCGCTAACCGACATTCTCGGTTCGAACCGCGTTGAGTCAGCGTAAAGAACCGCCCACGAAGAAGACTCCGCGGGCGGCCGCCACGAGGTGGCCAAGAGGTGGGCAAGAGCGCGAATAACGCGAACGGCCTGTCTTGGAAAACCGGCCTCGCGCGAAGGCCGAAACCGGCCTCGCGCGAAGGCCCGGTTCTCACCCCTCGTAAAAGTCGCGCACCAGCCGGTCGAGCAGACGCACGCCCCAGCCGGAGCCCCAGCTCTGGTTGGTGTCGCCGGCGGGCGAGCCCATGCCGGTGCCGGCGATGTCGAGATGCGCCCAGGGCGTCTTGTCGACGAAGCGCTGCAGAAACTGCGCCGCCGTGATGGAGCCGGCATGACGTCCGCCGGTGTTCTTCATATCGGCGAAGCGCGAGTCGACCATCTTGTCGTAGGCGGGCCCCATCGGCATGCGCCAGAGCTTTTCGCCCGTGGCCTCGCCCGCCTTGGTCAAGCGCTCGGCGAGCTCGTCGTTGTTGGAGAACAGCCCGGCGTATTCCTGGCCGAGCGCGACGAGAATGGCCCCGGTCAGGGTCGCGAGGTCGATCATGAAGGCGGGTTTGTATTTCTCCTTCACGTACCAAAGCGCGTCGGCCAGCACGAGCCGCCCTTCCGCGTCGGTGTTGATGATCTCGATGGTTTGGCCCGAAAGCGACTTCACGATGTCGCCGGGACGCTGCGCCTTGGCGTCCGGCATGTTCTCGACCAGGCCGAGCACGCCGATCACATTGGCCTTCGCCTTGCGCGACGCCAGCGCGCGCATGAGGCCCACGACGGCGGCGGCGCCGGCCATGTCGCCCTTCATGTCCTCCATCGAGGCGCCTGGCTTGAGCGAGATGCCGCCGCTGTCGAACACGACGCCCTTGCCGATGAAGGCCAGCGGCGTCGCGGCGGCCGGACCGCCGTTCCAGCGCAGCACGACGACGAGGCTCTCCTGCGCCGACCCCTGCCCGACGCCCAAAAGCGCCCGCATGCCAATATCCGCCAGCGCCTGTTCGTCGAAAACCTCGACCTCGACGCCAAGCGCGGAGAGTTCCTTGGCGCGCCGCGCGAATTCATAGGGGGTCAGCACATTGGCCGGCTCGTTGACCAGCGTGCGCGCCAGCAGCACGCTCTCGGCGAGGCCCTCGGCCTCCGCCAGCGCGGATTTCGCGGCCTCGACATTGGCGACGCCGAGCGCGATCTCGCTGGCGCCTTCGCGCTCCGTGTCGTCCTTCTTCTTCTTGGTCTTGTACTGGTCGAATTTATAGCCGCGCAACGCGGCGCCGAGAGCGAACTGGCCCGCCGCCGCGCCGGCGTCGGCCGGGGGTCGCGGCGGGTCGAACAGCACGACGGCGTTGGCGCCCGCGCCGAGCTTGCCCACGGTCTGGCCGCCGAGCGCCAGAAAGTCGTCGACGGCCTTGGGATCAACGCCCTTGGGATCGACAGCCTTGGGCTTTTCCGCCTGCGCGCCGTCGCCGGCCGCCGCGGCCGTCCCAAACAGGATCAGGCGCGAAACGCCGGGAACGCCGGCGGGGGCCAAAATCTCCAGCGCCGAACCGCTCTTGCCGGTGAATTTGGCGAAAGCCGCCGCCCGCGCGATCTGGTCGCCCGCGCCCGCCAACAGCGCCTTGGTCGCCTCGCCAAAGGCCAGTTCGGCCCCGGCGAAGACGACAAGCGTGCGCGGACTGGCCTTGTCCTCCGGGCCGGCGAGGCGGCTTTTCACGTCGTCGAAGGACAGCGGCTCGAATTTAACATCAACGGACATTGCGACCTCGCGGGAGGCGCGACGGCGGCCGAAAAGGCGCGCGCCGCGCGAAGAGAAGGCGCGCAATATCATCTTCCGGCGGCGCGGGGTCAATTATTCGATGACGGACGCTTTTTCGCGCGCCGCCCGATCCGCCCTCGAAAAGCCGCGATGGCGGTATGAAACTCCCGGCTTCGATCGGGGCCGTCGCGCCCATCGGAAGCGGCCGCTCCCGAGGTTTCACCCGCGAAATCAAGATCGAATGGACAAGCGCCGCCTTTTCGCGGAAAAGGGGCCCGAATTGGGGGCGGTCGCGATAAGGCTCCAAGTGAGCGTCGATAACCATGGGCCAATGACGAAGCACGGTTTATCTTCCCGCTTGTCGCGTCGCGCGCTTGGAGCGCGGCGATGATCGGCGTCACGCTTTCGCGTTATCTCGCCTGGCGGTTTCTACGGACGATCCTGGGGATCTTCGTGACGATCTTTTGTTTGATGTTCGTCATCGTCTTCGTCGAGCTGCTGCGCCGGGTGAGCGACAATCCGCAAACCGGCCCCGGGACGGTGGCGCTGATGTCGATCATGCGCGCGCCCTATTCGACCGAGATGATTCTGCCCTTCGCGGTGTTGTTCGGCTCGATGGCGACTTTCGTCGACCTCACCCGCAAACTCGAACTGGTCGTCGCGCGCGCGTCGGGCATGTCGGTGTGGCAGTTTCTGGCCCCGCCCCTGCTCGCCGCCTTCCTCCTCGGGGTGTTTTCGGTCACCGTTTATAATCCGGTGTCGACGACGTTGAAGCAGCGCTCCGATCAGATGGAGTTCGATCTGTTCGGCGTGCAGGGCAGCGTGCGAATCGACCATGGCCTCTGGTTGCGTGAGCATGGCGTCGATGGGCTGTCGATCGTCCACGCCACCGGCGCGGCGCGGGGCGGCGCCGAACTGTCCGGCGTGAGCGTGAACGTCTATACCCAGGATGGCCAATTCATCGAGCGGGTCGAAGCGGCCCGCGCGACCTTGCAGCCGGGCGCCTGGCTGCTGGAGGAAGCGCGCGTCACCTCCCCCGGAGAACCGCCAACCAATGTCGGCCACTATCTCCTGGCGACCGATCTGACGCCGGAGCAACTCGCGGCGGCCGCCGCGCCGCCGCAAGGCGTGCCCTTCTGGGACTTGCCCGAAATGACCCAACAGACTTCGGAAGCGGGGCTCGACGCGCGCGGCTACCGCCTGCAATTCCAAAGATTGCTCGCGAGGCCCCTGCTGCTCGTCGCCATGGTCCTCGTCGCGGCGGCGTTTTCGTTAAGATTCTTTCGATTTGGCGGCATAGCCAAGACTCTGGCGGGTGGCGTCGCCGCCGGCTTCGTGCTTTATATCGCGACCGAAATCTTTTCCGATCTCGGCGGCGCGGGAACGATCAGCCCTTCGCTCGCCGCCTGGTCGCCCGCGCTCGTCGGGACCATGCTGGGCGCGCTGTCGCTGCTGCATTCGGAAGATGGCTGACGCGGCGCCCGCCGTTCGCGCGCCGCGAGCCAATACCGCCGCGAACGCCTGGGCCCGGCCCGGGCGGACAACGCGGCCCGTCCGTCGCTCCAACCGAGGGGCGTCGTAGTCCACAGGGGATAATTAATGCGCTTTGATAACTGGACGTCGACCGCTTGCGCCGCGCTGTTCGCGGCATGCGCCCTTTTCCTCGCCGCGCCGTCGCGCGCCGCCGAGTTCACCAACGATCAGAAGGCCGAGATCGGCAAGATCGTCAAGGAGTATCTCCTGGCCAATCCGGATGTCGTGAAAGACGCCATCGAGGAATTGGACAAGCGGGAGAAGGTCGCCGAAGCCAGCGCGCGCGAACAGGCGCTGACGAAGCAGGCCGACAAATTGTTCAACTCGCCCAATCAGGCGGTGGTCGGCAATCCCGACGGCGACGTCACGCTGGTCGAGTTTTTCGACTACAACTGCGGCTATTGCAAGCAGTCGCTGACCAGTGTCTCCAAGCTCATCGAGAGCGACCCGAAGCTGCGCGTGGTGCTCAAGGATTTCGCCATTCTGGGGCCCGATTCGGTCGAGGCGGCGGAAGTCGCGACGGCGCTGCATCGCCAGTTCAAAGGCCCGAAATTCTGGGAGTTCCACCGCAAGCTGCTGAGCGCGCGCGGGCACATCGGCAAGGCCCAGGCGATCGCCGCGGCCAAGGAGCTCGGCGCCGACGTGGACCAGATCGAAAAGGATTTGAAGAGCCCGTCGATTCACGACGCCCTGACGGAGGTCGCCAAGCTGGCGGACGAGCTGCATTTCAACGGCACGCCCTCCTGGATTGTCGGCAAGGAGGCGTTCGTGGGCGGCCTTCCCTTCGCCGAGATGAAGACGAAGATCGACAACATCCGCAAATGCAACAAATCCACCTGCTGATTCGCGCTCCGTCGCGCGAGGGCGCGACGGATGAGGGTTCTCGGTAAGTTCCAACCCAGTCGCGGCGCCCCTCATCCGACCCTTGCTACGCAAGGGCTTCCTTCTCCCGCCTGCGGGAGAAGGAAGGAGTCCCCAAATCAAGCCTTAAGCGACAGGGCTTTCTTTGCGGCGCCGACAGGTTTATGTGGTTGCAACGGCGCGCCGCGCCCTGGCTTCTGGTGCTTTAATGTTAGCCGTCCACGTCCTCAACGGCCCCAATCTCAATCTCCTGGGCGCCCGCGAACCGGAAATCTATGGCGAGGCGACGCTGGACGACATCCGCGCGTCGCTCGCCGAGCGATGCGCCGCGCGCGGCGCCGAACTCCTGTTCAAGCAATCGAACTTCGAGGGCGATCTCGTCACCTGGATTCAACAGGCGGGCGCCGCCGGAGCGCCGGTGATTTTGAACGCCGGCGCGCTGACCCACACTTCGATCGCTCTGCACGACGCGATCAAAGGGGCCAAGGCGGACGTGATCGAGGTTCATCTCTCCAACGTCCATGCGCGCGAAACTTTCCGCCATCGCTCCTATATCGCCCCGGCCGCGCGGGGCGTGATCGCGGGCTTTGGCCCACTCTCCTATCTGCTGGCCCTCGAGGCTCTCTTCGCCACCGCAACGAGAAAGACCTGAGCATCCATGGCGCGCAAACCCCCTGCTCCCCGTTCAACCCGAAAGGCCAGCCCGCGCGCCTCGGCGTCGCCCCGCCGAACGCCGGAACCGGCGGCCGCCTCGCGCGAGGAGAGCTTATTGCGGCTCGTCGCGGGACTTCTGACGGACAGCGATCTCTCCGAGATCGAAATCGAAAAAGGCGATCTGCGCATCCGCGCGGCGCGCGGCTCGGCCGCGCCGCCCGCGCCCGCGACCTTCGCGCCGACCTATTATCAAACGGCGCCCGCGCCGGTTTCGGCGCCAGCCCCAAAAGCGGCGCCGATCGTCGAGGCGCCCGCCGCGCGGGCCGACAACGCCGACGTGGTCAAATCGCCGATGGTGGGCACCGCCTATTTGCGGCCCAACCCGGAAGCCAAGGCCTTCGTCGAAATCGGCGCGCGCGTTTCGGTCGGCGACAAGCTGTTGCTGATCGAGGCGATGAAGACTTTTAACGACATCGTGGCGCCGAAGGCGGGCGTCGTGACCGCGATTCTCGTCGAGGACGGGCAGCCGGTCGAATATGGCGAGCCCTTGCTCGTGATCGAATAGGCGACGCCGCAAGATGATCGACAAAATTCTCATCGCCAATCGCGGCGAAATAGCCCTGCGCATCTTGCGCGCGGCGAAGGAGCTCGGCATCGCCACCGTGGCGGTGCATTCGACCGCCGACGCCCATGCGATGCATGTGAAGCTCGCCGACGAATCGGTCTGCATCGGCCCGGCCCCGGCGCGCGACTCCTATCTCAACATTCCCGCGCTGCTCTCGGCCTGCGAGATCACCGGCGCCGACGCCGTGCATCCCGGCTACGGCTTCCTCTCCGAAAACGCCCGCTTCGCCGAAATTCTCGAGGAGCACGACATCACCTTCATCGGCCCCAAGGCCGAGCATATCCGCCTGATGGGCGATAAGATCGAAGCCAAGCTGACCGCCAAGCGCCTTGGCATTCCCTGCGTGCCCGGCTCCGAGGGCGCGATCACCGGGGAGCGCGAGGCGCTGCTCGCCGCCGAGAAGATCGGCTATCCCGTGCTGGTCAAGGCGGCCTCGGGCGGCGGCGGCCGCGGCATGAAGGTCGCGAACGACAGCCACGAACTCGCGCAGGCCATCGTATCCGCGCGCACGGAGGCCAAGGCGGCATTCGGCGACGATACGGTCTATCTCGAAAAATATCTGCAAAAGCCGCGTCACATCGAAATTCAGGTGTTTGGCGACGGCAAGGGCGAGGCCATCCACCTTGGCGAGCGCGACTGTTCGCTGCAAAGGCGCCACCAGAAGGTCTGGGAAGAGAGCCCCTCCCCCGCGCTCAACGACACGCAACGCGGCGAGATCGGCGAGATCTGCGCCAAGGCGATGCGCGAAATGCACTATTCCGGCGCCGGCACGATCGAGTTTCTATATGAGAACGGCGGCTTTTATTTCATCGAGATGAACACGCGCATTCAGGTCGAGCATCCCGTGACCGAGGCGATCACCGGCGTCGATCTCGTGGCCGAACAGATCCGCGTCGCCGCCGGTTCGCCTTTGTCGCTGAAGCAGGAAGACGTCACCTTTTTCGGCCACGCGATCGAATGCCGCGTCAACGCCGAGCATCATTCGACCTTCCGCCCCTCGCCCGGCCGCATCGCCTATTACCATCCGCCGGGCGGCGTCGGGGTGCGCGTCGATTCGGCCGTCTATCAGGGCTATTCGATCCCGCCCAATTACGATTCGCTGATCGGCAAGCTGATCGTGCATGGCCGCAACCGCACCGAGGCGCTGATGCGCTTGCGCCGCTCGCTCGACGAATTCATCGTCGACGGCGTGGACACGACGCTGCCGCTGTTCCGCACGCTGGTGCGCAACGCCGACGTGCAGAACGGCATCTACGACATCCACTGGCTCGAACATTTCCTCGCCACCGGCGGCATCGAGCCGAGCTTTTAAGGCGCCGCGGCGCGCTCTAAACGCTCGCGACGCGCTTGCCACTTAAGAAGCGGCGGTCTATAGAACGTCGCGTCACGCTCCCTTCGTCTAGCGGTCTAGGACGTCGCCCTCTCACGGCGAAAACAGGGGTTCGATTCCCCTAGGGAGCGCCAATAATATCAATGTGTTATAAATGAGATTCGCGCCTAACGACGCTTCGTGCCCAACATTTGCCCGATAAGCGTCGCCGAATGCCAGCGACCATTTACGGACGCTCGGTAAGCATAAACCTGCTCGAACCGCGGCGCAAAGCGGTCGACGTTTCTCCGGACTCGCGCGAATATTTGTCGGTGGCGTCTCCCGTGGCGGCGGTGAAGCGCTCGGTTCCAATAGCCAAATTGTCCAGTTGATCGGACTTGCGCCGCGGAATCGCGGCTCACTCTCACTCTAGGATAAGGGCCGCGGCTTGGTTATAACGGGCGCGAACGCTAACCTGTCTCTAGACGCTGCTTGCGGCGGCGGGTCGGCGCCCCAGGACGAGATGATCCCCATGAAACTCGAATTCTATGGATACGGCATCTCGCGGACCATGCTCGCGTGCGCGGGCATGGGCGCCACTATGGGCATGCTTGTAGGCGGGACAACTTTCGGCGTTCCGACCGCGATTGTCGCGGCGATTATTGGTGCGATCGGCGGCGGTGTCCTAGGGCGATTCATCGAGTGGAAGGACTAATATTCTGGCTTGCCGTCCAAGCGGGCGCGGGTTTTTTCGATGCCAGCGCACCGGGCGGTCAAGCCCCCCCACGATACTGTAATGCACAGACCTTACCGGCGCTCGCCTTGGTAAAGTTGGCTAGGGATAGAGCGATGGCCATGGTCCAAGCGGAGGCGCGGTTGCTTTAACCAACCGACTGAGCGCGGTGGCGCCTCTCCGCCAAAACGCCCGGTATCGAGGCTTTGCAGAAGTTCCCTAAACGCGCTTCTCCTCCGCTGAAGCTTCCGCATGGTCATCACGAACGATCCTTGTTACTTCGCATTTATAATAACGCGCTTGAGCGCCCGGTTCTCACGCATCCTTGCCACAACAAAATAGATTAATCGCGGTTCTGGCCAAACGCGGCATTATGTCGCCGGACCGATTTCGGAACGCACGTTGCACTTGGAAAACCGTGATTTAGGAAATCAGGCAGGGACTAGCGCGACGAAAGCCGCGCCATCGTGACGCACTCGCCTCTTGTTGCCCGTCAAACTAGCTGGCGCAGAATTCCGTTATCTTGCCAGATATGAAAACTTCCCGTGAGGAACCTGAATTGCAGAAGCGTCGAGATATGGGCGATCTCGTCAAGTTGGCGGGCGTGAGCGCCATTATTGTGGTGATCTCTATTGTTATCGCCCGTTTTTTCAATTTGTCGCATTAGCGCGGTCTCGGTCATGCCAGACTAAAGCGAGCGTCTGCTGGCAGCGATGGGGCGGTAAAACGCAAAACGGCCCGTCGCTACATCCGCGCTCGTGGGGGCGACCAAATCACTAGCCGCGCACCCGGCCACCGGTCATCGGGCCGCTGTTTCTGGCAGGCGGTTACGCCAGCGCCCGTATTCACGCTTTGTTAACTTTGCGCCGTCCATTTTGGGGCTAGCCCGTTATCGGCTCTTTTCGCCTGCTCCACCTTCGGAAGACGAAGCCATGAGAACAAAGCTCTTGATTATCGCTGGATTGGCCCTCGCGATTTCCGCTCCGTTAGCTCGGGCGCAAGAAGACTCGGGAGAGCGCCGCGGAGAATACACGCGGGAACTGCGCATGGATTGCGAGAGCGGCGACGACCGAGCATGCGAACATCTAAGGCATATGCGCGCCCTGCTTAGGGATTGCGAAAACGGCGATGAAGAAGATTGCGAACGTGTAAGGCGTATGCGTGCACTGCATGCGGATTGCGAGAATGGCGATGAGCAAGATTGCGAGCGCCTGAGGCATATGTGGCATGAAGAGCGCGAGGACCACCGTTGGCGCGAACACGCAGACGAACGCGGCGGCGCGGCCCCTCTGGTCGTTGATCCCAAGGTGGCGGTATGCGTGGCGATCGAGAACAATTACAACAATTGCCTCAGACAGCAGGATGATGGTTGCCCCGCTTGGGTGGTTCAGTTGAAGGCCAACCACTGTTTCTGAGTCGACGCGCCAAGAACGCAACCCTTCAAACGCAAAAACAGCCCGCCTGTTCATCCGAGGTCGGGCCGCTTCGTGGCGTCTGATTATGCAACCGTTCGCTTGCTCAAAGAATAGGCGAGGCGATTCGCCGGCGCAACTGTTGCGATATCGCAACAGTCGGCGGTCGCAAATTGAGTTGTTGCCATAAGCCAACGACTGGCGCGCATGGTCTCGATCAAGCTCACACAATCGTCGCGCAAAGTTCGCGCGACTTTCACGCAACGCTCATCAAGCTCTCACAGTTCTGCACTAGAAATGCTGCATTGCGGCGTAAGCGTTCGGGCGCGTAAGCGTTCCCGATGCGTAAGCGTTCCCGATGCGTAAGGTTTATAAGACACCTTGCTTTGTCATTGGCGGCCAAGCGCAACGGCGCAAGGCCGTCTTTTTCTTGGAGCGCGAGCGCCGCCTCGGCGAGTGCACCCGCGTCCAGAAAGAGACCGTTGGGCTGGCTCAAGGCAAGCGCACTGACTTGGTTCCAAATGAGAACCAAGTTGGGAAGGCCACCCTCGCGGACGCCGGGATAGACAAGAAGCTCTCTTCCCGTGCGCAAAGGCTCGCTGCCGTGCCGTGGGTGATTGACGGTCACGCTGCCAAGCGTTGCCCGGCGCGCGCCCGTCGCTCCCGCGCTTTGGCCCATGCGAACGACAGGCAACGGCCAAAGCTCCAGCCATAGCGCCGCATGAGCCGGAACTGGCGATGCGCCTCGAGCATGACGGCCCGGCGATCAAGACGGCCGCCGGGCGTTACCAGCGAGGTCATCTCCGCAAATCCGGCGGGAGCAGATTCTCGGCGACCGTCAGCAGACCGCTTCCAATCTTCATGACGATGCGCGCGAGCCGGATGCGCCAGGCGCGAACAATGAGCGCGCCCAAGCCGAGGCGAGAGATGTCCGTCGCCATGGTCATTCTCCCCCTATGGCCGCCGAGAGCGCCTTGGACAGCGCCTCTAAATCGGTCACAACGTCCTGGGATTGCTGCGCCACGGCCTCGGCATAGACGCCCTCCCTGGTCTCATCGTCCGCGTGAACGAGGGCATATTCCAAGAGCCGCGCCCGCGATTTGATGCGGCCGAGCTCGTCGACGCATTCGAGCAATGTCGCCATGGTCACGCCTCTCCTTTTGGGGGTGTGCCGGCGGCGCTGATATCGTCGGCAATGTCGGCAAGGATTAGGCCGAAGCCAAAGAGTGCTTGGTCGCCCAAGGCGTCTTCCGGCAAGACGCACTTGAGAAATACGACCTTCGCGGCGATTTGCTCAAGACGGTCCTGCAATCCCGGCGGAAAGGCGGCTGCG
>Ga0181524_10005572_pt1 | contig 11181 bp, 8 predicted proteins | sample PEATcosm2014_Bin_34_FD_119761 | JGI IMG/M metagenome (GOLD analysis project Ga0181524, IMG submission 119761) | Peatland microbial communities from MTU Mesocosm Facility, Houghton, MI, USA - PEATcosm2014_Bin05_60_metaG | ecosystem: Environmental > Terrestrial > Soil > Wetlands > Peat | place...
AACGCCCTTATGATGAAGGCAGCCATCTGGTCCCTGGTAACATCTTCGGAAGGACAGTAATTCAGAGGAGATTGGCTACATCCCTTAGTAATCCCGTCATTATAAATAGCATATATGTATTGCTCGGCCCAGTAGCCAGCTGGAATGTCGAAAAACACGTCACCCGACTGCACGGCGATGCTGTGAATCCCACCCCCAGCAACGGCAATCACACTGCTAAGACCATTGACCTGGACTGGCGTGGAGCTATTATTTGTAGTGCCGTCCCCCAACTGGCCTGAACCGTTATATCCCCAGGCCCAGACCGTACCGTCGGATTTCAGGGCAAGGCTGTGTTCATCGCCCCCAGCAATGGCTATCACACCGCTAAGAGCAAGGCGAAAACTGAGACTCTTTGGAGAAAGCACTACCGGAGGCGCCGGAGGGATGAAAGGCACAGTGACCTGGACTGGCGTGGAGCTATTATTCGTCGTGCCGTCCCCCAACTGGCCAAAACCGTTAGCTCCCCACGCCCAGACCGTACCTGTTTGAGCTACGCTATTGTCGTAGCAGACAAGAACAAGACAAATTGTTGTTAGCATCACAAAAACTGTCGTAGCAAAACTCTTACCAATCCATTTCATACGTCACCTCTTATAATAATTTTAACGGTTTGTTGTAAATTGTAAAGCAAACTAATTACAACCAGATGATCCAGCCACAATACCTGAAGTCAAAGTCTGTTCTAACCAGGGGCAATAAAACTTCACTTATTCGCCTTCCTAAAAATTGAGTACGAACACCACAGGTTCGATAGCAGCCCTGGCGCGAAGATTAGAAACGGCAATTATTACTGTGGCGGATTGTTCACAGTGTCATGTTGTCGGTGAATCCCAGATTGCAGGACCGCTTCATTCACATATGAGATACTGTGCATGCCTCGGGACAAACCTATCGTCCCTGCGTAAAGGGCTGTTGACCACTGAATACCAAAAATAACCAACGCCGCCGGCCATGACGCCGAAAGCATTGAGCGATAACTGGCATAAATTTTCGTTTCTCTTCCGAGGTGTGGAGTTCGGGACAAACTCTTTGCCAGTTGCAGAAACGGGAAACTTTCGAGTATCAGGTGGAATGTGTAGTGCTCCGTAATGTGAAGTATTCGTCTTCAATCCTTATTAGAAAGGGCTTCAGCAAGATTTTACTTCACATAATGAGGCTATGTCACATTAGATACCCACGTCATTATTTGAGGCGGCCCATGGATAAGTTAAAATTGATCTTGAGATGAAACGTAAGGCCCTGGCTTCTTGTGAGCATATGTGCCAGAGAATGTGAAGTACCTGATCAAAACGAAGCGAAGCTATAATATGCCGATTCGAATCGCTGTGAGCCTCCCCGTTATGTGAAGTAGATTCTTCGGAAATTGGCGTGGTTACTATGCCACCGGTAGTTACTTCACATAACGGAGCACTACACATGACAGGGTGTTATGCGCCGCCCAAGATCTAACAGAAATCGAGAGACAAGTATATCCCGATTTTTATGAAGAGTGCCAACGTCCATTATTGTTTTTTGATACCATCTAAGGCCACTCTGTACATAATACTTCTGCCTGCTCAAGGACAGTCTGTGTTGCCTTCTCCTGTTTGTCTGGCGGATAGCCGTATTTGCGAAGGATGCGTTTCACGATGACCCTCAAATGGGCACGGACGTTTTCGCGCACGGTCCAGTCGATGGTCACGTTATTGCGTACTGCGATGACAAGTTCACGGGCAATCGTCTTGAGTGTTTCATCTCCAAGGACTTTGACTGCGCTGTCATTTGTTTCAAGGGCATCGTAGAATGCTAACTCATCAGCTGAGAGTTTCAAATCCTCTCCGCGGGCATCGGCTCTACGCATATCCTTTGCCAGGGTTATCAGTTCCTCTATTACCTGAACTGTCTCTATTGCACGATTCTGATACCGGCGGATTGACTGTTCAAGCAGTTCAGCAAATGAGCGGGCCTGCACAACATTCCTTCTGCTCCTCGATTTGATTTCTCCGGTCAAAAGTTTTCGAAGAAGCTCAACCGCCAGATTTCGTTGTGGCATGCCCCGGACCTCGGCGAGGAAATCTTCGGAGAGGATCGATATATCCGGCTTCTTCAAGCCGGCTGCTTCGAATATATCAATGACCTCTTCGGATGAAACAGCCTTCGAGACAATCTGCCGTATAGCATGCTCCATTTCATCCTGGGTTCTTTGCCTTCCGGTATCGTTCTTCAGAAGGACGGATCGGACTGCCTGAAAGAATGCCACATCATCACGGATCCTGAGTGCCTCTTCATGCGGAACCGCCAGTGCGAAAGCCTGCGAGAGTTCACGAACGTATTGCTGCAGACGGCTCTTTCCATCGTCTTGAGAAAGGATGTGTTCCTGGGCAGCAGGGAGAATCGCCAACCGCTGCGCCGGCGTCCCGGTAATCCACAAGGACCAGTCGAAACCATGAAAAAGCCCTTGGCAGATTTCGTACTTCTGGAGCATCAACGAGACCGCCTCGGCCTGATCCAGGGCCGTCTTGCCTGTACCGCCGCTTTCTGTATATGTTACCAACGCCTGCCGGAGTTCGTCGGCCAGACCGAGATAGTCGACGACCAACCCTCCTGGTTTGTCCCTGAAAACCCGGTTCACGCGGGCGATGGACTGCATAAGGCCATGGCCCCGCATGGGTTTGTCGACATACATGGTGTGCAGGCAAGGAGCATCAAAGCCTGTCAGCCACATATCTCTGACAATGACAATCTTCAGTCCATCTTGCGGACTGCGAAAACGGTTTGCCAAAGCCTCACGCCGATCCTTGTTGCGTGCATGGCAGGCGACCCTGGGCCCTTCAGAAGCATTGCCGGTCATCACAACCTTTATAGCGCCCTTCTCGTCTTCATCATTGTGCCACGACGGTCTGAGGGCAATAATCGCATCATACAGATCCATGCAAATACGCCTGCTCATACAGACAACAAGCGCCTTACCGTCTATGGCTTCCAAGCGCATCTCAAAATGAGTGACCAGATCCTCGGCGATAAGTTTCAACCGTTTCTCGGTCCCGACTACAGCTTCAAGCTGGGCCCATTTAGTCTTGAGTTTTTCTTTGCGTTCGATCTCCTCGCCTTCCGTAGCTTCTTCGAACTCGGGATCTATCTTGGGGCGTTCGGTTTCGATTAATGCAAGCTTTGCCAGGCGGCTCTCGTAGTAGATCGGCACCGTTGCGCCGTCCTGCACCGCCCGCTGAATGTCATAAACGCTTATGTAGTCTCCGAAGACTGCCCGTGTATTTTTGTCGGTTAGTTCTATAGGCGTGCCGGTGAAGCCGATGAACGATGCGTTCGGCAGGGCGTCGCGCATATGCCTGGCGAATCCGTCAATGAAGTCGTATTGGCTCCGATGCGCTTCATCAGCGATAACGACGATATTGCGACGCTTCGATAGCACCGGATGCCGATCCCCCTTTTCTTCTGGGAAGAATTTCTGAATAGTCGTGAAAACAACGCCTCCCGAATCGACCCGCAGTTTTTCACGAAGATCAGAACGGCTATCCGCCTGAACAGGCGGTTGACGCAGCAGTTCCTTGCATCGGGAGAAGGTGCCGAACAACTGATCGTCCAGGTCGTTACGGTCGGTAAGCACGACAATGGTCGGGTTTTCCATCTGCGGATGCATGATGATCCTGCCGGCATAGAACGCCATGGACAACGACTTGCCCGCGCCCTGCGTGTGCCAGACTACGCCAACACGCCTGTCTCCGGGTTCTCCGCCCGACATTCTTCCGGCCTCAAAACGTCCGAACTCTTCGGAGCTCGATTCAAGACTTGCGCATTGTGCTGCACGAAGTGTCTCCTCAACCGCAACATTGACGGCATGGTACTGATGATATCCGGCTATTTTCTTTGTCAAAGCCCCGCCATCATCTTCAAAGACGATGAAATATCGGATCAGATCAAGTAATCGCCTTTTGTCGAATACGCCTTCAAGCATAACCTGAAGCTCAGGGATATTCGGGGCTGCCAGTGCCGCGCCGGTTATCGTACGCCATGGCTGGAACCACTCCCGATTAGATGTCAGTGTGCCGATGCGGGCCTGCACGCCGTCTGAGATAAGAAGAGCGGCATTATATGCAAAGAGAGAAGGGATTTCATGTTTGTAGGTCTGCAATTGCTGAAAGGCAGTCCAGATCGTGGCATTCTCATCGGCGGCGTTCTTAAGCTCTATCACCGCCAGCGGCAGGCCGTTAATGAAGATAATGACATCAGGCCGGCGGTTATGTTTATTCTCTATTACGGTGAACTGATTGACCGCAAGCCAGTCATTGTTATCAGGATTGTCAAAGTCGAGCACCCGCACCTGCGCGCCGGCGATGGAACCATCAGCCCGGCGATATTCAACCGGCACCCCGTCAACAAAGAAGCGATGGACAATGTGATTCCTGCCTTCTATAGTTGGAGCATCGGCACGAAGCAGTTTGCGGAACGCCTCATCTAAAGCCTCTTGAGGCAGGGCGGGGTTCAGTTGAGCAAGAGATTGCCGCAGCCGCCCTTCGAGCACTACTTGTTCATACCTGTCACGTTCGGCCAAAAGCTCACCGGGGGCCATAGTCGGTCCGCTTTGGAGGGCATAGCCACAATCTTCAAGCCACGAGAGAGCGGCAGCTTCAATGAGGGATTCGGTGATACTATTTCTATTCATATGGTGCATATCGTATAATAAGTCATGAAAAAGAAGTCCCTAAAATATACTAATCCATTTTTAAAAGACCCGAAAAAATATGAGGCTTCGTTACTGGTAAACGTCATAACCTCATCAGCAGTTGAAGGCATTCGCGTAACTCCTGCTCAGCTTCGGAAAAAGAAATCCTAAAGCACAGTGCTCTTAGTTTTAAGCGTCCGTCCAATTATTTTCGTAAACAACCTCTCCATCAATTTATAGTCTCTGTTCAAGCCGTTGTTAATGGCGGCGAAATAATCCTTTCTTTTGCCACCGGTAATGTCTTTGAAGTTCAGCATCGGCAAGGCGGACTGAAATGCCGTAAGAGTTGAGAGCATCCGCGCGACTCGTCCATTACCTTCACGGAATGGATGAATGAGGACAAGTTCAACGTGGACTTCCGCTAATGCCTGAGATACCCGTTCGATTTCTTTGAAACTACAAGGTGTGTATTTACGTAAAGCTCCCTTTTCAAATTCAGCCATCAATTTTGGAACCTGTGCGGCTGCCGCAAAATGGAAGTCGCCTTTACTGACATTCACTTGTCTGTATTCTCCAGCCCACTCATAAATATCTCCCAGCCAGACTTTATGCATAGTTCTAATGTCCCCTGCAGTAAAGCGATGTTTTTCATCGTACATCCCGACCAGCTTATCCATGACGGTTTTCAAGGCAATCGATTCTGCCTCGTTCATTTCTTTTCTGCTCTTAATGCCGAGTTTATTTCTGAGGACACGACCCTGCGAGCCTGGCTCGAATTGAGCTTCTGGAAGGGATGAGGTATCGTAACGGGTCATGGCACTCTCTCCACAAACTTCTCGGCATCTTTTACCCTCAGTTCGCCGGAGATGAGCTTGGGTAGCAGCGTGTCGCGTAGCGCGGCGAGGGTGTGGGATTCGCGTTCGTTCTCAGCTACCTTAGCAAGCAGCGGGCTGGTGACACGCGAGAACCGCTCAAGCACGTCTTCACTTGGTCGGAAAATCTGTGTTGCCGCGACAACTTCGGGACGTATAGCAGGATAGGCTGCGCCATCCGCCAAGTGTGAGAGTTCCTCGATGTTCTCTGCAGCCGTAGCCGCTAAATACACGAACTCAGCGTACTCGAGTCTAAGCGGACGAAGGACAGCGAAACCCGTGCTGCCGGTAAGCCCGTTTTCGAAGATGAAGGCGTACGAACCGTTGCCAGGTCGTACCGTGCCGACAATCGTGTCCCGCGGTCGCAAAATCCGCTGCGCTCGGCTTGGGGCGTGTTGTTTTTGATAGGCCGTGATCACGTCGATACGGCCCCATTTCGTGTTAGAAAGATCGATGTAGTTGATGACCTCGGGACGCGTCTCGTTCGACCAGGTCTCCGGATTCAAAGAGGCTAAGGCTGCCAGTATCCCTACCTTCCACCCCTTCGGAATCTCCCCCAACGCCGAACCGTCAACGCTGTCAGGAAAAAGGTCAGCGATTTCTTTGGGCAGGCCAGTATCTCGGCCTTCGGCCTTGGCGCGGACGGGGTCGAAGTCAACAAACCACGACTTGAAGATTGCCCTAGCCATAGCCTCAAGCGTCTCGTTCATCTTCCTGTTAAGCTCGATCTTGTCGTCCAGCGTACCGAGGATGTGGGCGATAGCGCGTTGTTCTGATAGCGGAGGCTTGGGCACCTCAAGATTTGCAAGGTCACTTCCTCGGATACCAGCAGCAGCAACTTGCTCGACGATGCTCTCAATAGCGCCTCTTCCCATTCTTGATCGGAAGAAGTAAAAGTAGAACAGCGGATCGGCGCTCATTCTGTCTATCCGAGCCCGAATGATGTGCGACTCGAAAGTAATAGGCTCATCAGCTTCCAATAAGATAGAGCACTTGCCAGCACCAGCAAGCACTAACGACTGTCGAGCAAACAGTAGATCACCCGGCTCAAGCAAACAAGACTCTTGCTCGCGTTCACCAATAAGTACTCGGTCCATTGGAATAGATTTGATTCTGTCGTGCGCAAATATCTCTCCCATATTGATCATCTTTAAGCCCGACCCTCGGACTGCTTTCGGTCGCGTCAGACCGTTTCGGAGCGGTACAGCGAACAGCTCGTTAAATGGGGTCGTATCAGTTTCTGCCATGGTCACACCGTTCCACATCTTTCTCTCTCTGCCCCGATTGTTTTTTTACCCCAATCAGACAATAAGCTTTCTGTTTTAATTGTTGCATCTCTAATACGATAAATTGTGTAATGACCCTCTCACAATTATCTATGGCATGTTTCACAGTACCATGACCTGTCTTTAAGGTCGCAAATTGGCACCTTAAAGATTCAGTCTCTACAGTGGTCAAGCAAAAAATAAAATCACTTGAGGTCGCAAATTGCGATATCAAAAATTAACCTCAAGTGCCTTTAAATTCCTCTTTATCAGTTTCTCAAGCCGTGAGTTTTCGATAAATTGTGACTCCAAATCAGAGATTAGCCGTTTCATTTTCTCATCAAACGGCTCTCCATCATCCTCCTGAGCTTCCGAGCCTACATATCGCCCAGGGGTGAGTATATGCCCATGTTTGCGGATATCATCAAGAGTGGCTGCTTTGCAGAAGCCGGGAATGTCTTCATATTGCTGTTTGATCGTTTTATCGCCGCGCCAGGCATGATAGGTGTCGGCGATCTTATTGATATCCTCACTGGTTAGTTCACGGTGGACACGGTCGATCATGCTGCCGAGTTTGCGGGCGTCGATAAAAAGCACATGCCCGCGCCTGTCGCGGAAACGGCCGTTCCGTTTGTCTCGCGCCAGAAACCAGAGACAGACAGGTATCTGCGTCGAATAAAAGAGCTGTCCCGGCAGGGCAACCATGCAATCTACCAGATCAGCCTCTATCATGGCCCTGCGGATGTCTCCCTCCCCGGACTGGTTGGATGACATTGAACCGTTGGCAAGCACGAAGCCTGCTGTCCCTGTAGGAGCCAGGTGGTAGATGAAGTGCTGGACCCAGGCAAAGTTTGCGTTGCCTGATGGTGGAACGCCGTATTTCCAACGTTTGTCTTCGCGCAGCAGCTCTCCGCGCCAGTCACTGTCGTTGAAGGGGGGATTGGCGAGTACATAGTCGGCTTTGAGGTCAGGATGTTGATGGTTATGGAAGCTGTCACCGTGAGCGATATTGGCGTCGATACCCCGGATGGCAAGATTCATCTTTGCCAGCCGCCAGGTGGTATAGTTAGACTCTTGCCCGTAGACCGATATGTCGCCGACTTTGCCGCCGTGGGCCTCGATGAACTTTTCGCTCTGGACGAACATTCCTCCGGATCCGCAGCAGGGATCATACACACGGCCCTTATATGGAGCGAGCATTCCCACAAGCACGCGGACAACACAGGCCGGCGTATAGAACTGGCCGCCTTTCTTGCCTTCGGCACTGGCGAACTGGGAAAGAAAGTACTCATACACACGTCCAAGGACATCTTTGGAGCGGCTCTCTTTATCGCCGAGCCCGATATTGCTGACAAGGTCGATGAGCTGCCCGAGACGTTGCTTATCGAGACCCGGGCGGGCGAAATCTTTCGGCAGCACGCCCTTAAGTGACGAATTGTCCCGCTCAATTGCAGTCATCGCATCGTCAATTGTCTGGCCGATAGTGGGTTGTTTCGCGTTGCCTTTCAGATAGGACCAGCGGGCCTCTTTGGGCACCCAGAAGATATGAATTGCCCTGTATTCATCCGGATCTTCCGGATCTGCGCCCTGAGATCGCTCCGACTCCAGCCTGGTGTGCTGCTCCGCGAAGGCATCGGAGATGTATTTTAGAAAAATGAGGCCGAGAACAACATGCTTATACTCTGCAGCGTCCATGTTGTTGCGCAATGCATCTGCCGTCTGCCAAAGCTGGGACTCAAAGCCCAGGGTTGCACCGTTCTTACCACCATTATTTGATTTACTGCCAACCGCTTTACGTGCCATAGACCTTCCTTAATAGTCTTCAACAGCTTCGTAATTATATCACTTTGAATGCAAAAATAAGCCACGACATTTCACAAGGAAAAAATAACATTGATGGAATCATGTGATAACCGGACGGAGAGGAGTGTAGTCACATTGACAAGTATGAGTGATGTTGAAAACCTTATCATTTTTTTTCTGTTTTTTCTTAGATAGCTCTGTCCTGCCGTTTCTTATAAGTGCCTTCAGCCTCTTTACCTCACCTGTCAGTTTTTTCTTGTTTGCCTTGAGGCCTTTCACACGATTGTTGTAGTATTCAATCCTGTCCCAGCAGGCAATATTTCGTATAAATTTCCATTTAGCAACCTCAGCCTTCTCGTTTTGGTACACAGTACGCAAGCGATTTTTTGTGATCTCAGATCCAATATATTTGTAAATAAACTTTCCTGCATAAAATCCGGTTTCTTGAAAAACGCATAAGTACCAGTAAGGACCTCCCTTCTTGCCGGCGTTGCGACCTTTCCCTGAATATAGGTGCCACTTTAAAATAATGGCGCCATCCTTTAGCTTGAGACTTGTGACAGTTTCATAATTTCGATCGATATATTCGCGGAAATTGAAGAACTCCCTCAAGTAGTCCTCTACCACCGAACTGAGCAGGTGATCAATTTTTCTTACTTCAACTTCCGCACTCTCCAAGATATTTTTCAATGGGTTGTTGCTCATTAGATTACCTCCTTTTTTGTGTGGTGGTGACGATGCCGAACACGACCATGATGGTCGTATTCGGCATCGTCACCTTCAAAAAGATAAGCCGCTTTGTATGTCTGCCTTTACAACCGTTGCCACACATCCTATCGATGTATGGTAACGGGACAACCACTTATATTGTTCGGATTTATCAGTGATTTACCACTGTCATCATGTATGGCAGACAAGCTGTTAAACGAACGAACAAGATCAGACTACTCCAGCCTCACGCTTCGCGCTTTCGACTATCGAATCCACGAAACTTGTACTTGCTGCAGTTCTCCTCGGCCTGCCGCGCTTCGACTTTTCCCTGACCGTCCGCTGTTCTGCGAGTCGCCCGATGGCCGCATCAGATTTCCCTGCAATCCAAGCTTCGATTTCGCTTCTGCGAAAGCGCACACACCGAGAACTGAGGCGGATACAGGGAATGCGGTGATGGTACAGAAGACTATATATACCGCTTGGCTTCATTTGTAAAAGCTGACATATTTGACTTACTGTTAATAATTGATCGTCCATATTTTGCATTTACCTCCTTAAGCTGGTTAATGAAAGTGACACATGCAGTCAAAATGATGTCTGCATGTCTGCATGTCCGCCGTTGCCGCATCGGATTCGGGCCGATGTCACCCAACAAAGAAGGGAAACATAAAGTCTCCCTTCTTTAAAAATTTTACATTTCTGCTTTTTTGTCTTTATTTGCGATTAGAATCAGGATTATCAATCAGTGAGTCAGATTGATTTAGTGCGGATTTTCTGTTGAAGGAATTTTCAAAAACAAAAAAGCGCAGTTCTGGTTATTTAATAAACCCGACAATGCGCCTCTCTAAAAACTAATCGTTTGATGCTGCCGTACTACCCCGTTTCAGGGCTATGGGTGTTGACTGCCTAAAATCTAGCACACGCGACAGATACGTGTCAAGTACAAAATTACAGCACAAAAATTACACGAAAAATAACAGCATTTTTTTTGGCCTGTAACCTTGCCGCTGTCCGAGGGTACCTTGTGGATCGCCATTATTTCCAACTTATTTTCAGTCTCCAGCCGTTGACATCAGTACTACTATTGATACTATAATTTGTGCGGCTGAAATTAAGATTTTGGATGTGAATTATGGAACTGAAAGATGATCATTACACCTATAGGGTAACCTGGTCGGCAGAAGACAACGAGCATGTCGGACTTTGTGCTGAATTCCCAGGTTTAAGCTGGTTGGCAAAAACACCCGAAGCTGCGTTCAAAGGTATCCGCAAGGTTGTGGCGGAGGTGATAGAAGACATGAAAAAAACAGGGGAGTCCATACCGGAACCGATAGCTACTCGCCGTTTTAGCGGAAAATTTGTGGTTAGAGTTACTCCTGAAACACACAGAGATCTTGCTACCCAATCGGCTGAAACTGGAGTAAGCTTGAACCGTCTTGTAGCCGCTAAATTAAGCCGGTAACGGATAATGCATATTCCGGACCATTCCGGCCGGTCAGCCCGTTTCATTCCAGCCACTGATTCCGATTGATTCCGGCCCGCAATTCCGGTGCGGTCCTGCCACCTGTTCCGGTTTCGGTCATCGCTGGTCGTCATGGTGAGTCTCTTTCGCCCCTAATCACTCAGGAAGGTGGCCTTCCTGAAACACTTATTTTGATTGAATTTAATAACAGTCAAGTTTTTTTTCGTGAACAAACGTTCTATACTTTTTCTCTCCGCTATCCTCAGTCATCAAAAACTTCAACTTTCGTGCATTTGCCCTAAATAATTATTGCCATTCACTTTTGGTGGGTATATAATACCTACTATGAGGGCAGTCCTAATTCTT
>Ga0181524_10005577_pt1 | contig 11178 bp, 11 predicted proteins | sample PEATcosm2014_Bin_34_FD_119761 | JGI IMG/M metagenome (GOLD analysis project Ga0181524, IMG submission 119761) | Peatland microbial communities from MTU Mesocosm Facility, Houghton, MI, USA - PEATcosm2014_Bin05_60_metaG | ecosystem: Environmental > Terrestrial > Soil > Wetlands > Peat | place...
GATCCTCGAGGAGACCTACCCGTTCAGCACGCTCAAGGGCGGCGCCAACGTGCTGATCTTCCCCAACCTCGAAGCCGGCAACATCGCCTACAAGCTGCTGCAACGCATCGGCGGCGCCGAGTGTATCGGGCCGCTGCTCACGGGCCTCTCGAAACCCGTGCACGTATTACAGCGCGGCTCGGAAGTCAACGACATCGTGCACGTGGCGGCGGTGGCCGTGGTAGACGCGCAGGAAGTCGGCAAGCCCTACCGGACGCTCAGCAACGCCGTGCGCCGCTAGCTAGCGCAATCATGGGAGCAGTCCGAAATATCCCGCCGCCGCACCGATGGCCAGGATGAACGCGGGATGCCAACGCAAGCCGGCGAGCAGGCAGAACGAGAGAGCGAAAAGGGCGTACCCGTGCCATGAGACCAGGGCGCTTCGCCCCAACACAAGAGCCGCGCTCAGGATGAGACCCACAACCGCCGGATTGACTCCCGCCAGAAAGCGCTGGGCACGATGGTCATCCCGGAAGCGCGCGTATTGACGACTGATGGCCAGCATCAACACGATGCCGGGGGCGAACAGCGCAACCGTAGCCGCCAGGGCGCCGGTTGTGCCGGCCTGGTGAAATCCGGCGAAAGTGGCAAGAACGGCGATCGGCCCCGGAGTCAGATTGCTGATCGCAACGCCATCGAGGAACTCTTGCGGCTTCAACCAGCCGAGTTGGGTGACCAGCCGGTTGTGGAGAACGGGCACGAGCACAAATCCGCCGCCAAAAAAGACCAGACCAATCTTGAAGAAAGTGGCGATCAGAATCGACAATTGCCCCGCGCCGAAGAATGCGAATGGCATCAAGTTCAGCGCCCGGCCGCCGGCCGCCTTTCCAGGCCGGGGCGGCTGTCGTGGCGCGGTCAATCTCGCGGGCAGCAGAAAGCCCGCGGCTCCCGCCGCGACCAGCACCCAGGCCGCGTTCCACTGGACCACTCCCGCCGCCAGTGCGCCCATGGCGATCAACATAGCCGGCCATGAGCGCAGCACGTTGCGGGCAATCGACCAGCCGGCATCCAGAATCAAGGCAATCACAACCGGAGCAAGCCCCGCCACGGCGCTCTGCAAAGCAGGCACGGCGTGGTAGCGGAAGTAAAGATCCGACAAGATGATGACGAGAGTGATCGATGGGACCAGGAATGCGCCCGCCGAAAGCAGCGCGCCGGCGATACCGAACAGACGGTAGCCGATGAAGATCGCCACATTCACGGCGAACGAACCCAGGACCTGTCCCAGTCCCACGCCGTGGACGAATTGATCGAGGGGGATCAGGCGGCGCCTTCGCACGAACTCTTGTTCCATGAGCGCGATTACGGCCATGCCTCCTCCGAAACCGATGCTGCCGATTTTGAGAAATGCAACCAGCAGACGCGGGAGAGAAACAGAACCCTCACGGTCACCGTTCAGCGCCGATGGATCGCGATCCGGGAGATCCATGTCATTTCCAGTCGCCCAGGAGTTCTTCCCGGCCACAACCGTTGGTTTCGGCTTCGAGGGTGGCATGCGTAATGCCCCACTCCTCATGCAGGAAACGGCGCACTTCGGCGGCGATGGCTTCGAGCAAGGTGGTTGCGCCCACCTTCATGTGGGCGGTCAACACCCGCTGGCCCGGTCCCACCTCCCAGGCGTGGACGTGATGCAGTCGGACATCGGTGAACCGCCGCGCTACGTCTTGGGCCAGGTCTTCCACATTCACCCCGGCGGGGGAAGCCTCCAGCAGGGTACCGAGCGATTCTGAAACGATCGAAATGGCGCTTCGCAGGACCACGACTCCGATCAGAATCGCCACTGCCGGGTCAACGTACCGGCCGGCCGCCGTTCGGGCAAACAGCGCCGCCACCACTACCGCCAGCGAGGCCAGGGCGTCCTGGGCCAGGTGCAGGAAGGCGCTTCTGACATTGATATCCTCGGCGCTGTGCGCGCGGAGCAGAAGAACCGAGCCGACATTGGCCAGGAACGCTGCCGCCGCCGCAACCAGCATCACCGAGGAACGCACCGGCTCCGGATGGAATAGCCGGGCCACCGCCTCACGCCCGATCAGGGCGGAGATCGCAATCAGCACCGCCGCGTTGAGCAGGGCCGCGACGACTTCGGCGCGCTTGAGACCGTATGTGTGCCGCGGCGTGGGTGCGCGCCGGCCCAACCTGCGCGCGAAGATCGCCAGACCCAACGCCCCGACATCCGCCAGATTGTGCGCCGCGTCAGCCAGCAGCGCCAGGCTTCCGGCCCAAAGCCCGCCGATGATCTCGACGAGCGCGATGCCGAGATTGAGAGCCGCGCTAGCCCACAGCCGGCGGTCGAGATTTCCAGGTTCAATCTCGCGATGATGGTGCGTCATGGCGGGCTCCCTTTCGCGGCTTGAAAGAGCACGTGGCAGGGCGAAACACGCGGGTTGCGCTGCCAGTCCACCGGCCGAGGATGCCTATCCTTTTCACTTCTTTTCCAAAATCAGCTCGGCGACTCTCTTGCCGGATAGCAGCATGCCACCGAAAATCGGCCCCATCCGGGGACCGCCGAAGGTGGCGCAGACGGCCATGCCCGCGACCCACAAACCCGGATAGGCTTCCGCCACCCGTTCGACGACAAACGCCTCGCCTGCCGTCGCGTCCATCGGCCCTTCACAAGACCCGGACGAGGCCAGTTGCGACGCCAGGAGGTTGCGCGCACGAAGGCGCTCAACGGCCACCGCCTCGTGTCCGGTTCCGTCAACGACGTTCTCCGCCTGGAGTACGATCGGGTCGACCGGCAGGGCGCCGGAAATCGTGGTTCGATTGACGACCACGCCCGTCACCTTGCCGCCATGAACGCACAGATCTTCGAGCGTCACCAGGTTCAGCAGCACCGCTCCGGCCCGAATCGCCTGAAGGCACAGGGCGCACGCCAGCTCCGCGGCATCGACGACGTACAGGCCCTCGTAGCGGCAGTCGTGGCGGATGCCGGCGGCGTCGAGAATCGGGACAGCTTCTTCTTGTACGACGATTTCATTCATTCCCATCCCGCCGCCCCAGACACCGCCGCCCGGCGCGAGCCGTTTCTCCACCACCGTGACCTTTCGACCGCGCGACGCGAGGTGGAACGCCGCCGTCAGACCCGCCGGACCGGCGCCGACGATGACGACATCGCTCTCAATCGAGCGCAGCAACTTCCGATGGTAGCGGTCCACAATGGCTTTGGAGATCAGCGGTTCTTTGAGTTCGTTCATCGACCATGCTCCCTTCATTCAAGCGGCGTATCCGAGTTCCCCGGCGGCGGAATGCCGGGATCGCTTCCCATCCCGTGCCGTGGCAAGACAAGCGTCCTGCGCGGAGGCGGGATTCGGCACGCCGGCCCGTGCATTGTCTGTCTCGTCTGTTTGACGAAACGGGCCATCGACTTCGAAACGTGCTCGAGAACGGTCGCCCACTCTTCCAGATGCCGCTCGCCCCTGGCCGTCAGTTTGTAGACCCGGCGAGCCGGGCCGCCCCTGTCGGTTTCCCACTCGGAGGCGACATTACCGTTCAACTCCAATTGGCGAAGCGTCCGGTACAGAGCGCCTCGCTCGATCTCGGCGTCGGTCAGGGCATGCTCCCGTAGATCCCCGGACAAATCGTAGCCGTACGAATGCCCCTTCTTCTTCAGGAGCAGCAGGACCACCGGCTCCACAAACCGGTAGAGATTACCCATGGCGCAGGTGCAGGGTTGATCGTTGCCATGCCGCTGGCACATCCGTCTTGGTGGCACATGAACCTCCCGTTTCGCGGTTCCCATACAAGTCCCCGCTCTCAGAGTAGCATCGAAATAGATGCATGTTCCACCTAGTGTGATCGTGCCTCGCAATGGGCGGGATTCCCGCCGGGTGCCATCGGCAAGGCGATAAGATCTCCCCGGCCCCGGAACTTGGGGGATAGGTGTATGTTGCACATATTATAATAGGTGCTTATGCGCAGATCGCTCGCTCTGGCCTTGAGCCTGCTCGGATTGTTCGATTCGCTGTACCTGCTTTATACCTACACCTCCCCATCGCGTCCCATGGTCTGCATCGGGACCGGCTGCGACGCTGTGCGCGCCAGCGCTTACTCCACCCTGTGGGGCGTGTCCATGCCGGTGTTCGGTGTGCTCGGCTACACGCTGCTGGCGATCGTCATCGTCACGGAATCCCTGTTCTCCGCGCCCCTCGCGCGATGGGCGCGCTACGCCTTTCTGGGCATGACCGGCTTTGGGTTTTTCTTCTCGCTTTACCTCGAATACCTGCAAGCCTTTGCGATCCACGCTTACTGCGCGTGGTGCGTGACCTCCGGCGTGGCGATGACCGCGCTTTTCGCGCTCGCCATCGTGAACCTGGTTCGTGCCGGGCAGGAGCCTGAACCGGCGGCGCAACTCACCCGCGCGCGGAGCCTCTTCGCCGTCTCGGTCGCGGGGGTGCTGGTGGGTGTTCCGGCCTTCTACCTGCTCGCCCGGCACAGCCAACTCGCCCCGGCGGCGCCCCAGGCCACGCAGGCGAGCTGGGTGGAACGGCTGGTGCGCCCCGGCAGCTACGAGACGGGCAATCCCCAGGCGCCGTTGACGGTGGTTGAATTCGGAGATTTCGAGTGCCCCGTCTGCGGGCGGGGAGAAGCCGCGGCACGGGAGATTCGCACCCAGTACGCCCGCCAGATCCACTTCGTGTTCCGGCAATTCCCGCTGGAGCGCATTCATCCTCTCGCGGAGAAAGCCGCGGAGGCTTCCGAATGTGCGGGCCAACAGGGAAAGTTCTGGGAAATGATCGACAAGCTTTATTCCCGGCAGTTCGACCTGAGCATCGAGGGACTCGAACGCGACGCCGGCGAACTGGGCGTGGACCAGCCGCGTTTCAACCAGTGCCTCGCCAGTGGCGCCACAGCGGGACGCGTTCGCCAGGATGTGGAAGACGGCCGGGCGCTGGGCGTGCGCGCCACCCCCACCTTCTTCAGCGGACAGAAAATGATTGAGGGCGTGATGACGGCGGCGCAGTTCTCAGAGCTTGTCGCCGGACAACTGGCCGACCTTGGGGTGGCCATGGCGGGGAGTGCCGAGCCGGCCGCAACTCCGGCTGCCGCGGCGCCCAACAAGCCAGCCACGAACCCCGCCGCCACCGGGACTCCGCTTCCGGAGTTTGCCGCAACCACCCAGCCGGCCCCCAGTACTCATCCAGCAAGCGCCGGCCCCGGCCAAGCTTCGACGGGTTTGCAGGGAGCGGCTCCGGGCGGGTCCGTCGCGGGCTGGCAGGGAGCGGCCCCGGGCGGACCCTTCGGCGTCCAGACCGCCGGCGGAGCGTGCAGTGAAGCCGATGCCGCCAAGAAACAACCCGTGCTGATCGACACCCAGGAACTGCGCCAACTGCTGGCCGGCAACGCCAGACCGCTCTTCGTGGACGTGCGGCCCGCCAGCGACTATGCCGCGGGACGAATTCCCGGAGCGATCAGTCTTCCCGCGGACGAGATAGACCGGCGGTGGAGCACCTTGCCGAAAGATCGCATGATCGTTCTGTATGAAAGCGGGAGGTCGTCCGGGGACATTTGCGCCGCCAGCCGCACGGCCGGACGCACCCTGCTGGAACACGGGTTCCCCATCTCCCAGGTCAAGGTGTATCGGGATGGCCTTGTGGGTTGGGAGGGAGCTGGAATCGGTTCACATAGATAAGTACACACTCAGGCACGTCAATTTGTAGTCAACCCAATGCATAACCTCGTGAAATCATGACGAAAAAACGTGTGGTGATTTCGGAGGCGTCGCGGGCGGCGCCACCTGCGCGGCGCGCCTGCGCCGGTTGGACGAGGACGCGGAAATCGTCATACTCGACCGCGGGTACTACGTCTCCTTTGCCAACTGTGGTCTGCCCTACTTCGTGGGCCATGTGATCCAGCAAGAGTCGAAACTTCTGCTGGCTAGCCTGGAGCTGTCTCGCGAGCGCTTCAAAGGCGCCAGGTAGGAACTGATGAATTGCGGGTGTGACTGCATCTCTCCGAAAACGCGCGTCAATGTGGCGGCCAAGGCGTCCAGGCCGGAGAAGAAACGGTTGTGCGTCCCGTTCTTGCGCCTGTGCTGCCATAGCCGTTCGGTGGGATTCAACTCTGGCGAGTAGGGCGGCAACTGATGTACCTCCAGCCAATGCCGGTTGGCTTTGAACCAGCTCCACACGCCGGCGTCCTTGTGGTAGGGGGCGTTGTCCTGAATCAGGATGGCCCCCTGGCGGCGATAGCGCCGGGCCAGTTGTTCGAGGAAGCTGACGTAGGTGGAGGCGTTGAAGACGGTGTCTTGCCGATAATCGAACTGCGTGCGCCACAGCTCGATGGCTCCGAGGATCTTCACGCTCTTGCGCTGTCCGGTAACCGGAACTTCTGGAGGGCAACCCACGCGGCTCCAGGTAGCGTGCAGAGTCGAGTCCTGCCGGAAGCTGGCTTCGTCGGTGAAGGTCAGCGCCCAGTGCCGCGCTTGGGCTATTTTTTAAGGTTCGGATAGATCCTCCGGCGCCAGCGGTCTTGCGCCGCTACATCGGCGCGGGCCAAAATGCGGCGTGGACGCGGCACCGAGAATCCCCACGCATCAAGCAACTTGCGCACATGACCGGGGTGATACTGGACGCCGAACTCCTCCTCGATCACCCAGGCGATCATGGGTGAGGTCCAGATGCCGTTGTCCAGACCGTAAGCCACCGGACCACTGTCCACAATGTCCCCCAACTGTTGCTGTTGATTTTCCGTCAGTTGAGATGGCCGACCCGACCGATAGCCTTCCAGCAGACCGTCCACTCCCTCGGTCTGATAGCGCTGGAGCCACTCGGACACCCTCGATCGTGGCGCCTTGAGAATCCGCGCCAACTCGCCGCTGGTTTGGCCTTCCGAGTTCAGCACGACCGCCTGCAGTCGTTTCGCAACGCGATAGGCTCCGTCCCGTTCCGCTTCCTTGCCGAGTCGGACTAACCGCTTATACGTGCTCGGGTGTAATCGCAGCAGTCGCGCAAGCATGGCCACTCCTTCCTAAAACGAGTGTGCCGCACCGGCATGCCTTATGTCCCTTTAATTATGCGCGGCTGTATAGCAAGCGGCGAGATGAAACAACACGGTTTATCTGAATCACTCGGGCCGAGAACCCCCAAGCCGTTGACTGTGCCCAGCCCGGTGCGCAAGCCAAGCGGGTGTTTCGGTCCGAGGCATGTTCTTCACACGCTCAAGAGCCTACCAGCCGGTCGTAATCCGAGTGGGTGCCGATCCAGGCCCAGGTCATCTTCTCGCCTGCGAGCCTGCCGATGGCTCGATAGTGGTCTCCGACGCGAATGCTGAAGCGATCTTCGCGTCCCTGCAAACGCCGGAAATGGAGGGAGGGATGATTCGGGTTCCGTCGCCATAGCCGATAATTCTTGACGGCGAGATTTTGAACTTCAGACGGCAACGCCTGGAAGAGTCTTCAGAATCGCCGTGTGCCTGCGGATCTCACTCTTGAGACGGCCACTCGCGAAGGAGCTCTTTCGCCGATTCACTTTCTGCTTCGTCAAAAAGGAAATCGAGCTTACCCGCGGAGGAGTCGGCGTCCATCTGTTGGTCCCACCGCTCTTGTTCGCGCACACGAAACCATTGGACGATGTGCCGGTATTCTTCCGGAGGCAAGCCATCGATAGCGGCCTCGATCTCCTCAACTCGGCTCATGCCTGGAGTCTATCACTATCTCGTGGCGCTGTTCTTCATGCTCATGCTGACGCTGACCGATTTCACCACGCGGGGATGGATCGGCGTGCCGGGACGGTAGGGCATCACACAGAAAAGGGGACAGACGCATTTGTTGCCAGACCCGTAAAATGCGTCTGACCCCTTTTTCTTAGAGCCGGCCGCATAACTGCTCCAAGCGGGCGAGGTCTTCGCGGATTCGCGGCGCGGCCTGGCCGGTGGAGGCGATCAGCTTCTCGATGGTGGCAACCAAGCCTTCCAGCCGGCGAGTCGATTTCTTCTCCAGGTCGGACAGCGCCACGCCGACGATCTCCTGCCATTGCGAGACCAGCCGGGAAAGGTTCATGAAGACCGCGTCGGCCACCTTGCCTTCGAAATGCCGTTTCACCACGCCTCCGAGCAGCGCCATGGGGAACAGGAACGACAGCAGTTCCCAGTTGCGGTCGAAGATCTTGCCGACACGCACATCGGGCGAACGCGGATCTTCCGTGTACAGCTCGATCTCGGTGGTCCGTAACGGGACCCCCAGCGCCGCCAGGGTGCGCTCCGACAGGCGGTTGCGAAAATCCTGGAGCGATTGCGAGAGGCGGCGGCCGGCGCGCCGGACCGGTTCCACGAACTCGCCGCGATGCCTGTTCGAGAGTTCGGCCATCTCCCGGGTCAGGCCAGCGCGCAGCCAATCGTCGAAGCGCCCGGCCGCCATGCCGAGGCTGTGCGCCCACGATGGAAACTCCTCGTCCAAGCGAGCGAGAAGCCGCTCGCGCACCGGCAGCTCATCCTGGCGCAGCAATTCCTCGAATGTCGTGCGAATGCTCCCGGTAGCGTGCCGCACGATGAGCCGTAAGGCCAGCCGCGCGTCGTCGAGAACCTCCTTCCGCCCGAGAATCTTCCGGCGCAGTTCCTCGCGCTCGGAATCCGCCGTCTCGGCGGCCTTCAGGGCCACGGTCAGATAGCCGGCGCACTCCCCCAGCAGGGAGTCGATCTTATGGCGCAGAATGGCTGCATGTTGCTCGCCGGCTTCGGAGTGCGCTTGAGAGAGGAGGCACTCGTCAAGTTCCGCGCGGAGGCGTTCGAAGCCGGGCCGGACCGAGTAGGGATATACGGGGACCGCATCGTTCCAATACCGCGCGAGCTGCTTTTGTACGAATTCCCGGACCTGCGCCCGCTCACCCTCGTCCAGGACATCGACCTTGGTGAGCAGGAGCGAGATGTTGGGAGTATAGCGGCTCAGGTTCCGGATCAACTCGATGTCGTGCCGCGAGAGCGGCGGATCGACTCCCACCGCCACCAGCGCCAAGCCCACGTTCGGCAGCCAATCCAATGAAGCGTCCGTGTTGTGCTCGAAGACGCTCTCCAGGCCCGGCGTGTCCACGAATCGAATTCCCCGGTAGCGCTCCATGGATGGCAGTTCCACCCGCACCGCGGCCACTTGCTTTTGGTTCTCCGGGTTCTCGGATTCCGAGATGAACTCACTAATGCGGCGGAGTTCCGTCGTTTCCGTCCGGCCATCGAGAAAGCGGATCTGGGCACGCTCTTCCGGCCCGTATTGGATCTCAGTCACAGCGGAAGTGACCGGAATCACCCCGACCGGCAGCAGCGGCCGCCCCAACAGTTGATTGAGAAAGCTGCTTTTGCCGGCCTTGAACCGCCCCAGAATCGCAATGTTCAGCGTCTTCTCCCGGTCGAAGGCGCGGCAACTTTCCAAGAAGTCCTCGAGCGAGGAAATCTCATAGCGGCGGCAGATGTCGCCGGCGGCGTCCAACGCGTCTTGCACTATTCTGGTCTCGTCCATCATGCTAACGCCGATAACACGTCAATCCGAAGCGGAAGGAACTTGATATATCGTCCGCGCTGGTATTCGGGGCGGGCGGCCATGCGGCACATGGCGACGATCTGCCCCGGGTTGCCCTGAGCCGCCGCCAACACCTTCCGCCTAAACTCACCCAGATCCAACGACTCCAGGCGGAATACGCGGCAAGCCTCCTCGAACAACAGGAGCGCCTCCGGCCGATTCAACGGCTTCAGCGCGATCTCTTGGCCGGGATCCCAGAGAAGCTTGCGCAGGCACCCGAGGCCATCCCTCGACCGCGCCGTCACCACCAGGCAGCCATCCCCGGCGTAGTACACTTTTTGCAGAAAGCGATACATCCGCGGATCCGTGCCGGACACATCTTCCAGAACCACACACCGCGGCGACTGGCGAAGCGCGTCCAGTACAAGCGGCTTCAGAACCATGCTGGTGGCGCGCCGCACATCCGGAAAACGGGCGCAGCGGCAGTGGAGTCTCTCCGCCAAATCCACCAGCAGGCCGTGCAAAACAAACGGCCCCTGCAAACGCACGAACGGCTGCCCCGAGGCGGGGAGCGACTCCTGGAGAAGTCGCGTTTTCCCGATCCCCGCGGGGCCGACAATCAACCGGGACTGGCGCGCTCCGACCGCGGACGAAAGCGCTCGAACCTCTTCCCGGCGGCCCACCAAAGGGACCAGCGGGTTCCCGGCGGATGTCCGTTTAAGCGCCCGTCCCGTCATGGGTAGTGGCCTTCTTCTCCACGCGAATCATGCGAACTTCCGATGCCGCCATCAGGCCGGTGTCCATCATTTCCTCGACCGCCGGAACCAGGCGGGCGAGATTTTCCTCGGTGTCCACGATGGTGACGATAACCGGCCGGTCCCTCCGGGCGAAATGCGCCCGATGCATGGCCGCGGTTTCGCCGTAGCCCTCCAGTCCAACTAGGACCGTGGCCCCGGCCGGCGCGCCGATCGCGAGCTGGGCGAGGGTGCCCACGACAATCTCGGAAAGCGCCGTGGAGATTCTCAGCCAATTGGCGGCGAGAACCGCAACCAGCGCCAGGAAGAGCCACCGAGCCCCTGTAAACCACACCTGCTGCATCGAACGATCTCCTATTTGGCCGTTTTGTGGTTTGCCGGGAGGGGATCGGAACCAACACTCCCACAGCGAAACCACTGCAGGAGTCATTGGCCGTTCAGAACAGCGTTAAGCGAACTCCACCGCTACCATTAGCGTACAACGGAGCCGCCTCCTTCCGCAAATCGCTGCGCTTCGGCCTGCCTCTCCAGAGGAAGAGGGATCGACCAGGAGGCCTCGGAAGAGAACTTGACCGACAAGGCGCAGGTCTCGGCCGTTCGCCGGCAAGTCAACTGAACCAGCGATCTAACTGGTGCGAATCGAGTCACTGTGCCATAGGCTGCGTAGCGTTCCTGGACACGGTCGGTGATCCACAGAACGCGGCGATTGGTCAAAGCCACAAGATCGCCAGGCACCCACGATTCCCATCGGAATATCCAGTGCTTTCGGATCTTCTTTGTAGCCGGACTGAAGAAGTGAAACAGCACGCGCTCGCCGGTGTCCAATTCGAAATACTCGGCATTGTGAAACTTCAAATCGAGCGATTCGCCGAACCCAAATGAGCCGCATGGACTCAGATTAAGTGTGGCCGGAAGATACTCCTCGCGTAGGATGCAGAGAAA
>Ga0181524_10005578_pt1 | contig 11176 bp, 15 predicted proteins | sample PEATcosm2014_Bin_34_FD_119761 | JGI IMG/M metagenome (GOLD analysis project Ga0181524, IMG submission 119761) | Peatland microbial communities from MTU Mesocosm Facility, Houghton, MI, USA - PEATcosm2014_Bin05_60_metaG | ecosystem: Environmental > Terrestrial > Soil > Wetlands > Peat | place...
GAAAAGCCCGGCCAACAGGGACTACGAGCGGAGGGGCGTCATCACGAAGGGCGCGGTCATCGAGACCGAGGCCGGAGAGGCGGTCGTCACTTCGCGCCCGACCGACGACGGGGTCATCAACGCGGTCCTGACGAAGTCGAAGTAAATGAAGGAATACGAGAAGTACGTAATCTGGTTGGACTACTTCAACTCCGAGCTCAAGAGGAGGGAGGGGAGGCGTGTCCCGCTGAATTCGGCCACGCGGGCGCCCACGATCGAGGAGCTCACGGAGGCCTGCAGGAGGCTCAACATCCAGACAGTCGCGCAGGTCGCGCGGTATCCGTCGTCTCCCTCGAGAGAATCGGGTTACGTCTCGGTGATGAAGAAGAAGCCGAAGCACGCGCTCATAATGAAGGTCGCAAAGGAGCTCTCGGTCGTCCGAGGGATCGCCCAGAAGAAGCAGGGTTCCGGCCAGCCGGTTCAGAAAAAGAAGTAACCCGCCCGCGAAGGTTTAAAGGCAGGAGGACCATCAACCACATTTCTTGTTACAAGTCGGCGTCTTGCTACACCAAGCCAAGAGCGGCCGGCTAATCGTCCGTCTCACGAGAGAGGTCAGGCCCGGCGTCCCCATACTGGACGACAGGGGGAGGAGGCTGGGCAAGGTGGTCGAGCTCATCGGGCCCGTCAGGGCTCCCTACGCCTCAGTTGCGGTCACGAGCAGCAGAATCGGAAAGGCCGGCGACGCGGTCTGCGTGGAAGGGTGAATGGCCTGACACTGTGGAACGCGAGGGGAGATGACACCTTCAGGACGTCGTGCCCCGTCTGCGGGGACAGGTTGATTGGGGACTCCGAGAAGGGGGAACAGGTCTGTCCTAACTGCGGGTACGTGACACTCGCACCCGCGGACGCCGGTCCTGAATGGAAGGCGATGGACCTCCAGGAGAAGAACAAGCGGGTTCGCGTCGGGTCGCCCACCACCCTCTCGCTCCACGACATGGGGCTCACGACCGAGATCGGCAGGACGGGGCGCGATTCTCACGGCAAATCCCTAGACCCCACGATGCGGGCCACGGTCGAGAAGATGCGGAAGTGGCAGAGCCGCTCCAGAACGAACACCAGCGAGGAGAGGGGGCTCTCGGTCGTGCTTTCGAGAATCAACGGACTCTGCCAGACCCTCAGCCTGCCGGACAACGTGGCCGAGACCGCGGCCCAGATCTACCGGACCTCGGCGAGAATGAAGGTCGCCAAGAGCAAGTCGATACTCGGGATGACGGCAGCGACCGTCTATCTCGCGTGCCGGAAGTGCGGCGTCTCGAGGACTCTGAAGGAGGTGGCCCGCGCCGCCGGGATGGACAAGGGAAGCGTGGCGAGGTACTTCAGACTCGTACTGAAGGAGGTGGAGAAGGAGTACGTCCCTCCGCAATCGGTCGACAAGTACATCTCGAAGCTGGTCAACATGGCGAAAATCAACCCCAGAGTGGAGCTGATGGCCCTGACCCTCTCGCGACAGACCAACGACTCGAAGATCTCGAGCGGGAAGGCTCCCGCGGGGCTCGCGGCCGCCTACGTTTACCTCTCCTCCGTCCTCGTTGGGGAGCACCTTCCCCAGAGAGAGGTGGCGGAGTTTGCCGAGGTCACCGAAGTGACCGTGAGGAACCGCTGCAGGGAGATACTGGACAACTTCGTGATCAGGCAGGAGTTCGAGCCGTCAAGATGACCAAAGCGAAGCCGATGGCGAAGCAGAAGCAGGCGCCGGTGAAGACCGCGAGCCAGCCCAAGAAGGAACCGAAGGCCAAGAAGCTGGAGGAGCCTCCCAGCCCGGTCGAAAGGACGGAGGAGGAGCTGGTCGACCTGACCTCGAGGGTCTACAAACTGGTGGTGGAGAGGGGAAGGGACGGCGTCCTGCAGAGCGAAATCTGGAAGGAACTTGGGCTGACGAGCCGGGACGGCTCTAGGCTCTCGATAAGGCTGGAGAGGCGAGGTCTGATCGGGCGAGTCAAGGTCCTGGAGGAAGGGCGTTGGACCTACAAGCTAACCCCGCTGAGGTTTCCGACCGACATGACCTCGATCGAGAAGGCGCCCTGCATAGTCTGTCTGTTCGAGTCGAAGTGCACCTTCGACGGCGAGATCAGCCCGTACATCTGCTCGCTGATCGGCCCGTGGGTCGTCGGAGAGATGATGGTCGCGAGGGGTCAGGCCATGCAGACTGCGGTCCCCGCGAGGTAGCGTCCTCCGGTGTGAGGACAAAATGAGGCTTCACGAAGCCCGGCGTGACCTCTACCGGAGGCTCGCCAAGGAGCAGGGGTACAGGAGCCGGGCAGCATTCAAGCTGATCCAGGCGACCGAGAAGTATCACTTCATCAGGCAGGGCGACAGGGTCGTCGACTTCGGGGCCGCCCCCGGAGGCTGGATGCAAGTCGCTTCTCAGCTGGTCGGCGACGAGGGTGCCGTGGTCGGGGTCGACCTGCACGAGGTCAGGGTCAGGGGGAAGAACCTGAAGACCATCGAGATGGACGTGCAGGACCCGAAGGTCAGGCAGAAGGTCCTGGAGGCCCTAGGGGGGATGGCCGATGTCGCCCTTTCGGACCTGTCTCCGACAGTCTCCGGAGTCTGGGAGCTCGATCAGGGCAGGCAGGTGGACCTCATCCTGAGAGTCCTCGAACTGTCGGAGTCAATCCTGAAGACGGATGGGTCGGGGTTCTTCAAGCTCTTCGAAGGGGAGCGTTCGCAGGAGGTCCGTGATGAGTTTCGGAAGTGCTTCAGGGTGGTGCACACCATCAAACCACTGGCAAGCAGGAGCGTCAGCTCCGAGCTCTACTACTACTGCGAGGGGTGGAGGCCAGGCCAGCGCGTCTCTTCAGCGGAAGAAACCTCCCCGCCCTGAAGAACCTCCGGTTTGTCTACTTCCGGCCCCGGGTAGCCGCTTCGCGGACCGCTTCCACGACCGCAGGGTACTGGGCGTCGGTCTTGAGCCCAGTCTTCTCGAGGGGTTGCCTGAGGGTCCTGTACCCCTGGCTCCTCAGCAGCTCCGCGACCGTCGAGTCAGAGACGGAGGCGATGTGCAGGGCCGAGCAGATCCCCTCTATGCTGAAGCTCCAGGGGGGGAATTCGTTCACGCCCAGGAGGGAGGACAGGACCTTGGCCGCTTCGGGAAGCTCGAGCCTCTCTGAGGCTGCGACCGCGTCGCGTAGCGTCTTCGTCTCCGTCAGGTCCCCAAGCCAGAGCGGCCCAGCGGTCTTCAGTCGGGCCCCGCACTCCTCGCACGAATCGCGCGGCGCCGACCCCTCTGCAAGACGGCCGCACCGCTTGCACCAGAGCACGTAGCCTTCACTCCCCCGGGCCTCTTCTGCCCTTGACGGGCCGACTTCGACCCTGACGAAGACTCTGATGTAGTGCCTGGTGCTGTGGGCAGCAACCGGCCTGACCCCGAGGTCGAGCGACGCTGCTTCCCTCCTCACGGCGTTGAGCAGGAGCCTGACCCCCGTCTCGTGGTGGAAGTGGTTGTTGACCGGCGTCCCTCCGTACCGCCTTTCTGCCACTCTGGCGTGCACCCCGCAGAGGACGGCGGTGTCGGTGGCAGTGAACGACGCTATGCCGCCGTTCTTCGTGGCGCGAAGGGCCGCCTGGAGGTAAGGCACGGGTGTCCCGAACGGGTCGACGTCGACATAACCAACCTTCTCGTCCTTCCCATACCTTGAGTGGAGGTAGGAGTTCGCTTCGCTGGGGACGAACTCGCACCGCGCCCGGACTCCGTTGAGACTCGCGTTCCTCCGGGCCAGCCTGATCGAGTCTCTGTTTATGTCGACCATGGTCACGCTCGGACTCCTCCTCACCTCCGCGGCCACCCTCAGGCCCCGGGCGCCGATTCCGGCCAGGGCGTCGCAGAAGGTATGCCCTTCGGTCGCCTCCACTATCGCGACGGAGACGGAGCGGTTGATGGACGCCGCAGGGTTGTAGAAGACCGGGACGGTCGGAGGCACTGGCGAGAGGCTCTCTCTGGGGACCAGCAGGACGGTCTTCCCTTCCTTTCTTCGGACGAGGTTCAACTGGTTCGCAACCTAGGTTCCTGCGCTGTTAAGTCAATTACCCACGCTTGAACAGTAGATCAAAAAGTGCACTCCAGGTTGTGCTTTCAGACCTCAAAAATGATATGTGGACATCGGGCCACCGGGAGATATCGCCTTGCGCCTTGAGACCCTCTTCTTCCTTGCTCTGTATCTTCTCTTCCTGTCCTTTTCGTACTCCCTGACGATCTCTCGCTCCTTTCTGTTGAGGTAGCTGAGCGGTATCTCGCCAGCGAAGTACCTAGCGACTTGTCTGGGAAATGGTCTCCCCTTTGGCATTACCTTCCTATTGTCCACATATCATATTTAGACAAATTCGAGACCTCCAGATACTTCACTTTTTGATCTACTGTGAAGCTCGTGGGCTTCCTTGCGACTCTGGTGAATCGGATCCGCCTCTCCCGCCGGGGCCGCAGGTTCTTCTACCACCGACTCCGACGGAGGCCAGATGAGCGGCATCTGGCTCTTGACAGGCCCGCCCGGGGTCGGGAAGTCGACCATAGTGTCGACGGTCATCCTGAGGCTGAAGAGCGCAGGGGTGATCGTGGGGGGCTGCTCCACCACGGAGAGGAAGGTCAAGGGGGCCAGGGTCGGGTTCGAAGTACTCAACCTCACCGACGGAACCCGAGGGGAGCTCGCCTCCGTCTCGGCCAGCCTCGGTCCTAGGGTGGGCCGGTATCGCGTCAACCTCGCAGACCTTTCGGCGGTCGGGGCCGCCGGTCTGTCGAAGGCCGCGGTATCTTCCGAGGTGATCGTGATTGACGAGGTCGGGCCGATGGAGCTGGTCAGCCCCGAATTCAGGAAGGGGGTCAGGGCCTGCCTCGACTCCGGGAAGCCGATCCTCGCGGTCGTCCACGAAAGGCTGGAGGACGACCTGCTCGCCGAGCTGAGGGAGAAGGCGAAGGAGACGATAACGGTCACGGTCGAGAACCGCGACCAGGTGGCCGACGAGCTGGCCGCTTCGCTCCTCGAAGCTGCGGGCGGCCCGAAAACAAGTTAAGTCCGACGTACGGCCCGCGCCGCGAAGTGGTCTCTCTGCTAGGGGGAGCGGACGAGGCGGGAAGAGGCTGCATCGTGGGCCCGCTCGTCGTGGCTGGGGTTTCTGCTACCCGCTCCGCGGTCAGAGAGCTGAAGGAGCTGGGCGTCAGGGATTCGAAGAAGCTCTCGCCGCGCCAGCGGGAGGTCCTCTATCCGGAGATTCTCAAGGTCTGCAGTCGCGCGTACTGGGCCCACATCGAGCCCGCGGAGATCGACACGGTCGTGAGGACGGGCAAGAAGTTCCGGAAGCTGAACTACCTAGAGGCTCTCTACTTCGCGAAGGTCATCGACCAGCTGGACGCCGGCAGGGTGACTGTGGACGCCTGCGACAGCGTCCCGGAGAGGTTCCAGGAGAACATCTGCGACAATCTGAAGACCCGCTGCAGCGTTAGCGCGCTCCATAAGGCCGACAGAGACTACCCGATAGTCTCGGCCGCCTCAATCATCGCGAAGGTCGAGAGGGACAGGGAGGTGGAGAAGCTGAGGAGGAAACACGGCGACTTCGGCTCTGGCTACCCGTCCGACCCCTATACCAGGATCTTCTTCATCGAACGGATGCGGAGGGGTGAGCCGCTCCCAGAGTACGTGAGGAAGAGCTGGAAGACTTGGGACAGGTTCCGGCAGAGCCTCCTCGCTCCCTTCTAGCTAGCGGGTCGCGATTATCAGGGCGTGGTCCTTCTCGAAGGGGCTCAGCTCGATTATCGACTCGACCCTGAAACCGGCGTCTTCGAGCCTCCTTCTCTCCTCCTGGAAGACCCTCTCGGGGTCCTTCAGGACGTCGATGCTCCTCGCCTTCACCACGAGCAGGAGTCTCCCCCCGGGCTTCAGCATCGCCCTGCAGTTCTCCATCGCGATCTCGGTCTGGTCCGGCTGGGCGATGTCGCAGTAGACTAGGTCGACCTTTGAGATGTTGTACTTCGAGGGGTCCCGGGCGTCAGCGACGAATGGGATTACGTTCTTACGCTGCCTGGCGACGTTCTCCACGAACTCCCTGGCCACGCGGGGCGAGAACTCAACGCCGATCAGCAGCCCCTTCTCTCCGACGATATCGGACACATGAGAGGGCGTCGTCCCAGTGGAGGTCCCCAGGTACAGGACCCTGTCGCCTTCCTTTATCGTGTCGTCGGGGAGGCCCTTGAGCATCGCTGCCGCAAGCTTGCTCCTGAATGGGTCCCAGGTTCTGTACTCAACCCCACCCCTGTTGATCAGCTCCTCGTTATAGACCCTGTATCCCTTCGCGAGGTTCGGCGTCAGCAGGATGGTCCTGCCGTTCCTGTCCTCCCTCCTGACCGGGCTCATCGCCGATTGGACTTCTGGCGCCTGGGGAACCTGTCCCGCCTCTGGGGGCGGTCGCGGGAGCGGTCGTGCCACTCCGGCTGCCTCGGCGGGGGCTCCTTGTACTTCTCTCTGATGCTCTCAAGGCGTTTGTCGAGGCTCACCTTGATCGAGGCCTCCTCCGTGCCCCTGTAGTAGTCGACCCTGGCCGCTATCGCAATCTTGTTCGCAATCGTCCTCGCTATCTTCCCCCTCTGCCACTTCGGCGCCGCGTGGACGGCCTCGTGCTGGAAGAGGATCCCGTGCTTGGGCGGCTTCGCGCCCGTCCTGAGCGCCCGGAAGAGGGCCTTCTCGGCCCCGAGAATCTGGATGGTGCTAGCCGGCAGCATCGCGAGCCTGTCGAGCCCTCCCGCCTTCGCCATCAGCCTCGCCCCTATCGTGGCGCCGGCCACCCCACAGACGTTGGGGGCGATCCTCTTCATAGTGCCCTCGACGTATTCGCTGAGCTTGTCCCGCTCTCCGCTGAGCTCGGCCGAGAGCGACGACAGCGCCTTCACCCTGGCTAGGTCCCCGTCAGTGATCTCCCCGCCCTTCGACCTGTCACGCGCAGTGAGGATCGCCTCGACCTTCTTCTCGGTGAACCCCCTCCCCTGAAGCAGCTCCGGTGTGAACCCATCTCTCCTCCCCACGGCTACGATGATCCTGCAGAGAGCAACGTTGTCCTGGACCATCTGGGTCAGCTCTGGGAAGTGAAGCCCGTACCATTCCGCGGCCCTCGTCGAGGTGATGTTGAGGAATTTGTCTATGTCGTCCAGCGCCTGAATCGCTTGGACGAGGTGGAGGTCTGGCCGGGAGCTGGACTTCCTGATCGCCTCTTCGGCAGCCGCGATTGACCTTTCCCTTATCGTCTCGAAGGAAGGCCTCTCGTCCCCCGCAGGACCTTCCCCCCCTCCGACGGGCCCCTCTTCTCCCGGTCTTGCCGTGGCCAAAGAAACTCGACTCTCCCCGAGTCTCAGGACATTAAAGCGTTGTTCATTCATTTCCTCGGCGGTAGGAAGTAGGTGACGCCTATGCTGTCATGCTCACTGAATCGGGGTCGCTTCGTAGCGCGCGCTACCACCGATGGAGAGATCCTGCTCGGGAAGAGCATCGCCGCGTTCCTGCCTGCCATCATTGCCACATATGCAAGTGCTGCAATCTTCATGACGCTCATTGACAGCGTGACTTACGGCACGCTGAGCTACCTCTATTTTCCAAATTGGGGGATTGGCGTCATTCTCCTGCTTCTCGCCCCTCTTGCAGCGCTACTGAGCGTCGAGTTGAATGTAATCGCGTCCGAGAGGGTCAGTGACGTACGAGCAGCATCGCAACTCGGAAGTCTGATGTTTCTCCCGTTCTTGGGAATCTACCTCGTGGGCGAGATAGGCCTGATATCACTCGGCACCGACAATCTTCTTATCATTTCCGCTCTTCTCGCAGCGCTTGATTTGGTTCTGTTCCGCATCAGCACGGCCACATTCCGGCGGGAAGAGATATTAACAAAATGGAAGTGAAGTGGTTAGTGAACGGAATACAACTGCTGAATCATGCGTCTTTTCGAATCTCCGTTTTGCCTCTTGCCAGCCTTTCTAGATTGAATCGTGCGGCCAGGAAACGCCCTTAAAAGAAGGCAGCGAACGAACCTTCATGTGCGCCTTGTAATAGGGATCTCCGGAGCGAGTGGTAGCGTATACGGGATAAGGGCGCTCGAAATTCTCAAGAAACTGGGCGTGGAGACCCATCTGATTCTGACTGAGGCTGCCCGCGAGACGATTCGTCTGGAGACGAACTACAAGATAACTGAAGTGGAGCAGCTCGCGACGCAGACGCACAGAATTGGCGACATCGCGTCGAAGCTCGCCAGTGGCTCCTTCCGAACGGACGGGATGGCGATAATCCCGTGCAGCATGAAGTCTCTCAGTGGCGTCGCAAGCGGATACGCTGACAATCTTCTGCTCAGGGCGGCCGAGGTCACGTTGAAAGAGAGGCGACCTCTTGTGCTGGTGGTAAGGGAGACTCCCTTGACGTTGATTGACTTGGAGAACATGGTCGCCGCTGCACGTGCAGGCGCCATAGTCCTTCCTGCGATGCCTGCCTTCTATCACAGGCCAAAGACGATCAACGACCTGATTGATCAGGTAGCGGGCAAGGCCCTAGAGTTGCTGGGGGTCGAACACGGCTTTTCTCGGCGCTGGGAGGGTTCGGCCGGCTCGAAGCGACAGACAGCGCCTTGACTAAATTCGCCGACCCGAAGGACGAAATCGCCTTATGAGGGGAAGATGCATCCGGAATAGAAGCACCCGACCTCAGAAACGCACCGTTGCGCCATCTATCCTGAGTAGGACGTCGGGCTCTATCTTGCTCAGGTCGATCTTGTCCACGCAGGGGATTTCAGAGATTATCGCGCCCACGGCGACTATGGTCTCGCATTCTTCATTGATTATCGCTGAGGGGGCCATTCCATTCTTGCGAAGCCTGTAGAGGATGTAGGAGCCCACAGTAGAGCCCTTTCCGTAGGGAAAGACCAATACCCTTCCCTTCACCGATTCGCCTAGTAGCTCGTGGCCTCGTTCGATGACCTTCCCTGTGGCCGGGTCGATGCCGCCGAGGAAGGATATCGGCTGGGTGGTGACCAAGGCTCTCCCCTCGGCGCTCCCGCCGTAGATGACCCTTCCAGCGAGCTTCAGTTTGCCTTCGTCGCCTCCAGGACGCACCTGCTCAGAGACCAGAAGCGGACCTTCAGTCCGTTGTTCCTCAGGTAGTGGCATGCCTTGGCCGAGTTCGTGGCGACCACTTCGTACCCCATGGATTCGATGGGCGCGACCACCATGCAGGTGTCGAGGGCGAACTTGGCTCCACTGACCTCTATCTGTCTTGAATAGCCCCTCTCATCACTCTGACGTTTCACCGCGCGGCTGCAGCAGACCCAGAACTCACGCGTGACCTTGCGCCCCCGGAGCAGCCCGGCGATTTTCGCCAGCTCTTCCAGCGAGCAATGAGGGCAACCCACTGAGATGAAGTCAGGGTCTCCTGAGTCGTTCAGCTCAGCCCTCGCCTCCCTGAGGTCACGCCCTGTGAATGACGCGGTTTCTATTCCGCTGACTTCGCCTTTCGCTTCCGGAGTCACGCCCTCGATGTGAAACATGGCCACCCCGCCCGAGCTGGCCAGGGCCGCAGAGAGCGTCTTCAACTCTTCAAGACCCGCGCCTTTGACCCCTCTGAAGTAGGGCACGCCGTTCTTGACGACCCTGCCCACGATGTAGCCCATAGCAGAGAAGTCTTCCGCAGACTCCAGCTTGGTACCCACGTTCACAGCCAGAGTCGGTAGCCTGTTCTCGTCGAGGTGATACCCGTACAGAGGAGTCCTACCAGTGAGGCTGGCCGCAAGGGCGCTCGGTCCCCCTTCGCGGTTCGTCCTTGCCCCTAGGACGGAGTTGGCATAGACAACTGCAGAACTCTCGCTCCAGGCGATGTGTTCCGCGAAACATGGTTCGTTGCCTGCCAGATAAGGCGTGCATGTGCAGGAGGTCTCCAGGCCGAGCTTCCCGTAGGCGTCTATGATCTCCAGCTGCTTGCTCGCAAAGTCATCTCCGATCCCCTGAGACCGCCAGTTGACCAGGTCCATTCCCGCCGGGTTGAGAGTAGACTTCACTCTTGCCTTTCCATCTTCAGCCAACTCCCTCAGGAATTGGATTCCTGCGTCTCCGAGGTTCTTGTAGGAGACGCCCGACACCTGGACGCTGGAGACCCTGACCAGCCTCTCGGCGCCGTAGATCTCTCCCAGAGCGACCAAAATCTCCATGCTCTTCTTGGTGGCGCGACCCTCCTTTCCGGAGAGCATGCCCTCCTCGGTCTTTGTGAGCTTCATCATCAGTCAGCTCAGATAGTCTTCCAACCTGATCTCGTCTTCTCGGGGAATCCTGGCCTTGTCGAACGCAGCTCTCGGAACCTTCAGCGGCACAGTCGCATCCACGCCTGCCTTGCACGTCTTCCTCGTGACCTGGTCCGCTGAGGGATCGAGGGAGGAGCCGTATTCGTTGGGCTTCAGCATGAGGTCTAGGTCCAGTTGCGCTCTTGTGGCAAGCGCCCACTCGACCGCGTTCGGGTCGTCTATGTCGATGTCCTCGTCAACGACGATGGCGTGTTTCAGGCTCGGATGGCCCCTGAACGCAGCTTCCAGGGCGTTCTTCGCATCATCCTCGTTTTCCTTCCTTATCTTGATGGTTGCGTGCAGCCAGGAGGAACCGCCTGGGGTCAGGCGCACGTCGATGCAGGTGCACACCCTGTTGACTTCGCGGAATATGGTGGCCTCCCGAGGCATTCCCATCAGTATCCTGTGCTCAGCCCCGCCGGGCAGAATGGCCTGGTAGATCGGTTCCTTCCTGTGTGTCACGCGGTTGATCTTGATGACCCTTTGCTTCCTGACTATATCGTAGGTACCGGTAATGTCAGGGAAGGGCCCTTCGTCCACGAGTTCGTCGGTCACCGTTCCCTCGAACACAAGCTCACAGTCAGCCGGCACCAAGCTGTCATTCGTCGTGCACTTAGCGTACTCTGTCTCCTTGAGTCTGTTCGCTATCATCAACTCGCTCTTCCCTATCTCGCACGAGACGGCGGCCGCAAACAGAAATGCGGGATGATTGCCGAAGGATATGCCGACCTCGCGGTTGCCTCTCTTGATGAACTGGTCCAGGTGGCGGGGTAGAATCCTTGCGGCTACGCGGTCCTTCCCTATCAGCATCAGCCTGTGGTAGCTGGCGTTGTAACCGAATTCCTCGTCC
>Ga0181524_10005579_pt1 | contig 11173 bp, 3 predicted proteins | sample PEATcosm2014_Bin_34_FD_119761 | JGI IMG/M metagenome (GOLD analysis project Ga0181524, IMG submission 119761) | Peatland microbial communities from MTU Mesocosm Facility, Houghton, MI, USA - PEATcosm2014_Bin05_60_metaG | ecosystem: Environmental > Terrestrial > Soil > Wetlands > Peat | place...
ATGAAACGAAACATTAGAAACATAATCGCTACCGTTGTCGGCACATTAGCCCTCGCGACGCTGTGCATGCCGGCGTGGGCCGATCCGTTCAATCCGATCTTTTTGCAGGTGGACATTAATTGCGGCGACGAAGTCAACAGCGCGACCCAAACAAATTTTGTGGGTTGGCCTTTGCCCGGTTGGACGGTTCCCGAGTCGTATGATGTAGCCACCTCGGGGAAAGTCTTCAACGCTACTATACAGCATGCGTGGCCATACCAACCGGCAGTCACCACCAATCAATGGACCATGGTTTTCCCCACGAACCTCTTCTTAACCAACTTCCCGGGTTGGGTTGCCTCCTCCAACATTACAGTAACCCTTATGGCGACAAACTGGAACCCGACCAACGATTATTCCAAAGGATATCCTTATGGTATGACTTGGGATCCATGGGATTGGATGCCCTTGGTAGCGACGACCAATTTTGGCAACGGCACGGTGGGGGAGACCTGGTCAAATTTGTATAGCGATTTCTTCTATGTCCAGCATGCCTGCGACATTGGCTATGGGTGGGATTTCATTTCGTTGACCATCAGCAATCTGGTTCCCAATACCAATTACGAAATCACCGTCTGGGACGCTAATTTAAGTTCTTATCCCTATTACAACGCAGACTACGTAGCTTGGGGCCCTACCAACCCGGAAACCCTGACGATTATTACCAACGCCGCCTCCCCTAATGGGACTAATGTTCCCATGTTTGCCAACTACGTCCCTCAGCCGGGTGGCGGTGGCACGATTCCGAAGTTAGCCAGAGTACTGGCGTGCGGGCCGAATCCTTCAATCCAGGATCCCGGTGATCAGGAATTTGCTTATTCAGGCAGTTTCTACGTGACCTCCGACAACAACGGCACGGTCACAGCTTATGCGTGGGAGGACGACGACAGTTGGGTTGGCAACCAGTCGGTGCCGCTTAACGGCTTTGCGATTGGCTTCGCTGCCACACTAGCTTATGCCCCCATCACGAATGCCGTGACCACGGTTACCAACCCGGTTCCCGCTCAACTGAGCGGGTCGAGTGTAACATGGCCTTATACTTGCGGCGCCCTCAAGATTAACACCGATGGCGCCTTCACGGATCAGTCATATGGCGATACGCTCAATATACAGGGCGAGACTTTCCAGGCCCCCCGCGATTTCATGCTGCGCAATTTTTATATTGCGTGCACCGCCACCACCAACTCTGGAAGGTACGCCTTGTTGCTTTATGATTTTGGCACGAACAGCGCGCCGGCTTCCTTTAATCCTGGCAATTATACCAACCTGCTGGGACATCCCGACCCGGCTGCCCATGCATACTGGGTGTTCAGTCCCAACAGTCTTACCAACCGGAGCATATTAAAAATCAAACTCCCGGGATCGGCCGATCAGGTGTATATGACGAACGGGCATAATTATTTCCTCGGTTTCCAATACGTTGGCGCCTTCCCCAACACGAATAACACTGCCACCAACAATGACATGATTTGGGAATCAACCAGCAGCGGCAAGACCTATGCCAGCGGCGCCGCCTATCAGGGCAGTCTCACGAGCGTGTCTAGTATCAGTCGCAACTTCATCATGGCCGTTGACGTGCTGGCGACGAACCTTGGGTATGTCAACGTTTACAGCTATCCGATCCAAACTAATAGCAATGGCTCTGGATTCCCCGCCACCTCCACCTGGCCTTCGACGCCGGCGGCGCCGGTGTATGCAACCTTCACGGACCCATACCATGGCGACACAAACATTATGTCTCCGGGGCCGTCCTATATGTTTTGGCCGTATATTGATACCCTGTATAACTTTTCTTACATCGACAGCGGCAACGCCGGGACTGACGGGACCGGGACGGGCCGTGAAGCGCTTGGCGCTGGCCGCTGCCTCGACATGAATTTTGTCGCCACCAACTCGTTCACGCTGGGTGCCGTGGCCTTGCGGGAGCGCGGCTTGGGCAGTTCGAATTGTCTCTGGACCCTTGCGGTTTATGACATCACGAACGCTTTTATTGTCGTGACTAACACCGGGTCCGCGGGCGACACCAACCTGTGGCCGGACAGCTTCACGCCCGGTTTGCAGGCGGTCACCCCAGGCATCCCGGTTATGGCGACCAATCTGGACTTTTATATCACTGCGGCCAACGGCGCCAACGGGCCCGGCGGCGGGACCCACGACCAGCTCCTTGTTTTGGCCATTGATACAAATCATTATCCCATTAACATTCAAAGCGGTCATGCCTATGCGGTTGAACTTTCAGCGGATCTCATTGGCCAGAACAACGGGGACCCCAACCTGCTCCAATGGATACGATCCACTAATCGCACTACTTTTGAAATTGAAGCTTACACCCCAATAGCGGGTCATAGCCAAGGATTCAAAATAAGCACAAACTCGCCGTCAACGCCCTATTGGGCGCTGCCAAAGGGATTGTCTGCTTCGTATAGCGATCCCGAAGACAAGCGGTCACCATTGGGCGGCGATTCACCCTCTACCACGACATATGTTTACGGTCGCGACTTGGTGATGGCGCTTTATGCCACGCCGCCGACACCGCTCGTGACAAGCATCGAGATATCAACCAATGTCATCTTATACCAAAAGACGAACGTTGTGATAACGTGGAATTCAGTCCCAGGGGTGGGCTATAGTGTGCTGCGGACCAACAACCTGAAAGCGCCCACGGTCAATTGGCCGGTGATCGTGACGGGCTATAGCGGGAGCGGCAGTTCGCTCTCTTATACGGACGTCACTAGTGCGGCCACGATGAACTTTTATCGGGTCAGCAATCCGTGATTTGAGGGAAGAGAGATTGAAGTAAATTCAGGCGTCCCCGGTTGTGGGTGGTAGAAAACCGGGGACGCTTTTTTATCGGGCTGGAACCTTGGAAGTCGCACTGGGCGCAAAAGGAAGGTGGGGAGTTGCGAGAGGACACGAAAGGCTGTAAATTGTATCTGTAGAATGCACAAAATCGCCGTTGCCATGCAACTCTTGATTGGGGAAAACCCGGCTTTCGCTAAATCCAACAACCACGAACTTGGACTTGATATGAGAACCCACCTTTATAAGATGAGAACCCGCCTTTTGGCCACGGCCATCGCGTTAAGCCTGCCCAGTGCCGCGCTGGCACAATGCATCGTGGACTGGAACACGGTGTATCAACGCATTGACGGCTTCGGGGCCTCCTGCGCCTATTCGGGCAGGGTCTGGTCCACGGCCACCGCCGACGCGTTCTTTTCCACAAACGCGGGCATCGGCCTTTCTCTCCTGCGCAGCCAGGTTCAACCGGGTGGCACTCAGACGTCAAGCGAAATAGGCCTCATGCAGTTGGCCCAGGCCCGCGGGGCCAGAAACTGGAGCACGCCTTGGGTTCCGGCGAGTACCTTTACGAGCGGCGGCAGCTATCAGGGATACGGCAGCGACGCCACCAATCTGGTCTATGCCCAGCAGTTGGCCAACTATTGTGCCAGCATGCAGAGCACTTACGGGGTCAGTATCTACGCCCTCTCCATCCAAAACGAGCCGGATAATCCGGGTTTCTGCCTGTGGAACCCGCGACAGATTCACGATTTTACCACCAACCTTTACAATGCGTTCCAAAGCAGCAACGTGACGGCGTTAATCATGCTCCCCGAAAGTCAGAATTGGACGGACCCAAGCGAGCTCGAAAACAACGCGCTGAACGACACGAATTCCGCGGCGGACGTGGGCATTGTCGCCAATCATGATTATGTCAACAATAACACGAACGGAGATCAAACCACTCCGGCGGTGAACCCGTATGCGACCACGAAGCCAGTGTGGGAGACGGAAGTTTCCACCATTGGCGACACTCCTAATGGCAGCATCACCAATGCGATGTATTGGGCCGTGCGGATTCACCTGTTCCTGACGGTGGCGCAGGTGAACGCCTGGCACTACTGGTGGCTGATCAGCGGCAACGCGGACAACGAGGGCCTGCAACTCAATGGGAACATTCCCACCATGCGGATGTATGTGGTGGGCAACTACAGCCGGTTCATCCGGCCCGGTTACTACCGCATTGGCGCGACCAATACCACCAGCGCCTTGATCAGCGCCTACCAGGAGACCAACTCCGGGACTTTTGTGATCGTGGCCATCAACACCAACGCCAGCACCGCCATCAGCCAAACCTTTACCCTCACCAACTGCACCATTGTCAGTCCGACGGTGACACCGTGGATGACTTGCAGCAATCAGTCCACCTTTGCGATTTCAACCAACAGCCAAGCGCCCGTTGCGGTCAGTGGTTCGTCGTTCAGCTACACGCTGCCGGCCATGAGCGTGGTGACGTTTGTTGGACAAGCCGTCACCAACACGCCGGTGACGCTGGCACCCGTGGCCAATCAGGTGGTTAACGCCGGCGTGACGCTGCTGGTCACCAATTCGGCGACGGATTCGGGCGTGCCACCCGTGACGTTGTCCTTCAGTTTATTGAGCGGGCCGACCAATGCGACCCTGACGTCGCTGGACGCGACCGATGAGCTTTTGACATACCGGCCGCTGGTGAGCCAGGCCAACACGACCAACCAGTTCGCAGTAATGGTGGCCGTCAACGGCAACTCGAGTTTGAATGCAACGAACAGTTTCACGGTGACCGTCAATCCGTTGGCTTCTCAACCGGCGTTGAGTTCGATAAGCATTTTGGGCGGACAAATCAGTTTGGGGGTGAATGGGCCGGTGGGGCCGGATTACACGCTGCTGACGACGACCAACCTGACCGGTGGCTGGCAGGCATTATACAAGACGAATTCGCCGGTGACGCCGCTGACGTTGGTGGACACCAACCCGGCTGGCCCGGCGCGCTTTTACCGCATCCAGATTGGACCGTGAGCAAGCCAAGTCTGGCCGCCGATTTGATGTTTAACGGGAAATAAATAAAGAAAACAATACAGATCAAAAGGCTTACAAACATGAAAAAGCATCTCAAGATTCAGGCGGGTGTCGCGCTGGTTTTGTCGGCGCTGACAGTGTCAATCTCCGTTGGGAGCGCGCAAACCTGCACGGTGGACTGGAACACCGTCTATCAACGGATAGACGGTTTTGGCGCCTCCTCGGCCTGGCGGAGCTCATGGAGCACAACCCTGGGCAATTTGTTTTTTTCCACCAATAACGGCATCGTCTATACCGACACGCTGAGCAATACCACCACCAATAACGGCATCGGCCTGTCCCTGTTGCGCAACCACATTATTCCCTCTTATGTAACAGCATCCTACGGCATACCCTTCACGGCCGAACAGGCCATTATGCAGAGCGCCCAAACCAACGGCGCCAGGATATGGAGCACGCCTTGGACGCCACCGTCCGGGTTCAAGAATACCGGCGTGTTGGACGGCGGCAATTATCTCGGATATGGCAACGACGCCACCAATCTGATCTATGCCCAGCAATTAGCCAACTATGTGAGCTATATGAACAGCCAGTACGGCATCACGAACATTTACGCCCTCTCGATTCAAAACGAACCTGACGGCAACCACCCTGACCCAAATGGCTATGAATCCTGCGTTTGGAACTCCACGCAGATTCACGATTTCGTTACCAACCTTTACGCTGCCATGCTGGCCCAAAACGAGACTTCGACGCTGATCATGCTTCCCGAGAGTCAGAATTGGCAAGACCCCGGTTACGCTTCCACCGCCATGAACGACACGAATGTCGCACCATACGTGGGCATCATCGCCGACCACAATTATGACGGCACGGATGGACCGACGCCGCTGACGCACCCCAATTACGGGAAAGCGCTTTGGGAAACCGAAGTCTCGCTCCTCAGCGGCAGTGACAGCAGCATCACCAATGGCGTTTATTGGGCCCAGCGGATGTACCTGTTCATGACCGTGGCGCAAGCAAACGCCTACCATTACTGGTGGCTTATTTCCGGCAGCAGCTCGGGCGGCAATGAAGGATTGTTGGACAACAATGGTTCCATAACCAAGCGGTTTTTCACATTCGGCCAATACAGCCGGTTTGTGCGTCCCAACTATTATCGCATTGACGCGGCCAACACCGGCAGTGCCTTGATCAGTGCCTACAAAGATTCCGCTTCACCGGCCTTTGCCATTGTGGCGGTCAACACCAACTATGTGCCGGTCAGCCAGACCTTCAATCTGACGAACTTCACCGCCGTTTCCGTGACGCCGTGGCTGACCACCAGCAATCTTTCGCTGGCCGGCACCAATGCCATTCCGGTCAGCGCTTCGTCTTTCACCTACACGCTGCCGGCCCTGAGCGTGGTGACTTTTGTCGGGCAAGCCTACACCAACGAGGTGAACATAGCCCCGGTGCTGGCGCCGGTGGCCGATCAGGTGGTCAACGCCGGCGTGACGCTGCTGATCACCAATGCGGTGACGGATCCGAACGTGCCGCCCTTCGCGTTGGCCTTCGGTCTGTTGAGCGGGCCGACGAATGCGACCCTGACGCCGCTGGACGCGACCGATGAGCTTTTGACGTGGCGGCCGCTGGTGAGCCAGGCCAACACGACCAATGCGGTGAGCGTGCAAGTGACCGACGGCGGGACGGGTTTTAGTGCGACGAACAGTTTCAACGTGATTGTCAATCCGTTGAGTGCTCAACCGGTGTTGAGTTCGATAAGCGCTTCGCGCGGGCAGATCATCAGTTTGGGGATGAATGGGCCGCAGGGACCGGATTACACGGTATGGACCTCAACGAACCTGGTGAACTGGCAGGTGCTGCTGACGACGAACTCGCCGGCGACGCCGCTGACGTTGGTGGTGACCAATCTCAACGACCGGTCGCGCTTCTACCGCATCCAGATCGGGCCGTGAGCCTTGGCAGCCAGTGTGAGTAGGAATTGTGCCGGCTGTAACAGTTCCCGGGAATTATTTTCCGAGTCTGACGGCGGTTGAAGGACCGCGCAAACGCGGAATTCCAAAGTGGGGCAATGTCTGAAATTTGACAAGCTTGCTTAAGCATAAAAGGTTTTGGCCAAATCACTTCTGGAGAAAATGAAAACGCCCCATGAATCTTATTCGTTGCCTGCCACGTTGACGGTTCTGCTCGTGGCACTCGCTGTGTTTGTCGTGCCCAATTCCGCGCCCGGCCAGACGGGTGACATGATCAACGGCAACGCCTTCCAGTTCGACGACAATGGCATCTGGACCTGGTATTCGGACGAACGGACGGTGGTTGATACCAACGGGAACAAACTGGTGGTCGGTTGCGTCGAAAACGCGGCGGGTCTTGGAGGGTTGCCTCGTGACGGAAATATTAATGTGACAATCTGGGATGTGCCGAGCGGAGCGGGGCCGCGATGGGTGCTCCACCCCCATTTTACCTCCGATGGCGGCGGCGATGATCACAATGCGCCCGGCCTGTTGGTGATGCCGAATGGCCATTATCTGGCCATGTACACCGGACACAATGCTGACAAACTCACCTACTACCGCACGTATGATCCGGTTGCCGGCGGCTGGTCGCCCGAAGGGACCAATGACTGGAGCACCCAGCCCGGGGGCGATGACTTCAACACCACTTACTCCAACCCCAATAACATGACTGCGGAGGGGCGCACCTACGACTTTGCGCGTGGTGAAGGCCACGGCAGTCCGAACAGCATCATTTCAACCAATTTTGGGACCAATTGGTATTATGGCGGGGAGTTGACCACCAATTACAACATCGGTTATGTGAATGGTTACTTCAAATACTGGGGCAATGGGGTTGATCGCATTGATTTCATCTGCACCGAGGCTCATCCCCGCAACTACGATAACAGCATCTACCACGGGTATGTCAGCAATGGAATGAGTTTCAATACGTTCGGAACCGTGATGGACACCAATATTTTCGACAAATTAACCATACCCCACCCGCAAGATTTCACGCCCGTTTTCACCGCCGGCACGGTGATGCCGCCCGGCCAGACCAATCACTGTTGCTGGAACGACGATGTCTGCCGGTATTCCGACGGCACCATCGAATGCATCATCGCCGCAAGAATCAATAACGTCGACTTGGACACCAATGGACTTGGTTGTGACAGTTTTACCAGTCCGAATCATGCCTTCTTTTTCTGCCGTTACGACCCGGCCAGCAAAACCTGGACGCCCACGTATCTGTGCCAGGCAGGATACAAGTTGTATAACTGCGAAGGAGACTATGTCGGTTTGGGATGCCTGAACCCGAACGATCCGAACACCATCTACATTTCCACGAAATACGATCCCCGTGCCGTCCAGCCCGGCGTTTTTGATACCAACCAGCAATATTCGGCCATGCACGAAATTTGGAAGGGCGTCACCACCAACGACGGAGCGAGTTTTACCTGGACGCCCATCACGCAGAATTCGTTTCGTGACAATCTTCGTCCGATCATGCCGCTTTGGGACAACAATAATTCGGCTTTGCTTTGGTTCCGGGGGACTTATAACTCCGCCCAGAGTGTTGATGGGGCAGTCTTGGGCATTGTGGAGCATCGTTCAGAAGTGGTTGGTCAAATGCACTACGTGGATGCCACCACCACCAACACGTTCCTGACCAATGGCACGGCGCTGGTCTTGAGCTCCTCGGCCAACCAATGGCATTCGCAAACGGGTGTCGGCAACAGCGGAACCGTAATCAGTTCGGCCGATTCTGTCGCCGAGAAGGCAACCAACCTCATGACGCAAGTGACGGTCCCCGGACCTGGCACTTATGATCTATGGGTCAATTTCTGGGGGAACCCGGCGGCGGACTGGCGGATTCAAGCCGGCCTCACCCCGGGTAATATGCAGGTTTATCGGTCGGAGAAATGCGAACAGGTTCAGCCTTGGACCCAGGACACCACCCTGGTGCTGACCAACACCAGCCCTGCCAATAATTATCTCTATCAAGCCTATGTCGGCCGGGTCGTGGTTACGAATAATTACACCATCAGTGTGTTCGTGGACGACTGGCCATACGTAACGGGCAATACCAACCTCGTCGGCAACACCTGCCGCACGTGGTATGATGGTGTCAGCTACGCCAGGGTGGAACCATTCCAAATCAAGAATGTTTACTTCAGCGGTCCGTCGGCCATCAAGCTTGTATGGAATTCACCTCCGCCGGAAACGTCGCTGACAACGCCGACTTACACGGTGCAAAAAACCAGCTCTTTGGTTCCGCCCGTCTCGTGGACGATGGTGGCCACGGGGATCGCGGCTACATCCATGGCATACACCACCACGAACGTTGACAGTTCCGCCAGCGGCGATGCAGCGTTTTATCGCGTCACTTGGCCGTGAGGCCAGTGTCCGTGTTGCCCGCCGGCATTCAAGGCGGATTTGACCGGCCTCGCTCTCGCTGCCGTGCCCGCGGCATTTGGGATTCCCAGCCGGATACAAAACGGGTTGAGAGTTCGTCGTGGCCGCGCCGTGGAAAGGCGCTCGTTGGGGTGGTGTTCGTTGAGAAGGGGGATTCAAGCTGGAAAGTTTTTTGACGCTCGCAGAGGTCCCGTGGTATATTATTACAACATGACGTTTCCTCTGAAGTTAAGCGCCGGTTTTGTCTCACCTGCTCGAAATCCCTTTAAAAAACAAAGTAAATCCATCTGATTCCAACCATGAAAACAATGAAAGTTAGCACCCTTGGATTGTGTTCTGTCCTCGCTGCCGTCGGTGGCGCATTAATCCTGTCGGCCACTGGCAGTTACGCGGGTGTAACCGTTGTGCAAAACGTTTCCCCGGGAGCGACGAGCTGGCCGGGCAGCCCGATCATCAACACCATGGCGAATCCCTCCTCCACCGCCACCGTGCAGGAGAGTTTCAACGGCGGCACTGGTGGGAATACCAACTTGAGCGAGACATTCACGATTACCACGACTAACTACACGCTGCAGACGATTGATATTTATGCCGGGACCGGCTCCGGAACCGGTTCGGGCACCAACCTGGTCCTGAGACTCTATGATCTCGGGGTTCAGGCGAGCACCCCAAGTCCATACACGGCTGGTGTCAACCTCTTGGGTTCCGGCTCCGGCCTTTCAGTCAGCTATGTCAGCCAGACCGCTGGCGTTCTGGAATTCGATTTCACGGGCGCCGACCAGGTAGTCCTGACCAACGGGCACATGTATGCGTTTGAATTGACCGGGATAATCAACACGACCCCCGTTTGGTGGTACCGCGCAACCACCGACACCTATTCCGGTGGCGCAGCCTGCCGGAACCGGAGTCTTATCAACGGCACCCAGCGCGATTTTGCCCTGGCGGTTTATGCAACGGCGGTTTCGAGCAGCGGGCCGACGAGCATATCGTTGTCGAACAGTTCGGTGCCGGAGGGCCAGCCGGCGGGGACGGTGGTGGGAACATTCAGCACGACGGAATCGGGCAGTGGGAACACGTTTACCTACACGCTGGTGAGCGGGACGGGCGGCACGAACAATGGATCATTCACCATCACCAACAACACGCTTTATACGGCGGCGGTGTTCAGTTACGCGGTGCAAAACAGTTACGGCATCCGGGTGCGGAGCACGGATCAAGGCGGGTTGTATGTGGAGGAGATGTTTACGATCACGGTCACGAGCACCAATGTGTTAGTGCCGACCACCGTTGGTTTGACCAACAGCAGTAATCCTTCGATCTACGGTAATGCGGTGACCTTTACTGCCACGGTTAAGACCAATGGTGTGGCGGTTGGAGGAATCAGCGGGGAAACCGTCACGTTCTATGATGGGGGAACCCAATTGGGCACGGGCACATTAAACGGCAGCGGTCAGGCCGCTTATACCACGAGTGCCACCCAACTCTCCGCCACCACCCACTCCATCACCGCCAGGTATGGTGGGGACTCGGTTTATGCCGCCAGCACCAACTCGCCTGCTTTGTCGCAAACAGTGAACCAGGCGACGCTGACCTACACGGCGAACACGACGAACATGACCTATGGGTCGGCGTTGCCGGGCTTGAGCGGTTCGGTGAGCGGGTTTGTGGGAAGCGACACGCAGGGCAATGCGACGACAGGGACGTTGACCTTCACGACGACGGCGACTTCGTCGAGCAGTGTGGGCAGCTACGCGATTAATGGTTCCGGGTTGGTGGCCGGCAATTACACGTTTGTGCAGGCGACCGGTAATGCAACAGCGCTGACCATCAACGCGCTGCCGGTGAATTTGACGGGCACGCGGCCTTATGACGGAACGACGACGGCG
>Ga0181524_10005580_pt1 | contig 11169 bp, 10 predicted proteins | sample PEATcosm2014_Bin_34_FD_119761 | JGI IMG/M metagenome (GOLD analysis project Ga0181524, IMG submission 119761) | Peatland microbial communities from MTU Mesocosm Facility, Houghton, MI, USA - PEATcosm2014_Bin05_60_metaG | ecosystem: Environmental > Terrestrial > Soil > Wetlands > Peat | place...
TCCCGCAGCTTCCGGACGATCTGTTCCGGTGTGTGCTTCCTGCCCTTCATGGGTCCCTCCTGGCCTCGATGGCCCTGGTGGAACCCTCATATCACGTGGACCAGTTCCAGGGGGTCAGGTCAGCTCGACCTGCCGATCCCGAGGGTGCGGTCGACATCGCCCGCCGAAGCTACCAATGCCGCAGCCAGCTTACGCACCGAGGAACAGCGGACATGGACTTGAGCGCCCTCTTTGCTGAGGCACTGCCTTTGACGCAGGACATGATCCGCGTCTTGCGTCCTCAAGACCCTGCCGAATGAGTGATCTCCGAGATCAGGAGCGTTTGGGGGACGGTTGGTCCACGCGACTGATCCACCTATACAATCGGCGCATCCAGTACAGCGGGCTCACAGGTGACACGTCGGATGACGAACGTCTCAACTTGGTCGAGAACCGAATGGCCGATGTGGTCTTCGCAGCGAGCGCGATGGAATGCTGCTTCTTGCGGATCACGTCGCTCACAGGGGCTCTGAGCGCTGCCCCGGTCGGGCGCCGAACCGGAGAGGGGATCTTTCTGGCAAGGGCGGACGAGCCATATTGGGATCAGCTCAGCAAACTGATCCCTCGGGTGCCGGATGCCTACTACGACTTTCATGCAATGCTGTGGTGGGGGCGCTCCCTACTTGATCGTGTCGAGTGTCGTTGGAGGGAGCGGATCAACGGCGAACGGATGAATGTCCCGATGGGGTTAGTGCACTTCCTGATCGACAGTGACGCGAAGCGAATGCGCGTTGCACGCGAGAGGTTGCGGCGCGGAGCCTTTGCTGAGGTAAAGGATCTCGCCGACTACAGCCTTCATCTGTTCGCGATCCCCAGCCCCCAAACGATGTTGCACCTTGAGGACGACGGTACCTACACCCTTCCCCTACCGGACCATCTAGGTAGGCGTCCGAGAATCGGCGAACATTTCACCTTTGGCGAGAAGCGCAACATCGGGACCGAAGCCGAGGCGCTGTGGTCGGGCGTGCAAGCCTTCATGATCGACGCCTTCAACATCCTTGAAGAGGATCAACTCCAGAGGGAGGAAGCGGCACCGGCCGACCGGCTAGGAGCGATTCGCGCGTGGCGTAGCCATCTGATGCCCCCGCAGCCCGAGTAGCCTCGGCGCTCCTGGACAACGCCTCGTCAGGACCCGTCCACGGGCGGCCTCTTGGGCGACAAGGGCCCGGTCGGCGTAGAGCAGAGACGGAGGCCGGGGTCGGGCGTGCACGACGATCACGGCCCTCTCCATGGTCACCGGACCACGTCAACCCCGGACCAGGACGGTGGGGACATGTTGACAGCGTCGCTCACCCGAGGCTGCTGTCACTCTCACTCGAGCCACCTGCCCAAACGAACCGATGCTGACGGCTCTGCGACTGCACTGGGAACTTCTCGGTCAAGGCTCCCCCTTGGCGGTACACGGTGACCAGGAGTAGCCCGGGGTTCACCATCGGGGACGACTGCTCCGCTTCCGGTGTCATCCGGGTCACCGTAGGAGCGACCACCACGGTCGAGCTGACGTGCCCCATACCCTAGCGGGCCGTCGGTCACCTGCTCGTGCGGGGAGGGTCGTCGTTAGCGACGGGAGAACCTCCGTGTCAGAGCTTCACGGGTACCCAGTCGTGGCCGCCGTCGAAGGTCATCTGCAGACTGCCGATAGGGAGGGCACCGTCGTCATTGGTCCAGATGGCGACCCCCTGAGCGGTGGTCTCGAAACCGACGTAGGTTGGCCCGCCACCAGTTGAAGACGCATCCACCGTGCTCCAGGTAGCGCCCCCGTCGAAGGTGGAGACGAGCCCTGCTTCCCCGATCATGACGGCGACATCTGGGCTCGGGCTGGCGAGGTCGCCCTGGGCGGAGTAGTAGCCGTCGGTAGAGCTGGGTAGGGCATTGCTGCTCACCAAATGGAAAGTCTCTCCGCCGTCATTGGAGGCATAGGCATACACACCGTTGAGAGCTGACGGCCCCGCCAGCCCTTCGTCACACACCGCTATGAGGTCATCCTCCGTCGACGCCGCAAGGTTTACCGGACCATTGGTCTGCATGCAGGGCGGCTGCCATGACACCCACTGACCGCCGACCAGCTGCGCGCCCCCGAACGCAATGGCCCCGCCCACGGACGGGTCGGAGTCGACGATCCAGCCACTGGCACCCTGGAGGACCATCTGGAGCGTACTGCCCGAAGCCCCGAGTGGCAAGGTCGTAGAAGACTCCGTCCAGGCATCGGTGCCGATCGGGCTCGTCTCGATCTCGAACCCGTCTCCGTTGCTGACCAGGGCGTAGACGAAGCCGTCGGAGGTCTCGAGGGTGAACGCCGAGTGGTAGGCCGTCACGTACTGCGTCGATGCCGGGCCGGCGAGCGGGATCTGGGTCCACGTGGCGCCCCCGTTGTCGGTGGACCAGAGGTCGGGCCCGAAGACCCACCCGTCCTGACTATTGGCGAACCGAACCTCCGACACGCCCCCCGACACCCCGCCGTCCGCCCCGGCTGCGGGATACGGGTAGGTGGGAGGAGGGGTGGCGCTGACCCAGCTCTTGCCGCCGTCCTCGGTGCGCAGCAGGGCGAGGCATTCTGGGGCGGCGCTGCAGGGGAGGGTGCCGAGCACCCAGCCCTCCTCAGGTGACACGAAGGTCACGGATTCCACGGATAGCGCCGCGGCGGCTGAGCCCGCGGGCACCGTCCAGGCGGGTGAGGGGCTGGGCGTTGGAAGCGGGGTCGACGTCCAGCGCGGCGTCGGGGTCGAAAGGGCCGCGCTCTGGGTGGCCACCGGGCTAGGCGTCCCGCTCCTGCTGAGGCTCGCCGGCGTGGCGGAGCAGCCGAGCAGCAGCCAGCCGCTGGTCGCGGCGGCCAACCCCACCGCCACCAACCGAACCGCCGGCCGGGGAACCACGGATCGCCTCCCGCCCTGGGCATCGCCAGCCGGCGCCGCGCCGGCGTAACCCGGACACCCGGGCTGCCAGTAATACGTGGATTCGGAGAGCCACGTTACGCGGGACGCGGCTCAAGTGAACCGCCCTGGTTCCCTGGAGACTCCCATCTTGGGAGGATCACGCCGCCGGCGCCGATGATCCGCATCAAGCGTGATTCCCAGGCACTGGGCCACCCCAACGTGACAATTTCACCCCTGAAGAACGCTTGACGGCTTGCCAGTCTGCCCGAACGCTCGTTCGTCCTCTTCTCGCGGCTGTGATGAGCCAGCCAAGCCTCACGCCCCACCCCCCACGGTGGCGTAGCCTCGATCTGATCGCGGCCCCGGACCCACCGACAGCCCAGGTCGCGGGCTCTGCGAGGCGTCCACGTCGATGCTCACCCGACCCGCCTCCTCGGGTGGGACAAGTGGAACGCCTGAGCCCGCGCCTACCTGTCCGGCTTCGGCGCTCGCGACGGGCCCGTCCTCGGCGCGGACGTCGTGGCCTATGCCAACGGTCACTCCTTGGGATAGACGGGTTAGTCTGACGCCGCCGCCAGTTAGCGTCCAGGGACGACGGGGGCGTCCGGCGGGCTTCCCCATGACGAGGCCGAGAACGCCAGCCGGCAGGGGCGCGAGCCGCGATCTTGTGTCACCCAGGTGGTGGCTCTCCGCCAGGAGGCGCCGGCTGGAGAGACCGGGAGCGGCTGAGGAGCATGCTGGCGATCACGATGAGCCCACCACAGAACTCCACCACGGTAAGGGTCTCGTGGAGCAGCGCGACCGCTATGACAGCGCCCAGCGCCGATTGCAGGTAGGCGAACATCGTAGTCCGCGAAGGCCCCACCCTGTCGATCCCCGTGACGTACAGGAAGTTGGCCATAACCCCGGCGAGGACGACGGTGTACGCGAGGCAGCCCCAGCCGCTGAGCGTCACCTGGGCATAGTCCTGGCTCACCAGAGCGGGCAGAGAAAAGGGGACGAGCACCGCGCTCCCCACGAGCATCTGGAAGGTGAGGAGGCGCCAGGCGCTGTACCGATGCAGCAAACGACTGGTCAAGAGAGAAGACACGCTGGCGCAGAGAGTGGCCCCGAGGGCGAGCCCGTCACCGAGAAGGGACGAGTTCCCGAGCGAGGCGTTGACGCCTCCACTCACGATCATCGCGACCCCGGCCAGGCCCAGGAGGGCGCCGAGCCAGTGGCGGTATCCGAGGTGTTCGAGGCCGACTGCAGTGGCCAGGGAGACCGTCAGCAGCGGAAGGGTCGCACCCAGCAGGGCAACGTCGCTCGCACCGGTGGCGGTCAGCGAGTAGACGAAGAAGACCTGATTCAGGGTGATTCCAATAACCCCTGACGCCAGCAGGAGGGGAATGTCGGCTCGGGCCACGCGAACCATCCCCTCACGCCAGTGCAGGATCGCCGCCATGGCAAGGCCGCCCAGTCCGAACCGGAGCACCGGGAAGACGAGCGGGTCGATCTGGCTCAAGCCGAACTTGAGCACCGTGTAGTTGAGCGCCCACAGGGAGTTGGCCACGAGAAGGACGAGAGTGGCCGACCGCGCCGAGGCTGGCCTGTGCTCGTGGCCGAGGCGTGCAGGCGCACTCGCTGTTGCGCGCGCGGTCGGCCCGTCCCCAGGTCGTGGCATGTTGGCTGCGGCAGCTGGCCCGCCCGGCTGATCGCCTGGGTCATGTGAGGACCGTCGATCAGTGTCCGTGGTCGATCCTCTTGGCGACGGGTTGGGCTGGAGTCACCTCGGATCTGATGGCTGGTGGTCGTGCTCTCATGAGGGCGCCATAACCGAACGCTCCGTGACTGGCACAGGCGATCGCAGCCGCCTCGGCAGCCGCCCGGAGGCTGACCGCGCGGTCCTCGCCACGGCCAAGACCAACAAGCAAGCGACCGATGAAGGCATCGCCGGCGCCCAGGCTGTCGATGACGGGAACATCGGTGATCGCCGGTTGCCGCCAGGTGCGCCGGCCGTCGTGGATGAGGATGTCGGCGGAGCCCCGGGTCGCCACGGCGAGGCGGGAGCCGCCGGCCGTCGTCGCCTGGAGGAGGTCGAGCGCAGTCGTGTCATCGAGGTCGCTGGCGGAGAACCAGGCGATGTCCACGAACGGCACGACTCCGTCGAGATATGCTGGCTCTCGACGTGTGGAGAAGTCGAACGACAGCATGCGACCCGTCCTGGCTAGATCCGCCAGCTGGTCCTCCAGGAAGCTGCAAGCGCCGGTGTGGATCACGGAGAAGGTGGCTGCGTAGTCGAGATCGGCGGGGGACAGGGTAATCCGGGCGACCCCCGGATCACTCCCGATGAAGACGCGCTCGCCCTGGCGCAGGCGAACCCAGGCGCGAGCGTTGTGCCCGCGGACTACCCGGACGCGGTCGATGCTGACGCCTTCCGCCTGCAGGGCGTGCAGGATGGTTCGTCCGGCTTCGTCGTCGCCGACCGCGCCCAGATAGGCGGCCTTGACACCGGCCCGGCACGCCGCGACCGCGACGTTGACGGCGTTGCCGCCCGGGAACATCCGACCCAGCTCCGGGTAGCAATCGACGACGTTGTCGCCGATGCCTAGGAGCCGCACCTAGTACTCGACTTGGAACATGTACCGCCTGAGCTTCAGGGCGTGTCCCGTGGCCGCCTCGAAGTGGTGAGCCAGACGGCCGGTCAGAGCCGACAGGACGAAGGCGGAAGCGTAGCCCCGGGCTTCGGGCGCAATCCCCGTCAGGGCCAGGTCGCGTGTGTCGATGGCAAAGCCTCGGCGAGTGTACTTCTCCACGAATGCCCAGGCGCGCTCGTCGATGGGTCGCGTTTCCGCCTCGCCGATGAGGACGATGACGGGGACATCGTCCACCACGACCTCCATCGCCCCATGGAGGAACTCTGCGGAGTCGAAGCTGGCGGCGTGCTTCCACTGCATCTCCTGCAGGTAGCACATGGCGAAGCCGTAGGCAATGGCGTGGTTGGGGCCCGCCCCAAGTACGTAGATGATGGGGGCGGGGGCGAGCTCCGCGGCGATCCGGCGATTGAGTTCCTCGGTCTGCTGGCAGGCCTCGAGCATGACATCGGGGAGGGCTTCAAGACTTGCGACGCGCGCAGTGTAGTCTGTGAGGCTGAGATCGCCGGTCTCGTGAAGCAGGGAATTGCCCAGGAGAGCCAGCGCGAGCTGCTTGGGATCACCGACCCCGTCGTCATCATCGGGATAGGTCCAGGCCACGTCGCTGGCCTTGGCCACTGGGCTTTCCGGAAGCCGAGTGACGGCCGCGACCGTCGCCCCGCGGCTCTTGGCCACCTCCGCCGCGCGGACGACCTCCGTGGTCATACCGGTGTTGGACGCGACGACCACCAGCGAGCCGGGCATGAGCTGGGCGGGGTGGCGATAGATGAACTCGTTGGCAGAGAGGACGAAGGCTGGGAAGTGCGTGGCCCGCCGCTCCAGCTCGTAGTGGAGGAGTCCATGGGCCACCAGGCCGCCCCCGGAGCCGAGCAGATACACGCTGGGTAGCCCGGAAGCGACCGCCCGCTGGGCGAAGGCCTCGATACTGGGCCGAGCGGCAAGCACCGCATCCAGGCCTGACCGGCGCTCCGTGGGCAGAGGTGCGAGGGGGAGAGTTGTATGTGGCAAGGAATTGCCCTCCAAATGCCGGGCGGGCGAGCCCGCGGTTGAACGTGAGTCGGCGATCGAACGCGGTACGGTCACGGCCGCACCTGCTGAGCTTCGGACCATTCGTCGAGGGTGCCGATGCGGGGGCGCTCGATGTGTGCTCCCTCCCACGGCCCAAAGACGCCCACCACCCGCGCCGCGACTCGGGCGCCGGCGTCGAGGCAGTCATCGACGGGATCGCCGCGAAGCGCGGCGTTCATGAACCCGGCGATGAAGGAATCGCCCCCGCCCACCGTGTTCACGACCTGCGCTGAGATGCTCCCCTGCCGATGCAGCCTGGTGCCGTCCCAGGCCAGGCTGCCGCGCGGCCCCAGCGTGCCCACCGCCACCCGGGGGCCGCTCTGGGCCATCGCGCGCAGCACGTCCTCGGCCTCGGCCTCTCGGCCTCGCAACGAGAAGAAGGCGTAGTCCACGTAGGGCAGGCTGGCCTTCACGCCGGGCCCGTCGATCTTGAACGAGTAGTCGAAGCTGAGAAGCGCGCCCCTAGACTTGAGGCGGGCCAGATAGGGGTCGACGTGACCCCAGGGGGTGCTGTGGACGAGGTCGTGGGATGCAGCGAAGCTGATCTGGTGGTCCGTGTACCGGACCTCGGAGAGAACACCCTCCTCATAGCGAACATGGAGGCACTCCTGGCCGTCCATGTCGAGGTAGGCCACGGCCGTCGCCCCGTCGGCCATGACAAAGTGGCCGAGGTCCAGACCCTCGCGGGTGAGAGCCTCGACCATCCACTCCCCATTGAGATCGTTGCCGGTCGTACCGACCATCGAGGTCGCGATGCCCAGCCTATGAATGTTGACCGCGAAGTCAACCGCATTCCCCGTCGGGTACGCCTTACCAAGGCTGGGGTAGACGTCGATGCAGTTGTCGCCGATAGCTGCCACCCGCAGGTCTGTCATCTTTCTCACCGTGTCTTCTACGACAGATACGCGCGCAAGGCCGTCATGCTCGTGTGCAGCGCCGCATCAGGATCGCGGATGTAGCGTGAGTTCAATGCCTCGAGGGTGAGGAAGCCCGAATACTCGTGTGCCTCGAGCACCGCGAGGTACTCCCCCAGCGGCAAGGATCCGTCGCCCCAGGCGAGATGTCCGCGCCCGAGGCTGCCCACTACACCATCCGTGAGGTGGACGTGGCCGACCCGTGGGCCGAGGACGTCGAAGTAGGCGGGGACGCTGTCGCCCACCACCTCCACGGTCTCAGTATCCAGGCACGAGTGAACGGCCGGAGATCCGAGTTCGTCGAGCATCCGCTTCGCCGTCGCCAGAGTGTTGACAAGGTTCGTCTCTCGAGGCTGCAGGGTCTCGAGCGCCAGCGAAGTACCGGCCGCCTCTGCCGCCCGCGCGATCCGCGCAAGGGACTCGCGCGAGCGCCCCCAAGCGTCCTCGAACGGCTCGTTGACATAACCGCTCCCCGAGGAGATGAGCATCTGACTAGCCCCCAGCTCGGCCGCGATGGCCACGTGACGCAGGAAGTACTGCACGCTCCGCTCCCGGAGCGTCTCCTCCACGGCGGCGATGTCGATCGGGTACATCAGAAGCTCCGGCGTGTAGCAGGCGAGCGTGAGTTCCCGTGCCTGAAGCTCTCGACGCAGCCAACGTGACCGTGACGGCGTCCAGTCCTCCAAACACATGTGGGGTGCGCCTCCCCAGACCTCGACCGCGTGCAGGCCTTCCTTGGCCGCCGCATCGAGGAAGTACTCGAGGGAGAACCACATGTATGCCTGGCCCATCGCCGCGACGCGCGCAAGGCTCAAAGCCGCCATAGCCAACGCCTCCAGTCAGAAGCCACCGCCGCCTACTCGCCGACCACGTGGACGATATAATGACGGCGCAGCGGCCCGTCGAGCTCGGCGAAGTAGATCGTCTGCCGTCCGCCCAGCGATAGCTTGCCGCCCTCGATGGGGAACGCCACTTGCATCCCTAAGAGCGCGGCGCGCTGGTGGCACGCGGAGTTGACCGCCATCGCCCCATCGGATGGCAGGAAGCGCGCGTGGCTGTACGACGGCGAGTCCGTCGGGGCTAGCCGCTGCAGCATCCCGACCACATCGGCCTCCACGTCCGGCAGACCCTCATTCACCGTGATTCCGGTCGTCGTGTGCAGGGTGGTCACGTAGGCGACCCCCTCGCTCACTCCGGCGGCGGCCACAGCATCTCTGACCCGCGGCGTGATGTCTATCAACTCGGTATCGTGTCCGGTGTGGATCTCCAGTCGTTGGACCACGGACTTCATCGGTGCATCTCCTCAAGTCCCAGCAGCGCGGCCGCATTGTCGTGGAGGATCTTTCCTTCCAGCACGGGATCGAGTCCCAGTGCCCGCACCGCCGCAACGCCGCGCTTCGGTCGGATCCGCGGTGCATTTGAGCCGTATAAGATCTTCGAATGCAGGCTTCGCCGCACCACATCAAGCCCGATCTCGTCGGCCAACACGTGCCGAACTGAATCAGCTGGTGTCCCGCTGTAGATCACCGCGGTGTCGAGATAGACGTTCGGGTACTTGAGCGCAAGCATCAGAGCGTCGGCGACCCACGGCCAGCCTGCGTGGGCGATGATCACCTTAAGATCAGGGAATTCGTGGACCACGGCCTCCAGCCGAAGTGGCTGCGCGCGGGACGAGCGCCCCAGCGGCGCCCAACTCAGCCCACAGTGGATTAGCAATGGAATACCGAGCTCAGAGCACCTCCCGTAGACAGGAAAGGCCAGTTCACGGTCGTCGATGTCGAACAACTGCAGAGCCGGATCCAGCTTCAGTCCACGGAGACCGTGGTCAACCACGGCCCGCTCCAGGGCCTCAGGAGCGTCGCTAAGGTTAGGGTCCACCGACGCGAACCCGATCAGCCGTGGTTGTGCCTGCACGATCTCCGCGATCAGGTCGTTCGAGAACACTCGACACCCGTGTGCGGTGGTGCAATCGATCGGTAGCACGACTGCGCGGTCGATCCCCGCCTCGTCCAGGGCCGCCATGAATGTCGACATGGGCTGCGCCGGATCCCCATAGCCGAACACACCACTTACGGCGCGCGGCAGCTCCGAATCGCGGCTCATAAAGTCGACGATACCGGTCAGATGAGTGTGGATGTCAATGACCATACTGGGCTGGCTCCTGGTTGTGGGTGGATCCGATTGCCAAGGCCGGTTGAGAGCCGGCCGGGCTCAAACCGGGTTGTGGCGGTGTGGCGCGCCGGGGTCTCAATGTTGTGAGGGACACGTCCGCTCTCTGGTGGGCTCGGTGGTTGGGGGGCGCTGCGCCGATGGCGGTCCTTAGCATGGTTCAGAGGATCTCGGCCAGGAAGTCCCGGAGCCGTGGTGTCGACGGAGTATCGAACATCTGGTCGGGGGTTCCCGCTTCCATGATCACGCCTTGGTCCATGAAGACAACGCGCTCGGCGACTCGGCGGGCGAACCCCATCTCGTGGGTGACGACCACCATGGTCATGCCCGCCCGCGCCAGCTCGGTCATGATGTCGAGCACCCCCTTGACTAGCTCTGGGTCGAGCGCCGAGGTGACCTCGTCGAAAAACATCATCTGCGGATCCATAGCGAGGGCACGGGCGATGGCAACCCGCTGCTGCTGGCCGCCCGAGAGCTGGGCGGGCCGTGCCCGGGCACGGGTAGCCAGGCCAACGGCGCGCAGGCGATCCATACCGATCTGCTCGGCCTCGGCACGGGAGACCTTCTGGACGTTGCGTATTCCGACGCACACGTTAGCCAGGACCGACATGTGGGGGAACAGGTTGAAGCTCTGGAAGACCATTCCCATGTGGCTGCGGATGTCATTCACGTCGGCCCGGCGGGTGGTGATCTCCTCGCCGTTGACGAAGACCTGACCACTTGTCGGCTCCTCCAGGCGGTTGGCGACCCTGAGGAGGGTGGACTTGCCCGAGCCAGATGGGCCGATGAGGCAGACCACCTCTCCCGAGCGAACGTCGAGGTCGATGCCGCGCAGCACCTCATGCGTCCCGAAGTTCTTGTGGATGTTGTGAAGCCGAAGCGCCAGCTCGGAGCCCTGGCGTTGAGATGCGGTGCGGCCATTGGCACTCGAGAGTCGGCTGGGGACCGGGCTCAGGAGAGGGAGGCGGGCGCGGAGCGCGGCCAGCCGCGTGAGTCGGGGGCCCTGGGCAGCGACAGCGTCGGTGGTCAGAGCCGCAGGCAGGGGCAGCCCTGCAGCTGCTACCGGCGCGGGCTCTAGCGCCACGGCGGGCTCTCTCCCAGTCTTGAGGCGGACGTCCATCCAGTTGACGAGGTGCGTGAGAGGCACAGTGAGCATGAGGTAAGTGACTCCGGAGGCCACAAGGGGTGACAGATTGCCGTAGACGTCCGCGGCATCCAAACCCACCGTATAGATCTCGCGCTGCCCGGCGGTGAAGCCGAGGAGGTAGACGAGGCTCGAGTCCTTGATGAGGCCGATGAACTGGTTGGTGAGGGCGGGGAGGACGTTACGAACGCCCTGCGGTATCACAACGATACGCATCGCCTGCATGTACGACATTCCGAGCGCACGGCTGGCCTCCAGCTGGCCGGGGGGGATGGCCTGAATCCCAGAACGGAAGATCTCGGCGATATAGGCGGAGCCGATGAGGCCCA
>Ga0181524_10005581_pt1 | contig 11167 bp, 5 predicted proteins | sample PEATcosm2014_Bin_34_FD_119761 | JGI IMG/M metagenome (GOLD analysis project Ga0181524, IMG submission 119761) | Peatland microbial communities from MTU Mesocosm Facility, Houghton, MI, USA - PEATcosm2014_Bin05_60_metaG | ecosystem: Environmental > Terrestrial > Soil > Wetlands > Peat | place...
CAGGCTGGATAGCTCTCCACCGAGTCCGCCGGCCAGTTGACCGTGAGCGCTACGGCCTGCCCGGTCGGAACCGACAGCGGCTCGCCTGCGGCTGAGACGGGAGGCACCGCGACCGGATCGGACCCGGGCTGCTGCAAGGTCAACGAGGCGATCACCGGGTTCTGGTTGAGAGTGTAGGTCGCGTTGTATTGGCGCACAATCGGAGAGGGGGCGTTGGCCAGACCGCAGGCGATGCGCTCAAGCTGGAAGGCGACGATGGAGTCCGCAGTGGCCATTCCGGGACGGCGCAGATCCACGGGAACCGCCAGACTCAAGCGCACCGGCAGGTAGTACCCGCCAGTGACGTCGGGATCCCGCGGCCGGATGGGCGGTTGGTTCCCAACCGGAGGTGGTGTCTGCGGACCGAACAGGGAGCACGCGTTCGACGGGGCGGGCGCGGAGTAGGTGTCGAGCGAATCACCGGCCACGCCAGGCAAGGCATTCTGGTCCAAACAGGCGGTGCTGACCGAGTTGCTCTGCGTCGGTGGCTTGGGCTGGTTGCAGGTGGCCCACAGGATGGGCGAGGTGATGTCGGCGGTCGGTGCGGGCACGCGGCCACCGACATCTACGGCCAGCGCCTCGTAGTTGACCGGATCGCCAGTCGTGGGATCGACTTCCGCAGGCTCGCCCTTCACAGCCAGGATCGCCGGCCCAGTTATCAATGAGATGGGCGAACCAACCTTCGGCTCGCAGGCGGAACCCAGGACGAACAGAGACAAGATTCCGATGCTTGCGGTCTTCATCAGAACTCCATTCGCAACCCGATCACGGGCAACACCGGCAATCCGCTGATGTAGCTGCGTTGACTGTAATCGGCACTGTAAATGATCTCTTCAGGATTTTTCCGATTGGTCACATTCTGCACGTCGGCGAAGACGTTGAACTTGAGGCGCCGGTACACGAATGCCTTCTCGACCCGCAGGTCCAGCGCATAGAACGCGGGAAGGCGGATCGAGTTCTGCGCCCCGAAGATGGGCTCGTACTGCTGAGATGTGGCGTTGAAGTAGGCGCCCACCACCGGGGTGCGCGGCATCCCCGTGGTGTAGCGGAAGCGCGCGCCGGCCTGGAAGCCGTGGGCGATCTCGTAGCTGGCCAGCAGCGTGAGCACGTTCGTCTGGTCGTAGTCGAACAGGCGCCAGTTGCTGTCCGGGCGGTCCTTGCGTTCGCTGCGGCTGATCGAGTAGCTGAGCCAGCCGAAAAACCCCTTTGCCAACTCCTGCCGCAACAGCACCTGCCCGCCATAGCTGCGACCGATCCCGGTCTGCTCCAGGGATTGGCCCACCGGCGGCGAAGGCAGTCCGCTGCGCGCCACCAGGTCATAGAGTCGCTTGTAGAAACCCACCATCTCGACGACCAAGGTTCCCGTCAACTTGTAGGAAGCGCCGGCGCTGGCGTGAATCGCCGACGAGCTGGAGAGATTGGGATTGCCGAAGACCGGGCTCAGATCCTCGACCGCAGGTGGCTGGCCGTAAACCCCGCCCCCTGCCGTGAAGGTCAGTTTGCGGGTGGCCCGGTAGGCGGCCGACATTCTTGGATTGGGCATCCAGGCCAGGGGGCCGAAGTAAGGATTCAGCGCCACACCCATGCGCCGGTAGCCGATGTCCGGCGCCTGGTAGGTGTGAGGAAGCCGCAGGCTGCCGTCGATCACCGTGGGCTCGAAACGGAATCCCGGCGTCAGGGTCCAGCGCCCGAGGTTGATCTCGGCGAAGATGTAGGGCGCGGTGGTCAGCAGATTGACCTTCCAGTGATCCGAGGCCAGATCGGTCCCGGGCGACTGGCCGAACACCGTGATGTCGCCCTCGCGGGCCGGCAGCTCCAGGGACCCAACCCGATCCGAGGTGCTGCTGCGCCCCTGGAAGTCCAGACCCATGGACAGCACGACATTGCTCGCCACCCGGCGTCGGTACGAGGCGCGCAGCGCATACTGCCAGGCACTGGTGTCGAGCACCATGGGTGTGCCGCCGAAATTCCACTGTTGCTGGTTGTCGTCGTATCCCAGAGACGGCGTGACGACAATGCTGGACCCGTCCGAAAACAGGCGCGTGTAGCGCACGATGAAACGCCGGTAGAGCAGATCCTGATCCTGGGTCTTGACTTCCAATGGATCTGCTGAAGGCACGGTACGGCGGAGGTGATCGTCGGACGCCAGGAAGGTCGCGGACAGCTCCTCGTCCTTGCCCAGCGTTGCCGAAGCCCGCACCTGATAGTCGTCATAGCGAGGAATGGGGAAGAAATCGCCCACGTCCTTGGACACCGCGGCCTTCAGCGTCTGGTCCAGATAGCCCTGTCGGCCAGCTATGGCCACCCGAATATTGGGCGTGATGGCGGCCCTGACCATGCCCGAGACATCCATCACATCCGAAGCCACGTAGCCGTGTACGCCTTCGCGCCCGGGATCTTGCAGTTCGATGCGCACCAAGCCGCCCAGCCCGCGGCCGTAGTCCGCCCCGTACGAGCCGGGCGACAGGTCGATGGAACGCACCAGATCCGTGTTGATGGTCGAGCGCATGCCGCCCACGTGGTACAGCACCGGGATCTCGACCCCGTCGACGTTGACCCGCGTGTCCTGCGGTGCCGATCCCCACACGATCAGCGCGCCCGAGCCGAACGCGGATCGGGCCACGCCAGGCAGGTTCTGCACGACCTTGAGCGTGTCGCCCTGCGTGCCGGGCACGCGCTTGGCCTCTTCCGTGCGCACGCGCGTCTCGACCACTTCCTTCCTGATGCGAGGGGCTCGCACCACCGCCTCTTCGTCGACATCGGCTTCCTTGGCCTCGACCATGTACTTGACCGACTTCTTCTTGCCCTTGGTGATGACCTCTTCGGTCTTGATGGTCACCAGTTCGCGCGAAGACAGCTCGATCACGTGCGGGCCGGGCGGCACGTCGGTGAAGGCGAAGGCGCCATCCTGGTCGGTGGACGCCTCGACCCCCTGATCCACGATCCTGACCTTGACCCCGCGCGAGGGAACCTTGCTGAACCGGTCCATGACCACGCCTTCGAGGTTCACCTGTGGGCCCACCGGAACCAGCACTTCTTTGACCGCGAACTTGTACGCATACTGGATCTTCACCGGCACCGGGGTGCCGTCCAGCATCGCGGGCTCGAACTCGAACTGCCGGGCCGCGGCCACTGCGGCCGCGTCGAAGTCAGGACCGGCGGGCACCACCACCTCGACTTCGCCCACCCGTCCCGTCTCCTCCACTTCGATGGACAGCACCACCTTGGCGCCCGTGCCGGACGCGCGCTTGTCTTCGGGGTAGACCGCCTCGACGAATTTCTTCAGCTTGGGTGGCCGCAGACCCTTGCCAGCGTCCCCGGCCTCGCCCGGCGGAGACTGCCCCCGCGCTGTCAGGGAAATCCCTGCCGCGACGAGGAAGGCAGCGGCAACTGCGAAGCGACGCATGGTTTCGGAACCTACGGGTAGTCGAACTCGAAGGCGGTGAGGCCGGCGCCCGCAGTGGGAGCCTCCCGTGTGGCGGCGCCTGTGAGCACGCCCGAGGCCTCGCCCTTGGTTTCCTGCGGGGTGTAGGCAATTGCGTGCCAGGCAGCCGACATCTGCCCGCACAGCGAGAAGGCGTCCACCCGCACGATGTAGTGCCCGGCGGGCGGCTCTCCCGTCCAGACAATGTTTTCGCGGTCGCGCCCATCGATCTGGCAATCCTCGTTGGAATCGAAATCCAGGACGCCATCCGCGCCGCCATCCCCGTTGGGTTCGGCACTGCGGTTCTTAGCCCAGACGATTACGAATCCAACAGCATTGTTGGCAGGTACCTGCACATGCAGATCCAGGTCTACCGGCGCGTCCCAGTCGAGGGAGATGACCAGCGTGCCCTCGGGTCCCAGCGCGTTCATGATGAGCGGCTGAATCGTCGCCGCTCCGAAATTCCCCGCGCTGTCGACCGCGCGGCTGGACAGGAGAAGCGTCGACGTGCCGCTGTCCGGGTTGGGTTGCAGCAAGGGGCTGCTTGCCAGCGCAGGCGACACCGACAGGCTGGTGGCGAAGGTGAAGTAGTCGGTCAGATCCGACGAGGAATCCGGTGTGAGAGCCGGCACCAGCCAGTACGCATCGTCACCCGCCACGCCCAGCGCGACTGTGTTGGCGTCGGGTCCCACGACCCCGTTGAGCGACTTGTTGCTCACGCCCGGATAGATCACGGCATTCCGGGGAAAGAGCGTCGCCGTAGCCGGAATGGTGCTGGGCGGCCCTGCAATGGAACCGCGCATCGCCTGGCCACCTTGCACGCGTATCAACGAGGTCAGCCCCGATGACGAGTCCGACGACCACTGGCACCCAGCGCACAGCGACCACAGTACCAGCAGACTACCGATGGTGCGCCTCATCAGAAGCTCACCTCGCCGCGCACCACGACGGCGTCGTCGGCCAGATTGGTGGGCATGCCCGAGGTATTGATACCCAGATGGTTCTGGTTGTGGTCGTACTCCACGACCAGCCTTCCCCATGGCGCCACGCAGGCCGCGGCCACCGCGAGCGTGGAGTAGCTGACATTCGTGGGGACCGGGCTGCCCTTGGCGTTCTTGTTCGAGTCCTGATCGGGGTTGTAGTAGTCGTAGCGCACGCCCAGCCGCCAGCGCCCGTATTCCTGGATCAAGGCCGCGTAGTAGCCGAGTTCGCGCAGGCTCCGGCCCAAAGTACCGTTGGGATCGGCTGGGAAAATGCCCCGATCCAGGTCGCTGGCCAGATAGAACTCGCCCTCCAGGCTTGTCCTCAGTTGGTGCGGCAGGCGCGCCGACAGGGCCAGATCCGCCCCGAAGGCGAATCTGCTGTAGTTGGACGACGGCCCCGCTGCCACGCCGGGGGTTCCGGTCACTTCCCCTGCGCCGACGGTGCCGCTCTCGTCCGAATCGTTCCATTGCAGCGTCGGCTTGGTCGCGGTGGTTCCCGGATGGAATCCCGTGCCGCGCAGCCCGGAAACCCCGCCCGCGAAATCCACCTTGGCAAGCGAGTCTTCGACCCCCAGGCGGCCGACGACGTCCTTCTGATGGTTGGGGTCCAGGCCGGCAAAGGCGTTGGCCCCCAGCGGCTGGCCGTTCATCACGGCCAGGACATAGCGGACGAAGTGCCACCCGCCGCCCACCCGGGCACCCAGATCGGCTTGCCCGGGAAACAGCGCCTGGGCTGCCGTGGTCCGTTCCAGGAAGAAGCGCTGGCGGTCGTCTTGCGGCACTTCGCGTCCGAAGGGGATCTTGAACAGCCCGATGGTTCCCATGACCACCGGCGGGGCTCCGTCGCCCCGGCCGGGCAATTTCGCCGAGGCCTCCGCGTCGAACAGCCGCAACTGGGGTCCGTTCACCGTGTTGCCGTCGATCTCGATCCGACCCTCGCCGTATCGCCGATCCATGGTCACGCCCAGCCGGGCGCGCCGGATGAGGAACCGGTCCTGGTTGAGCGGCTGGCCGCTGGTCGGGTCAAGTTGATCTTCCGACGATTGCCGCACTTGATAATCGGCCTGCACATAGCCGTAAAGCGACACCCCGGCCATGTTCGCCTTCACCGCGGGTGGCGCGTTCTTCTCCCGTGCATCTTCGCGCGCTGCCGCCTCATCCAAAGCCTTTTGCAGGCGCAAAACTTCCGCCTGTCGCTCGTTGCGATCCGCGGCCATGCGCTTGTCCGCCTCGTCCCGCGCGGCCTCGACTGCCACGGCCTGGTCCTTGCGGATGGCCTCCTCGCGCGCCTTGGCCGCAGCCTCTTGATCGGCAAGGAGCTGCTCGAATTCCGCCTTGAGCTTTTCTATCTCCGCCATCGGATCGGGCGCGGGTTCCTTCGGCTTCCTCTTGGTGGTTTGCGCGAAAGCTGGGCTTGCCCAACTCGCGACCGCCAGGCCCACGAGAAACCCCAGCACGCTTAGGCTCACTCGCGGGCAAAGGCCCTGCCCCAACTTCATGAAAGACCTGCCCATCAAAACGTTCTGCAGGTTTGGTAGTTAGGCGGATTCTGGCGCGCCACCGGTGTCCCGCCTCCGACCGTTGTCCCTGGGTTCTTAATGCAATAATCCACACCCATGGCATCCTCGTCACAACCCTCACCCGGACCGGCGTCCGGCTGCGTGCACGACCCTGCTACCGGGACATCTGGTGGCGGAGTTGGCCCCGTGTCCGGGTACTGCTCGACGGGCGCGTCCAGGTACTGCCCGACGGACCCGTCCGCCTGCTTTTTGCTCGACCCGCACCCACCCAGCAGCAGGCCACAAAGAAGACCTGCCAACATTCTTCGTGTCATTTGCCCGCGCATCTGATTTCTCCTTGTCGCCAGCCAGCAGCTACTCGCAGTACCCGTGGCTGCACACCTGATTGGCCTGGCAAGTCGATGAATCCGTACAGGCCACGCAACACGGGATATTGGTTTTGCCGGTGGCAAGAACTTGGAAGCTGCAATTGCAGGTCTGGGCTGGGCTGTAGTGGCTGAACACCGGCATGTCCGCGTTGGTGGTCACCTTCATCGCGCACTGGGGCACCACGCCTCGTTGTGCGTAGATCTCGTTCACGTCGAAGGGAAGCTGCGGCGTGGGAGCCTGCACCGGGTTGCCCTGGAACCAATCAATGACATTCTTCGCCGCTTGGTCGGTCGGCACGCCGGTGCTCGGGTCCACCGCGGCCACCAGCCGAAGCGTGCCCTGCAGGGTGTAGCGCCCCTCGCGAATTTTGAGCTTGTCGGTGCTGGCGTTGTCCGAGTCGGGCCAGTAGGCCAGGTTCTGATTCACCCCACGCACCTTGAGCGCGCGCACCAGATCTCGATACTGGTCGTAGTACTCGGTCGAGGTATAGCCAATGGTGTTGTCTGGCGAAGTGGTCGGCCCCACGGAGCCGATCACCACGTTCTCGGCGGTCAACGTGCTGTTGCAGCCCAGGCCGATCTGAATCGAGAACATATTGGCATTGGGAAAGCCAATCCCCCGCGCAAATAACTCGCGCAGCCCGCTGTTCTGACAGTTGTAATCGAAGATTTGTGAATTGGTCCTGAACGTCAGGATGTTTCCAGCGGCACCGCAGGCGTAGATGTCCTGCAATTCCTCCACGGTGATGTCGTCGTAGTAGAGGTAACTGCTGGCCACGATGGGCACCACGCCCTGCACCGGCCCGCGGAACTCGGCAACCGTCGAAGGCAGCGGCGTGCCGCCGTAATACGTGCAGCTCGTGAACGCGACGTCGTTGATCACCAGGTCCAGGGCTTGATTGGGACTCCCGTTGCAGGTGGAGACGATGACCTTGCCCGGTTGATTGGCCACCTCGTCGTACTGCGAAAATACTGCGATTGCGGTGGTGCTTGGCGGATACACCAGCGTGTTGACCGCACTGCAACCGTCACTGTTCTCGTTCCACAACAGAGTCACGCCAACCTGCTTCAGCCTGGCGCCCATGAGGCGGATGACCGGGATGACCGCCGTGGTGCCGGCCATGTAGACCGGATTCGGCAGCGTCGCACAGTTGGGGATGCCCCCCTGGGCCAGGGCCAGGCGAGGCGAGCCCGCCAGGGCGGCAAGTACGCAGAATCCGGCAACGGCAAGAGTTTTCGCGCGATTCATCGGGCCTCCGCGTGGTTCGGGAACCGATTGCCTATAGCAATGGCCAATTCCCGGGGTCAACAGAAATGGTCGCGTATGCAGTCTTGTCGCTTTTCCGTCACTAATCCGTTGCGCGACGATTCGCGCCGGGAGGTGTTCCCGTCGCGAACTTGCCACGACCACGCTTGTGACCGTGCCCGGTTGCATCGCGCGCCCGCTCGACAGCGAGCCCATCGGTCCGTGCATAAAAAAGGGGCGCCCATTTCTGGGCGCCCCTTCAGGCCGGCCTTGGCGCCGGCTAACTACCCCGACCTACCCACTAGTTCCCGAGACGCGCGAGGAAGCTGTAGGCCGTTCCGGCGCTTCCCGTGTTGAGCGTGATCGGCGTGCCGCTGGTCGCGCCCAGGGTCATGCTGCTCGAGTACGAGCCACCGATGGTCACGGCGTTGGCCAGCGCGCCAGTCGCGGCGCTCGCCACGGTGACGGCAGTGACCCCCTGCGTGCCGGCCGCATCGCCGAACTCACCCGCGCACAGTATCGCGCCGTTGGCGCCAGAGAGATGCGCGGTGAAGGCGTCGAGCGCGCTGTTGCCCGAGTCAGCCAGACCGTTCAGCCCGTTGAGGGTGCCCTCAAAGGCGCCGCCCATGTACACGTCTCCAGTCGACGACACGGCCAGGGCCTTGACGGCCTGGTCGTAGCTGGCATCGCCGAACGAGAACGCCCACTGCGGAACCAGGCTGGAGTTCAGCTTGGCCACGAAGGCGTCGGTCTTGCCCTGGTCGGTGAGGGCGATGGTGCCCAAGGTGATGTTGGCACCGATGGCGCCGCCGATGACGATATTGGAGCTGCTGTCAACCGCAATACCGTAGATGTCCGAGATGCCAGTCGTACCCCAGGTCGCGGCCGCGGTGGCCACGCCGCTGCTGTTCAGGACGGCCACGAACGGCAGGCTGAGGCCGCTGGTGGCAACCGTAGGCAGCGCGTGTGTGTCGAAGGACAAGGCACCATTGTACGTGCCGCCCATGATCACGTTGCCCGAGGCGTCCATGGCCAGAGACTCGCAGACCTGATCGCCCGCGCCACCGAACTGCCTGCCCCAGAGCACTCCGCTCCCCGAGGTGGAAGTCGCATCGATCACGGCCACCACGATGTCCATGCTGCCGCCGTAGGTATCAGTGGTGGAGGTGAGCAGACCCTTAGCATTAGTCGATTGACCGAGCAGCCGGCTGGTCTTGCCGCAGATGGCGATCTTGTTCTGGCTGGGATTCGAGGCCGCGTTGAGCAGCGCGCCCGTGCCCACGTCCGCCATATGCGCGTTCATGAACGTGGCGGTGGCACCCGACGACGTGCCCGCAAACAGGGCGTAGAAGCCCATCGCGGCTCCAGAAACCACGGAATTCCCGGAGAGGTAATTGTTCGCTGCCGGGTCAAAATCCACCTCGCTCATGAATTGGCCGACCAGGCCCACGTTGCCGTTCGCCGCAACCGCCACAGCGCTCCCGTTCTGATCCGCGCCGCCGGAGAAGCCGAAGGTGAAGCTGGCAGTGGCCAGACCCGTCGTCGGATTCACCTTGTTCAGGAAGACGTCCGCGCTGCCCGTGGAGGTGACAGTGCCGGCGCCGAAGTTGAACGGCGTGTAGATCGAACCGGTGGTCCACAGAGTGCCATCGGCGCCCACGCCCATGCCGGCCAGCGCAGGATTGAACGATACCCCGTAGCTCGGAGCCATGCAGACGTAGATCGGGCAGGTGTACTCGTTGTCGTTGCCGCTGACAGGCGCGCAGACGTCGCCCGAGGGGCAGCTAACCGCCGCGCCGGTGCAGACACCAGCTAGGCAGGAGTCAGCCGTCACGCCAGGTGACACTGTCGAGCTCCATGCGGTCGTGACCGTACCCGTGCAGCCGTTGCCGTCGTCGCAGGTCGTGCCGTCGGTCTTATTCCCGACCACGCACAAGCCGCTCGGCTCAACGCAGGCGTTGACTTGGCACTGACCGACGCCGGTCTGCGAGCAGGTCACATTGCCAGTGGGCTGGCAGGTGCCGCCAGTGCAGGTGTCGCCGGTGGTGCAAGCAAGGCCGTCGCTGCAGGTGCCGCCGTTGGGCGCGTTCACGAGGCCACACTGGCCGGTCGTCGGATTGCACTGGTTAAGCTGGCACTGAGGAGCGGCGCCAGTGCAGGACTGGGTGGTCTGCGGGACGCACTGTCCAGCAGCACTGCCAGACCCGCACGTGGCCGAAAGGATGCACTTGTTGGTGAGCTGAGCGGACGAGGTGCAGTCCGCGCCTGCGGCAATGCCCGGTTGCGCGCAGTAGGCGGCCTGCCCGATCATGGCGAAGGTATGGCTGCACGCAGTGTCCCCGGTACCGCAGGTCACGGTCACGGTAGCGCCGTTGTTCACCGAACCGGTCCCGGTGGTGTAGACGACGCCAGTGGTGAAGGGCGAGGCCGGGTTCGCAATCGGCGTTCCAGCCGACCAAACCGGGCTCGCGCATGGGGCGGCGATCTCAAGCGTCACCTGGTCGCCATCCTTAACGCTATTCTCGGACATGTAGTCAAAGCCCCACTGGCAGGCACTAGTCGCCTGGTATCCGGTCGCCGTTCCCGGCACGCTCAGGTCGGAGACGACGTGGCACTTGGTCTGGCCCGCCAACTGTCCGCTGGCCCACGTGCCATCGTCCACGGTCACGTAGAAGTTGCAGTCGGCTCCGTTCGAGCCGGTATAGGTGAATGTCGCCGGATTTCCAGTGAACGACGTAGGATCAGAGCCGCCGAAGGAACCGAAGTTGAGGGTAGAAGAACGGCAGTCCGAGGTCCAGTGGTAGTTGAGGGAGTCGCCATCCGCGTCCGAGGCGGTTACCGTCAGGGTCACGGTCTGACCGTCGACCAAGGGCGACGCGCTGGAGGTCAGGCCCGTGATGGCCGGGCAGGTGTCCGGGATGGCCGTGATCTTGGCACTGCCGTATGCGCAGGAGTTGCCGATCGAGATTGCGACCACCGCGGTGGTCTGCAAAGTCGTGGGCATCCGCGCATCCTTCACCACCAGGTTGACCTGGCAGTTGGTGTTATTGGTGACCGCCGTGAAGACAACCGTCGAAGTGCCTGGGGTGGTGTCGTTGCCGACCGTGTTGACCGGCGCGCTGAGGGTACCGCAGCTCGGAACGCTCCACACCCACGTCATGCCAGCCGTGTCGCCGACATCGATGTCGTGGGCAGTGGCCTTGATGGTGACGGTGTCGTTAACCGAGACGCAACTCGCCGTGTCCGTGATCGAGTCGATGAACGGGGCCTCGTCATTCACGGTTACGGGCGTCGTCAGGTCGTTCATGTCGATGATGATGTTCGCGGTCTGGTTCTTCGTGATGCACTGGCCGCTCGCGGTGCCCTGATAGATTGTGGCGCTGGCGGAGTTCGTGGCCGTGGCTGTGAAGACGTAGTCGCAGCCGATGGGCAGGTCGCTGACCAATGCGGAGTATTGCGTGGGGGGAACGCTCGAATTCCCGACGAGGGGAACAGTCACCGGCGTGGTGAGCTCGCCCGAAGAAACGGTAACGGTGACCGACTTGACGTCGCTGAGGGTCAATGCCTGGCCGGTCACGCCGACCGTC
>Ga0181524_10005583_pt1 | contig 11160 bp, 12 predicted proteins | sample PEATcosm2014_Bin_34_FD_119761 | JGI IMG/M metagenome (GOLD analysis project Ga0181524, IMG submission 119761) | Peatland microbial communities from MTU Mesocosm Facility, Houghton, MI, USA - PEATcosm2014_Bin05_60_metaG | ecosystem: Environmental > Terrestrial > Soil > Wetlands > Peat | place...
ACCTTCCGCTACCTGGCGCGACCGGAGCAGGCATTCTTCCCTGGATTCGTCTAAGGCTGTGGGACAGCCGAGGTCGCCCAGCCCACGCAGCCCACACGACCTGCCAAAATGAGCTGAAATCCTTAAAGCGCTTGCGCCGGGGCTTGCTCAATTCCTTCGGAAAACCGCAGGTTTACGCTCCGATTGTGTCCCTTGTGGGATGCCACTGAGGTGGAAAGGGAACACCGGCGGCTGGTGAAAAAGTACTTTCATGCGGACGTGCGGGATTCCACGCATTACCACCTCGTCGTCAACATGGCCCTCGTCCAACCAGGGGTGATTGTGAACATCGTGAAAACGGTCTTGGTGGCCCAAACATGTAATAACCAACCGAAAGAGACAATACTATGATTCATTTGGATATTGATTCGGAAGAAACGGAAGATCTGAAAGAAGTGAGACTGCCAAGCCGCCTTTCTTGGCCTGCGGGATGACAAGAATCCAGCCGCTTGCCAATGGAGTGACCGCGAACGATAGTGGACCGGTGAGACATTCAACCAATAATCAACACAGAAAGGACAAAACCAATGAAAAGAAACATTAGCGAGATCAAAGAAGAGCCCATCATGTATGAAACCGAGAACGGCCTGCCGAAACCGGCAAGAATCTAGTTGAACCGGTTGATGAACCAACGCCTGGCCGACGCGGTTGACTTGCAATCGCAGATCAAGCAGGCGCATTGGAACGTCAAGGGACCCAACTTCATCGGACTCCACAAACTCTTTGACGAGGTGTACGGCGCCGTGGAGTCATACGTGGACCTGATAGCCGAACGCATCGTGCAACTCGGCGGAGTTGCCGAAGGCACGGTGCGCGTGGCCGCCTCGCGCACGCGGCTTCCCGAGTATCCACTCGATATCGCGGATGGTGCGGCTCATGTTGAGGCCGTTGCCCGGGCGCTTTCCACCTTCGGACAAACTGCCCGCGCCACGATTGATGAAGCGGACGAATTTGACGACAAGGACACGGCGGACATCTTCACCGAGATTTCCCGGGGCATCGACAAATGGCTGTGGTTTGTCGAAGCTCATTCCCAGGCGACGAAATAAGCGATGCCGCGTGATCCCTTATGAGCAAAACTCATGTTTTCCGGCAAAAGCTCTGCCGGCTGCGGCCGATTGCCGAGGAAGCAGCCCCAAGCCCAGGGCCCAAAAAACGGGACAACATTTTTTCCAGGTCCCGCGACCTGCGCGAGGATTGGGACGAGCGCCAGATGAAGACGTCGCATTCACAAACATTCGCGCACGGACAGTAGCTGTCAGCCCATGAAACGGAAGTTTGTTGTTCAAAAGCATCAGGGTCGAAATCTTCATTACGATTTCCGGCTTGAGGAGGGGGGCGTATTGAAGTCCTGGGCGGTGCCCAAAGGGCCGTCGCTCGATCCGGCTGTCAAACGGCTGGCGGTGGCGGTTGAGGACCATCCGCTGGAATACGCGGATTTCGAGGGCAATATCCCCGAAGGCCAGTATGGGGCGGGGCCGGTTATGGTCTGGGACCGGGGCACTTACACCCCCGAGGATTCGGACGAGGTTGCGGCAAGCCTCGAACACGGGGAGTTGAAATTCGTTCTGCATGGCCAGAAGCTTCGCGGTTCGTGGGTGCTGGTGCGCACACGGGACAAGAACTGGCTGCTAATCAAGCATCGTGACGCTTACGCGTCCACCGAAGACATCACCAGGCTTGAACCACGGTCCGTCCTGAGCGGGCGGTCGCTTTCGGAGATTGCGGGGACAATCGAGGTTTCGGCCAAAGGCCGGTGGAGGGAACGTGAAGGGTAAAGCACCGATCGCCGAAGCGGCAAAGCAGGGCCTGGGTGTCGCCGGTGTGGCCGGCATCCCCATTAGCCATCCGGCCAAGATATGGTTTCCAGCCGAGCGAATCACGAAGGTCCAGGTCGCCCAGTATTACGCGGCCGTTGCGCCCCGCATGCTCCCCTGGTTGAACCACCGCCTCCTTACGGTCGAACGCTGCCCGGACGGAATCACCGCCGGTTGCTTCTTTGAGAAGAATTTCGTCAAAGGCCTTCCTGCCGGTGTTCCCACCTGCTCCGTTCCAGCCGAGAGCACAGGGAAGACCGTGCATTACGTTGTGGGCGGGGCGAAAGAAACTCTCTTAGCGCTCGTCAACCTGGGTTCTGTAGCGATTCACATCATGAATTGCGAAACCGGCTCTCTGGACCGCCCTGATTGGCTGGCCTTCGATCTTGACCCTTCATCCGGGGAGTTCCGCGACGCAGCAGCGGCGGCCGGTGTCTTACGCAAGCTCCTCGAGGAACTGCGGCTTCGCTCCTTCCCCAAAACCACTGGCGGCCGGGGGTTGCACGTCCTGGTCCCGTTGCGACGCGGACCAGATCAGGAGCAAGTGCTCCTGGTTGCCCATAACCTTAGCCAGGAGATAGCCAGGCGCTCGCCAGTGACGATCACCGTTCAAGCGCTGATCCAGGAATGGATTCAGTTCATCCGGCGGCCGAAAGCCCGCCGCCACGCGATCTTTCTCAGCGACTATGACATGCTCCTGACCGAACGGCTCGTTCAAGGGGTGGATGTATGGATCAACACTCCCCGACGGCCTTGGGAAGCCAGTGGCACCAGCGGCATGAAGGTCCTCGTCAATGGGGGGCTGAACTTGTCGGAGTTGGATGGCTGGTGGGCGGAAGCCTACACCCCTGAAGTGGGCTGGGCCTTGGGGGACAGTAAGGAACACGGCGAGGACCCGGCTTGGGATACGGCCGAAGCCGAAGCGCTCTACGAGCGGCTCGAACGCGAGGTCATCCCCGAGTTTTATTCCCGCGACGAGCAGGGCGTCCCTGCGGCCTGGGTGGCGGGGATGCGGGAAAGCATGGCGCGGTTGACACCGCATTCTTCCGGCGTGTTGGTCCCCCTGGAAGCTGATCGAATCCTATGGCAGCGATGACCAGCTGAAGAAAAACCACTCCAGGAATGGACCTATGAATCGACACACGGTTCGGTTAGGCAAGATTTTCGGGATACCCATTGGGCTGGATTATTCCTGGTTTGTGGTTTTTGCGCTGCTCACCTGGATGCTGGCGACCGACTACTTTCCTGCAGAGTTCAACAACTGGCCGCCGCCTCTGTATTGGTTTATGGGGGCGGCGACGGCAGTCATGCTTTTCGGAAGTGTGTTGCTGCATGAACTGGGCCACTCGGTGGTGGCCCTGCGGTACAAAGTTCCTGTGCGGAGCATCACCCTCTTCCTGTTTGGCGGGGTGGCCCAGATCGGGGCTGAACCGCCCAGCGCCATCGCCGAGTTTTTCATCGCGGTCGCAGGGCCAATGATAAGCCTCTGTCTGGGTCTGCTCTTTTACGCCATACAGCCCGCGCTCGCCGGCAGCGAACCACTCCTGGGCCTCGCCAAATATCTCGCCTACATCAATTTGGCCCTGGTGCTATTTAACCTCATTCCCGGGTATCCTTTGGATGGCGGCCGCGTGTTTCGCGCTATCGTCTGGGCCATCACGAAGAGTATGCGTCGTGCCACGCTGATTGCCGCTAATATGGGCCGTGTTTTTGGCTTTTTGTTCATCTTCGTCGGCGTGTGGCGGATGCTCAGTGGCAACTTCGGCGGCGGACTTTGGATCGCGCTCATCGGCGGGTTTCTGCATAACGCCGCTTCGGCACAAGTGCGGCAAAAGGTGTTTGAGGGACGCTAGGGACATGGCGGATAGAGCAAACGGCCGAGGGCGGAGAGCCGATGCCGAAGTGCGGGGCCAAACCGGCCTATCTGGAACAATCGGCCGGACTTCAGGAGGTTGGCTTCGCTCGAAAGAAGCCGCCGGCCATCGCTCTCGTCGTTCCCGCCTCCAATCAACGGCGGCTTAACCGGCATACCACCTCGGTCTCGAGTTATTCCTCGGCCTGTCGCCTTTTCCGTTTTGAACGGTGTTCATTACAAGCTCACAGTTTTGCCTGCGAATATTCGGAACTTGCGAAGTCTCGCAGGGAACGACGTCGCGGCCCAGACCGTCCAAAACACCTGCTTTCCTGCGCTTTGCGACACTAGGCGCAGTTGGCACGGTTTATGTGTTCAGGAGGTTCAAAATGAACAGTATCAAACACGTCAACGGCCCACTCCTGGAGCCCGAACAAGCGCATGGCCGCGTGGGCAGCCCAAGTGGTGTGGAGTTTCCACCCCAACAGACACCATCTCTCCTTGAAACAATACGCCGCATCCGCGCGCGGGCAGGGGATGCGCTGGCGGACGTTGAGCTCACCTCTTTTCTTCAAAGGTGGGACCTGCCCGCAGAGGAAGGTTTTACTTTCCTGTGCTTTCATGACGGGTGTGTAACCCTCGCCGTTCCCGCGCAGTACCAACCCTCGCGTATAACGAAAGCCTGTGAGTTTGTGTCAGGGAGTGTAATTGTTGCCGCTCCCCCACAAGACAAGACTTCCCGGCGTCCGCGGTCCGCATGGATTGCCCCTGCAAGGGAGAAAATCGCCACTGAGCTCGCTCGAAAGCACGGGCTGTTTGTTTGTGAACCCCCGGATGCTCCACCAGCCTTTGTTCCGACCGGAGCCTGGGAGACCCACCACCATCTTCAACTCTGGAACCGCAAAGAGACTATCGTCATCGCTTACCCGGAGTTTCTCAACATTCGGCTGTACGCCACAGGCACGAATCTCGACCTTCACCTGTCGCCAGACCTTCTGAAAGACCTGTCTGCGCTGTATAAGGAAGGTTAAGCGCCGGATGATGCCGACCCTCGACAGCGCAATATCAATGGAAAGCCAGGCGATCGTCGCAACCGATCTGACAAAGTGGTTTGGCCAAGGCCAGACCAGGGTGACCGCCGTGGATGATGTCGGGTTTGTCGCTTACTTTGGCCAGATGCTGTTCATCGTGGGCCCCTCCGGCAGCGGCAAGACCACGCTGCTGAGCATCATCTCGGGCATCCTGCGTCCCAACGCCGGCAAGGTGACAGTCAAAGGGGCCGATATCTGGACTCTGGACAATGACCAGTTGGCTGATTTCCGGCTCAACACAATTGGCTTCGTCTTCCAGGACTACCATCTTTTCCCGCGGTTGACCGCGGCCGAGAATGTCGCGATTCCGTTGATCCTGAAGCAGCGCGACTGGGACGAATCAATCGCCGAGGCCAGGAAGTACCTCGAGATCGTCGGCCTGAAAGACCGCAGCGACATGTTGCCCGTCAAGCTCTCGGGCGGCGAGCAGCAGCGCGTGGCAATCGCGCGCGCGATTAGCAGCAGTCCGGAAATCCTGATTCTCGACGAACCGACCGCCTCCCTGGACGGCGACACCGGGAGGATGATCATCGCCTTCGTAAAGGAGCAGATTCTCAATAAAAGCCGGTGCATCCTGATCGTCACCCATGATGCGCGGATCAACGAGTACGCGGATCGAATTCTGCGCATGGAAGATGGCCGTATCACCTCGTCGGAGAAGGGTAGCGAATGAACGCAGCCCAACCCAAGCCTGAACCCAACGCGGCCGAGACTAAGCGCGACGCCAAGGCGGCGCGGCCTAAGCATGACCTCAGAAACAAGACCATCTTCACCCTCTCGATAACGGGCCTGCTGGCCGCACTGGTCGGCGCCTGCCTCTTTGCCAGGGAGAGAAAGGCCCAACCCCCCGTGTTTAAACCGGTCACCAACCCCTACGGCTCCGCCATCTATGCCAACGGCATCATCGAGAGCGACCAGTCGAGCGGTGAAAACATCAATATCTACCCTGAGGTTTCCGGTCCGATCACCAAGGTGCTGGTGCGCGAAGGCCAGCAGGTGTCCGCCGGCACTCCGCTGTTCACCATCGACGATTCCGTGCAGAGACCCACCACCGAGCAGCTCAGATCGCAGTCTGAAGCCTCCCTGGCACTTCTGGAGGAACTTAAAGCGCAGCCGAGAAAGGAGACGCTGGCGATTGCCTTGGCGCAGGTGGGTCTGGCCGAGGCCAACCTGAAAGCGGCCCGCGACCAGTACGACAAGGACCGCGCCTCTTACGACTTCGACCCGAAATCGATCAGCAAGAACGCGCTCGATACGGCCCAAGACGCAGTCAGTCAGGCGGCGGCCGCGCTGGACGTAGCCCAAAAGCAATATGAACTGACCAAGGCCGGCGCCTGGAGTTACGACATCGACAACCAGGAGAGGCAGTACCAGGCGCTCAAGCAGGCTTACCAGGCAGCTAACGCGCTGCTGGTAAAGTATTCCGTCAAAGCGCCGGTTGACGGGATCGTGCTGGCTGTAAACGCCGCGGCGGGCAGCTATGTCTCGTCCCAGGGCGCCTACGACCCTTACACGGAATTACTCGGCCCGTTAGTGATCATGGGACCGCGCCAGGACTATCTGGCCGTGCGCTGTTACGTGGACGAGATACTGGTCTCCCGGCTGCCGTCTCCGCCGCATATTCGCGCCCAGATGTCGATCCGGGGGTCTTATACCAACCAGGTGCCGCTGGAGTTCGTCCGGGTGCAACCTTATGTTTCGCCCAAGATCGGCGTCGCGACCGCCAACCTGTTCCCCAGCTTCAGCTTGAACGGCGCCTACGGCGCTGCCAGTATGGGCAGCTTCTCGGTTCTTTCGGCCGCCAGCGGGAGGTTCTGGAGCCTTGGCCCGTCGGCCTCGATCCCCGTGTTTCAGGGCACCACGTTTTGGTACGGGCGGCGCGCGGCCATCGATGCTTATCAGCAGTCGCAGGCAGTTTATCGGCAGACCGTGCTGGGCGCATTCGAGCAAGTCGCTGACGCCTTGAAGGCGCTGGAGCACGACGCCGAGGCGCTCCAGGCACAGGTCGAGGCACGGCGCGCCGCGCGCGAAGCGCTGGACCTGGTGCAGGTCAATTACCGCGCGGGCCTGGCCGCTTACCTGGACGTGCTGACGGCCGACGTGCAATTCCACCAGGCGACCATCGCCTATCTGCAGGCGGTGGCCCAGCGCCACCAGGACACCGTCGCTTTGTTCGTGGCCCTGGGAGGGGGTTGGTGGAATGAGCAACACCCCAGGGGCAAAGGAGAGGCGCCATGAAGCACGCTGGCATCCTGCGGATCGGGTTTAAACTGCTGGTCAATGACAAGCCCAAGTTCTCCGCGCTGTTGATCGGCATCATCTTCACCGTCTATCTGATGCTGCAAATGACCGCGATGTTCTCCGGCATCCTCAATCGTGCCTATTCGACGGTCACCAACATCGGCGCAACGATGTGGGTTATGGACCCGGCGGTCAATACTGCCGCCAGCCCGATCCCTATGCCCGATTACGTGCTGGACGCGGTGCGCAGCATGGACGAGGTCAGCTACGCGGTGCCGCTCTTTATCGGCGGCGCGTTGGTCAAGCTCCAGAGCGGCGCCTATCAATCCGTAAATGTCGTCGGGCTGGACGACAACAGCCTGTTTGGCCGTCCCGAGGTCGAACAGGGCCGCATTGAGGACATCTATGCCGACAACACATTCCTGGCAGTCAAGGACGTTGAATTCTCGAAGCTGGAGAACCCGAAGATCGGCGCCTCGTTCGAACTCAATGACCATCGCGGCACGATTGTGGGCATTGCCAGGGTCGCCTCCAACGGACTCAACGGGGTGCCGACGCTCTATACCACCTACTACCGCGCGATCGAATACATCCCGTCGATGCGTTTCACCATGTCCTACGTGCTGGTGCAGCCCAAGACCGAGGCCGGCGTGGCGGCCATCAAGCGGCAAGTCGCCAGGCTCGGCTACGTCGCCTTTACCAAGGATGAATTCAACAAATGCATCAGCGACTACTATATCTACCAGACCGGTATTGGCACGAACATGCTGTTGATGACATTGATCAGCTTTATCGTCGGACTGTCGATCTCGGGCCAGACCTTTTACACGTTCATCCTCGAAAATATCGAGAAATTCGGCGCCCTCAAGGCCATCGGCGCAAAAGGACGCGAGATGATTTATATGATCCTGTTCATGGCGACCTTTACTGCGCTGACCGGCTACGGCCTGGGCGTCGGTCTGGTGACGCTGACGATCTCGCTCGCCCGGTACCGTCTGCCAAACTACGCAGCGACGATCACCTTCTTGAACCTGGGAGTGTCTTTCGCCATGGTCGTACTCATCGCCGGAATATCCAGCTATATCGGGGTGCGCAAGGTCCTCAAAATCGAGCCCTTCGACATCTTCAGGGGGTAGCAGCGCCGGGAGCGTTTGGCTTCTGGGCCGTCTCTTTCGGTTGTAGTGTGGAACGCCATCATGCATCCGTCAGGCGAGTAACTCCGTAGGCACCGACCCACCAAGGTAATGCATACAATAGCAGCCAAGCGCGCCAGAGGAATCCGGTCAGACATTGGTTCCAGATAATTCGATTGCCGACGAGAAAAAACACCACCAAGCCCAGGAGTATGGCATGAATCAAGACGCGATAGGCTCGGTAGGTGACGTCCTCGGTTTGTTGGTTCACTCGGCCTCGCGCGAGTGATTGAGTCACGAGCGTGAGACCCGCGAGGATAAAGGCCAAGCCAACGTCCAGCGTGCCCCACCATTTGGGCCAGGATTGCGTGTCCCTGACGAAGCCAGCGACCACAGGGAATGCTGCCGAGATCAAGAAGACGATGGCAGTGACGGTTGCGACGGGACGATGGATTCTATGGCGCATGGTCACGAACGGCCTGACTGGGATTATTCGAGCAGCCATTTATGTCTTGAACCGCAAATCCGTGGCCCTTCGGAACTCCTGCCTCCCTCGCAACAAGTCCAACAACGCGGCACTAGCCACGGTGCTCATCAAAAAAGGCTACCCTCGCACTCCGAAAAAGTCAAGGGGCGATACGGCGTCAACGGGAACCCGGGAACCCAAGCGCAACCTCCCCAGTCCGATGCTGTCTCCGAAGGAACGACCGGGAAAATATCGAGCGCCAGTCAGCTCGCCAAGCCTCCGGCACGGGCGCTGCAGTGTCTGTGCGCCACGGCCCGCACAAACTGGGGCCGGCGGAGCCGGCGCCTTCTCAGGGTCGAGCGGGACACGTTCCCTGCCAGCGCCGGCCCCTCCGCCATTCTCTCGCCTGAATGGCACTGATTTCTGAAGAGGCGTCGCATATTTCAACGGTGTTAGTCAGGACTCGGTTTGAGATGCGGCCTCGCGGTTTTGGAAGCGGGCATGGCGCGGTAGGTCACGGGGACCCGCCAGTCGGCATAGTTTGGGTCGAAGCCCTTCATGGCGCTGACCACTTGCTGCCGGAACGTCGTTTCGATCAGGCTGCCCTGACCAGGCCAGAGTTTGAACTGGACGCGAAGAAAACTCCAAACGCCCCCCGCCGATGTTTCGACATCTCCAATCGTCGGATCGTCAAGAATGATTGCGGCGAATTGCGCTCGCAGTCCTTGCGGCGCCATTTGAGAAAGCGGGGCCTGCAAACCGCGCTGGAAGATGGCCTGGCAAGGGTACGGGAAGGCATCACCACGCTGTCCGAACTCCGGACCATGGGAGCATGCCTTGGTTGCGATCACCACGCTCTGGCGTACTGAACCGGCACGGAAACTGCCTCCTTACGGCCCAAAGCGCGTGCCGCCAGTCGCGGCCAATACGGTTCGCGCAGAAACTCCCGCGCTAACAAAACCAGGTCCGCGCGGCCGTTGCGGATGATCTCGTCCGCGTGCGTTGGGTCGGTGATGCAGCCGACTGCCGCGGTCGCGACACCTACTTCCCGCCGGATGCGTTCGGCAAACGGCACCTGATAGCCCGCGCCCGCGGGAATTTTCGCGTCCGGCACTGTCCCGCCCGAGCTGCAATCCACCAGGTCCACCCCCTCCGCCTTCAAGTGTCGAGCCAACTCGATGCTCTGCTCGAGGTCCCAGCCGCCCGCCACCCAATCCGTGCAGGAAATCCGCACCGCCAAAGGCAACTGCTCCGGCCACACGGCGCGCACGGCCCGCGCCGTCTCCAGCAAAAAGCGGACGCGATTCTCGAAACCGCCGCCGTAACGATCCGCGCGCTGGTTCGAGATGGGCGAAAGGAATTGGTGAATCAAATAACCATGCGCCGCGTGCAGCTCCAGCCACTCGCAGCCAGCCGTCAGCGAACGCTGCGCCGCGGCGACAAATTCGCCTTGCACGCGGGCGATGTCCGCCACGCCCATAGGGCGCGGAACCTTGGTCAAATCACCCCCAAAGGCCAGTGCGCTTGGGCCGATGACCGGCCACCCGCCTGCGTCGTCTGCCAAGTGCGCGCCGCCTTCCCACGGTCGCGCCGCGGAGGCCTTGCGACCCGCGTGGGCGATCTGAATGCCCGGCACCGCTCCGTGCTCTTTAATGAAGCGGCTGACGCGGGCAGCCGGCTCGATCTGTTTGTCCGCCCAGATGCCGGCATCGCCGGGCGTGATACGGCCCTCGGGCGAAACCGCGGTGGCTTCGGCCATAACCAGACCCGCGCCGCCCACCGCGCGCGAGCCCAGATGCACGAGGTGCCAGTCCGTCGCCGCGCCGTCCATGGACGAATACTCGCACATGGGCGACACACCGATGCGATTGCGCAACGTGACCGATTTGATAGTCAAGGGTTGAAATAAATGTGGGTGGCTGTCGGAATGAATGTTCATTTGGTGTGCTCCCGAGGATCAAATTTCGACTTCTTGTCCTTGGCAACATCCGGGTGATATTCCCGAGCCAGCGTGCGAAAAGCCCTCTTTATTTCATCCTCGGTGGCTTCTGGGGCCACGCCTAAAACCTGGTAATAGGCTTTAAATTCTACGGGCATACTCGCTCTCCCGTTCACTCTTGCCCGCTTACGTCAGGCATCGGTTAATGGGTTTGACTCAAATCCGCTTGGTTCCTGTTCAATTGGCAGCTATTGAACCCAGGGCAGAAACGGTCCCATCACCATTCTCCAACGGCATCTTCGAGGTCCGCCTGGCTGATCTCGGGCGCCCCGCGGCGGGCAGCCAGCAGAGCGGCTTCGTTCAGGACATTGGCCAGGTCGGCCCCGGAAAACCCGGCCGTGGCCTGGGCAAGTTGGCGCAACTCGACCCCTGGGGCCAGCCGTTTGTCCCGGGCATGGACCTTCAGAATGGCCTCGCGCCCATCCAGGTCCGGCGTATCCACAATCACCTGCCGATCGAAGCGCCCTGGCCGCAGCAACGCCGCGTCGAGCACCTCGGGCCGATTGGTCGCCGCCAGGATGA
>Ga0181524_10005584_pt1 | contig 11160 bp, 9 predicted proteins | sample PEATcosm2014_Bin_34_FD_119761 | JGI IMG/M metagenome (GOLD analysis project Ga0181524, IMG submission 119761) | Peatland microbial communities from MTU Mesocosm Facility, Houghton, MI, USA - PEATcosm2014_Bin05_60_metaG | ecosystem: Environmental > Terrestrial > Soil > Wetlands > Peat | place...
CCCACGTTGGGCAGGCCGACGATGCCGCATTTGAAGCCCATGGGGGGGAGCGCTCGATCGCGTTGCGGAGGTTCGCGCGGCCCTATGCGCGGGCGCGCGGCAAAAGGCAAGGGCGGCGCGACAAGGGCCTACAGCGCCATCTCCGGCAGGGCGTGTCGCGCCATCAATTCGATGAAGGCCGATCGCGTGAGTTTGCGCCGTTTCGCTTCCGCGTCGATCGCCGCGAGAGTTGCCAAACGGCTTGTAATTGGTCTCTCTCAGGTGTGCGATGGCGGCACGCCGAGATTTCTTGGCCACCGTCGATTGATAGCCGACTATGCTACGATTTTCTGGGATACCTATTTTCCGCTTTGCGGCCGCGATGATTGCACCATTAGCAAGATCGCCTTGCGGAGTATGTTTTCGAAAGGACATGTCTGCGGTGGCGGGGTTCACTCCGAGTCTGCACCCTCTTGAAAGAGGATTGTGATGTGATTGGTTGGGAGCAAGAGCCGTTCGAGCTGATCAATGAAGGCCATTTCCGGATCACGGACGCGGGTCCGTTGCATACGCCGATCCATAGCTTCTCGATCCGCAGAGATGACAAGCTCAGACTTATCTTGGAGACGCGCGCGCCAACCGACGCCAAGTCGTCTGCTCCCGAATATCCGTCGGGAACGCTTCGTCTAAATACCGACACCGTACAGCTGACTAATATTTCCGGGATCAGGGCTGTGCTGAGTGGCATCCAGCCCTACCGCGTACAGACCTCGAACAACTACGCGGCGAGCCAACACGAGTTACAAGAAGAGGCATCGATAAATCGAATCGATGTTGTCATTCTCGGCGACGAAACACCGGCATATACCGTCGACTGGCTGGACAACGTTCCAACGAGTCCTTTCGTCTGGCCGGATTCTATCAAGACTGTCACGGCTACAACCGAGACCAGCACCATCGGTCTTGGCGATGATGGCATAACGTTGTTCAGCGCTGAGAATAATGACTCCTTCAGCCGAACCGCCGCAAAAATCGTTGTCGGGGGCGTTGATGCGTATCTCTGCGCACTGAGCCGCAAAGAAGCAAGCGGTCGTCTCAAGCCCGGACGCATCATCTATGTCGGCGCGCCCGACGAAGAAATCCGCAAGAAAGTGAAAAATGCGCTGTCATTTGCGCTTGGCGTGTATCTCGTCGACCTTGGGTCCACGGCCTACAGTAAAAGCTGGGAGGTCCAATCCTTCCGATCAAAAAGCGCATACAGCATCGACAGGAAGGTGTTTGATCTTCCCGTTTTGCCCCCCGCACCCCTCGGCATGAAGTGGCAGCACGAGATCGATCGCGTGCATCTCGGCCGCATGGTCAATGCCATCTTCGCAAAATATGACGAGCTTAATTTCGGAGACCTAAACTGGGCCTATTGGCACGCTCTATGCGCGACTCCGCATATCGCAGGCGTGCATTTCGGCGCCGCCATCGAGGCATTGCAGCGGCGATATATGGCCGCCAATCCGACGAAGATTGCGACCAAGATCATTTCTGACCGAACCGTTTGGACGAGCTTCAGCGATGAGATCGAACGCGCGATATCGGCGCTGCGTTTGTCGGAAGAGAGCAAAGCCGCTCTCCGTCAGAATGTCGGCTCGCTGAATAGAGTTCCCCAGCGGGCGATTGCCGAATCCCTTCTCCGAGAGATCAACATCGAATTAGGACGTGATGAAGCCCAAGCTTGGAAACGTCGGAACGACGCGGCCCACGGAATGGAGATGGAAGCCGGCGGAGAGTTGTCCCTCATCGAGGATACGAGGCTGCTGAAAGTAATCTTTCATCGCATGTTGCTGCGTATCACGAATGGAAGCGACTCTTATTTCGACTATTCGTCAGCGGGTTTTCCTATTCGGAAGCTGCATGAGGCTGCATCGGCACCGCCTGCATCCATAGCAAGACGAGGCAGCTAGAGGCTACGCGGGGAGAGGTCACTCATACCAATTCCGAGAACTTCCAACCGCCGTCATGCCCGGCCTTGTGCCGGGCATCCACGCGGCGAAGCCGCTTCCATCCATCAGCAAGAGGCTGATAAAGCGCGGCGTTTCGTCCGGCGAAACGGCTGCGTGACGGCGTGGATGCCCGGCACAAGGCCGGGCATGAGGAGTCATCAATTCCGAGCCCTGGTATCAATCGCCAATTGTGCCTCGCGATAGTCCGCGAAACCAACACCGGCGCCCGCGCCCCGTGCCATCGCCGTGCTCGCCGTCAAGGTCAAGCCGCTGCGCGGTCGCTAACGCGAACCTTGACGGCTCCGCGCGTCGCTGGCTTTTGGCCGCCATGTCTCTTTGGTGAGCGAAGCGGCCCTCGGCCGCTTCGCTCACCAAAGAGACATGGAAACAATTCGCCACGTCGGCGAGGCGCAGTCACCCGAAGGGCCGAAGCGAAGCGGAGGAGCGGCGCAGCCGCTTAACGGCGACTCGGCGACGTGGCCGTCCGGATCGCGGAACTCACGAGCCGTCAACGCGGCCCTCGCGCCCGCATCGACAACGGCGCCGCCGACCGCTAGTTTCGCCCCATGCGAGAAGGCCAATTCAGCCGCACCGCGCTCGGCGCCGCCGGCCGGCGCGCGGCGCATCAGGTTCTCGAAGGCGGGCGGGTGTTCGCCGACCCGCTGGCGCTGCGCATTCTGGGCGAGGACGCCGACGCCGCCGTCGCCGAGGCGCGCGCCAACCCTAACCTGCGCGGCCTGCGCCTCTTCGTCGCCGTGCGCAGCCGCTTCGCCGAGGACGCGGCGGGCCAAGCGATCACGCAAGGCGCGCGCCAGATCGTCGTCCTTGGCGCCGGGCTCGACACCTTCGCCTACCGCGTCGAGCCCGCCGAGGGCTTGCGCGTCACCGAAGTCGATCATCCGGCGACGCAGGCCGAGAAGCGCCGCCGCCTTGCCGCGGCGGCCATCGCTCCGCCGGCCCATCTCGTCTTCGCGCCTTGCGATTTCGAAACCGAGAGCCTCGCGGACGCGCTCGGCGCGTGCGGCTTCGACGCCCGACAGCGAAGTTTCTTCCTCTGGCTCGGCGTCGTTCCCTACCTCAGCGAACCGGCTGTCTTCGCTGCGCTGGCCACTATCGCGAAATTGCCCGGCGGCGGCGAAGTCGTGTTCGACTATCGCAATCCGGCCGCGTCGATCGCCAGCGACGCTTGGCGGCGCGGGCATGAAATCGTCGCGGCGAAGGCGGCGGCGGCCGGCGAGCCCCTGCGGACCTCCTTCGTCACTTCGTCGCTGCACGAGAGGCTTCACGCGCTCGGGTTTCGCAGCATCGAAGACCTCGGCCCCGACGAAATCTCTGCGCGCTTCTTCCCCGGCGCCGCCGCGCGCTTCTCGCCGCGCCGCGCCGCGCCGCCGCGCCAAAACGGCGGCCATATCGTGCTGGCGGGGACGCTGTAAACCAGAGCCGTCATGGCGAGGAGCGCAGCGACGAAGCAATCCGTGCGGCGGCTGCGTCGTCGATTGCTCACAAAACCTCCCCATTCACGCCGCGGCAGCGGCTTCATTCAATCTTCGCTCACGCTCGCAATGACGGCGCTGGTTCGATTGAATCGGCACCGCCCCGCGCTTCGTTCAGCAAATTCGCGGCAGTTGCTCGCCCGACAGCCAATCGACGATGCGGCCGCCGCCGAACGCGGTGCGCATCTGCACGAAGCGATTTTCGTCGGCGACCGCGCGGCCGATCAGCGCCGCGTCGCAGCCGAGCGGATGGGCCTTCATCGCCTTGAGCACCGCGTCGGCGACCTCCGGGGCGAGGATGGCGACGAGTTTGCCCTCGTTGGCGACGTTGAGCGGGTCGAGCCCGAGGAATTCGCACGCCGCGGCGACTTCGCCCCGCACCGGAATCGCCGCTTCCTCGATCTCGAAGCCGACGCCGGAGCGATGCGCGAGTTCGTTCAGCGTCGCGGCGAGCCCGCCGCGGGTGGGATCGCGCATGACGCGCACCCCCGCGCCGCCCGCCGCCATCATCGCCGCAACCAGGCCGTGCAGCGGCGCCGAATCGGAAAGAATCTGTGTCTCGAATTCGAGGTTCTCGCGCTTCGACATCACCGCGACGCCGTGGTCGCCGATCGTCCCGGAAAGCGCCACGAGATCGCCGGGCCGCGCCGCGTCGCTGGAGAGGTTGAGACCGGGCGGCGCGAGGCCGACGCCGGTGGTCGAAATGAACACCCCGTCGGCCTTGCCGCGCTCGACCACCTTGGTGTCGCCGGTGATGATCGGCACGCCCGCCGCGCGCGAGGCCTCGCCCATGCTGACGGCGATGCGCTGCAAGTCGGCGAGCGGGAAGCCCTCTTCGATGATGAAGCTCGCGGAGAGATAGAGAGGCCGCGCGCCCGCCATCGCGACGTCGTTGATCGTGCCGTGGACGGCGAGCGAGCCGATGTCGCCGCCGGGAAAGAAGATCGGCGTGACGACATAGGCGTCGGTGGTCATCACTAGGCGCCCGGCCGGCGGGTCGAACGCCGATTGGTCGTTGCCGGCGCGCAGCCAGTCGTTGTCGAAGGCGGCGTGAAAAACGTCCTCGATCAACTGCCCCATCGCGCGCCCGCCGGCGCCGTGGGAGAGATCGACGCGGCCGTTCTTCAGGTCCAGCTTGCGGCGGATCGGCTGCTGCACGCTCACGCGACCTTCCTTGGCCGCGGCGCGGCTTTCGCCGCCTCGCGGAAGCGCCCGTAGGTCCAGTGCGCCGAGCAGGCGCCCTCGGGCGACACCATGCACGAACCCATCGGCGTATCGGGCGTGCAGGCCGCGCCGAACAGCTTGCAGTCGCGCGGCTTCTTCGCGCCGCGCAGGATCGCGCCGCATTCGCAGGCGGGGTTGTCGCGCGCCGGCGCGTCGACCAGGCCGAAGCGCTTTTCCGCGTCGTAGCGGGCGTAGGCGGGCTTCAGGCGCAACGCGCTGTCGGGCAGCCAGCCGAGGCCTCGCCATTCGAACGTCTCGCGCGTCTCGAAAATCTCGGCCATCTCGGCCTGCGCCTTGAGGTTGCCGCTCTCCTTCACCGCGCGGATGTACTGGTTCTCGACCTCGCTGCGGCCCTCGTTGATCTGGCGCACCAGCATCAGGATCGCCTGCGCGACGTCGAGCGGTTCGAAGCCGGCGATGACCACCGGCTTGCCGAAACGTTCGGCGAAGACGCGATAGGGCCGCGTGCCGATGATCGTGCTGACGTGCGCGGGGCCGACGAACCCTTCCACGCGCACCGCGTCCGCCTCCCCGCCGTCGGCGCTTTCGAGGATCGCCCGCATCGCCGGCGGCGTCATCACGTGATTGCAGAGAATGGAGAAGTTCGCGAGCCGCTTCTTCTCGGCGGCGCGAATGGCGAGCGCGGTCGGCGGCGTCGTGGTCTCGAAGCCGACGGCGAAGAATACGACTTCGCGGTCCGGCGCCTTTTCGGCGATGCGGATCGCGTCGAGCGTCGAATAGACCATGCGGATGTCGGCACCTTCCGCCTTGACCTTGAGGAGGCTCGACCCGCCCGATCCCGGCACGCGCATCAGATCGCCGTAGGCGCACAGCGTCACTCTGGGATCGCGCGCGCAACGAATAGCCATGTCGATGCGCGCCATCGGCAGAACGCAGACCGGACAGCCCGGCCCGTGGATCATGCGCACGTTGTCGGGCAGCAGGTCCTCGAGTCCATAGCGCGAGATCGCATGGGTGTGGCCGCCGCAGAACTCCATCAAGTGATAGAGCCGCTGCGGATCGGCCTCGCGCGCGATCGTCGCCGCGATTCCCTTAGCGAGCGCGCCGTCGCGATATTCGTCGACGTATTTCATTGCAGCGGCGCTCCCGCCGAAGCGAGCAGTTCGAGCGTGCGCTGCGCCTCGTCCGGATCGATTTTTGCGAGGGCGTAGCCAACGTGCAGCACGACGTAGTCGCCGACGCGCAAGTCCTCGACCAGCGCGGTGGAGACGATCTTGACCACGCCGTCGAGGCTGACCTTGGCCATTTCGTCGGGCAGGATTTCGCTCACCTGGACGGGGATGGCGAGGCACATGGGCTAATTCTCCTCAAATGAAGCGCCGGCGCGGAACTTCGCCAGGGCGAACGCCGCCTGGCCGAGCGAAACGCCGCCGTCGTTGGCGGGCGCCGCACGAGGCAGATAGGGGTTAAGGCCCCGCGCGCGCAAGGCCGCGCCGAGGCCGTCGGCGAGAACCCGGTTCATCAGACAGCCGCCGCCGAGCGCGATCCGCGTCAGCCCGCGCGCCGCGGCGGCGGCGCCGATCCATTCGTCGAGCGCCGCGATCAGCGAGCCGTGAAACAGCTCCGCCGCCTCGCGGCCGGCGAGGCGCGCCCCGACGATCGCCGCCATCAGCGGGGCCATGTCGAGCCGCCCCGCTTCGATGCGCCAGAGCCTTTCCGCGCGCGGCGTCGCGACCAGCGCCTCCAACTCCATCGCCGCCTGGCCCTCGTAGCGCTGTTCGAGGCAGACGCCCGCCAGCGCCGCCGCCGCGTCGAACAGCCGGCCGAGGCTGGTGGTCATGGGAAAACGCGCGCCGCGCGCGAAGGCCTGCGCGAGCCGGGCGGCGTTCGGCGTATCGGGAAAGAAGCGCTTCGTCGCGTCGAGCCGGCCGAGCGAAGCGAGCGTCGCCACGCCCATGCGCCACGGCTCGCGCGCGGCGCGGTCGCCGCCCGCCAGCGCCAGCGCTTCGAGCCAGCCGACACGCTCCCAGCGGGCACCGTCGAGCAGGATCAGTTCGCCGCCCCACGGCGCGCCGTCCGTCCCATAGCCCTGGCCGTCGAGCGCGACGCCGAGGACCGGCCCGCTCAGCGCGTGTTCGGCCGCGACCGCCGCGACATGGGCGAGATGATGCTGCACGCGCGCGCAAGGCAGCCCCGATTCTTCGGCCGAGCGCGTCGAGTGGAAATCGGGATGCAGGTCGCAGGCGGCCAATTCCGGCTCGATGGACAGGATCGAGCTTAAGTGCGCGATCGTCTCGTTGCGGAAGCGGATCGTCTCGCGGTCGTCGAGATCGCCGATATGCTGCGACACGAACGCCTCGCGCCCGCGCGTCAGCGTCACGGTGTTTTTCAGGTCGGCGCCGGCGGCGAGAACGCTCGGGCCGTCGGCGCCGAGGTCGATCGGCACGGGGACGAAACCGCGCGCGCGACGCAGATACGCAGGCGCGCCGTCGAGCACGCGCATCACCGAATCGTCGGCGCGCACGACGATGGCGCGCCCATGCGTCACGATGAGATCGGCGATCGAGCCCAGGCGTCGGCGCGCGTCCTCGTCGTCGGCGACCAGCGGTTCGCCGCCGACATTGGCGCTGGTGGCGACCAGCGCGATATCGTTGGCGGCATGGCGCCAGGTCGCGAACTCCGGCGCGCCCGCCAGAGCGTGCAACACCAGCCAATGCAGCGGCGTATAGGCGAGCATGAGGCCGACGTCGCGCAAATTGGGCGCGACGCTGGGAGCGAGAACGCCGCGGCTCTTGGCGAGGACGATCGGGCGCGCGCGCGATCCCAGAAGCGCGGCTTCGGCTTCGCTAAGCTCGGCCAGCGGCGCCGCGCTCGCCACGTTGGCGACCATCACGGCGAAGGGTTTCGCTTCGCGCGCCTTGCGGCGGCGCAGCGTCGCCACCGCCTCCTCGTTGCGCGCGTCGCAGACGAGATGGAAGCCGCCGAGGCCCTTGAGCGCGACGACGCCGCCGTCGCGGATGCAGGCGGCGATCTCCTCGATCTCGACGTTGAGCTTCGGGCCGCACCGCGGGCAGGCGATCGGCTCGGCGTGGAAGCGGCGATTGGCGGGATCGGCGTAGTCGCGCGCGCAGTCCGAACACATCGGGAAGGGCGCCATCGAGGTCTGCGCGCGATCGTAGGGCAGCGCGCGCGTCAGGGTGTAGCGCGGCCCGCAATGGGTGCAGTTGACCAGGGAATAGGAAAAGAAACGGCTCGCCGGGTCGAACAGCTCGGTGAGGCATTCTTCGCAGATCGCGGCGTCGGCGCCGATGCGCGTCGTCGCCGGCCCGCTGGCCGTCGCGCCAATCGCGAAGCCGTCGCCGCCGGCGAGCGGCAGATCGGCGACGTCGATCGAGTCGATGCGCGCGAGCGGCGGCGGCGCGAGGCGAAGCGCGGGGAGAAACTGCTCGGCGCCGGCGCCCTCCACTTCGATCAGCACGCCGTCGGCGTCGTTCAGCACGAAGCCGCTGAGCGCCAGGCGCGAAGCGAGGCCGTAGGCGAAAGGGCGGAAGCCGACGCCCTGCACGGCGCCGCGCACGCGCAGGCGCAAGCGCCTGTCGCTGCGAGCCTCGAGAGGGCGGGGCGCCGACACTCCTATGCTCTCGCCATGTCGGCCGCGCGGCGCGCGGCGGAGGCTTCGATCCAGGCGACGAAAGCGGCCAGCCCATCGCCGGTCTTGGCCGAGACGATCAGCGTCTGCAGCCGCGGGTTGACGCGCAACGCGTTGGCGAGGCACGCGCCGACGTCGAAATCGAGATGCGGCAGCAGGTCGGACTTGTTGAGCAGCAGAAGATCGGCCGCCGCGAACATGTCGGGATACTTGAGCGGCTTGTCCTCGCCCTCGGTGACCGAGAGCACCACGACCTTGTGCGCCTCGCCGAGGTCGAACGCGGCGGGGCAGACGAGGTTGCCGACGTTCTCGATGAACAGCGCCGAGCCCGGCGGCGGGGCCAGCGTCTCCAGGGCGTGGCCGACCATATGCGCGTCGAGATGGCAGCCTTTGCCGGTGTTGATCTGGACGGCGGAAGCCCCGGTGGCGCGGATGCGCTCGGCGTCGTTGGAGGTCTGCTGATCGCCCTCGATCACCGTGACCGCCATGCGCTCCTTTAGCGCTTCGATCGCCTTGACCAGCAGGCAGGTCTTGCCCGAGCCCGGGCTGGAGACGAAGTTGAGCGCGAAGACGCCGCGCTCGGCCAAGAAGCGGCGATTGTCGCGCGCGTAGGCGTCGTTCTTGGAGAGAATGTCGCGCTCGATGCGGACGATGCGCTCCTGGCCGAGGCCCGGAACATGCGCGCCGCCAATGCCGCGGTCGTAGTCAATCGCGCCGTCTTCGTGATGGCGGTGATCGTGATCGTGGCCATGATCGTGGGGATGGTCATGGTCATGGGGATGGTTGTGATCGTGGGGATGATCGTGGTCGTGGGCATGGTCGTGCGGGCCGTGCGCATGCGCGCCCGCCTTGTCCTTGTCGAGGGCGATCGTCGCTTCGCCGCATCCGCATACGCTGCACATCAGTCGATCTCCATCTCGCGAATCCTCAATTCGTCGCCGGCGGTCATCCGCACGCGATAGCGCCCGCACCGCGGGCAGGCGCCGAAGCGTTCGGCGAGCGGCACGCTTCGTTCGCAATCGAGGCACCAGCCGGCGCCGGCGACGCGCTCGATTTCCAACCTCGCGCCCTCGGCGGCGGTGCCGGAGGCGACCGCCGAAAAGCAGAATTCGAGCGCCTCGGGCTCGACGCAGCTCAGCGCGCCGATATCGAGGAACACCCGCGTCACTTTTCGCGCGCCCTGCTTTCGCGCTTCTTCGACGGCGATCTCGACGATGCTCTCGGTCAGCGCCATTTCATGCACGGGCCGGCTCCTTCAGCACGACTGCGAAGACGGCGCAAGGGTCGACGAGGCTCGCGAGCCGCCTCGCCGCGACGCGCGCCGCCGCGCCCTGCGCGCCGAAATCGGCACCGGCGAAGAGGTCGATCATTTTCGTCGCCGCCATCGGCCCGACCGGCATTCCCGCCTTCACGAAAGCTCCCTTCGCCCGCAGAATGGAACCGGGCGCCCGGACCCGCGCCGCGCCGCGAGACCGGAGCGCCCGGCGTCAGCGCGCTGACTATATTGGCCGGATGCGCGGCCCAGTCTTTGATTTCAGGCAATATTGCGCGCGTTGTTGAAGGCGCGCCACCGGCGGCGAGGGACGCGATAAGCGAGTATTAGTCAGCAAATGGCGGGGAGATTGGAAATAGCGCGCAGCGCTGTCGGCCGCGGCGAGACCGCGTCGATGATCGTTGCGCCTTTCCCCGCGACCGCTATTTTCCTTTTAAGTTTCGCAACGCATAGACCGACGCGAAGCAAAGGCCGCCAAACAAAGTCCAAATTCCTCCTACGATCATGGTCGCTTGTCGAAAATGATCTCGGTTCAACCATAACCATCCGAGAATGATCAAAAGCCCGACGATGATAAAGGCATGACTTATAAGAAACTCCCTTTTATTTAATACTCTCAGCGGCGTCAAAATAAAATACGTGGCTATAGTGAGCCCAATAATCAGCGCGAGCAGAATGGACAGAGGCATTTCCATGGGTTTGACATAGCGGATTTCAGCCTTCGGGGCCACCCGTCAACCCGGCGAAACGCGACCGGCGCCGCTGCAGCGGCGCGCGCCGAGCGCTCAAAACACCTTGCGCACGTAGAGGGCCACGTTGGGGAAGCCGACCTGCACGGGGGCGGCCGAGGCGCCGGCGTAGCTTCCGCTCGCGGTCGTCCACGTATATCCGGCCTCCAGACCGACCATCAGATCGGGCTGCACCATGTCCTCGACGCCGGCCTGCAACTGCGACCCGCGCACCTTGACATCGAACCACATGGAAACCGGCGGAGGCCCCGGCCAGAGTTCTCCCACGCCGGAAGTCTCGGTCGTGTCGAATATCGAATACGTCAGCGAACTCTTCAGCGTCGGCGTCCACAGATGCTCGTAGGAGACGATCCCCGAATAGCCGACGGTCGGGTGAAGCGCGCCGTCCGCGTCGGCGACATAGTCAGTGGCGAAGAAGGGAATGCCGAGATAGCCGATCGCGCCTCGCGCGACGGCGCCCTGGATCATCAGGCGCCCGTACACGTCCCCGGCGGAGGCGCCGAACAAATCGCTCCACTTGACGCGAAATTCGCCGCCGACCGTCGCCGCTTCGCCCCACATCGTTTCGTCCGCCGACGCGCAGCATTCGCCGGCGGCCGCATCACGCATTTGATGCAGCGCGCCGCCGATATGGAACAAGAACGACGGCGTGCCAAAGCGCGCCTGAGCGACGAAATCGGGCGCGCCCGGCGAAGCGTAGCGCGCGAGCACGCCGTCGGCCATATCGCGTAGGGACGGGTCTTCGAGGGCGACGCTGACCGACGCCGAATGGCCGGCCGCCCCGAGGTCGTCGACTCGATAGGTGTAGGAAATCGCCGGCGTATTCACCAAGGAGGAA
>Ga0181524_10005585_pt1 | contig 11158 bp, 12 predicted proteins | sample PEATcosm2014_Bin_34_FD_119761 | JGI IMG/M metagenome (GOLD analysis project Ga0181524, IMG submission 119761) | Peatland microbial communities from MTU Mesocosm Facility, Houghton, MI, USA - PEATcosm2014_Bin05_60_metaG | ecosystem: Environmental > Terrestrial > Soil > Wetlands > Peat | place...
ACCGTCCGAGACGGGCTGGACATGCTCGCCATGGCCGGGAAACATGAACGCAACGGATAGCCTTAACTTCACCTCGACGACACGACGCGCACGACGAGAATCAATACTATGCATTGGCGCAACAGCAGTTCCGTCGTGCCCGTCGTGTCGTCGTGGTGAAAGTTGACGTCGTAGTGGATGAGTTCCGGGGCGCGATCAAGTGCCGCGGATCCGCTTCAGCGCCCACTCGGCGGAACGGCGGACACTCAAATCCGGGTCCTTTTCGGCGACTTCGGCGAGCGGCTCGATGGCGGTCGTGGCGACCGGTTTCATTTTGCCGAGCGACCAGGCTGCGGACCGGCGGCGGTCCGCCAGAGGGTCCTTCAAGTCTTTGACGAGCTTCTCGATCTCTCTGTCGCGCGGCGACACCTTGCTTTTTTCCAAGCCCAGAGTGCGTATGAGCGACTTCCAGAAAGGCTCCGGCGCCATCCTTGTACCTCGTCCGTTGAAGAATATCCCGCCGCCCTGCCCCGCCGCGCCCCGCCGAACGTTGTGGCACAGCACACAGTTTAAACCGATTTCACCGCGATTTCAAGTCCCCTTTTTCTGCGCCGGCACCGCCTGGATCGGAGGCTTGCCGGAAGCCGGCGGCGCACTCAACGATTCGCCGAGCGCAGCTTCGTAATCGGCGCGCATGTCCTCGTCGGAGATCGTTTCGCCGCCGAGGATGCGCCTGTGGTGACCCTGTAAGATCGCGCGGAGGACTCTTTCTTTCGTGCCGCGCTGTCCGACGGCCGCCGACACCTCGGAGTCTATCGTCGCCTGGAGCTTTTTCTGCGCGGCGTAGGTGTCGTCGAGCTCCTGCTTGGATTGGTCCAGGTTGTCGTAAAAAGTGACCGTTCCCGCATTCCATTCCCACAGGAGATTGCCGTTGCCGTCTCTGCCGCTGGTCACCCTCGGCGTCTGATTGGGCTGGTTGGGCTGGCTGGGCGGCACGACGTACAGGTTGCCCGGCGGGTACTGCTGGTTTTGCTGGGCGGGTTGGTTGGGGATAGACCTATTGACTCTCGTGATGACCTGGTTGCGGTCCGCCTCCTTCTTCGCGATTTCCGCGGTCAATTCCGTGATCCGCTTGGTCAGGGCGTCCATGTCGGCCTTATGCGCCTCGCTGACCGCCGCGGTCTTGGCCTTCCGCTGCGGTTCCACCCGATCGAGCGCTTTCTTGCAAAGGGCGTCGGTGCGGGCGATGGCCGCCTCCTGCGCGGCGATCCCGTCTTTATCGTACGCGCTCACCCGCTCGGCCATCCCTGAGAGACAAATATCGGTCGGGATGACCACGCCGTCCTTGAGCGGCCACGGCGCCAGCGTCGTCCGCACGTAGTACTCTTTCATCGCGTCGATCTCGTTCGGATTGAGCGGCTCGACCATGAACGGGCGGAAAACGTTGCCCGAGTATTTCTGTCCGCCCACCGTCACGGACAGGACCGTGCCCTTGTCGATCCGGTCGAGCTCCACAGATCCTTCCTCTGCGGGCGGCAGATGCGCTTTGACCATCGCTTTCACAATCGCCCGGACCTGCTCGGCCACGTGCGGGGGCAGCGGGCCTTTCAGGAAAGTCGCCGCTGTGGGCGCGGGGGCTTCAGGCTCCGGCGCGGGCTGCTGCGCCTGGAGCGGCGCGCCCATCCACCCCGCCAGCATCAGCAGGCAGCCGGCGAGGCCGGCGTGGAGTTCACGTTGCAGCTTCATGCGATTCCCGTTTCTGAAAAACACCCTCTTTCGCCGCTGGACCCTGGGCGGCACGCCGCCGCTGGCGTGTTCACCCGCCGCGCGACGGCAGGCCGCCGCCTTGAGGCAATCCGAGAGCATTTGGCTTTGATCCTACCACAATACCACGCGGCCATGTCAAGAGAAAATGTCGAGCTCATATCGCAGTTGCTCGCCGCGCATCCCGTCCTGGCCGACGGAGCGGAAACCGGCTTTCTCGTACGCGCGGCGGGCGCGGCGGTTGTCGGCGCGGACGTGGGCGAGCAGGCGCACCATTCCCATCGCGCGCGCGCGGCGGGCCATCTCCACGAGCAAGTCCTGAACGATTCCCCGGCCGCGAAAGTCCGGATGCGACGCGACGTTGAAAACCCAGCCGGAGTCGCCCTGCTTCAGGAGTTTCGCGTGGACGCCGACCCGGCCATCCTCGGCGGCGATGAGCGTGATGCCCTGCCCGGCCTCCTGCAACGCCAGGTCTTCGCGGACGGCATCGAGGACGTCCTCGGGCGCCAGGTCAGGAAAGCAATCCTTCGCGAGGCCGGCGGCGTCGGCTTGCTGGAGCGGGCGGATGATGGTCGTCACGAGCGATTCCGGTCCATGTTGCGGCATACCTGATTCAATCGTCCTCGTCCTCGTCGTCGTCCTCGAATTTCCGTTCTTTACAGCCGAGGACGAGGACGACGACGAGGACGAGTACGAGGCGCCGGACGCAGGCGCCGCGCATCGGACCAACCTCTTATTTCTTCGGCGGTCCCTGCTCGATCAACTTCCGCAGCACCTCGAGGCCGCGCGCGATCGTCTCGTCGGAGGCGGCGTACGAGATGCGGGCGTGCGTCGCTTTCTCGGAGAAGACCGAACCGGGGATGATGAGCAGCTCATGGCGGATCGCCTCGGCGACGAACTCGTGGTCGGAGCCCCACGGGACTTTCGGGAAGATGTAGAATGCGCCGCCGGGCTGCTGGACCTGATATCCGGCGCGGCGGAGTCCGTCGTAGATCGTGTCGCGTTTGCGGCGATAGTCGTCGCGATAGCAGCGCGTGTCGGTCTCGAACGTTTTCAGCGCGGCGAACTGGGCGAACGAGGGGGCGCAGACGAACGAGAACTGCTGGAGCTTGGTCATCTCCTGGACGATTTCCTTCGGGCCGGCGGCGTATCCGACGCGCCAGCCGGTCATCGCGTGCGACTTGGAAAACCCGCCCAGCATGAGCGTGTTCGGATAGAGCGCCCCGATGCTCCGGACCGGCTCGCCATAGGTGAAGAGGTCGTAGATTTCGTCCGAGACGAGCAGCGCGCCGTTCTCCCTGGCGAGCGCGGCGATCCGGGCCAGTTCCTTCTGAGGGATCACCGCGCCGGTCGGGTTCGCGGGCGAGTTGAGCAGGATCAGGCGGGTCTTGCGCGTCAGGTGCGGCTTGAGCCGCTCGGCGGTGACGGCGAAATCCGGGTACGTGTCCACGAACACCGGCTTGCCGCCGCAGAGGTTGACGAGGTGCTTGTACATGACGAAGTACGGATCGGGGATGATGACTTCGTCGCCGGGGTTGACCGTCACGAGGAAGGCCAGCATCAGCGCGCCGGAGACGCCCGAGGTGATCAGCAGCGCTCCCGGGTCGAGGCCCTTCTCGGCGGCCAGCCACTTCCGCAGCGCCTGGTGAAGCTCCGGGATGCCCTGCGTGACGGTGTAGCGGTTGCGCCCGCGCCGGATGGCTTCGATCGCGGCATCCTTGACCGGGTCGGGCACGTCGAAGTCGGGCTGGCCGATCGAGAGATTGATCGGGTCCTTCATGCTCGCGGCGAGATCGAAGACTTTGCGGATTCCGGACGAGTCCAGCAGGGCCATGCGATCGGCGATCATCCGATATCCTCCGCTGAAGCCCGCTGAAAAAGCAGGGAGGCAGCCGTCATTGCCTCCCTGCGCGCGAATCCGATGGTGTCGAGGCTACTTCTTCGCGCCCTTTTCCGGTGGGGCCTTGCCGGCGCCTTTGGCAGCCGGAGCGCCCGCCGGAGCAGGCTTGCCGACGCCCTTCGCAGCCGGAGCGCCTGTCGGAGCAGCCTTGCCGGCGGCGCCCTTGGCGCCAGGTGCGCCCGCCGGAGCGGCGGCCGGAGCGCCCGGAGCGCCAGCGGCGACCGGGGCGGCCTCGGCGGCTTCAACCTTGGCGGCCTTGCGGCGCTTCACGCGGCGCACCTTGACCTTGGGCAGGCCAAAGACGGAGTCACCGTCGCGCCACTTCCCGGCTTCCTTCAGCTCGGCGAGCCGCTCGGCGCGGGTCAACACGCTGCGCGCGCGGAGCAGCGTGCTCTTCAGTTTCAAACTCCTGTCCACAGTCATCGCTCGACACTCCCTTACTTTATGACCTTTTCCCAACTGCACAGAAAACGCTGACTCCTATAGGTCAGGGGACTGACCTTCTTCTTGAACGCCACGGCATCCTTCGACTGGTAGTTCGGGAAGCGGCCGATGTTCACGCTCCACGACGACGCGCTCAGCGGCAGCGGAAAGGCATCGTATCCCATCGCGCATAAATCAGCCGCAATCCGTTCCGCGTTCTGCCGGTCAATGCTCGAGGTCATCAGGCGCAGGGTATAGTACGGCAGCGCCGGCGTGCTCGGCGCCGCGATGGCCAGCACCGGCGTTTTTGCCGTGTCGGCCGGCTGGGCCGAATCGCTGCTCGCCACGCTCGCCACCATGGCCTGGCCCGAACTGCTGAGAGAGTGGCCCCAGACAAAGGCGCCGGCCAGCGCCAGCACTTCCGCGACGGCTATGACCACCAGCAACTCGCGGCTCAGGGTCAGCACGACCTTGTTCGAGGGCGCGGCCGTCTCGCGTCGCGACAGCGGTTTCGCGCCGGCCGGAAGTGCCGCCGCAGGCGCGTCGCCGGATGCAGCTTCCGGGTTCTTCCGCCACCAGGTCGTCGGCTCCTTCTGCTCCGGCACGCGCCGGAAGACCTCGAAAAACTCGCGTCGGCGCTTCTTCATATTCGTCGCCTCCGTCAGATGCGTCAGACGGCGGAATTGGGATCATGTAGATGAGGACTTTGCACAAATTACCAGAAACGGGTGCCACAGTCAAAACGGAATGCCGATTGCCGATTGCCGATTGCCGAATGCTGACGGAGAAGTGGGAAGGAACGGAAATGGCCGCTGACGGCAATCGGCGTCACGAACGCTGGCTTGCAGTTGGGCCGGCATGCGGGTATTCTGTTAGCCGCCGTTCGGTCCGTTGCAAAGAATCCAGAGGCTCAGCGCAGATGGCATCTCCGGCAAGCGTGCTGTACGTCAACCACGTCTCGCAGATCTCCGGCGGCGAGGAGAGCCTGCTCGACCTGATCACGCGGCTGGACCGCAACCGGTTCGTGCCGGTCCTCGCCTGTCCGCCGGGCGACCTGGCCGCGCGCGCCGAGGCGGCCGGAATCCGGACCGAGCTGCTGCCGATGCCGCGCTTCCATCGCACCCGCAACCCGCTCAAGGTCAGCACCTACGCGCTCTCGTGGGTGGTGGGCGCCAACCAGCTTCGCCGGGTCATCCGCGACGTCGCCCCGAAGATCGTTCACGCGAACAGCGCGACGGCGCAACTGTTCACCGGCGCGATCGCGCAGAAGGCGGGAATCCCCTGCGCGTGGCACTCGCGCGACCTGCGCCGGATGCCGTTCCCGGCCGCCACGCTGTGCCGGCACGCGGACCGCGTCATCGCGGTCTCCGAGGCGGTGGCGGAATTCCTCGCCGCGTCGGGCCTGTCCCGGCCGAAGGTGACGCGCATCTACGGCGGCATTGATCCGGCCGTCTGGCGCGCGCGCGTCACGGGCAAGGACGTGCGAGCCGAACTCGGCCTGGCGGCCGGCGACCGAATTCTGCTGATGGCCGCGCAGCTCTTCCCGTGGCACCGCCACGAGGACGCAATCCGCGCGATGAGTTTCATCCTGCCGAAAGAGCCTTCCGCGCGGCTGGTGCTCGCCGGGTCGGATCCGTTCGGCGAGCACGGCGAAATGGCCGCGAACCTCGAACGGCTTGCCGACGAGGCCGGCGTCCGCAAGAGCGTGATCTTCATCGGACACCGCGACGACATTCCCGACCTGATGAACGCGGCAGACCTGCTCCTGATCCCCTCCGACGCGGAGCCGTTCGGCCGCGCCGCGCTCGAGGCCATGGCGCTGGGCAAGCCGGTGGTCGGGACGCGCGCCGGCGGCCTGCCCGAAGTGGTGAGCGACGGCGAGACCGGGCTGCTGGTGGTGCCGCGTTTTCCGGAGAGCCTGGCCGAGGCGTGCACGCGCGTGCTGCAGAACCGCCACCTGGCGAACTCCCTCGGCGAGGCCGGCCGCGCGCGCGTCGAGAGCGCGTTCCACGTGGCCCGCACCGTCCAGGAGACGATGGCGCTCTACGACGCCATGCTTCACCCGCCGCTGAAATGGATACACTCGTAGGCGGCACGGACGATTGGCGATTTCTCAGCGTCGAACCTGAACGCGCGCCATTCGGCCGCACTCGAAGCAGCCGGCGGCCAGGGCGCCGCTCGCCGACGCATGGTCGCTCTCCGCGCAGTGGAACACCGGCAGCATGCCCTCGCGCGCGGCGCGGGCGAGCAGATCGGCGACGGCGGACGGCGGCGATCCGGGCAGCGGCTGGAGGATCGTTTTCGGCCCGGCCTTGAAATCGCTTCCGGGCGTGAAGACGCGGTCGTGAGAAACGACCGCCGGCGCGTCCAGCGCGTGCGACACGGCCGCCTGGAGCTCGCCCAGGTACGCCGGGCGCAGCAGATAATCCGGTGCCGCGAACGCCTCCGCCCAGGCGCACACGACTCGGTAGAGGAACCGGCTGGTCGAGACGACGCCGCGCCCTTCCGTCACGAGTATCCACACCGGCGTCGTCACGCCGCCCTGCTCTTCCTCTCGCCGGACCGAGCGCACGACGAGCGTCTCGCCGGCATAGAGCCGCGCGACGTCCGTCTCGAACAGCTCGGAAAAACACTTGTGCACCGCCCCGAATCGGCTCACGCCCGGACCTCTTTGCATAGAGCAGGCAAGCGACGAAATGGACAGAACGCCTGTCATGTGTAGCATTCGTCCTGCCATCCTGTCAAAGTCGCCGGCTTCAAGCGATTTCGCCTTTCGGCTGTCCGTGCCCTATGATAATATGGTGCATCCTGACAAGCAGGCTCACGACCATTAAGGACTCCTCACGAGGCGGCAGAATCATGGACGAACTCGCGGCGATACAGGAGGCTTACCTCTCGGCGCCGGAAGAGGCGGTGTTCCTCGAGCGCGCCAGGATATTGCAGGAAACGAAGTCGAAGTTCGCAGGCGCGCTTCCGGGCATTCGACAGGGAAAGATCATTCAAGAGCTCTGCGACCGCATCTCGGTGATCGTAAGCCCTGACGATGTGCTGCTGGGGAGAATCCTGGAACAAGTGCCCGGCGTCGAGGATGAGAAGTTCATCCGGGAGCATCCTGAGCTTTTCCTCGAGGCGGGCGTGCCCGGATGGCTGGATTCGGACTCGCTCTACATACCGGACTGGAACCACCTGCTGGAGAAGGGACTGCAAGGATTAGCTGCGGAAGTTGAGGCTCACCGGCGCGCGACAACGGGTCGGACTCCGGACGCTCGGGAGCTGGAAGACATGCTGGAAGGAATCTCCGGCTCGCTGCTTGGAGTTTCGCGGCTTGCCCTTCGGTACGCGGAGGAAGCGAGGCGGGTTGCAGACAGGCAGGAAGACCCCGAGGCCCGGGCGCGGCTTTTGCGCGCGGCGGACTGCTGCGCGGCAATCGCCCGGCGTCCGCCGGAGAGCCTCCAGGAAGCCTTGCAGCTTTTCATCCTCTTTCACATGGTGCTTTCCTGCCTCATCGGCGGCAGGGACGTCACGCCCGGTCGAATGGACCAGTACCTTCGCCGGTTCTACGAGAGCGACCTGGCCGGCGGGAAACTGACTCGCGACGAGGCGGTGGAGTTGCTCGCCGTGATGATGACCATGCTGCCCCAGATGGCCGGTCGAGAAACCACGGGGTTGCTCTGCACGAAACGCACCCCGAACAGGAACTCCCACTACTACATCACCGTGGGCGGGATTACGGCGGATGGCGAAAGCGCGGTGAATGACCTCTCGGCGGCGTTGCTCGCGGCGCGCTGCCTGGTCAAGTTTCCGGAGCCTACCCTTTCCGTCCGTTACTGGCAGGGCATTGACCGCGACTTCTGGGCGGAGGCGGTCAGGGCCATGCGCGACAGCCGGCCCGTGTTCGCCTACAACGATGACGTGGTCATCGCGGCGCTGGCAGGCCACGGGACGCCAGAACGGGCCGCGCGCGATTACGCCCACTGCGCGTGCTTGAACTGTTTCATTCCGGGCGACGACCTTCCGCCTCTGCGCGAGAACTACAATGTGCCTTTACTGATCCTGGCGGCGATGAACCAGGGGCGGTCGCTGGAGACCGATGAGCAAATTGGCGCAGCCACGCCCGCACCGCGCGAGATGATTGACTTCGAGGACTTCTTCGCGGCGTTTCGGGCGCAACTGCGATTCGCGCTCGACCGGGTCAGCGCCCGACTGGCCCGCGTCGCAGGCCCGGGTTATCCGCTTCCGGCCCGCTGCCTCTTCAACGGCCACTTGGCCTCGGCTCGAAGTTACCGGGACCGCCATGACTGGTACTCGGACCAGCACATGGTCGGCGTCGCGACCACCATAGACTCGCTCCTGGCGGTCCGCCAGGTCGTTTACCGGGAGCGGCGGGTTTCGCTGGAGGCGTTCCGGAAGATGCTGGCGAGCAACTTCGATGGACAGGAAGCCTTCCGCCAATACCTGAGACAGCGCGTCCCGTCCTACGGGAGCGACGACGCGGACGTACTGGAGATGATCCGCCGGGTCGCGGAGGCATGGTGCGAGGAGGTCGGGCGGTCGGGCGCGGCGCATGGAATCCGGCTCCGGCCCTCGTTCTACTCCTGGCTGTACAACATCGAGATGGGGAAAAGCACGCCCGCCACGCCGGACGGCAGGCCGGCAGGCGAGCCGTTGAGTTCCGGCCAGACCCCTTCGCAAGGCAATGGGCGAGCGCCGACGGAGGTGCTCAATTCGATGGCGCAGTTGGCGCACAGGCGCACCTGCTCCGGCGGCACCACGTTCCGCATCAACCCGTCGCACTTCAAGGGAGAAGGCGGCGTGGAGAGGCTCCGGGCCTTGATCGAGACCTACTTCGCGCTGGGAGGATTGCACATCCAGTTCATTCCCGTTCAGAAGGAAACGCTGCTCGACGCGGTGCAGCATCCGGAGAGGCACCGGGACCTGGTGATCCGCGTGACGGGTTTCAGCGCCCGCTTCGTCGAGCTGCCGCCTGACGCCCAACAGGAAATCATACAGCGAGCCGAGTATGCCTGACGCGTGCGCGCGCGAAACGGTGAATTCCCCGAAGGGGCTGATCTTCGACATCAAGCGCTTCGCGATCAACGACGGCCCGGGCATCAGGACGGCGTTTTTCCTCAAGGGCTGTCCGCTTGAATGCCTCTGGTGCCACAATCCCGAAGGGATCGCGCCGGCGCCGGAGATACTCTACGACTCGCGGTTCTGCATCCGCTGCGGCGCCTGCGTGACCGAGTGCACCGAGGGCGCGCATTCCATCTCCGCCGCCGGCCACCTGTATGACCGCCGGCTGTGTCGAGGTTGCGGAGCTTGCGCGAGGCGGTGTCCCTCCCAAGCGTTGCGCCTGGTCGGACGGGAGATGGCTGCGGCGGAGCTCATCGAAATTGCGCTGCGGGACAGGCCGTTCTATACAAGGACCGGCGGCGGCATCACTCTGTCAGGGGGCGAACCGATGATGCAGGCCGCTTTTGTCCTGGAGGTCCTTACGGCCGCCAGGGTCGAGCGGCTGCATACTTGCGTGGACACCTCCGGTTTTGCGCCCTGGCCGGATTTTGCGCGAGTGCTCCGTTACGTGGACCTCTTCCTCTATGACTTGAAGGATACGGACGCGCGGCGGCACCAAGCCAACACAGGCGTGGATCCAAGCCTCATCCTGGCCAATCTGCGTCAACTGGACCAGGCCGGCGCAAACCTGACTCTGCGCTGTCCGATCATACCGGGCGTCAACGACAACGAGGAGCACTTCCGCGAGCTTTCCCGGTTGTGGAAATCGCTCGCGACGGCCCCGGTCATGGAAATACTGCCGCATCACAAGATGGGCGAGGCTAAACGGGAGAGAATCGGGAAAACGTCAGCCGGCGCGCCGTTTCCACAGGCGGACCCGCATTCCGCTCAGGGATGGGCAGAGAGGCTGCGAACGCTCGGCGTGACCCGCGTTGAACTGAACCTGTCTCACCTTCAGTAGCCTCGTGCAAAAGAGAATGAGGAGGCCCAAGGATGAAGTCGCGCACCGACTACCTCTGGTTCAACACGGCGAAACACCGCGAGTACGTGAGGATCACCGACGCGGTCGCCGAGAGCGTGCAGAAGAGCGGCGTGAAGGAGGGCATGGTCCTCGTCTCGGCGATGCACATCACGGCCGGCGTCTTCGTCAACGACGACGAGCCGGGCATCCTGGAGGACATTGACGAATGGGCCGAGCGGCTGGCGCCGTATCGCGAGGATTACCGCCATCACCGCACCGGCGAGACGAACGGCGACAGTCACCTGAAGAGCCTGCTGGTCCATCACCAGGTCGTCCTGCCGATCACCGACGGGAAGCTCGACCTCGGCCCATGGCAGCAGGTGTTCTACGCCGAGTTCGACGGCCGGCGGCGCAAGCGGGTCATCATCAAGGTGATCGGCGAATGAGCGAACGCCCTTGGACAGATGTTGCCTTTCGGTGAGAGAACTAGATCAAAGAAACGCATGGAAAGTAAAGGGCCTGTCCCTGTTTTGCATTTTCCCGCCGCGATCAGCCCGACTTCCGCCGCCCGGAGCTGTCCGTAGCCCTTCAGGACTGTCGTGGTGAAAAAATCGGGGTTCGTTTCGGCTTTGCTGATGCCAAAGATCGCGCTGTAGCGCAAGCCGGGCGGCAGGCAAATCTCAATTGCTATTTCACTTGGGGAAGGTAGAATGCTATCACGATGGTTGACGATGAGGATGAACCGCCAGTCTTCCGGACATCTTGCCTGAGAGGGAAGCAAGGAGATGGTCAGGCGCGCATGGGGCACAATTCCGGCGCTGATGCTGGCGCTGGCTGGCTTCTGCGTAACCGCGACCGCCGCGGATCAGCCCGCCATCGAGCTCGACTGCGGCGGCGGCGTCAAGATGAAGCTGGTGCTCATTCCGGCGGGCGAGTTCATGATGGGCGGCGAAGATCCGCCCGAAGAGGTCGCGCGCAAATGCATCGGCGGGCAGCCTGAGCCGGTTTTTCTTGGAAAGCTTCCGCAGTCCTTCCTCAGCGAACAGCCAAGACACCTCGTGAAGATCAATACGCCTTTCTACATGGGGATCTATTGCGTTACGCAGGAGCAGTATCAT
>Ga0181524_10005586_pt1 | contig 11157 bp, 12 predicted proteins | sample PEATcosm2014_Bin_34_FD_119761 | JGI IMG/M metagenome (GOLD analysis project Ga0181524, IMG submission 119761) | Peatland microbial communities from MTU Mesocosm Facility, Houghton, MI, USA - PEATcosm2014_Bin05_60_metaG | ecosystem: Environmental > Terrestrial > Soil > Wetlands > Peat | place...
GAGTCTGAGGCCCCCCCCGCCTTTGCTTTGAGGCGGGGGCTCACTTTAAATCTTCAGCTGTAGAACTGCGTTGCGGACCAAGTCGTCGATGAATCCTTCCGCCTGGACTTGCGTTACTCGGAGGGTAGACGGATGTGCGGCGGAGTTCCGCTGGTCAAGGCGGTTCTTGTAGGTCTTGAAGACGCCATCGTTGAGGATGCCTGCCGAACTTGCGACCTCCAACACCTCGCGTTCGGACATGTTGTCGCCGAAGTCGGCATACTTCGTGATGACAGGAAGGTCTGTGATTTTCCACTTCTTCGGATACCGGGCGGGCATTCGGTTGTTGAAGTCGTTGAGGTGGTATTTCAGTATGAACTGGTACAAGTGATACATGGCGATATTCCACACCATGATCACGGCCGCGCGGCCTGCATCATAACGGAGGCAGATGAGAGCCTCTTTGAAGATGTCCTTCTCACCGATGTCCGGGATTACATTTTCCAGGTCCTTCACCATCTGCCGAACGTTGATTGTGACGTCGTGCTCCTTGTACAACCCGTCATACTTCGCCTTGAACTTCCCCTCGCAACGGTAGCCCTTGGTCGCGTTCCCAAGTAGCTCTCCTGCGCTCGCCATATTGATGAGGTACTGGCTGCTGTTTCCCGGCTTGTAATCGAGCTTCTCATAGAACCAGTTGATGTCCTTGGTGAAGAACGGCTCTTTCCTGCGGAGAGAATATTGAAGCCACGCAAAAAGTCGAACCTTGTCTGCGTGGCCCTTAGCTGAGAAGCCGCTCACACTGGCGATGAAAGCTTTTAAGTCGTCCTCAGCACTCACGCACTTACGACTCCCATCTTGTTCACGGCATCGGATCCGTTCCAGTTGATTTTGAAATCCCCGCGCTTTGACCCGTTGTCAAACCAATTCTTTTTCTTCAAGTTCCGGAGCGTTTGACTGGGATCGGGGCCCGGCAGCTGTGCTTGCCAACCCAGTTTGCGATACGCGGTGAAAATGTGGTCGATGGAAACCTCTTCAGTGTTGAAGTACTCCTTGAACCACTGCGCGATCACGGCGTACTTATCCATGTCGCTCTGGGGGTGCTTCTGCGCGATGAAATCTTCAAGTTGCAACGGCGCCGTGGTAAGGTTTAACTCGCTCAGAAACTTAGGAGCGCGGGGCGCAGGGCGGCGACGCACAGGGGTACTGGTACCGTCCTCACCGCTGGCCTCGTCGGCAATTTCTTCCAGTTCCTCCTCAGGAGCCTCTACCTCGGGGGCCACGGTTTCTTCTTCAACCTCCGCTGCCCGAGCACCCTCCAACGTGCGTTTCGGATTTGGCGCTCCGCCTCGCGGGAGAGTGCGTCCAGCCAGCGCGTTGGCGATTGAGTGCAGACCTTCAGTTACCGAGTCCCCTGCCATGTTTTCCACGCTGAAGTCGACGACCCGCTCCGAATCCATGTAGCGGAACTTGATCTTTCCTTTGTTGCTCCCGTTGTTGCCGGGTTCTTCTTTACCACGACGAGTGACCATAGAAATACCTCAAGCTGCCGCACTCTGATCGGCCGGTTATCGCCGAACCTTCGTTGTACAGCTAAGTTTCCAGATTTTCGCCACCTTCGCCACCTGCTTCTGGGTTGTCAGCGAGCACAAAATCGCCGAGGCGCTCATCCACGCGGATAGGTCCCGAAAGTCGGCTGATAGGGCAGAATCACCCAATGAAATCCCTATGTTCATGTTCCTGTTTGATAACTGTCATTCCAGGCCTTTTAACTACGCTGCCAACGTTGGCGTTTTGATTATCGGTGAAGTAGATCATTTCGCCTTTATCGAAGAAGTCTTCTGCGTTGATCTGTTTGATCAGCTTTCCGTCAAGTTCAATTGTGAAGATCGCCACAGTGCCTCCATGAACCGAAATCGTTGGAGGTAGTATAGCAAACAAATAGCGAAAATGCGATGAGGTTAGGCCAGGTGCCCCATCCTAGCTCGCTAGGGTGGGAACCGCCCCCAAAACCCCGCCTACACCCTCAAAAATCCCTATCGCGCACGCAAAATGCGACGAAATCCACCATTTCCATATACCTGCAGGTCATAATTTCCGCCAATTGCTCCACCTGTAGGTCTCATCTCCCGCGAGCTCGCGATGCGACGATTTTTCCCTGCGTCCCAGCTTCGAAAACCCTCCACCTGCAGGTCCTCACTCTTCAAAAGATTCTGGCGGCCGGCCCCTTCGCAAACCGCTTCTACGCCGCCCTGCTCCGGAAGTATTCGAGCGACTTCTCAAGCCCTTCCCTGAGCCCTACGCGCGGTTCCCATCCCAGCAGCGTGCGCGCCTTGGCGATGTCGGGGCGGCGGCGCGTTGGATCGTCCACCGGCAGATCGACGTAGCGCAACTCGCTCTTCGACGCCGTAACCTCCAGAACCGCCTGCGCACATTCGAGAATCGTGAACTCTTCGGGGTTGCCGAGGTTCACGGGCAAGTGCTCCTCGCTGCGCGAGAGGCGCATGATCCCTTCGATCAAATCGTCGACATAGCAAAAACTGCGCGTCTGGCGGCCATCGCCGTAAATGGTCAGCGGCTCGCCGCGCAGGGCCTGCATCATGAAGTTCGAGATCACCCGTCCATCGCCGGGTTGCAGGCGCGGACCATAGGTATTGAAGATGCGCGCCAGGCTCGTATTCACGCCGCGCGACCGATGGTAGGCCATCGCCATCGCCTCGCCGAAGCGTTTGGCCTCGTCGTAAACCGAGCGCGGCCCGACCGGGTTCACATTGCCCCAGTAGGTCTCAGATTGGGGGTGCTGGAGCGGATCGCCATAGCACTCGGAGGTTGAGGCATGGAGGTACCTGGCGCCGTAGCGGGCGGCAATCTCCAGCGTGTTCTCAACGCCCGCGGAGCCTACCCGAAGCGTCTCGATTCCCAGGCGAAGATACTCCGGCGGGCTGGCCGGCGAAGCCAGATTGAAGACATAATCGACAGGGCCGGGATCGAAGCTTACGCAGATGTCCCGCTCCTGAAACTGGAAGCGCGGATCACCCGCAAGATGCGCCAGGTTCGCGGCGTCGCCCGTGCACAGGTTATCGACGCCTACGACGGAGCAGCCCTCGGCCAGCAATCGGTCAGTCAGATGAGAACCAAGAAATCCGGCGGCGCCGGTGACAAGTACGCGCTTCGTCAAGGGTTCGTACTCCCAAAAAGGTTAACGATGAACATGCGAATGAGCAGCGTCTGACTGCGGGCGTTGGATGGCGTCATTGCACTCGGGACGGTCAAAATGCACGCTTACGCCGGCGCCTTGCGCGGCTTGCCTTCCTGCGCATGATAGGCCGCTTGCCGGCCCACGCTCACATACGTAAAGCCGTGGCTCTGCATCTCCTGCGGCTTATACAGGTTGCGCCCGTCGATCATGATGGGAAAATGCAGAGCCCGGTTCAACCGCGCCAGATCGATCGAGGCAAACTCCTTCCAGTCGGTCAGAATCAGAACGGCGTCAGCGTCCTTGGCCGCCTCGTAAAGGTCACCCGCATATTTCATGTTTGCGGCCGGCGGCAGAACTTCTTTTGCGCGCTCCATCGCCGCGGGATCGTACGCCGTCACCACGGCGCCGGCCTGGAGCAGCTTCTTGACGATCTCGATGGCGGGAGACTCGCGGACGTCATCGGTATCGCACTTGAAGGCCAGGCCGAGCGCGGCCAGATGCTTGCCGCGCAAGGTCCAGAGCGCCGAACGCACCTTGTTGAAGAACACTTCCCTCTGGGTGTCGTTGATCTTGCGCACTTCCTGGAGCAGTTGGAAGTCGATGCCCCGCTCCTGCGCCACCCAGTGGAATGCCGCCACGTCCTTGGGGAAACACGATCCCCCGTACCCCAGCCCCGCACGCAGAAACCCGGGACCGATGCGGCTGTCCATGCCGATGCCCGCAGCGATGTCCTCGATGTCGGCGTCCACCGCCTCAGCCAGGTTGGCCACCGCGTTGACGAAAGAGATCTTCATCGCCAGGAACGCATTCGACGCGTGCTTGATGATCTCCGCGCTCTGCGTTGAGGTCACCAGCAGCCGGGCGGGGCGCGCCGCGCTGCAAGCTCCGGGCACAGCGCCGCGCTGCGAATAATATGACCCGCAGGTCAGCGGTTCATAGATGCGCCGCAGCAATTCCGAAGACCGCTCATTGCTTGCTCCCACAACAATGCGGTCGGGGTGCAGAAAATCCTCCACCGCCGAGCCTTCGCGGAGGAATTCGGGGTTCGAGACCACATCGAACCGCTCTGCCTCCACGCCGTTCCGGTGCAGCACGCGGCGGATCCAGTCGTTGGTATAGACCGGAACCGTGCTCTTTTCCACGATCACCTTGTAGCTTTTGATGGCGCGGGCAATCTCCGCCACCACTGCCTCGACGTAGGACAGGTCCGCGGCGCCCCCATCGCCCTGCGGCGTGCCCACCGCGATAAACACCGCTTCACTCTGCTCCACGGCCTCGCCGAGATGAGTGGAAAAGACCACCCTGCCGCCCAGGTGCCGCGCCAGCAGCTCGGGAAGGTGCTCTTCAAAGATCGGTACGCCGCCCTCGCGGAGCAGCTTGACCCGGGCTTCGTCGTTATCGACACAGACCACCTTGTGACCCATGTCGGCAAAACAAGCCGCCGCCACGAGCCCAACATAGCCGGACCCTATCACGCAGATAGATACTTGCCTGGTCATGTGTTCGTACGTTCTCCCTTGCGTCATTCTACCGGCGCGTTCGTGGAGTTACGCAATTCCCTTTCGGTTGTATGCCGCGAAACCGGCGAATCAAGGACCTTTCCAGTTTTTCGCCGGCTCATCCACATTTTATAGGACATACTTCGGACGATCCGTTTCGTCCGGCGGCTCCGTCAGAACGGGCCACCCCGTATCGGCGGCGAGCGGAGAGGCCTCAGACATGTTTTCGGCGGCACATTTTTCCTGGAACCGGTTGCGCAAATCCGGTTTTGAAAGGGCACGGGTTCAGCCGGTCCACTGGTTTCCCGGCCAGAAGGGTCAAGACCCGCTCGCGTGAGGCGATCACGATTGGCGATACGGCGTCATTTGAACAAGGAGCGAATCGTAGCCGAGACGGCGCTCATACTTAGACTCGCGTTCGAGGTGTGCTTTGGCGTCGAGGATCGTTATGACGGCGACGTCTTCGCACAAATGGCGCAGCAAGCAACGGGTGAGCAGCCGGGAGTGCATTGCTCCGATGCAGTTGTGAGGCCCGCTGCCGAAGGCAATGTGCGGATTGATCTTCCGATCGAGGCGCAATTCGTCCGGGTTTTCAAAAACGGAGGCGTCGCGGTTGGCTGAGGCCCAGCAGAGGGAAACCCGCTCGCCGGCCTCAACCGCCACTCCCTTGACTTCAGTGGCATGGGGGCAAACCCGGCCAATGTGAGTCACCGGCGAGACAAACCGGAAGAACTCTTCCGCCGCGCTGTTCAACCATTCCGGCCTTGCCCGCAGTGCGTCCAATGCCTCCGGGTGTCCGCCGAGATAGCCGACGATGAATGCTACCGTCTGGATGACGGTATCGCGTCCACCGGCGAAGACCAGATTGGCAAAGCCCATCATTTCTTCGCGCGTCAAAGGGCGGCCGCGAAATTTTGCCTGCGTCAGCGCGCTAAAAAAATCGCCGCCGGGGTTTTCGGCGCTACGGTCCAACTGCCGCTGAATGTAGCGTTCGAGCGCGGCACCCTTCGCCTGGCCATTGGCGCCGTCGCGGAAGACATGAGTTCCCCAACCGATCCACTCGCTCGCCTCTCGCTCAGGCACGCGCAGCAGATAGGTCAATGCGCGCGATTGCAACGGCAGCGCAAACTCCCGCACAATTTCAATGGACGGCCTGAGCATGGCTTGCTGAAGGAGTTCATTGACGAGCGCATCCACCTTCTTCTCCATCTCCGGCTCTTTGGGCTGGCGGAAAAACGGCTCGATGATTCTCCGGTAATCGGCGTGCTCCGGCGGATCCGTTTCGATCGGCAATTGCCGCACCGAACGAACGTCTTCCTCGGACGGAATGGGAACGCGGAAAGGCGCGTCGTTGCTGAAGGTCTCCCAATCGGCGGCGGCGGCCCGAACATCCTTATATCCCAAAATCATGGGAACCTTCTTGCCTTGAAAGGAGGCTTCGAGCACGCCTTCGGCCTCGCGCTGCTCGCGGAAAGGGTCGTTGGCGGCGAAATTCTTATCGTTCATTGGCATTTCCCATTTGGTTTCCGGCCCACGGCCAGCGTGGGCCTTCTTTGTGATTATCTTCCTGCTCCGCAGGCTTGCATATCGATTTTTCAGCCTCTTTTCCAACCCGCCCCGGTTTTTCTCTGGCGATGGGAGTGCTTCATTGATATTTGTACCCGCACCGCCTCAATTGCGGCTGCACGGCCATCGGTAACAAATGCCGGTGGCGCGCGTCCATCGATCCAGGTCCAACCCCCCTGGGCTACAATCAATCCATAGGCCAAACGACATCATTCTTCGCGCATTGCGCGCAATTCCAGCAAGGAGCAGCACCACCTATGGCGATTCCCGCCACACAGTTACGTCCGGGCATGATTATCAAGCACAATGACCAGCTTCACCTGGTCTTCAAGGTCGAGCACCGCACGCCCGGCAATCTTCGCGCCTTTATCCAGGCCAAACTGCGCAACCTGAAATCCGGGGCCATGTTCGAGCACCGCTTCCGCTCCGCCGACGCCATCGAAAAGGTAGTCGTGGACGAGGTTCCCATGGATTTTCTCTACGCCGACGGCGACGATTACTACTTCATGAATCCGGTCGACTTCGAGCAGACTATCCTCAAGAGTTCCACGCTCGGCGACGCGGTCGAATACCTCACCGCCAACCTTCAGATCAAGGTGAGTTATTTCGATGGGCAGCCGGTGGGCATTGAGCTGCCGCTGACCGTAGATTTGGAAGTGGTCGAGACCGAACCGGGGCTGAAGTCGGCGACTGCCTCCAGCGTGACAAAGCCCGCCAAGACGGAAACCGGTCTTGTCGTCCAGGTACCGGCCTTCATCAACCAGGGCGAGAAGATTCGTGTGGACACGAGCGAAGGCGCTTATTTGAGCCGAGCGTAAGAACACGGGCGAAAGAACATGAACCGGACCGACTTTCAGCAACTTTCCGAGCTTCGCCTTCAAGAATCCAGGGCTCTGCTCACCGCTGGATTCCCAGACGGGTCATACTATCTGGCAGGATATGCAGTAGAGTGTGCCCTGAAGGCATGTATTGCGAAACGCACCCAGGAGCACGACTTTCCGGACAAGAAACTGGTCAATGACAGCCATACGCACGATCTCGGGAAGCTGCTGCAATTAGCAGAACTGAGCATTGAGCTGGAGGCCGCGATGCAAGTCAATCCGGCAATGCAACCAAGTTTGGCCGCAATTCAAGACTGGTCTGAGACGAGCAGGTATGAGAAAAGAAATGCCCAAGAAGCGACCGAGTTGCTGCAGGCAATCGAGGATCAGGCAGGAGGACTACTCCCGTGGATAAAATTGCGCTGGTAAGCTTCGACATCGAAAACGGTAAGGAAGTTGTCGATGCGCTAGACCGAGACGGAAAGAACCCCGATGTTGCGCTCTGGGCCAAGCTTCCCGAGTACGAAGACTGGAGACTTGTCATCGCTTCTAATCGCCTCAGTCAATCAGGCTCACTGTATGGCTACGCCCAGATTAACAAGGCATTGGAGAAAGCGGGGATTTCAATCCGAAATCGACCGAAGATTTCCTTGCGACCAATGGATAAACCATTCATTAAGGCGTTGCGAGGAGTGTTCTCACGCGCCGCCGACACTTACGGAATGCGGCTAGGGGGCCAAGTTTTTGGCGACCAATACTTGGAAGATGCCTTTGTCTATCGCATTCGCTGAATGACGCAGGCAGAGGTTGGGAACTTCTGTTAGCTAGTAAAGGCGCGTACCTGAGCCGGGCGTAAGACGCCGCTTCCCCCGCCGGGGTGCTACTCTCAATGCGTCGGCATGGAGGCTCGAATGAGATCGTCGCATTTCAAGCTGATTCCCATCCTCTTCTTCCAGGCGGCTGTGGTTTTCACGCAGGCGCCGTTGTCGTCTGCGTCCGATCAGGCTGAGGCCGTAAAGGGCAGCAATGCCTTTGCCGTGGATCTCTATGCGCAGCTTCGCGGTCAGCCCGGCAATCTTTTCTTTTCGCCGGAAAGCATCTCCGCCGACTTCGCGATGGCCTATGCCGGAGCGCGCGGGCAGACGGCGACGGAGATCGAGAAGGTCTTCCACTTCGCGCTGCCGCCTGACCGGCTGCACCCGGCTATGGGCGCTCTGCTGGCCCAGATGAATGCACAGCACCAGGCCTACGAGCTGCACGTGGCCGATGCGCTGTGGGCGCAGAAGGACGCGAGCTTTCTGCCGGCTTACATGACGCTGGTTCAAACCGACTACGCAGCCGGATTCCGGCCGGTCGACTTCAAGTCGTCGCCCGAAGCCGTGCGGGCCACGATCAATCAATGGGTCGAGCAGCAGACGAACAACAAGATCCAGAACCTGCTGGGTCCAGGCACGGTCACATCGGCCACGCGCCTGCTGCTGACCAACGCCATCTACTTCAAGGGAACCTGGCTCAACCCGTTCGACGGGAACTATACAGAGGACGAGGAGTTTCACCTCTCCGCCAAGCAATCCATCAAGACGCCGATGATGAACCGCAACGGCAGCTATCGCTACTACGATGGCGGCACGTTCCAGGCGCTCGAGCTGCCCTACGCGGGCAACAAGCTGTCGATGGTTGTGTTGCTGTCGAAGGATACGGAAGGCCTGCCAGCCTTAGAGAAGTCGTTCACGTCCGCGGCCGCGAACGAATGGATCCAGAAGCTCGAACCCGTGGGCAAGGTCATCCTTACCCTGCCGCGCTTCACCCTGACGCAACAATTTGAATTGAGCAGCACCCTCTCCGCGATGGGCATGCCGCAGGCCTTCAGCGGCGCGGCGGATTTTTCGGGAATGACGGGCAAGCCCGACTTCACCATTTCCGCGGCGATCCACAAGGCGTTTATCGACGTGAACGAGCAAGGCACCGAAGCCGCGGCAGCGACAGCGATCGAGATGGTGGCGACAGCGATGCAGCGCCCGAACAACGAGCCTCCGCCGATCGTCTTCGACGCCGACCATCCGTTCCTGTTCCTGATTCGCGACACGAGTACTGGGGCAATTCTGTTTCTGGGGCGCGTGACCGACCCGACAAAGTGACGACCTGCGGGTGTACGAAAGTCGTTCGTCGCGCGAGCTCAAAAATCGTCGCATCGCGCGCTCGCGAAAGAGTGCACCTGCAGGTGGAGCAATCGGGGGAATTTGTGATCTGCAGGTCGCCGATTTCTCGTGAAATCGTCGCATTTTGAATGCGCGATCAGGAATTTGTCTATTTGTAGATAGAGTTTTTGAGGGATTTTGGCGGCCAGCTCTATTTGCAGGTAGAGATTTGAACGGCTTCAATTCGATGCAGGGTTTCGTGCCGAGAGCCCACGCAGCTGGCTTGCACCGGGGAATGCTGCATTACATCCCTCTCTTCTTCGCTCATCCTAGTTCACCCTCCGCCTTCGCTGCTTCGCCAGAATCTCGTTCATCACCTGGAGCCTCGGGTTGTCCTTTGCCTCTACCGTGTAATGCACATCCTTGGACGCCGGGCTTTCCCTCAATTTTTTCGCCTGACGCCGGAAACGTGCCTCCTCAGCCTTCTCTGCCTTTTCCGCATCCAGTTTGGCTTTCGGTTCGCCATGCGGCACCCGGGCGAGCTTGTCCATTAAGGCGATAAAATTGGCGCATTCTGGGTTCGTCTTGCTCACACTCTACCTTCGCTCCGCCCGCGGCGATCCTCCATCCCGCGCTATCTGGTACAGCCGGGTAGCCTATCCAGTGCGCTCTCTTCCTTCGTCGGCGCCGGCAGCGGATTGCCCTGGTCATCCTCATACACAGCACCCAGGGCGACAAAAGGGTCGGCCGGTTGTGGGCTGCGAGGCCACGGGTTGCAGACCTGGCCGCTGGCCGTGTCCATCACCACCATGCCGAACCGTACATAATGCCGCGCCGGATGTGTCCGGCCCACCCACAGGCCGCAAAAGAAGGCAACCAGCGAAGCCGCTGCGCATGCGACTACCGCCCTCGAAGTCATCCGTTTCAGAATCGCACCCGCATTGATCATTGCTTCACCCAACGTCTGGTAATCAATTTTACTCTCCCCGTGGGTTTTGGATAGCTGTGTGCGCCAGTACATGCTCTATAAACCCCACCGTCACTGTGAGCAAATACTCTGCGGCGCGCTTGTCATAGGCTTTCTCCAGTTCATGCAACACTGGGTTCCGATGCCCGCGGCTGATGGCCTGAATGTCTGTCAAAATCTCCGCATAGAACGGCTCTGCGGTCTTCCATGCGTCGGTTTTGTCCTGGTACCTCTCCCGCATCTTTTTCTCGATAGCCTTCCCGATCCCGTCCCACGAACGGGCATCGAAATCAACTCCGAGTGATTTGGCAACAAGACGCAAGCCGTAGTCCACGGCGCGCATCAGGTGAAACACGCACGCGGTGTCCTCGTCGTAAGCGTAGCAGCGCCCCGCCGACTCCAACTCTGAGCGAATATCGTGATTGTGGCGAATGCCGGGATATGCAGACAACCAGAAACCTAATTCATAGCCAGGCTTTTCCACATATCGAAAGGACCGCGCTTTCAACTCCTCCAAAACCCGGCGAAGCAACTGATCGAGCTCGCGCTGGGTTGCGTTCCAGTCTTCCCGAGCTAAAGCGTTGCTAACCGTCCCAATCTGATTCCGCGTTAGTTGGAGGTCGAACTTATACGTGTGCTCCAAAAGCCGTTCCAGGCATTCTTCCAGCTTTGCCCGAGGCTTCTCCTCCCGCAGCCATTGCGGCGCAAGCTCAATCGACGCAACTATCTTCGTGATCTCAATGAAATCTTCCGCAGCGTACTTCAGCACATCCAGCAGGGACACCACCCCGAAACAAAAGCCTAACCACGGGCACCCACCAAGCACCGTGAAAAGCTCTTCGCGTATTGATGGCTCCAATACTAGAGTCACACCGCCTCGTGAGCCAAATGGATAGAGCTTTGAACGGCTTCGCGGCAGTTTCTCAGTTTGCAGCTGGCGTTCTGCTGCCTGAGACCGGGCTCGACTGAACGCTGGGTTCTGCGCCGA
>Ga0181524_10005587_pt1 | contig 11157 bp, 6 predicted proteins | sample PEATcosm2014_Bin_34_FD_119761 | JGI IMG/M metagenome (GOLD analysis project Ga0181524, IMG submission 119761) | Peatland microbial communities from MTU Mesocosm Facility, Houghton, MI, USA - PEATcosm2014_Bin05_60_metaG | ecosystem: Environmental > Terrestrial > Soil > Wetlands > Peat | place...
AGGCGGTGATCTCGGCGATGCGCGCCGGCGCCCACGATTTCGTGGTCAAGCCGGTCGGCGCCGAGCGTCTGCAAGTGTCGATCAAGAACGCCTTGCGCGTCGACGCGCTGGAAGACGAATTGCGGCGCGCCACGCGCCGGCGAACGGGCGAACTAAGTTTTCGCGACATCGTCACCAAGGTCGAAAGCATGGCCCGGACGATTCGCTTGGCCGAACGCGCCGCCAAATCGAACATCCCCGTGCTGATCGAAGGCGAATCCGGCGTCGGCAAGGAATTGATGGCCCGCGCGATTCAAGGCGGCTCGGAGCGCCGCGGCAAGCCGTTCGTCACCGTCAACTGCGGAGCGCTGCCGGAAAACCTGGTCGAGTCGATCTTGTTCGGGCATGAAAAGGGCGCTTTCACCGGGGCTACGGAAAAGCACGCGGGAAAATTCGCCGAGGCGCACGGCGGCACGCTCTTTCTCGACGAGATCGGCGAATTGCCGCCGGAGGCCCAGGTCAAATTGCTGCGCGCGCTGCAGGAAGGCGAGATCGACCCCGTCGGCTCGCGCCGCCCGGTCAAGGTCGATATTCGTCTCGTGTCCGCGACGAACCAGAACCTCATCGAACTCGTCAAGCGCGGCCGTTTTCGCGAGGATCTGTTCTATCGCCTGAACGTCTTCCCGATCACCATCCCGCCGCTTCGCGCCCGCGCGATGGACGTGCCGGATCTGGCGCGACGTTTCCTCGCGCGCTTTTGCGCCGAAGAAGGCAAGCGCATACGCGGCATCGCCAACGACGCTTTCGCGCTTCTTTGCGCGTATGACTGGCCGGGGAATGTGCGGCAACTCGAAAACGCGATGTTTCGCGCGGTGGTCTTGGCGGACGGCGACGAATTGACGATCGCCGAATTTCCGCAGATCGCCGCGCAGGTCGGAGGCTTCGACGTGCGCATTCCCCCCGCTCCGCCGCCCGTCGCCGAGACGCCGGCGCCCGCCTCGGCCGGCGCGGGGGGCGCGCCTTTCGAACCGCGCGATCCCCATGTCATGCGCCTGATCGACGAAAGCGGCGACGTGCGCAAAATCGAGGACATCGAGGCCGAGGCGATTCGCTTCGCGTTCGCCCATTATCGCGGTCAAATGTCCCAGATGGCGCGCAAGCTCGGCATCGGCCGTTCGACTCTCTATCGAAAGATGAAAGAAATCGGCATCGACGCCGAGGTTCTCGGCGAGGCGGCGGCCTAAGCGGCGCCGGATCTACGGAGCGGACGCGCATTTTACCAAAACTCGTCTAGGATGGGCTCGTTTCCGTGGAAGGGCAGACCGTTATCGATCCCATGAGCGTCCCTCGTTCGGCAGGCGACGTCGAGGCTTCTCCATGAGAGCGTCCTTCAAGTCGCTTTGGCTTTGCTCGGTCGGTCTGGCCGCGGCGATCGGCGCCGGCGGACCCGCCGCGTCAGCCGATTCGGCGAGCCTGGTCGGGCCCGCGGCATCGGCGTTTCCGGAATTCCCCTCCCCCCTTAGGCTCATGCCGGCGCGGCCGGCGGCCCGACCTGACGCGCTTCTCGCCGATCGCGCGGCGCGAGACGTCGACTTCGCGCCCAGGGGCGCCGTCGCCGCCTCGGCATGGTCGCTTGCGGCCGTCATGCCGGAGAGCGAGGCGCCGGCATTCGATATTCCCCTGCCGCCGGACGATCGCGACGCGCCGCCGCCCGCCGCCGCGCCCGATCTGCCGGCGGCGGTCGAGGCCGCGCTCGCGGCTCTCGTCACCCGGGACTTCAAGACGAGTCCGGTCGGCGCCGGCGATTGGCGCGCGGCGCGCGAAGCGATCCGAGCGTTTTACGCGGCGCGCGATTTCGCCCCGGTCTGGGTCACGCAGAAAGGCCTGACGCCCGCCGCGGATTCGGCGCTGTCCCGCCTCGCCCAAGCGGACGCCGACGGCCTCGACCTCTCGGCCTTCGCGCTGCCCAAAGGCCCGCTCGTCGACGCCTCGCCCGAGCGTCTGGCCGAGGCCGAAGCCGTCATTTCGGCGGCGGTCGTCGCTTACGCGATGCAGGCGAGCGGCGCTCGCCTCGTCCCGATGCGAATTTCGCCTCTGATCTCCGCGCGGCCGAGCGTGGCCGATCCGGGCCGGGCCTTGAGCGCGGTCGCGGCCGCCGTCGATCCCGGCGCCGCGCTCGAGGATTTCAACCCGAAGCAAAAGGGCTACCTGGATCTGCGCGACCAATTGACGCGCCTGCGCGCCAACCCGCCGGCCGCGCCGCCGCCGATCCCTGCGGGAGCGAGCTTGGGGATCGGCATGGTCGATCCGCGCGTCGCGCTCGTTCGCGCGCGCCTGGGCCTCGGCTCGAACGCCGATGCGAAGGACCCGCTCGTCTACGACGCGCGCCTCGCCTCGGCCGTCGCGACGTTTCAGAGCGCCAACGGCCTGGCGGGGAACGGCGTGCTGACGCCGGCCACGGTCGAGGCCCTGTCGAGCGACCCGCTCGCGCGGCGGCAGGCGATGATCCTCGCCAATATGGAAATGTGGCGCTGGGAGCCGCGCGCCATGGGCGACGAGCGTATCGAGATCAACATCCCCGACTATTCGCTGAAGGTCATGAACGGCGAGGATCTCGTCCACCAGGCGCGGGTGATCGTCGGCAAGCCCGGTACGCCGACGCCGATTTTTTCCAACGAAGTCCGCTATCTCCTCGTCAATCCGATCTGGCGCGTCCCCGACTCGATCATCAAGAAGGAAATGGCGCCCAAGCTCGCGCAGGATCCGAATTATCTCACCCGGCACGGATTCGAGGTGAGCCAGGTGGGCGATCGGCTCGTCGTTCGCCAACCGCCCGGCGAGGCCAACGCGCTCGGACGCATTCTCTTCATGTTCCCCAACGAACATGCCGTCTATCTCCACGATACGCCCGCGCGGGCGCTGTTCGCGGCGTCTCGGCGGGCTTTCAGCCATGGCTGCGTGCGCGTCGAGCAGCCGATGCGCCTGGCCGAACTGGTGATGGGGGGCGCGAGCGCCGGGTGGACGATCCTGCGCCTGCAATCGCTGTTGGGCGCGACGGAGCGCACCGTCTTGCTACCTCATACGATCCCGATTCATCTCGAATATTTCACCGAATTCGTCGACGCATCCGGCGCCTTGCAGGATCGCGAAGACATATACGGCATCGCGCGGCGCGTCGCAGGCACGATTGCGCGAACGAGTCAAGATTGAAATGCCGACTTCGAAGGTCTATAGGGTCCGCGTGAGCGTTTTTCGCGTAATGTGCTTTCTAAGACACATCGATGACACCACGGCGCGAGGGGCTCGATAGGCCCTAGCGCCGCGGCGGGCGCGCCTTCGGCTTTGGGCGCGCTGGGGATCGGAAGGGGATACTTCGTTTGGCGTTAGTTTCTGCCATCGGCGCCGCGGTTCGGCGCAAGAGGGCGCTGGCGCGCCTGCTTGCCGCCCCCGTGCTGCTCAGTCTCGGCTTTACTCCCAGCTCCACCGAATCCGCGGTGGCGAACGGCGACACGCGCACGATCAGCCTTTCCAATTCCCATACCGACGAATCGGGCTCGTTCACCTATATGGTCGACGGGGTCTACGATTCGGCGGTGCTGGAGAAACTGAACTGGTTCTTGCGGGATTGGCGGCTCAACGAGCCGACCAAGATGGACCCCAAACTGTTCGACATCGTCTGGGAGGTCTATCGCGAATCCGGATCGAGCCAGCCGATCGACGTGCTTTCCGCCTATCGCTCGCCGCACACCAACGCAATGCTGCGCCGACGCTCGCGTCAGGTCGCCGAACATTCCCAGCACATGGAAGGCAAGGCGATCGACGCGCATTTCGTCGATGTCGGCACCGCGACGATCCGCGACGTCGCGATGCGCATGCAGGCCGGCGGCGTCGGGTTCTATCCCACCGGCGCGACGCCCTGGGTGCATATCGACAGCGGATCGGTGCGCTACTGGCCGCGCATGAGCCGCGACGCCCTGGCGCGGCTCTTCCCCGACGGCAAGACGGTGTTCATCCCCGCCGACGGCCAGCCGATGCCGGGTTACGAGCAGGCGCGCGCCGAGATCGAACAGCGCGGCGGCGAGGTGCCGACCGCCCGCGCGGGCGGCGCCAATTTCGGCGTTCTGTCCTGGTTGTTCGGAGCGCGCGGCGGCGGCGCCGACGACGAGGAGGAAAGCGGCGGCAACGAAGCCGCCGCGCCGGGCCGAAGCGGCGGCAAGACGAGCGGCGCGGGCGCGCAGGTCGCGAGCGCGCCCACGGACTCGCTGGCCGCGGCCAAGCGCGACTTGCCGCATGGCGCGACCTTCATGCAACCGGCCGAACCCGCGGCCGAGGCGCCGCAAGCCGTCGCCTCGCTCGATTCGGGGGCGCAGAGCGACCCCGGCCCGATCAGCCTGCACGGACCGATCGCGGCGCAATTCATCGCCCCCGTGCCGCCGCGCAAGCCCGCCGACCTCGCCGCGAGCCAACTCGCCGAGGCGGATGCGCCGATGCCGCCGCAGCGCCCCGCCGAATTCGCGTTCGCGCCGCCCCCGCCGGCCAGAGCGGCGGGCGAGGACGGCGCCGCCAACCGCGACCTGATCACGGCGCTTCTCGAACGGGGCAGACTGCCGGGCGTGATCACCCGCGGCGTCGGAGCCGCTCCGTCGGACGTCATGGCCCTCGCGGAGACGACGGCGCCCGAACCGCCGGAGCGGCCGGCGATGCTCGCTCGCGCCGCTGCGCTCGCCGCGCCCCTTCCCCCGGTCGCCCCGACGCGGTCGCCCGCCCATTACGCGGCCAAGCCGACGCCGGTCGACGGCTCGCCCGCTCAGCCGAGCGAGATCTCGACGGCTCCGGCCAAGACGGCCGCGGCCGCCAATCCGCCCGCCGCTCCCGCGGCGCGCGCCCTGGCCTTGCTTTCGGCGAGCGATGCTCAGCGCAAGCCCGCCAGCCCCTACGGCGATCTCGTCTACGACGCTTTCAAGGTCGCGCCCGAGCCGCGCGCCGCCGCCGGTCTGCCGCCGGACCTACGAGGCTCATCGCAATAGCGCGCGCCAAGGCCCTCACCCCGGCCCTCTCCTGCAAGCGGGAGAAGGCGTCGGCGAAGCCGACGGATGAGGGGCGGGTCAGTCCCTGATGAATTCCGCGCCGGTTATCCCCTGCGCGTAAAGCAGCGCCGTGAGGTCGGCGTGGTCGACCCGGGCATGGGCCTTGGCGGCGACCGTCGGCTTGGCGTGATAGGCGACGCCGAGGCCCGCCGCGTCGAGCATCGCCAGATCGTTGGCGCCGTCGCCGACCGCCAGAATCTCATGCCGCGCGAGCTTCAACCGCGAGGAGATTTCGCGCAGCGCCATCAATTTGGCGTCGGCCCCGAGAATCGGATCGACGACCTCGCCGGTGATCTTGCCGCCCGCCGTCACCAGGCGGTTGGCGCGATGTTCGTCGGCGCCCAGCCGTTGCGCGACGGCGCCGGTGAATTGCACAAAGCCGCCGGAAACGACCGCCGTGTGGGCGCCCCGCGCGCGCATCGTTCGAACCAGGACGCGCGCGCCCGGCGTCAGCGTGATGCGCGTCGCCAGCACCTCGTCGATGACGCTTTCGGGCAGGCCGGCGAGCAGCGCGACACGCTCGCGTAAGGACGGCTCGAAGGCGATCTCGCCACGCATCGCGCGCTCGGTGACGGCGGCGACATAGGCGCCGACGCCGGCGAAATTGGCGAGTTCGTCGACGCATTCCTGTCCGATCAGCGTCGAATCCATGTCCGCGACCAGCAAGTGCTTGGCGCGTGTCGCGCTTCGCTGCATGATGACGTCGACGCCCTCCGGCGCCGCCAGCGCGATGAGCGCGCCGCGCGCGTCCGCTTCGCCGTCGTAAAACAAATCGGCGGCGACGCCCGGATCGAGCCAGCGGCTGGCGACGAACCCGGGCAGGGCTCGCGCGGCGCGGGCGATCAAGGCATCGCTGAGCGCGGAACCCCGGGGATTGGCGACGAGCGTGGCGACATTGGCGGCTGACTTCATGGGCTCTACGAACGGATGCTGGACGAAGGACGGATGATTCGCGCGCTTCTATCGCAGGACCGACGTGAAGCGTCCAGGATCGTAAGCTCGGGCCAAACTGACGGAAGACGTGTGTTTCGACGACGGAAAATTCGGCGCTATGCGATCCTCGATGGCGGCTCGGCCAGCCACGACCCGCTCGGCAAAGCCGCAGCGACGTCTCTGGCTTGTCAAGACGTCAAAACCGGGGCAGATGTTCGGCCGCGCCGACGCCGATCCGGCGAATGTCCGTTAAATCCTCACGAGAGAGAGCCCCATTGACCCTGATAAAGCCCTTTCGCGCGTTGAGGCCGGCGCCGGGACGCGCGGCGGATGTTCTTGCGCCGCCTTACGACGTGCTTTCGAGCTCGGAAGCGCGTGACCGCGCAAAGGGCAAGCCCTGGAGCTTTCTGCACGTCTCCAAGGCCGAGATCGATCTCGATCCGGCGATCGATCCTCACGATCCGGCCGTCTACGCCAAGGCCAACGAGAATTTTCGCGGCATGATCGCCGCCGGCGCGCTCGTGCGCGACGACAAGCCCTGCTACTACGCCTACCGCCTGACCTGGCGCGGTCACGTCGAGACCGGCTTCGCGGCGGTCGCGTCGATTGCGGCTTATGCCGAGAATCGCATCCGCAAGCACGAGCTGACGACGCCGGTGAAGGAAGACGACCGCGTGCGCCAGATCGAGGCGGTCGAGGCGCAGACCGGCTCCGTCATGCTGGCCTATCCGACGGCGCCGGCAATCGACGCCCTGCTCGCGCGCGCCGCCGCGCAAAAGCCGGCGGTCGACGTCACCGCCGACGACGGCGTGCGCCACCAGCTCTGGGTGATCGACGACGAGGCGACGATCGCGGCGCTCACGCGCGCTGTCGACGCGCTGCCCGCGCTCTATATCGCCGACGGCCATCACCGCTCGGCCGCGGCCTTGCGCGTCGCGCAGGCGCGCGGCCAGAAGGACGGTTATTTTCTTGCGGTGCTGTTGCCGCAGCAACAAATGACCATTCTCGATTACAACCGCGTGCTGCGCGATTTGAACGGACTTACCCCCGATGAGGTTTTGAAAGAAATCGGACGCCGCTACGTGGTCGAGCCGAGCGATCAGCCGGTGCGTCCGGCTCGCGCGGACGAGGTCGGCATGGTTCTAGGCGGACGCTGGTATCGTCTGGCGCTGCGGCCCGAGATCGTGGCCGAGGCCGCGCAAAGCAGCGACCCGGTCGCGCGGTTGCCGGTCACGCTGCTCGCCAAGAACGTCATCGAGCCAGTTTTCGGCATTACCGATCCGCGTCGCGACAAGCGCATCGACTTCGTCGGCGGCGGCCGGGGCTTAAGCGAGCTGGAGCGGCTCGTTTCCTCCGGCAAGATGGCGATCGCATTCGCGCTCTATCCGACCGAGATGACCGACCTCATGGCGGTCGCCGACGCCGGCGCGATCATGCCGCCGAAATCGACCTGGTTCGAACCCAAGCTCGCCGACGGCTTGGTCAGCCACATGCTGGATTGATTCTCAGCGCGGAGCGACCCCCTCTCCCCGCGCACGGGGAGAGGGCAGGGGTGAGGGGCTGGGCGATTGGCGGCGCCGTTGCGGCTTATCACCCGGCCCCTCATCCTAACCTTCTCCCCGCATCGGGCGTTCGGCAGAACGCCCGTCTTTCGACGGGCTACGCGGGGAGAAGGGACGAGGAATGCGAGTGGATTTCATGCGCTCTTCGATTGGAGCATGGCGGTGGGGGCGATGAATCGCGCGCTCCTCATCGCAGGCCCGACGGCGAGCGGCAAGTCGGCCGTCGCGCTGGCGCTCGCCAAGCGCTTCGGCGGAATCGTCGTCAACGCCGATTCGATGCAGGTCTATCGCGATCTGCGCGTCCTCACGGCGCGCCCGAGCGAGGCGGAGGAGCGCGAGGCGCCGCACCGGCTGTTCGGCGAGATCGACGGCGCCGAGAATTTCTCCGTCGGGCGCTGGCTCGCGCGGGCCACGGCGATTCTGACGGAAAACGCCGGGCGTTCCGCTCCGCTCCTGTTCGTCGGCGGCACCGGGCTCTACTTCCGCGCGCTGACGCAAGGCCTCTCCGACATTCCGCGCGTCCCCGAAGCGGTGCGCGCCGCGGTCCGCGCCGAGGCCGAAGGCGCAGCGACGCAAATTCTGCATGGCAGGCTCGCGACACGCGATCCCCTCACCGCCGCGCGCCTGCGCCCGAGCGACCGGCAGCGCGTGCTGCGGGCGCTGGAGGTCGTCGCCGCGACGGGGCGCCCGCTCGCCGCGTTCCAGGGCGAGCGCGAAGCGCCGGCCTTGGCGCCGGGGCGATGGGCCGGCTTGTTCCTGTCGCCCGAGCGCGCCGTCCTCAACGCGCGCATCGAGGCGCGATTCGCGGCGATGCTGCGCGAGGGCGCGCTCGAGGAAGTCGCGGCCCTGATGCGGCGCGGGCTCGATCCGGCGCTGCCGGTCATGCGCGCGCACGGCGTCCCGCATCTCATCGCCCATCTTCGCGGCGAGCTTTCGCTCGCCGAGGCCGCCGAGCGCGCCGAGCGCGACACGCGCCGATACGCCAAGCGGCAATTCACCTGGGCGCGCCACCAAATGCCCGATTTCGCCTGGGTCGCGCCCGAGGCGGCGGAGGCGGCGGGGGCGGAGGCGCTCGGCTTCCGCTGACGCGGCCGCTGCGCTAAACCTCTCCCATGCCCGCGAAAAAGCCCCCGCCCGAAAAGCTCTCCCTCGCCGCCGCCCGGGCCGAGCATCAGCGTCTGGGCGCTGAAATCGCCGAGCACGACCGCCGCTACTACGAGGAAGACGCGCCAACCATTTCCGACGCCGATTACGACGCGCTGCGCGAGCGCTATTCGGCGCTGGAGAAGGCGTATCCGGCGCTGGCCGACAAGGAATCCGCCAACAAGCGCGTCGGCGCGGCGCCCTCGGAAAAATTCGCCAAGGTCCGCCACGCCGTGCCGATGCTGTCGCTCGGCAATGTCTTCGAGGACGCGGAGGTCGAGGAATTTTGCGCGCGAGTGCGGCGCTTCCTCGGTCTCGATGAGTCCGCGCCGCTCGAAATGACGGCGGAGCCGAAGATCGACGGGCTCTCCTGCTCCTTGCGCTACGAACGGGGCAAGCTGGTCCAGGCGGCGACGCGCGGCGACGGCTACGAAGGCGAGGACGTCACCGCCAACGCGCTCACCGTCGCCGCCATCCCCAAGACGCTGCACGGCGCGCCCGACGTGCTCGAGGCGCGCGGCGAAGTCTACATGGCGCATCGCGATTTTTTCGCCATCAACGCGCGCCAGCAGGCGGCCGGCAAGCCGCTGTTCGCCAATCCGCGCAATGCGGCGGCCGGATCGTTGCGCCAGCTCGATCCGCGCGTCACCGCCGAACGGCCCCTGCAATTTTTCGCCTATGCCTGGGGCGAGATCAGCGCGCCGCTCGCCAAGACGCAAATGTCGGCGATGGCCGCCTTTCGCCACTTCGGACTGCCGGTCAACCCGCTGACCAAACTGTGCCGGACCGCCGAGGAGATGCTGGCGCATTATCACGCCATCGAGGCGCAGCGCGCCACCCTCGGCTACGACATCGACGGCGTCGTCTACAAGGTCAACGACCTCGCGCTGCAGGAGCGGCTCGGCTTCGTCTCGCGTAGCCCGCGCTGGGCCGCCGCCCACAAATTTCCCGCCCAACGCGCGACGACGATCGTCGACGCGATCGAAGTTCAGGTCGGGCGCACCGGCGCGCTGACGCCGGTGGCCAAATTGCGCCCGGTCACCGTCGGCGGCGTCGTCGTCTCCAACGCGACCCTGCACAACGAGGACGAAATCGCGCGGCTGGGCGTGCGCGTCGGCGACACCGTCGTGGTGCAGCGCGCCGGCGACGTCATCCCGCAAATTCTCGAAGTCGTGCTCGACAAGCGGCCGCACGGGACAAAGTCTTATGTTTTCCCGCAAGACCGGAAAGGAAACTTCATCTGCCCGGTCTGCGGCTCGGCCGCTCTCAGAGAGATCGACGAAAAGACCGGCAAGGCCGATGTCGTGCGCCGCTGCACCGGCCGCCTCGTCTGCCCCGCGCAAGCGGTGGAAGGCCTCAAGCATTTCTGCTCGCGCAACGCTTTCGACATCGAGGGGCTCGGCGACAAGCAGATCGAGCTGTTCTACGCCAAGGGCCGCATCAAGACGGCGGCGGACATCTTCACTCTGCAAGCGCGCGACGGCCACGGCCAGCCGCCTCTGCGCGAATGGGAGGGGTTCGGCGAGACGTCGGCCGGCAAGCTCTTCGCCGCGATCGAGGCGCGGCGAACGGTCGCGCTCAATCGCTTCCTCTATGCGCTCGGCATCCGGCACGTCGGCGAAACCAACGCGCGGCGGCTCGCCCGCCATTTCGGCGATTTCGCTAGCCTTCGCGCGGCGGCGCGCGCGGCGAAGGCGGCCGAGGCTTTCGACGATATCGAGGGCATCGGGCCGGTGGTCGTCGAATCGGTGGTCGATTTCTTCGCCGAGCCGCATAACGAGACCGTGCTCGACGCGCTTCTCAAGGAGGTTCGCGTCGAGCCGATGGCGCCGATCGCCGCCGGCAGCCCGCTCGCCGGCAAGACGATCGTCTTCACGGGATCGTTGGAGCGCATGACGCGCGACGAGGCCAAGGCGATGGCCGAGCGTCTGGGCGCCAAAGTGTCGGGCTCCATTTCCAGCAAGACCGACCTCGTCGTCGCCGGCCCCGGCGCGGGCTCGAAACTGACCAAGGCGCGCGAACTCAACGTCGAGACGATCGACGAAGAGGAATGGATGAAGCGGTCGGGGCGAGAGTGAAGCGGCTTTAGAGCATTCTGCAACGAGATTGACGCGCGGCGTCCCTTCTCCCCGTGAACGGGGAGAAGGTTAGGATGAGGGGCGTGGGGATGAGCCGCAACAGAGCGGCCATCCCCCAAGCCCCTCACCCGGCCTCTCCCCGCGAGCGGGGAGAGGGGGGCGCCCAGACCTAGATGCAGAAAGCTCTAGGGGCGAGCGCCTCGCCTACGCTCGCGTCCTCGGCTTCGCGCCGTCGGCCGCAGGCGCGGCGCCCGCCGGGCGCCGGTTTCGCCCGGCCGACCAGATCGCTTATATCCCTGGGCATGGAAGCCGCCAGACCGCATCTGCGCATCTTTGTCGACGCCGACGCCTGTCCGGTCAAGGACGAGATCTATC
>Ga0181524_10005588_pt1 | contig 11157 bp, 1 predicted proteins | sample PEATcosm2014_Bin_34_FD_119761 | JGI IMG/M metagenome (GOLD analysis project Ga0181524, IMG submission 119761) | Peatland microbial communities from MTU Mesocosm Facility, Houghton, MI, USA - PEATcosm2014_Bin05_60_metaG | ecosystem: Environmental > Terrestrial > Soil > Wetlands > Peat | place...
ACTTTCCAGGGGCGCGTTCCGAAAATGCACTGCTGGTTCACCGCCATCCAGGCGCCGATCCCCTGGAGCACCGCGATTTCTTTGTCATCAATGCTGCCGTCGCCCCGAACCGGGATGCTGAGAAGAAGGTTGCCGTTCTTGCTCACGATGTCCGCCAGCATTTGGATCACCGTTTTGGCGCTTTTGTAGCGGTTGTTCTCATACACCGGCCGGCTGTAATGCCAGTCGCCGATGCAGGTGTCGGTCTGCCACGCGAAAGGCTCAATTTGATTGGCCGCTCCGCGCTCGATGTCCCACACCAGGCATTGGCGCTGACCTTCGGTAAGGATTTTTCCAAGGAGCACCGCCTCCAGTTTGCCCTCATGCGTCTTGATGTTGTCGTTGTAAAAATCGGCGGCAATCTTCAGCCCGGCATCGCTGATCGGCCACAAGGGCAGCGCCGTGTCGTCAAAGTACAGAACGTCAGGGTGGTACTTATGCACCAGGTCCAGGGTGCGGTTGTAGAATTTTTCGCAGTAAGCGGCATCGGGAACGCTCGCCCCGTTGCCCCAATTCCACTGCGCATTGATCGCCTCTGGCGTGTCGAAATGCGCGCTGGGCGCGTGGCGCTGCTCGTAGAGGTCCTGCGGATCCAGGCCCTCCCACCACTTGCCTTTGCCGTCGGCCCTGGTCTGCTTGCCGTCGTAGGGCACCCCGGCCAGCGGGCCGGTCTTGTCGGCCCCTTGGGCTGGCTCGTACCAAATCCAGGCGTGGGCGGCGTGGACGCTCACCCCGAAGGGCAAATGCTGCTCGCGCGCGGCTTTGGCGAAGCCGCCGACGATGTCTTTGCCCGGGCCAACTTTCACCGAGTTCCACGGCTGGTATTTGCTGTCGTAAAGATCCAGGTTGTCGTGATGATTGGCCATGGCCACGAAATATTGGGCGCCGCTTCGTTTGTAGAGGGCCACCAATTTTTCCGGGTCCCAGTTCGCCGCCTTCCAGGCGTGAATCACCTCCTTGAAACCGAACTCCGAGGGGGGGCCGTAATGCGCCACATGGTACCGGTTTTTCGCGCTCCCTTGCTCATACATGCCGCGGGCATACCAGTCGCCCTGCTCCGGCTCGCATTGCGGCCCGAAACAGGCCCAGATGCCGAACTTGGCGTCGCGAAACCATTCCGGCACTTGATATTGCTTCAGGGAGTCCCAGCTCGGCTGGAACTTTCCCGCCGTCACCGGCTCGGCGGCGGTGCTCACGATGTGGGTCGGAACGGCCGTTTCGGGAATGGAATCAGCGGCGCGGCCAATTACCGCGAACCCAAGCAACGCTGGAAGGAAAATGATTCGGACTTCTCTTTTCATCTGGAATGGGTTGTTGCGCAACAATCAATAGGTTCTTCACCCCCAAAGGTCAATGGGTTCTCTCATCGGCCCGGTCACCGAAAACCAAACGGCCTTTTCAAAGCGGGTCTGAACCCAGTTCAACTCAGCAGGAGCCGCGCCAAGGATGCCAGGAGCATGGACAATAACTGAGGGGATTTCGGCAAATTTTAGCCGGGATTGGCGATTGACTCAGGGCACCCCTTTGTTAGATTGCGGCACAGGTTAACTTTTAATTTTTTTATTCTTATGCCCAAGAAAATTACAGTCAAATCCAAGAAGTACGTTTATTTGTTCGGCAACAAGAAGGCCGACGGCGACGGCTCCATGAAGCCCCTCCTGGGCGGCAAAGGGGCCAACCTGGCCGAGATGACCCGCATCGGCCTGCCGGTGCCCCCGGGCTTCACGCTCACCACCGAGGTCTGCACCTATTACTACGGCCACAAACGCACTTATCCCAAGGAATTGTGGGGGCAGGTCAAGGCGGCCATCGCCAACACCGAGACCATCCTGGGCAAGCGTTTTGGCGACACGGAAAAGCCGCTCCTGGTCGCCGTGCGTTCCGGCGCGCGCGATTCCATGCCGGGCATGATGGACACCATCTTGAACCTCGGTCTCAACGACCAGACCGTGCTGGCCTTGGAGAAAGTCAGCAACAATCCCCGTTTCGCCTGGGATTGTTATCGCCGCTTCATCCAAATGTACGGCGACGTGGTCATGGGCGTGCAGAAGCGGCCCGGCGAAGATCATGAGCCTTTCGAAACGGTCATCGAGGCGCTGAAAGCCGAACTCTTCCCGGGCCGCCAGCATGTCGAAGACACGCAGATTGACCACAAGGGACTGGTGACATTGGTGCGGCGTTTCAAGGATCTGGTCAAGGAACGCACCGGCCAGGAGTTCCCCACCGATCCGTGGAAGCAGCTTGAAGGAGCCGTCGGCGCCGTCTTCGGTTCGTGGATGAATGATCGCGCCGTCGTCTATCGCGCCAAATACAATATCCCCTCCGAGTGGGGTACCGCCGTCAATGTGCAGTCCATGGTCTTTGGCAACACCGGCGAGCGTTCGGGTTCGGGCGTGGCCTTCACCCGCGATCCGGCTTCGGGCGAGAAAGTTTTCTACGGCGAATTCCTCATGAACGCCCAGGGCGAAGACGTCGTGGCCGGGGTGCGCACTCCCAAACCGGTGGCCGAACTAAACCAGGTGCTGCCCGCCGCGGCGGCCGAATTGGAACAAGTGCGCAAAACGCTCGAAAGCCATTTCCGGGATGTCCAGGATTTTGAGTTCACCATCGAGGACGGCAAGCTCTTCATGCTCCAAACCCGCAATGGCAAACGCACCGGCTTGGCGGCCGTCCGTTTCGCCGTGGAAATGCAGCGCGAGAAATTGATCACATGGGAGGAGGCCGTGCAGCGCGTGCCCGCCGAGCAATTGGACCAGGTCCTGGCGCCGGTCTTTGACCGCGCGGCCATCAAGGCCGCCAAGGTCATCGCCAGGGGCCTGCCCGCCGGTCCGGGCGCGGCTTCCGGGCGCATTTATTTCAACGCCGAGCGCGCGGTGGAAGCCGCCCACGCCGGCCAGAAGGTGCTGCTGGTCCGCGTGGAGACTTCGCCGGAGGACTTGCGCGGGATGATCGCCGCCGAGGGCATCTTGACCGCGCGCGGCGGGGTCAGCTCGCACGCGGCCCTGGTGGCCCGGCAGATGGGCAAGGTGTGCGTTTGCGGCGCGAGCGCCTTGCAGGTGGATTACCAGAAGAAAACCTTGACCGTCTCCGGCCAGACCTTCAACGAAGGGGATTTTCTCTCCATTGACGGCACGGCGGGCGAAGTCTATGCCGGCGCCGTCAAAACCGCTGCCTCGGAAATCATCCAGGTGCTCATCGAAAAATCGCTGGACGTGAAAGAAAGCCGCACCTGCCAAAACTTCCTGCAATTGATGAAATGGTGCGACAAGGCCACCCGGATGCATGTGCGCACCAACGCCGATTCGCCGGAGCAGGCCGCCAACGCCGTGGCCTTTGGGGCCGTCGGCATCGGCCTCTGCCGCACCGAGCACATGTTCTTTGAGGGAAATCGTATTGACTCCATGCGCGAAATGATCCTGGCCGGCAACACCGAGGACCGGAAAAAGGCCCTGGCCAAGCTGCTCCCTTACCAGCGCAACGATTTCGCCGGAATTTTCCGCGAATTAAAGGGATTGCCGGCGACCATCCGCACCCTGGACCCGCCCCTGCACGAATTCCTGCCCAACCAGGAAGAGGCGCAGAAAGACCTCGCCGCCAAAATGGGCGTGCCGGTGGAGAAGATCCAGCGGCGCGTGATCGAACTGCACGAATTCAACCCGATGCTCGGCTTGCGCGGCTGCCGCCTGGGCATTGTCTATCCGGAAATCACCGAGATGCAAACTCGCGCCATCATTGAAGCCGCCGCCCTGGTGCAGAAGGAGGGCATCCCGGTCAAACCGGAGATTATGATCGTGCTCGTCGGCTTCCCCAAGGAGTTGCAAAATCAGTTGGCCGTCGTCAATCGCGTCGCCCAACAAGTGCAGGAGGAACAAAACACCAAGATCAAATACTTGGTCGGCACCATGATCGAAATCCCCCGCGGCGCGCTGGTGGCCGATGAGATCGCCAAAGACGCCCAGTTCTTCAGCTTCGGCACCAACGATCTCACCCAGACTTGTCTGGGCATGAGCCGCGACGATTCCGGCGCCTTCCTCCAGAAGTATCAGGAACTGGAAATCATGAAGCAGAACCCGTTTGCCACGATAGATCAAACCGGCGTCGGCGAGTTGATGAAAATCGCGGTCGAACGCGGCCGCAAGACGCGTCCAGACATCAAGCTGGGGATTTGCGGGGAACATGGCGGGGAGCCTTCGAGCGTGAAATTCTGTCATCGCATCGGATTGGCCTATGTCAGTTGTTCGCCCTTCCGGGTGCCCATAGCCCGGCTGGCCGCCGCCCAGGCTGCCTTGGAAGAGAAAAAGGCCAAGGCCAAGAAATGACGCCATGACTGTGAAGCAAGCCGGGTCGTCCTCCGCCCCCGGGCGCATCTCAGATGCGCCCGGAAGCTGAAACATTTTTGACATCAGCGCTTTAGGTGTGGCATAGTAAGCAGTTCCTTCATGAGAATCATGCTTGCAATCATTATGCCTGCCTCCAGCTTTTTGAGCCGAACCGCCCTCAGAACCACTGTGAGACCTCCCTTTTCATGCAGCATCTTAACCTCGCTATTCTTGTCCGCAGGCCTTCTGACAACCGCGCTGGCTAACAGTCCGGGAGGCACCAACGGCTCGACCGTCCCCGTCACCTTGACGAGCAGTGACGGCAACGTCACCATGGCCAATGGGATCGTTTCGATCGTTTGCCAAACGTCCGCGGCGCAGCTCAACGAAATCTATTACACTTACAACAATAGCGGCTCCACCACGACCCAACAGTTGCTCAATGGCGGCACGGATGGCGGCAAGTTCTATTGGGAAGAAGGCGGCTTTGGGACCAGTAACTTCACCGAAACGGCCTCTGTGAGCGTTCCGACATACGGCGAGATAGACCTCCTGAGCGCCTCTTCCAACAACGGGACCATGGCGGTCGTTTTCTCGATGCTCCAGGGTTCCCCCGGCTTTTACGTCTCGGCGATTTGGGGCCACCGCAGCGTGGATGCCGCCATGTCCATGGGGGAAACGCGGGACAATATCTACGCGGGCGCCATCTTCAATTGGATGTGCGTGGACGCGCGGCGCAACAAGTTGATGGAAGTGACTCCCGGGGAGACATCGCTGGCCGTGTACGGCGCGCCCAAGGAATGCACGCTTTGGACCAGCGGCCTTTACGCCGGGCGGTACGAAGACAAATACAAGTACAGCGCCGACTTCGGTGTGCAACGGGTCTGGGGTTGGGCCAGCGTCACAACCAACGCCGGAAGCGGCGGGCAAAACGTCGGCCTTTGGAATATCCTTTCCAGCATCGAATACTACAACGGCGGCCCGATGAAGCGGGAGTTGATGTCGCACATAGGCACCACCATCCTGAATATGACCCACGGCGGCCACTACGGCGGCGGCCAGGATGGCAACTGGGCTGCGGGCGAAGTTTGGACGCAGTGTTATGGGCCGTGGTTTATTTATTGCAACAACGTCACCAACACGATCACCAATCCGGCCCAGGCCGCCGCCGCGCTGTACGCCGATGCCCAGGCGCAGGCGGCTGCGGAGGCAACCGCCTGGCCGTATCGTTGGTTCACCAACGCCAACTATGCCCCCGCCAGCAACCGCGGCGCGGTCTCCGGCCAGATGGTCCTCAACGACATTTACAACACCAACGCGTCGGCTGCCGGCCTCTGGGTGGGGGTCATCCAGCAACCCTCCACGAGCGCCGGCATCTATGACTTTCAGGATTGGTGCAAATGCTACCAGTTCTGGGTGAAGACGGATGCCAACGGCAACTTCACCATTTCCAACGTGATTGCCGGCGCCAATTATACGTTCTACGCCTTCGGCCCCGGTGCGGCCGGGATGTTCATGTCGCAAAATCAAACGGGCGGCAATCCCGATCTGACCTTCAACCTTCCTTCCAGCCCTTTTAGCGTCACGGTCACCGGCGGCGCGACCAATGATTTGGGGGCGGTCGTCTGGACTCCAACCCGCGTTGGCCCGACCGTCTTTGAAATCGGATATCCGAACCGGACGGCGGAGTACAAGTTTCGCCACGGGGATGATTGGTGGGTGGGGGACATTGGGCCCAGTTCAAACTACCCCAGCCCGATCTGGAGCAAATATCTGGAATATCCGTTCGACTTTCCCAATGGGCCAAATTATGTGGTGGGGCAAAGCCGTTGGACCACTGACTGGAACTTCTGCCAGCCGGCCGTGTTCACCGCCAACGGGTCTTCGACCAGTTCCAGTTCAACGATTATCTTTAATCTGGCCTCGGCGCCCGGCAGCGGCGCCAACGGCTCGTTTTACATGGCCACATCTTCCGATTTCACCGGGCCGATCGTCATCAGCGTCAATGGCAGCAACCTGGGCAGCACGAGCGGCGTGACCTCAACCCCGAATGGGAATAGCTCCGGCGGTTACAACCCAAATTTCAGCGGCGGCAACGACGAAAGTGACACGACGGTTCGCGAAGGCATTCACGGATGCTATTCGGACGAGCGCATCACCTTCCCGGGCACTCTGCTGAATGCCGGACAGAACACCATCACCATCGAAATGAACGGCGGCGGCGGCGAAGACCACATCATGTATGATTACATCCGCCTGGAACTGGCTGGCTACGTGCCGCCCGCCCCTGCCAGCGTCAGCGCCTATCCTGGCAACAATTGCAACCTCATCAGTTGGCCTGTAACGCCCGGGGCCACCAGCTACAACGTGCTGCGCTCGACGACTTCCGGGAGTGGTTACGCCGGCATTGCCACCGACGTGATCGGCGCGGTCTGTGGGAGCGGCTCGAACAACGCCACCTATCTGGACACAACGGCCCTCAACGGCACGTCCTACTATTACGTCGTCCAATCCGTCAACCCCGTCAACGCCAGCGCCAACTCCCCCCAAAGCGCCGCCACCATGCCCCTAGCCAGCATCCCCCCCACTGCCCCGGCCGCGCCCACCGGCCTGGCTGCGACTGTGGCGCACACCAATGTCACCCTGACCTGGAGCCCGTCTTACGGCGCGAACTACTATTCCGTCTGGCGCTCCACGCTGACGGACACTGGAGGCGGCACATCCAATATCCCGAGCACCAACATCCTTAACAACACCAACACCAACACCTCCTATACCGATACCAGGCTGACCGACGGCACCTACTACAGCTACTTTGTCACCGCCGCCAACGCTGCCGGCACCAGCGCCAACTCGACCGTGGTCAACGCCACACCCCTGCCTGCGCCGCCAGCCAGCGCTCCTGCCGGCTTGAGGGTCATCACCGTCAGCACCACCACCAACCAACAACCCACCCTGAGTTGGAGCGCGGTGCCGGGGGCGGTCGGATACGTCATCTATCGTTCCACCAGCCCCACCGGACCGTTCACCTTTCCAGATTACTACGTCATGAGTGTCACCGAGACTGAGTACGCCGACGTCGTCAGCCTTGGCACTGTTTACTACTACACTGTTTTCGCCATGAACGCGGGCGGCGTTTCAGCCGGAACTCCCGTCGTGTCCACAACGGGCATCACCTCTACGACAACCACGCTGGCCCGCACGGCGGGCGCCAGTCCCTGCACGTATGGCGCCTCGCTGACCTTCCAGGCCACCGTCAGCCCAACGCCTCCCAATGGTGAAACCGTTACTTTTTATTCAGGAGCGACTTCTCTCGGCACCGCCACCACCAGTGGCGGGGCGGCGTCTCTGACTACTGACACCCTCGCATCAAGTTCGTCCGCTGAGTCGCTGACGGCCACCTATTCCGGTGACGCAAGTTACGCGGCCAGTACCAGCGCCGTGTTGTCCCAAACGGTGACCCAGGCCATATTGACCTATGTGGCCAACCCGGAGTCCTGGCTTGTTGGCACGGCTAATCCGACGTTCTCCGGCAGCGTGACGGGTTTTGTAAACGGGGAAACGCAGAGCAGCGCAACAACGGGCACGCTGGTGTTTGCGACCACCGCGACAGCGTCAAGCCCCGCAGGCAGCTACCCAATTGATGGCTCCGGCCTGTCGGCCAAAAATTATACCTTTGTGCAGGCGGCGGGCAATGCCACCGCGCTGACAATCGCAGCCAACTTCGCTGCCACCACAACCACACTTGCTCTCACGGCGGGCGCCAGTCCCTGCACGTACGGCGCCTCGTTGACCTTCCAAGCCACCGTCAGTCCCCCGCCTCCCAATGGTGAAACGGTTGCGTTTTATTCAGGCGCCACTTTCATCGGCACGACCACCATAAGTGGCGGTGTGGCGACTCTGACCACCGACAACCTTGCCTATAGTCCGTCCGCTCAATCAATAACGGCCGCTTATCTCGGCGACACAGGATACGCGGCCAGTACCAGCTCCGCGTTGTCGCAAACCGTGAACCAGGCGGTGTTGACCTATGTGGCCAACCCGGTGAGGCGGTTTATTGACGTGGCTAATCCGACGTTCTCCGGCACCGTGACGGGTTTTGTAAACGGGGAAACGCAGAGCAGCGCAACAACGGGCACGCTGGTGTTTGCGACCACCGCAACGATGTCAAGCCCCATAGGCAGCTATCCAATTGATGGCTCCGGCCTGTCGGCCAACAATTACAGCTTCACGCAGGCGGCGGGCAATGCCACGGCGCTGACAATCACTGTCGTGTCCGGTCCTGGCAGCGATACCTGGAACGGCGCCGGGGCTGACAACAATTGGCAGACCCTCCTGAACTGGGCGCCGGGGAGCGCCAACATGCCGCCCATCCCTGGGGACGCCATGTTCTTCAGCGGCACGACCCGGCTGAACCCCAACAACAACTACCCCGCCGGGACCTCCTTCAACGGGCTGACATTTAATCCCGGAGCCGGGGCGTTTGTTCTGGGGGGCTTCTCCATCACCAATACGGGCCAGCTTGCCGACAATGCGACCAGCGCCGAAACGATTAATTTTCCCATCTACCTTTCTACGAATGAAAATATCAGCGTGATCAGCGGGGGAACGATGACGATCAATGGTCCGATGGCCGGGGCGGGTTTGGGCCTGATCAAGAGCGGAGGCGGCCTCGTGACCCTGACGGGAGAATCGGCGGGGGCCAACACTTACTCGGGGGGCAACACGATCAACAGCGGCACTTTCACGCTGGACTACTCCGAGGGCGGGAGCACGCCCGCAGCCAACCTCATTGTGGGCGGGGCGTTGAGCATGGGAGGAGGCGCGCTGTATATGAAAGGCAGCAGCACTCTGACCAACAGCCAGGCTTTCGCCAGTACAACATTTACCGGGGGAAGTTCAACGGTCGTCGTGGCGCCGGCCTCGGGCACGGTTTCGATCAGCAACAATCTGGCGCTGGGCGCCTTGACGTACAGCCCTGGCGCAACGGTGATGTTTGTCGGTCCCGGCTACTCCACCAATGTGTCCACCTCAACGGGCCAGGGCGGAGCGATTGGCAATGCCACCACTGCCGGGCTTGTTCCAGCCACCGCCAATATTACCACCACATCGGGCGCTCCTGCCACCGCGGCAGGCAATGGGGTGACCGGGCAGTTGACAGGTTCCTCGACCGGGGTTTCGCCCGGGACCGGCACGACATATGCGGCGGCGTTTGCCACGGTTGGACTGTATGATTATGCCATCGTCGTAGGAAGCGCGGCCCCCTATACGATTATCGGCGCTTCCCAAGGGGCAATCGCGTCCGGCTCCGGGACCGGCACCAACGGGACTGACGGGGCTTATACTCTTGTTAATGCCGGCAACACGGGAGGCGGCAGCGGATCCAGCGGCGGACCTTGGGACTTGGTCGGCAATTGCGCCGGTCATAACACCGACAATCTTTCAGGCATCCGATTCAACGCCGCCGGAGCCGCCACGTACAACGCGGGCGGCGGCACAACGCAGCTTGGGGGCATTCTGGTCACCCCAAATGTGGGCGCGTTTAACATTGGAGTAACGAGCTTTCAAGGCGGGCTGCGCAGCTCAAGCTACCCAGGCTCCGTCGTCATCTGGCAGAATAACACCAATGGATTTTTGAATATCACCGGGGCGGAAGGGGACGGCAAAGTGGCCGGCGTTGCCATCGTGCAGGCCGGTCCTGGCACGGTGATTTACACCGCGGCAAATACTTATACCGGCCCCACCTATTTGAATGGCGGGGTGGCGGAAATCGTGGCGGATTCCGGATTGGGCGCCCCTGCCACCGCCGCCCCGGTCACTTTGAACGGCGGGGCCATTCTGGCCGATGCCACCTTTTCGCTGGATAACGGCGCGGGAATAAACGCGCGTCCGGTGGTTTTGACCAACAACGGCGGCGCGTTGGCGGCGGTGACCGGTTTCACGATCACGGTGGACGGGGTGGTCAGCGGGCCAAGCCCGTTGATGATCGGGATTCCGCCATCGAGCGCCAACGGGAACAGCACAATCGGGCGTGTTCCGGGCACCGGCACCGGCACGGCCAACAGCACGGAGTTGGACGCCACCGGCACCGTGATATTGACGGGAGCCAACACTTGCACAGGTTCCACGACCATCAACGCGGGCACGCTGGCCTTGTCGAGCGGCGGTTCGCTTTCCAACTCCAGCATCAGCATCGCCGGCGGCGCGAAGTTTGATGTGTCCGCCATCTCCACTGCGGCTGCCCCTTACAACATGGGCGGCAGCAGCTTCGCCGCCAGCGGCGATGCCGCCGCCACTCTTAATATCGCCTCGGGCGGGTTCGTGACCAACCCCCTGCCGACGACGCTCACGCTGACCTCGGTCGCTGGCGCCGTGCCGAATCCCGCCCTGACCGTGGCGCAAGGCACCTTGGTCCTGAGCAACAACCAATTCACGATCAATGGACCGCTCTTGCCAGCCGGTATTTATACGGTGGTTAATACCAGCGCCTCCGGCGCCATATCTTTCAATTCCACTTGGGGCAACATCTTCCCCACGCCCACCGGAACGGCCTTTGGCTGGCCCGGCACCAGCGCATCCATCGCGGTGTCGGGGTCAGGCGCGATGGCGGTTGTGGCCTTAACCATCACCAGCGCTACCTCCTGCGTGGGCGGGTTGGCCGCCACCAACGGCCCTTGGACTCGCGCCTATTCCGCGGTGGACGCGACCGATGAGGAATTGGCCTTCGGCAACACCAATGGCATTTACTCGGTGGCGGGTTACAACATGATCAACTGCACATTTAGCAGTGGAACAGCCA
>Ga0181524_10005596_pt1 | contig 11143 bp, 10 predicted proteins | sample PEATcosm2014_Bin_34_FD_119761 | JGI IMG/M metagenome (GOLD analysis project Ga0181524, IMG submission 119761) | Peatland microbial communities from MTU Mesocosm Facility, Houghton, MI, USA - PEATcosm2014_Bin05_60_metaG | ecosystem: Environmental > Terrestrial > Soil > Wetlands > Peat | place...
CCACCGACCGCCCCTCCGACCGTCGACGCTCAACCCCGGCTGTGGTGAAGACCTTTCGATAGTCTCCACTGATTCCAGGGCATTTAGGTTGTCCGGCCGACCCCAAGTGCGAAAGTCAGGTTAAACGGACGCACGTCCGCGTATACATCCGGATTCACAAACTTCACAAGGCGTTTTAGCAAGACGGGTGCAGCGTTGAAATCCCCCTGGCCTTCCACTATGCAGGCGACATATAGAGGCACCATTTACCGGAAGAGTTGAACCTCACTCTCGGCATCGGCGCCGGGTTGATGGGGCTCCGGAATCAGGCCGCCCATACGCAAGAGCTCGCCCGTCGTGTAGAGCCGGTCATGCAGTGTTGAACGGGTCGCATTGTCGATGCCTAGAATTTCCGACTGCCCGTTCTCCCAGGTGACAGCCCTTATAGCGTCGCTGGGAATCTCAGGACTGTCGAGGAGATCCGCGCTGTGGCTGGTCAGTACCACCTGGACCGACTCGCTCGCCTCGCGTATCGCGTCGAGAAGCACAGCCGTAGCGGCCGGATGAAGTCCGGTCTCGGGTTCTTCGATTGCAATGACTGACACCCGCGAATCACTGCCAGCGTTCTGAAACAGCGCTATGAGGAGCGCTAGTGCGCGGAGGGTTCCATCCGACATACTGCTGGCCAAAAACATGGATAAAGACCCGGCGGCCGTGATGTAGAAGTTGAGCAGCTTATAGTGCTCGAATTCGACCGTCTCGACTCGTTCAAGGCCAGGCACAATTGCGCGCAGGTACTGATCGATGCGTTCTTTCGTAGGCCTTTGGGTGCGGCTCAGCCTATCCAAGACGCTTGCGATATTTTCCCCGTCCGAATCCAAAATGTCGGCTGATCCAGTCGTATCCAAGTCCACATGCATTATCTCCGGATCGGGTGTGTAGAATTCCATGCCAGAGAGAAGCTCATATACGGGGTGAAACTCGGGGAGTGCAGAGGCGTTCACCAGAAACAGCCGGCGTTCGCTCGGGGCAGGAAGGGCCGCCGCACTGGGGTGGGCGCTGACAAGTTGGCCCGACCGGATCTCGAAGGAACGCTCCGCGCCGGTCGGCTCGTGAACAAAACACTTCTCACGGCGCACCTCGAATCCGCGCGGAGACTGCGAGCCAATCCCAAAACTGTAAAACCCTCGCCATCCGGAGCCCAGAAGAAACTCGAAACGCATCTCGAAGCTGTCCGGATCGCCCGATGAATGGTGCAGTAAGTGGTGCAGATTCGTATTGCGTTTCGCGAAAACCTGGTCCAGAGGCGTGCGCAGAGCGTCAACGCAGAAGCGCATGGCATCGATAAAGTTGCTCTTCCCAGCGCCATTCGGACCAACCAGAATAGTCAATGGGCCAAGCACGACATTACCCACCGCAATGCTCTTGTAGTTGTGCAGGATCACGCGAGTGATTCTGGGATTCATACCTTTTCCAACTATGGCATCATTGTTCACGATTGGCAAACCGCCGCACCCGCGCGCTGCGTGAGGTCCGCGCAATCGATCATAGCCGGTGCCGGAAACGCCTTGCCGGTCTCCCAACGGAACAACCGGCCCTCACCCTCCTGGCCGGCCGCGGTGCAACCCAGGCGGATGTACAGATCGGCCACCTGCCCATTTTTGGCGGTGGGAATGTACTCGCCGGTAATGTGCGTGTAATGGTTCTCCACGGCGTACCGCACCAGCGCCGCGAACATCATTTCTTCCAGGCGCCGCCCGAGCACGCGGCAACTCATCAGCCAGGTATCCACGCGCAGACCGTCGCCTTCCGGAATCGCGATCAACACCCCGGTCAAGCCGCTATCGCCGAAGCGGTCGCTGGTCCGCATGGCCTGCGTGTAGGCGCCGGCCGCCAGCAGGGCGCGCACCTCCGCATCCGCGCGCCGCCGCGTGGTGAGATTGAACTGATTGGTCTTGTTGATCAATTGCACGATGCGCGGCAAGTTGGCTTCATCGAAAGGCGCCAACCGCACCTTGATGTCGAGTTGCGCCAGATAATCGTCCACGCTGCCGGCAGTGGATTCCAATGTCTTGCGCTCCAGGTTTTCCCTGATCGCTGCGGTGCGCTGCCGGTCCTCCCTGGTGATCGCGAGCGTTTCGAACAGCGCCAACCGGCTCAGTGCGGAAACGTAGAGCGCCGGATCCGCGGGCAAGTCGACCACCTCGACTTCCGGCAGGTTCTGCCGGACACGCGACCGCTCCGCCGGATTGTCGTCCACAAACACCATGGCATCGAGCCCAATGTTCACCGCCGCGGCAATCTCGCGCAGGTTTTCGTCCTTCGATTTCCAGTTGGCCGTGAAGATGGCGATGTCCCGCTCGCGCAGCACCATCTCCGGATGCTCACGGAAGGGAAGCACGGCATCTTCGGGGTTGTTTTTGGAACATACCGCGAGCAGCACACCCGTGCGCGTGAGCGATTGCAGGTAGCGCTGAAAGGCCACGAACGCCTCGCCCGCCGGGCCGCCGCCCAGTTGGATGCCCGCAAGACCGTCCTCGCCAATCACTCCGCCCCAAAGCACCCCGTCCAGATCCAGCGCCAGGCATTTGGAGGTGAGCCCCAGAATCGCGCGCAGCAGGGCTGTGAGCTGGTGGCCCAGCGCCGGCATGGCTTCCGCCGATGGGTACTGCTTGGCGGTATGCCACAACACTGGATCGTTCCAGCGGTCTTTGCCAAAGCGCGCCGCGATCTGGTCCACATCCAGAATCGCCACGCCCTGGGTCCGCCCGGCGGCTTCCCAAAGCGCCAGGTTGATGGCGCGCAGCAGGTGGCCGCGTCCTCCGGGCAGAGCCGCACTCAGATGGCCCAGCGCCTCGAACGGAGGCGCCTCATAGTTGAATTGAATGACTGTGGTGCCCAGGCGCGTTCTCGCTTCCCGCCATAGCGATTCGAGCCGGACCGTATGTTCGTCGATGATGCTGCCCGGTGAGTCTTCCTCGTCGCGCAGGCCGAGCGAACGCCAATCCGTGGCGATCGCGATCACATCCGGCTGGAAGCGGGTCAGGCCCGAATCAGGATGGCGAATCTCCTGCTCGTATTGGTTGAAGGGGCCAAGGTAAATCTCGGCGTCGATCCCGGCGCCGAAGCATTGCGCCTGTAGGATCGGAGCCAGGAGGTCGATCGTGGTACTGCTCAGCAGAGCGATCCGGCAGCGCCGGCGAGACGGCGCGGCCGCCTTCTTGCGTGCTTGCGCCAGCAACCGGGCGGCATTGCGCAGGGTACGCGGCGATGCGCTGGATTTGCACGCTGCGGCCAGCGGATGCCAAGCCTGGTCCGGGTGCCCTGCGGCAAACAGGTTGCGGGCCGAAGCCAGCATCACCAAGGCGCGCTCCTCGCCAGCCACCTTCTCGCGCAGGAAGCGCAGCGCTTCGGCCGCTTCCTCAAAATGGCCGCACGCTTCCAGCAGCGCGGCGCGCAACCAGCAGCCGCAGTCGCCCCGCGCCGATTCCAGCCGGGCGGCCAAATCGAGCGCCGTTTCGGCATGCTCGGACACAATGGCCCCGGCCAGGTGCTCCAACCGTGTCAGATCCGCTGCCGCGCACGGTGTCTCGCGCGAACTCGCCAACTGCAAGAACTCTGAAATCCTGGCGGCGGAGTAGGGCGGCTCTCCTAATTGGAGCAGATCGAGTTCGAGGGAGAGCTTATTCATCGGCTCTGGTATGGCCTGTGAGTGTGCTGCGGCGCGATGGGTCGGGCCGATTCTGAAAACCCATTCTATTTGTATCGCGTTTGCAGGATCGAAGCAATCGAATTATCTACTCGTTCGGTTCAGTCGTCGCTGAGCAGGCCTTCGCCGGATGCTACACTGAATCGAAGAACTTGCCGATGGCATGAGTCCTCCCCGCACACACCCGCCGCCCGCCAGTAGCCCCGCGAACGCAGTCAAGCCTCCTTGGCCGGCCAGTCCGGCGGTCGCGGCCCGCCCGGCGTTCTATCTCACGGCGGTCTTTGTGTTTCTGGTGTATGGCCGGTTTCCGGAGATCATGGACATCGTTACGGGGTCCGCGTTGCGCTCGGTGCGGATCGTCATGGTGCTCGTGCTTTTGTCCATTCCGTTCGGCGCGGATTTACGTGCCGTCTTTTCGAAAGTCGGCATCTGCCTGATCGCCTTTACCCTTTGGATGTGTGCCTGTGTCCCATTCAGCATATGGCGCGGCGGCAGCGCCAGAACGCTCCGGGATTCTTGGGTGATACCGCTTTTCTCCTTCGTCGTCATCGCAGCCGCGGTGCAGGGACTGGAGCAGTGCCGCAAGATCATGTACACTGTGGCGGCGGCCACCGTTTTCATCGAGGTCTTCACCCTCGTGATTGGCCGCGTACAGGGGGGCCGTGTGGCCCTGCTGGCAGGCACTCTGCAGAACGCCAACTATCTGGCCCTGATACTGCTCATGGGCGTGCCGTTTTGTCTCTTTGTGTTGCGCACCAAACCTGGATTGTCGCCCCTGAAGTTCGCTTGTCTGCTGATGCTTCTTTGCATCCCCGTGACTGTGGTCGCCACCGGTTCGCGTGGCGGTCTGGTGACGCTCGCCATTATGTTCCTGCTGTATTTTTGGCCGCTGCCGGCCAGCCAGAAGGTGGTAGTGGGTATTGCCGCGCTGATTCTTTTGGTAATTGCCGTCGCTTGGTCCTCGCGGAGCGCTTTGGATCGATTTAAGACCATCTTTAGAACCTCCGCCCCGGTGGAGTTATCGGGTTCGGAGATATCCGCCATAGAATCCGCGGAGTTACGGAAAGAGCTGCTGCTTTCCAGTTTGAGGTTGACCCTGCGGCATCCCTTGTTCGGCGTCGGCCCGGGGATGTTCTCGGTCGCTAACGCAAACTATGAGGAGGTGACCAAGGGGCGGTCCGACTACAACGCGTGGCATGATACGCATAATACGTTCACGCAACTGTCCTGCGAAGACGGATTGCCCGGCTTGTTTCTGTATGGCCTGGCGCTGCTGTTCTGTTTCAAAATCGTACGCTCTGCCGAAAAGCGGGCCCGTCAGGATCCCGCATTGTCTTCGCTACGGCACATGGCGTTCGCCCTGCGGCTCGCGCTGATCGCGTTCACCGGAACCGCCCTGTTCGCCGGTCTGGCCTACGCCTATTACTTTCCGGTGCTGGCGGGTTTATGCGTGGCCGTGGAACGGGGCATTGCGGCGCAACTCGCGTCCCAAATGCCGGCTGGATCGGAGCAACCCGCTGCCACGCCACCGGCGGCTAAGGCTCTGCCGCAGTTCCGGCCGCGCGCGCTCGGCGGCAGAGGAGCATTACAGGGCCCCACGCCGTGGACTCGTCCGCGGATGTAAAGCAGTTCCGCGCGCGACTTTGTCGGCCGGTATATCGACCTTACCAACGAACGGATTCATGATTTCGTAAAAAGTGCCGTGCGAAGCAAGCACTCTCAACTCAACAAAACAGTATGATTGGCGCGAGCGGCTAGCGCCTGGTCGAGTGTGATCACCTTGCCATCGGCGCACTCGGCGAAGGCCAAAAGCCAGGCGTCCGCCCAGAGCTTGGGGGAAGCGTGGTTCTTGCGCGCATATTTCCGGAAAGCGGCCTCGATGCCGTTGGGTTCATCGACGAACGCCACCCGGTCGTCGCCGAACAAGCGGTCGTAGGCAGCCCAGGCCTCCGGCATCCGCAATGGCCTGCCGTTCATCGCAGCCGCGGTAGTGAGCAGGCGCAGAACGCTCATTTGGGTTAGGCGCAGAAAACCGATCAGGTCGGACTTGGTAGACTCCAGCCACCGCCGGGCAGCGGCGCGGTGCACGTGATCTTCAAGCAGCAGCGCCAACCACACGTTGACATCAGGGAAACTCGATGAGGTCATGAATCTGCTCGTTGGTGAGATCAAATGGTTTTCCCCTGGATGGCACAATCGGCGAATCGAGGTTGAGACGCCGCCGGGGGCGCTTTGGCGTCGACTCCGTGACGGCCCGCTCGATGCTGCGCAGGATCAACTGGCGAGCCGAGCAGCCCTTCCGAACAGCCGCCTCGTGGAGGCGGCGGTGCAGATCACGGGGCAGGTCAATGCTGGTGCGGATCGAATCCTGGTTCACGAATGTGAATATAGCGCGATGACTTAAATAAGTCAACCCGCGCCGGCCAAAATCCGGTTCCACAAAAAACGCCGGACCTTGAGTCTCGACTGACGGTTACCAATTTGGTAACCTAGAGGTGTGAGAGTGATCAGCAAGGCGGCCATCAGAGAGTTCGCCAAGAAGCACGAGGACGCTCTCGAACCGCTGATGTACTGGTATCACGTGACCAAGCGTGCCCGCTGGACCAGTCTCGCCGACTTGCGTGAAGATTTCCGCCACGCGGATATCGTGGGATTGTATACCGTCTTTAACATTGCGGGAAACAGATACCGCTTGATCGCCACCATCAAGTACCGGTGGGCAGTGGTCTATGTCCGCCAAATCCTCACGCACTTTGAATACAACAGGGGGAAATGGAAAGTATGAGCGCCGCTCTGCTCGATGAACGGAAATATCAGATACTGCTAGGCAACGTGCTGCCCGTGGTGATCCGGACGGCAGACGAATACGAGCGATTGCTGCACGCGGCCGAAGCCATGATGGAGATGCCGGAAGAAGGAATCAGCGAAGAGGAAGGCCGGCTCCTGGAATTGCTCAGCGTGCTGATCGAAGAGTATGAAGACCGCGTCCACCCGCTGCCCAAAACGCAGCCGCACAAGATGCTGGCTTATCTCCTTGAGGAGAAGGGCATGAAACCGAGCGATCTCTGGCGAGTGCTTCCCAAGAGCCGGGTGTCGGAGATCCTGAACGGAAGACGTGGTATCAGCAAATCCCAGGCGAAGCAACTGGCGGAACTGTTCGGTGTGCCTGTCGATATATTTCTGTGAGCTTCAAGCCGCGCGTGATCCGCCGCAGTTACGCGGCATCGGCGCGGGCGATGGCTTTACTGCGTTTCGCAATCCATGAAGTAGTACCCGATCATGTGGCACACGTTCATGTGGACATCCTCGATGCGTCCCATGTGTTGCACCGGGACCTGAATGTTCAACTGGGCCTTGGGTCCCAGTTTTCCGCCGTCGCGGCCCGTCAAGGCGATGGTGCGGCAGCCGATGGAGTTGGCGTAATCCATGGCGAGCACTACGTTGGGCGAATTCCCCGAACCGCTGATGGCCATAAACAGATCGCCAGGCTGGGCAAAGTTCTTGAGTTGCTCGGCAAATATCACGTCATAGCCGACATCGTTGGCGTAGGCCGTGATGGTGGCAAGCTGATCGGTCAAGGCCATGATGCGAAAGCGCGAGGAGCGGTTGAAGCTGCAGCCCTTCACGATGTCACAGGCGAAGTGAGAAGCGGTGGCGGCGCTGCCGCCATTGCCGCAAACGAATATATGCCGGCCGGCGTCCCGGGATTCCTTGAACCATTCGATGGCCTGATTCACCTTGTCCAGGTCGATAGATTCGATGGCTTTCAGCAGTTCGGTTCGGTAATGCTCAGGGAAGGACATATATACACTCCATCTTAATCAATGCTAATCGATGCTAATCACGTGCGCACGTATCATGTGTCAAACTGGAAAATGTTGGCCTCTCATTTAAATCAATGGTTTGGGCTCTGTTTGCACAAAAGGTGCCTGTCGATCCGCCCCAGCACCGCCGCGCGAAGCGCGCTCTTGTGTGAGAATTCAGGAAGGTAGCGGCATCCGTATATGTGTGGCATCGCAGGATTCGTAACCCGTTCCCCCGGCATCTCGCCGGACTCGGCTGTAACCCGCATGACGGACATCATCCGTCATCGCGGCCCTGACGGCTCCGGCTACTACCGCGATCCCTTCGCCTCGCTGGGCCACCGCCGCCTCAGCATCATCGATGTCGCCGGCGGCCACCAGCCCATGTCCAACGAGGATGGCGCGCTCTGGATCACCTATAACGGCGAAATCTTCAATCACGCCGATCTCCGCCCAGCCCTCGAACAAGCCGGCCATCAGTACCGCACCCGCTGCGATACCGAAACCATCCTGCATGCCTACGAGCAATACGGGCCGGATTCGGTGACGCGTTTCCGCGGCATGTTCTCCTTCGCCATCTGGGACAAAAACGCCCGCACGCTGTTCTGCGCCCGCGACCGCCTCGGCAAAAAGCCCTTCTACTACTATTGGGACGGTCACCTGTTCGCCTTCGCCTCCGAAATCAAAGCGCTGCTCGCACATCCCACCATCTCCCCGCGCTTCGAAGAATCCCTGCTGTCCGAATACCTCAACTTCGGCTACTGCTCCGGCGAGCGGACGCTGTTCAGCGGCATCCGCAAACTCATGCCGGGCCACTGGCTCCGCCTGACGCCCGAACAACTCGAAATCCGCCAGTATTGGGAGATTCCCTGCCCCACCTCTCACGAAAACCGCGACGACCAATCCTGGATCGCCGAATGCCGCACCCGCCTGGAAGAGGCCGTTCGCACGCGCCTCATGAGCGACGTGCCCCTCGGCATGTTTCTCTCGGGCGGCGTCGATTCCAGCGCCATCGCCGCGCTCATGAAGCCCATGTCCAATGGGCCGGTCAAAACCTTCGCCGTCGGCTACCGCGAGCAGTCCTTTAGCGAACTCGCCTATGCCCGCCAGGTCGCGGAAACAATCGGCACCGAGCACCACGAAGTGGTCATCGGCAAGGACGAGTTTTTCAACGCGCTGCCCCAACTGATCTGGCATGAAGATGAGCCCATCAGTTGGCCGTCCAGCGTCTCTCTCTATTTCGTGTCGCGCCTGGCTGCAGAGGAGGTGAAAGTGGTCCTCACCGGCGAAGGCAGCGACGAGTTATTCGGCGGTTATGCCCGATATCGCACGTATATCCTCAACCAGCGGTTGCTAACGTTTTACCGCGCAGTGCCCCGCCCCTTGCGCGATTGCCTCCGCTCCGGGATCGCCGGCTCCCGCCTGCTTTCCGGCAACATCCGCCGCAAGCTGCAGCATTCCGTACTGGGCCGCGGCGAAGATCTGGAATCCCTCTATCTGGATAACTTCTATTCCGCCTTTTCACGCGCCGAGCAGCAACGCTTGCTAACCGCTCCGTTCGACGGCACGTACGATTCCTTCCTGCACTACTGGAATTCCCAACCAAATGCCAGCCTGCTCCCCCGCATGCTGTACGCGGACCAGAAAACCTACCTCGTCGAACTGCTCATGAAGCAGGACCAGATGAGCATGGCCTGCTCGATCGAAAGCCGCGTCCCTTTTCTGGACCACCAGTTAGTCGAATTCGCCGCCGCCGTTCCGGACCGCATGAAACTCCGCGGCGGCGTGGGCAAGTACATCCTGAAGCGCGCCGTCGAAGACATCCTCCCGCGCGAAATCGTCTATCGCAAGAAGATGGGCTTCCCCACGCCGCTCCGCCAATGGTTGATGGAGCCGAGCGCCGATGCCTTGATCGCCCAGCTTCACGACCGCGACGGCCTGCTGGCGCCCTATATCGATTTCACTTACTTGAACGATCTCCTCGCCCGCCACAAAAGCGGTCTCGAAGATGCCACCGACCGCATCTGGCGCCTGCTGAACCTGCAGCTCTGGGGAACCATTTTTATAACCAGTAGGACAGGCATCCTTGCCTGTCCCCTCCCATGAATCTCGCCCGCCTGTTGCAAATGAGCCCGGCCGAACTAACCACCCGAGCCCAACAAGCCCTCTCCAAGCGTTGGAGCCATCCCCCAGCCTGCCACCTAATCTCTTCCCCCGTGTCCCCTGCCTTCCCAGACCCACCCCCGCTCATTTCACTCGACCAAGCCGAAAAAATCTGCCAGCACCGTTTCGATCTGCTAGGCTACAAAGACCTCGATTTCGGTACCCCCATCGACTGGCACTTCGACCCCGTGCACCACAAGCGCGCCCCCCGCAAACCCTGGCATCAAATCCCATTCCTCGACTTCGATCAAATCGGCGATCACAAAATCATCTGGGAACTGAACCGCCATCAGCACCTTGTCACGCTCGCTCAAGCCGGCTTCCGCGACGAAATCCTGGTCCAATGGACGCACTGGCAAAGCGAAAACCCATACCCCATCGGCATCAACTGGGCCAGCGCGCTCGAAGTCGCCTTCCGCGCGCTGTCCTGGCTCTGGGTCCGTCACTTAATCGGAGATTTTCACCCCGACTTACTCCCCGCCCTCCACCTCCACGGCTGGTACATCGAACGCTTTCTCTCCACATACTTTTCACCCAACACGCACTTGCTCGGCGAAGGCGTGGCGCTCTTCGCCATCGGCACGATGTGTCCGCAAATCGCCGAGGCGCCCCGCTGGCAAACCCGCGGCTGGGAAATCGTTCTGCAACAAGCCGAAAACCAGGTTCGCCCCGACGGTTTTCACTTCGAGCAATCCGTCTACTACCACATCTACGCGCTCGATTTCTTCCAGTTCGCGCGGGACTTGGCTGCGAAAAATGCGCGCCCCATCCCACCATCATTCGATGGCACGATCGAAAAAATGACCGAAGCCCTAGCCGCCCTCTCCCAATCCGGTCGCGTGCCCAACTTCGGAGATGACGACGGAGGCCGCGTCATCGTCTCTCCGCGTCTCCGCGTCTCCGCGTCCCCCCCTCTCACTGTAGGCGGAATCTACAGCACGACGGACCGGCACTCCCAGCTCTTCATCGACGCCGGCCCGCAAGGCGCCCTCACAGCCGGGCACGGCCATGCCGACGCCTTAAGCATCCAGCTCATCACTAACGGCCGACCCGTCCTGATCGATTCCGGTACCTTCTGCTATGTCTGCCCCGAGCGCGATCGATTCCGCGGCACTGCCGCCCACAACACGCTGCAAGTGGATGGTCGCGACCAGGCCCAGCCTAATGGTCCCTTCGCCTGGACCGGCCTTCCCGAAACCACTGTGGATCGCTGGCACACCGGCGAAACCTTCGATTTCTTCGCCGGCCATCACAACGGCTATCAACCCGTCATCCATCAGCGTTGGGTCTTCGGCCTCAAGAACAAATTCTGGCTAGTCCGCGACGTAGCTACTGAGCCGCGACCGTCAGGGAGTGCCCCATGGCCCTGCGGGCCACCAAAGATGATGAAGACGCGCCTTCGTGGGGCGGGCGCCCTCGCCCGCGGATCGGCGCCCTCGCCGGTCCAACGGCCGCAGGCCGGCGGGCTCGAGGTGCGTCTTCAACGGAG
>Ga0181524_10005600_pt1 | contig 11136 bp, 9 predicted proteins | sample PEATcosm2014_Bin_34_FD_119761 | JGI IMG/M metagenome (GOLD analysis project Ga0181524, IMG submission 119761) | Peatland microbial communities from MTU Mesocosm Facility, Houghton, MI, USA - PEATcosm2014_Bin05_60_metaG | ecosystem: Environmental > Terrestrial > Soil > Wetlands > Peat | place...
AGTTGGCGACCTTCTCCTCGGGCGTTTGGTGCTTGCGCTCGTTGCTCATGGGTTGTCTCCGCAGTAGCTATCTTAACGCTGGACTCTCCATTTCCAGCTGAAGCAATATCAGGATGAGAGAGTATCCCCTGAATGGGCGAAGGATCGGGAGGGAATGTCCGCTCGTGCAGCTGCCCAGTTGTCGGGAAATAATTCCTCGATGCTACGCTTGACAGGTTACCGCCTCTGGCGAGACAATCCGGGCCGTATTAGACTCAATGTTTGGTTCAGTTCTCACGCATTCGCAGCTCTAAAGGAGGAACTCCCAAAGGAGGTGCCGAGCTTGCACGGCAAGCGCCGCGTGCGGATACTAGTCGACGTCGAAGGGTTCGTGGGTTTTGCCAATTTTTTCCTATCTGCAATCCTTTTGGGAGCCTACTTACCCCGAAAGAAATCTTAAGCAGCCCCGAAGGTTGCCCAAGGGTAAAAGCCAATCTCGTAATTCGTCGTCCAGGCTGAGAAAGTGCAGGGAGAAAAATGAGCGAAGAGAGGCCTTCTGCTGAAAAGAACTGCATTGAGCATATTTATGCACCGCCCGGTGAACAATACCACTACGCTGCCTGCACTGTCCGCCGTCTTCGCAACTCAAGGAGCTTATCCCTTGCAGAGCCGCGCTATTTGGAGGACTTTCATCAAAGGGCCGTAAACTTCCTCACCTGTCTTGTCAAACCCCGCGACGAACATTTCACCTACGATTTGCGCATTATTTCGCAGCCGGACGCTGAAGCCTACAATCGTGGGAAAGTCACGCTCGCCTTACTCTGCAGAACGGGGGACGTACCCTTACCGGAATCGCTGAGCGGCGCCAAGGAACTATGTAAGTTCGCTGAATCCTGTTTCAGTGAATACGAGTTTGAACTAGGAAGCCCTGAACATGTCCGCTCGCTACTCTGCCCATTCTCGATTTGTCACGTCATTGGAATCGGAAGGCGATGCTCTAAGGAAGCACTTGATACGCTGAGAAGCGGCAAGCGGCTTCAGAAGAGCCTGGGGTTTGCGGAAGCCCGAGATTCTGCCACGGAAGGGTCAATGGAAGGGGAGACAATTCTTCACGCATTCCCTTTTATCCCGCGGGGTGCTCCCCTTAACGGTTTCTTTAAGCTAATTCTCTTACAGAGCTCTCCCGTCGCGCTGAGTTGCCGATTTCGGCCGACTTCTCTCCAACCGTCCGAGGAAAGATTCCTAGAAGGTCAAATCGCTGCCTGTGAGCGCTACGCTCAGGTCAGTATTGGGCAGATTCCCAATCGGATACAGGCACTTTACCCAACGCTCCGCGAGCAGGCACGTAAATATGAGCAGTACCAGTCGCGACTTCTGTTCGGTTTGAGCGACAACGCTGCCCTGATGACCGTCGAAATCGCATCGCCTGATCCTGTTCCTCCCACTGTCATAGACGCCGCAGGATCCCTGCTTAGTGAACCCGCCGGGGGGGCAGTGCCAGCAGCCGAAGATTATTTCCGCTACCTTGCTGGCGGCTATGAGGTGATGAGTTTTGGTGGAGACGCCGACGCAATCCAGGCGTTCAAACGCATGGATATGAGACTCCCGAAGCATCCGGTCGTGCCTCCCGAGGCTGGCCGGCTCCTCAACCTCTTCGATTCAGTCGAGGCGACGGCTGGTTTGATTCTGCCACCTGCGACTCTCGAGCCACTTCTCGGGATTGAAACCAAGCAATGGCGCGAGCAGCCAGCACCCCCGCAATTGCCCTCCCGAGGTGTACTTGTTGGCGTTAGCACAACAGGAGGAACATCACAACCAGTGCGCATAGGCTTGGAGGATCGGCGTCGCCATGCCTACATTGTTGGGCAGACTGGAACCGGCAAAACGACTCTCCTCAAATCCATGATTCTGGACGATATTCAAGCAGGGGAGGGTGTCTGCGTCATCGACCCGCACGGCGACCTTTATAAGGAACTGTTGGGGAAAATACCCGCTAACCGCATTGAAGATGTCGTACTGCTGAACCCGTCGGATGTCGATTGTCCGGTGGGCCTTAACGTACTAGAATACGAAACGGAATCGCAGCGCCACTTTCTTATTCAAGAGCTTGTTGGGATCGTTACTCGAATTATCGAGGACGAATACGGCATAGAGGCGATCGGAAACCTGGCTGGCCCGGTCTTCTTTCAGCACATGCGAATGAACCTGCTGCTCGCGATGTCGAACCCCCGGGATCCCGGTACGCTGCTTGAGTTCTACAACATTTTCCAGGAGGAAGGTTACTGGAAGCGTTGGCTGCCACTCCAGATCGACGATCCATACCTTGAGCGGTGGACAAAGGAAGTCTTGCCGCACATGAACTATCTTCGTCAGGGCAGTGATGGAGCTTCGATGGGAGGCTACGTAGGAAGCAAGTTCGAGGGTTTCCTGTTTGACCCAATGCTTCGCAACATATTTGCCCAGAAGCGCTCCACCATCAATCTTCGGGAAGTCATGGACAACGGAAAGATTCTTCTCGTGAACCTGGCTAAGGGTGAAATGACAGAGACGAATTCGAGGCTACTTGGGATGTTCTTGCTTGCGAAGCTCCAGGCGGCATGTATGGGCCGGATTGGTGTCCCCCAGGCTCAACGGCGTGACTTCTTCGTGTATGTCGATGAGTTCCAGAGTATCGCTACCCAGAATTTCATCTCGCTGCTGTCCGAAGGCAGGAAGTTTGGGCTGAGCCTGATCCTTGCGAACCAATTCGTCTCGCAGATCAAGGATCCCCGTATCGTTGCATCGGTCTTTGGGAACATCGGGACCGTGATCTGCTTCCGTTTGGGTCAGACGGACGCTGAAGCCATGGAACGTGAGTTTTATCCGCTGTTTGACCGCTCAGATCTGATTAACCTGCCCAACTGGCTTGCCTATATCACCACTCTCGTCAACGGCCAGCCCCTCCACCCTTTCAGCTTGTCCACGCTTCTCGATAAAGTGGCCTTTGATGAGTCAAGTTCATCGCAGGTGCTGGCAGAATCACGTCGTAAGTACGGAAGGCCGGCTGATGAGGTCCGGAAGGAAGTTGCGCGCAGCTTTCGACGGCCGCCTGATTCGTCCCATGAACATCATTCCGAGCCTCCTGCGAATTGAGCAAGGGCCGTTGGGCTTGGTCGGATTAATGGCAAACCAGATTGAGACTGCCGAGTTTGCCCGCTATATATCGCCCTGTTTCCGACTCCGTCAGTTTCTGGTATCTTATGCCTCGCCAGCCCGGAGTGGAAGGCATAACCTGCTGGAATGGTTTCAAATTGCAACAATTTTGCTTTATGCAAGGCGACGATAGCCCAACCCAGACAGGATTGTGCCCGATAGACGCCTTTCACCCCGAAATCCGCCATGGCCAGGCGGCAGGCCAGTTGATGGGTAGGCGACTTATCAGGCCGAATCTCGAACGCGCAGCGGAACTGTCTGAGCGGCAGCAACTTGCAGTGAGACGAGCGGATAAACTCCTCCTCGAACAACCGGAGAGTAACTAAGTTCAGATCACGCATTGCTCGCGAGATCATTTTGAAGGGGTGGGCAGCGCTGTACCCCCAAATGCTTCCCATGTCAGCGCGAAGAACCGGTCGAACATATCGTAGATGTCCCCTCTACCAAATTGTATAACCCGACAGTGCCTCCCATGCCTGAACTTGCTGTATGGCGTGAGAAACAGGTACTCCTCCGTCAAGACGAACCGACAAATGAGTGGAAGGTCGTACAGCCGGACCTCGAACCTGTTTGGCTCAACGTAAGGCAATAAGAAATGAATAGTGCCATCGATTTGGCGTCGGAGAGTTCCATGCCCAAATGATGCGTCGAACGTTGCCATCTCTCTTTCGCGGGATTCCACCCAGTCGATTCTCTGATACTTGATTTCAATGTCTGGAAGCAGTATCTGGACGAACGGTTTTCTTACCAAAACACTTTCGAATGCTGGGCGAAACAGGTCACCTTGGAGTGCGTTCCCCCGTCCAGCAAAAACACGGATATGTTGAGCTCTACTCAACTTTTCTTTGATTGTGGGCTCCGCGTCAACGCCCTGGGGAAAAACATATTCTACGTCAACGCCGAGGAAGGTTGAAGCTACCGCAGTCAACGCTCGCCGCACCAGTTTTGATCGCCAAGTCGCAGTTATAAATGCGATCGCTGCGGCCAGTAACGCTGCTAGAACGCCGATTAACAGATTCTCTATAGTCGACATTGGGTTCTATCGCCGAATGGCATGCCTCCACAGGTTCAGCGCTCCTCATAGTGTAAACGATACGCCTCCAAGGGGCCAGCGCTTCATTTTGACAGCGGTTAGTTTTGAAGTTTGAAAGATATCCTCGCCTCTCGCCTCAGTATTCCACTACGGCCTCTTCTAAGACCCCGGCCCATAGAATTACTCTCCGGTAATACCACTGGGGAAGGTTGCCGGGCTGTAGATGAGGGGGCTGGAGCTACCTAACCGTAACTCCTTGGATCTCCTTGAAAGACTGTATCTTGTGAACAGGACCCTCGATATGATCCAATATGTATTTTGGTGCATGAGTTGCTGTAGACGTGGTGGCTGGGGAGCGGTCGTGGAGCTATGTGGCAATTTGTCGCGATTGGCCTATGTAAAGGTGCTGTTTATTCGCTTGTGGCCCTGGGATTCGGTCTGATCTTCAGGACAACGCGAGTCTTCCACATAGCCCACGGGGCCATTTACACCCTCGCTGGTTTTAGCGCCTATTTTTTCATGAACCATCTGAAGTGGCCCCTTATCCCGGATGTTGTACTGTCCATCATTTTCGCTTGCCTAGTCGGGATACTTACAGAGGCAGCGGTTTACTGGCCTCTCGAACAAAGGGGAGCGAGTTCGCCAGTTATGATGATCAGTTCCCTGGGTGTCTACATCATCTGCGTGAATGCTATTGCGATGGTAGCAGGGAATGAAAACAAGACCCTGCAGTACGGGATTGACGTAACGACGAGTATTGGGAGCGTTGTCCTAACGAGAATCCAGATTGCCCAGTTGGTGGGTGCGCCACTAGTGATCGCCTTTTATTGGGCCTTCTTGCGCCTGACTCGACTCGGAAGGATCTGCAGAGCCGTTGCGGACGATTCGACATTGGCCGCGGTGCTTGGAGTTAGAGTAAAAGGAGTACGCATATCGGTCTTTGCAGTGGGATCCCTTCTGGCGGCTACCGGAGCGATTCTGGCTGCATTGGATATTGGCATAGATCCCCAGATCGGATTCAACGCTCTCGTGCTAGCTGCCGTTGCTTGTATCATAGGAGGCTTGCATCACTTTATCGGTCCGGCTCTAGGGGGCTTTCTACTGGGGCTGATTCAGAGTCTCGTGGCTTGGCGAATCCCTACCAAGTGGGAGAGCTCGATTACATTCGCGCTGCTCATTGTCTTCCTGTTGTTTAGGCCACAGGGCTTGTTGGGCATTCGGAAGCGTCTGGAGGAGGATTGAACTACATCTTCCATCTCTTGATAATGACCTCGATTTATACGGTACTAGCGCTTTCCCTCAATCTAGTCCTCGGTTACGGGGGCATGCTCTCCTTCTGCCAAGCAGCCTTCTTCGGACTGGGGGCCTACATCTCGACGCTGTTAACCATGAAGGCGGGCTGGCCGTTCGTCCCCAGCTGCATCGCTGCCATACTAGTCACCGGAGGGATTTCATACATCGTTTCAATTCCTCTAACAGCATTTCGAGATGACTTTTTTGTGTTGGCAACAGTTGGATTCCAGATGATTGTCTGGTCTGTGCTCTATAACTGGACAGGATTGACTGGGGGCCCGCTTGGAATTCCAGCCATTCCCGAGATATCGATCTTCGGTAGTTACTTGTCATCCCTCCCAGCATATTTCATGTTCGCCCTTATTGTTGCCGTTCTACTTTGGCTTGCAGTCTGGCGCCTCTCGGCTTCGCCGTATGGTCGCACGCTCAAGGCCGTGCGTGACGACGAATTGGCCTCGATGGCCCTGGGCAAGAACGTGCACTACTTTAGGCGAACTGCCTTCACCATTGCCGGAATGCTCGCGGCTTCGGCTGGCGTCCTATTTGCACCTTACGCAAGCTATATTGACCCAACAAGCTTTACGGTTGATGAGTCAATATACATTCTCTGCATCGTAGTGATTGGAGGCACTGGAAACCTTCGTGGACCTATTGTTGGGGCTTTGACTCTTGTTCTAATGCCCGAGGTTCTCCGCTTCCTTCATATTCCTGAGGCAGTTGCACCGAACACGCGTCAGGTGATTTACGGGCTTCTACTAGTGCTAATGATGCGATTTCGCCCACAGGGCATAGCCGGGAATTACGCTTTCGATTGACCATGATAGTAGAGACGGAGAATCTCAAAAAGAGATTTGATGGCGTAATAGCCCTGGAGGATGTAAACCTCGAATTCCTGCCAGGGTCGGTGACCGCCATTATTGGTCCTAACGGGGCCGGGAAGACCACACTACTCAACGTGATGGCCGGGTTTATTCAACCAGATAGCGGATCCGTGTTCCTGATTGAAGGGAATGACAACCCGTTTGTTTCCGGCGCCGGGACAGAGAAAAATAACGTCAAGCGTGACATAGTCGGTTTGGCTCCTTACATGGTCGCGTCCCTGGGGGTGGGAGTTCTCTTCCAAGATGTGCGAGTCTTCAAGCGGCTGTCACTGCTGGAGAATGTTATTACCGGAATGAAGCATCAGATAGGTGAGAACCCACTGGCTCCTTTCTTTCAGTTTCATGCTGTTGAGCGGCAGGAACGTGAGGCCATTGAAAAGGCCGCTCATCTCTTGGAGATAGTCGGGCTGTCCGAAAAATCACGACTCTGTGCCGAACAACTTTCCTTCGGGGAGCAAAAGCTTCTCGCTATTTGTAGGCTTCTGGCGGGAGAATCAAAAGTGCTGTTGTTGGACGAACCCACGTCAGGTGTTCATCCGGAGATGGTTGCCAGACTGCTCGATGTAATCCAAACAATTGCTGAAAAAGACGCATGCACAATCATAATCGTCGAGCACAACTTGAAGGTGGTTAAGAGAGTAGGGAGCTGGGTTTATTTAATGGCTGGAGGTAAAGTTGAAGTATTTGGCAAACCGCAGGAAGTCCTACGAGACGAGACGCTTCGGACGCTCTTCCCAACTTTGTGAACCAGGGTGTCGGGAAGAAGATCATCCCCTTTTAGTAGTCGAAGGTCTGCATGTTGCCTACGTTAGGCGGGAGATTCTTCGAGGAGTTTTCATCTCGGTGGGTCCTGGCGAGATAGTGGTGCTGTTAGGAGGAAACGGCTGCGGCAAATCCACGCTCCTCAGGTCAATTGCGGGGTTGGTACCTCTTGTCAGAGGTAGGATTTGCATTGCGGGACAGGACGCGTCGCATCTGAGCATAAGCGCTCGGCACAACCTTGGAGTATCGTATTTGCTTCAAGGGGCGAAGGTTTTTCCAAACCTTACGGTCTCGGAGAACTTCCAGATCGCGGCCGAGTATGGGCACTCGGATGATGAGGCCATATCCTTGGGCAGCATATTCCCAGAGCTTCAAAACAAGCGAAAAGTACGCGCCGGGCTACTCTCTGGTGGACAGCGTCAAATGCTGGCGATCGAGATGATCCTCGGCCAACGGCCGAGGATCGCCCTGCTAGACGAGCCGTCAGCCGGTTTAGCTCCTTCGATGGTGCCCGGCTTTCTAAGGCAGCTATCTCGCTATGCAAGATCAAACAGCATCGCTGTTCTCCTCGTCGAACAGAATGTTGAAGAAGCTAAACAGGTGGCAGATCGCCAATTACGTTTAGAGTCCGGCACAATCGAGGAGTGCAAGGCCATTCCCTCTGCAAATCTCCAGCGAGGCTAACAAACAAAATGAGAATTGGAAAATTCATCGCCCGCATAGCCGCAATATGCGGCATCACAATGCTCGCCATTCCTCTTCTCCAATGCAGTCGACAGGGATCCCCTAAAGGCACCAAAGTTGGCGTGATCCTCCCCCTGACAGGAACGCTCTCTGAAATGGGACAGTATGAGAAGCAGGCAATGGAATTAGCTGCTGATAGGCTCAGGGCTTCCGGGGCAAATCAACAACAGTTAGTTTTCGAAGATGGCAAGGGTGATAGCAAAACTGTGGCTTCAGCGGCCCAGAAGCTCTTAGACATTGATGGAGTGCGTATCTTGATTACCTCTACCACCGGTGCTTCCCTAGCGGCCAAACCCCTTGCCGAACGGAAAAACGTTCCCTTGCTAGCGTTCTGCATGGGTTCCGACGTTGCCCATAGCTCCCGATCCACAGTTCGGTTCTATGTGGGAATTGAGGAGGAATCACAAGCGATAGTTGACTACCTTTCTTCCTTGCCTCAGGATACTCGAGTGGGTGTTCTGTATGCCTCGGTTGCTGTCTGGACGACCGCCATAAATGACATTTACATACCCTTTTTCGAAAAGCACTTTCGAAAACCAGCGGTCATTGAAGATTATAGCCTCCAGGATAGGGACTTTAGAATCCAGCTGACGCGATTGAAGAACGCTGATGCGCAGGTGCTTGTAATCCTTGGCTACGGGTTTGAATACCAACCCATCTTCACACAAATGGCCGAGTTGGGACTCAGGGACAAGGTGAAGATCATTGGTGGTTGGGGGTTTCTTTATACCCCTCTCCCGATTCAGACGCTCGAGGGTATCCGCGTGGCTGGACCGATCAACGTGTTTCGCCAGGGGCCGTCTGCTGCCGAGTTTAACGCTGCTTTTTCAAGGGAATATGGCCATCCGCCTAACTTTGATGCAGCATTCGCATACGAAGTGATTATGAAGCTGCCTGACATTCTTCGGATTTTGGATCGAAATGGAATCGCAGACCTCAAGTCGTCACTAACACAGAGGGGGGAGATACAAGGAGTGATAGGTCCGTACCATTTTACAAATGACGGCAACATGATCGTACAAACCGCGGTCGGAACCTTCCGGAACGGGCTAATCGAGGCTCAATAACTGAGGATGCGCTTATATGAACACACTCACCTCTTTCGACAAACGAAACGTTCGTTACGAGCAGATCCACAATATCCAGGACGAAGATTTTGCCAAGCTGGTGGAAATCGCAGACGTTAGAGACTGCTCGCGTGTTTTGGATCTTGGTTGTGGGTATGGAGCAGTGACGCGAGAAATTCTCACGCGTACGCAAGCGGTCAGGGAGAGAAATGGACATTTTCTAGGTATCGACTTAGTGGACGAGAGCCACGTACAGTTGGCGAGAGCCGAGAAAGAATTGGGCCAGTGGTTGAACGACCCCCACGTAAAACTCAATTTCATTCATGGCACTTTCCCTGACGCCTTCAAGGGAACTCAAAGATACGATGTAGTTGCTGCCAAGATGGTCCTTCACGAAGTTGCCCGCGAAAATCAAGCTGACTTTATTCGAGGGAGCTATGAGTACCTGAAAGACGGGGGGCGGTTCCTTCTGTGGGATTTGTGCCTTACCCCGACGACGAGAGATTTGTTCAGCCAGATCATGAGAGTGAAAGATGGGCTCGTCGGTCTTGACACGATGGTTGCACGACGCAATTTCCTCTCATTGCCTGACATCATTGCGTTATTGGAGATGTGTCCATTCACTTTTATCGACCGTGTGAAAGCAATAGAGTACCGGCTCCAGACCCAAGCTAGGCTGATACCGGAATTTCGGGAGGACCAGAGATTATTCGACCTATGGCATGAGTTCATTCGCCAGAGTGTGGCAAGACTTGAACCATCCATCAGGGAAGAGATAGCATACCTCGACGAAGGCCACAGTATTGCCCTCACAGTAAGGAAGGGCATCTTTGTGGCACGGCGCTCCGAGAAGGTGTCCTTGTTCATGCAGCCATTCAATTCACAAATAGACCTCTCAAAGTATAAGGAATCGGCAAAATCGTACCCCCATCTTCTGAAGGAATCACTCATACGGCCCGGGTTGGCCTCTGCACTGACAGGACATCAGGGGCTCATAAGGGCGAGTGTCTTGACGCGTGCATATGACGGTAAACGCCAACTATGTAAGGAGGGTCTTGACTATTTCTACCACGTCTCGGCCCAAGAGGCTAAGGACCAACATGCCTACGCCTACACGTCGTATATCATCTGGCTCTATTGCGCAAACCGCGAATGGGTCGGCAGTCGAGCTATACGTAGCGTCTCTGACGCTGTGAGTAATGCCTTTAAAAGCTCCCCCAGTGGGGGATGGTTGATCGTCCAGGCGATCAAGGGGGATGGCGGCACAAAAGTGATAATGGGTGGACCAAATCGGATAAATGAAGAGGCAGCCGTCCAGGTCCCGCGGCGGGCGAGAGAGTTCTTTGATTGCACGGAAGATATGCTTCGATCCACCATCAGGTTTAAGTACGAGCAGTTAGATGGGATGCCCATTGAACGAATTCTGGTCGACGACAACTCCTCCATCGATTCGTTTGCCCAGCGCAAGGCGAAGGAACCTGGATCAATCTGCCGAGCTTCGCTCGTACGGACCTCCCCTGAAATGATCACTGCGGACCTTCGGGTTTGTGAAGCACAGTCGTCCCCTCTTAGGAGTTTCCTTCGAAGCAGCAGTGAGGTGCTTGTGCCGCTAACAGAGTACCTGTTACGCTCTGGCGCACAAACTGCCTACTACATCTTGCCACCCTCACTCGCCGCCGGGAGGCCGGGCTCTGAAATCTCTCGCATCGAGGATGGGGTGGTTGTCTTGACCGCGGATTATCCACTCACTTGCGACGCTTTTGAAAATGTTCTTGCGTATGTTGTAGGTCTATGGAGCGGTGTAGGGTGTATTGAGTCTATTGCTGTGGGAGAAGCTGCCGAGGCCAAGGCTCGATCAGAAGCGATTGCAGGATTCAGCCATCAGGTCGGACACGTTATAGGCGCCAAGTCAAACCTGCCACTCTACGACTTCATGTTGGAACGCGATTACGCCGGCTTGATTGACAAGGAGAAGCGAGCACGGAGTGCTCAAATACATTACTCGACGCTATTGGCGCAGGTGTATGAGGATTTGCTCGACCGGCCCGATAACGTTGTTCAACGCTGGATACAATTGGATCGGCAGCAAGCGATGGTCTCTATGGATGCACTATTTCGGGAGGTGTGGGACGAGTTAGCCTTCCCGATCCTTGATTGCATAAAGGATGCACCAGGCATCACCAAG
>Ga0181524_10005603_pt1 | contig 11133 bp, 11 predicted proteins | sample PEATcosm2014_Bin_34_FD_119761 | JGI IMG/M metagenome (GOLD analysis project Ga0181524, IMG submission 119761) | Peatland microbial communities from MTU Mesocosm Facility, Houghton, MI, USA - PEATcosm2014_Bin05_60_metaG | ecosystem: Environmental > Terrestrial > Soil > Wetlands > Peat | place...
CGGGCCTTCCCGCAGACAGAGGTAATCGAGCTTGAAGACGGTGTGCCATGGAATGCCGTTCGCGCGAAAGAAGCGATTGATTTCCTTCCGCAGCCCTTCGACGGCGCTTTCGCTCGGCGTGTCCTCATGGTCTTGCCAAACCGGCTCCGCCAGCTCGTCTCGCCGGACCGTCCTGTTGGGGAGCGGCCAGAGAAACGCAACTGCCAAGAACGGCTTGCGTGCAAGACCGAAGTAAGTCCGGCCAGCGTAGTTGAAGCCGTCCGGGGGCTCAGGGCCATCTCGCAACGGCTTGGGAGAGAGGTTTTTGCTTGCCGCAGCCGGGGGCCACGGACTCGACTCGGGATTGGTTCTGGTCATATTGGTACCTCCTGGGTTGGTGTCCAAAGGCATCGAGCCTGTGCCTGCGTGTCACCAAGCACGGGGAAGGCACAGTCGTCGATTTCCCACGGCATGGTGTCGCCCACAGGTTCCTGGCCGTCCGTGTCGCCCGAGACCACCCGTCGATTCTCGGTCCACAACTGGGTCCCTCGGGTGGTCCTGATGCTCGGTAACCCATCCGCAGAGGTGTCCCAGGTGCTCGCGCCCGAACCGCGCAATTCGCGTCCATAGGCCCTCGGTCGAGGTTTCAGACCGCCTTGGCCCCTTGCGTCGAAATTTGGGCCGTTTCCCGTCGCTGGACTGCGGGCGTAAAGGCGTACTTGGCCAGTCGCTCGGCAGCCGCCTGCCGTTGCTCCTCCGTCATTTGCCGCCGGCGCTTCGGGTGCATCAGGGCGGCCACCTCGGGGAACCTCTCCACGGGGAACAGGATTGTCATGCCATCGTCGCCGTCCTGGTGGACCGTGGTGAAGTCCAGGGCGGCCAGCTTCCGGGCCGTGCTGCCCCTGCTGTTCGTCGACGCGGCCAGCGTCGAGGTACCCCAGGGGTAGATGTGCCCCGCTCGGCAAGGGATGATTTGCAGCCACGGGTCGTCGGCCCGGGCTCCGCCGCCACGCTCGGCGTAGTAGCTCTCTTCGTAGGTCACGCGGTACTGCCGACCGAATCGTTCTCTGAGATTCACGCAATCCATGTTCGGGTACTCCGTTGGCGGTGTTGGTTGTCATGCTTTCGGCTTCGCAGCGTCCAGTTCCCATGGGCACCGCCGGGGCCAGCCGTTGCCGGCGGGCTCGGCGCCATCGCTGTTGCCGGCCACCACCAGGGCCAGCAGCCGGTGGACTAGCCGGCGATAGGCAGCCCGGTCCCACGGCTCGGCCGCCATCGCGGCATCCGGCATTCGTGATCATGCCAGAACCGCCTCCAGGTCCTTGGCCGTGAACCGCAAAACCCGCTCTTTAACGGTTGTCTGGCAGTGGGGCCGACGTCTGGATGAAGGGCCATTTCGGCTGGGAATACAAGGGCAAGCACAAGAACCTGGACGAGGCCTACGCCCAACTGCTGCTCTACCGCGAGGCCCTGGAGAACCCGCCCCTGCTGGTGGTCTGCGACATGGACCGCTTCGAGGTCCACACGAATTTCACCGCGACGGCGAAGGAAAAGCACGTCTTCGGCCTGGCCGGCCTGGCGGACCCGGCCAACCTGGACGTGCTCCGCAAGCTGTTCACCGAGCCCGACGCGCTCCGCCCCGGCATCACCAGCGAGAAGATCACGGTCGAGGCGGCCGAGCGGTTCGGCGCGCTGGCCGAGGGCCTCCGCAAGCACAAGGGGATCGAGCCGCAGCGGGCCGCCCACTTCCTGATGAAGCTCATGTTCTGCATGTTCGGCGAGGACACGGGCCTCTTGCCGCGCAGCCTGTTCGCCGAACTGCTGGAGAACGCCAAGGCCAACCCGGCCGTCCTGCCGCGGCGGCTGGCATCGCTCTTCAAGGCGATGGCCGAAGGGGGCGTTCTTCGACGAACTGGAAGCAGGATCGCGTGCGGCGCTCGCGGCGGAGAAGACTGCCGAATGAGCCGCCTTCAAATTTCCCGCCACGCGCGCCGGAAAGCAGCGTCCGCTTTCGATGCCCCCCGAGCGGAGGTTGAAGAGGTTATGCTCCCCGTTCGCGTAGGATGACCTTGATCAACTCCGGCACAGGCAACCCGCGCCTGCGTGCCGCCTTCGACAGCTTGTCGAAGTCGGCAACTTCCTCGTCTGCCCAAACAAGTTCAAGGCGTCGGACGGGTCGCATTGCGATATGCTTGTAGGACTCCGGGCTTGCCCAATAGCAGGCATTGCAGACATTGGGGTCGAGTTTCTCCGTCCAATTCGTGCAATGCTCGCAGGACCACGACTTGGCGCGGTTGCAGGAGCCGCAGATCAGTTGGAACTCCCCAGGCGCGCGTTCGCCGCCCCCTTCCCCGCCCACTTCGTAGGGCACGCGGTGGTCAACCTGCAAGTATCGGGCTTCGTATTCGGTCAGGCACACGCCGCACCTGCAACCGCAGCCGGCAACAAGGGCCGTCTTGAATTCTTTGGAGAAAACCTTGCGGCCTGCAAGTGTGCCCGCCCGAATCCTGGAAGGGTCGGCAAAACGGCAAGCTCCGAGGTTTCGGCCGTCACTGCCGGTGGTGCGAAACGTGTCGAGTGGGATGCCCTGCTCCCGGACGTCGCGGGCGGCTCGCGGAGGATGGTTGTAGCCGTAAAGGTTCTTCAATTCCTCCGTAGTGATATGGCCGTGTTTCAAGATGTGGTCGATGACCGTCTTCGCGCGCTTGGCGGTAACAGCCTTCGCCTTTTCAATGAACCATTCCGGCAAGTCTTGTGGCACGATTGGTAATCCTTTACCAAAACGGCTTCAGTCAGGCATCCTTACCATGCAAATTGCATTTGCGGCTTCTTCTTGTTGAGCGCGATTGCCTTTGCCAAAGCAGGTGAGAGATAGAGCGATTCGTACGTGTCGTGGTCCCGTCCTAGCAGGGTCGCCTGAGTTGACCGGCCCGCGTGAACCTCAATATGAAGAAGGCTCAGGCTTTCTGGCATCGGTTCACCGTAGACTTTATCGCCTGTTCGGCCGTCATAGCTCACGGCGAACGTGCACCCCTTGTCATTCAGGGCGGCCAGGCTGTCACAGAAGTCGCCGTGCTCGATCTTGGGGCAGTATCGGTTGTCCCGATTCTTGCAGACGCCTTGATAGGGCGGGTCCATGTAGATCAAGTCAGCCGGCGTGCATCTCTCAAGCACCTCCCGATAGTCGCTCGCGCCGACTTGCGTTCGCCCGCGCAGGAGTGCCGAGGCTCCGACGATCCGCCCTTGCATTACGTCCGGGTGCGCCCCCTTACGCCGGTTGTCTGGGCTGTTGTTGAACTCGCCGTCGCCGTTATAGCGAATGGCCGCCTTCACACAACGCGCCAACAAATAGAGGAAATATCGTGGCTCGTGGCTCTCGTTGAACTTCTTGCGAACGCTGTCGTAATACTCGCGTTCTCGTCCAAGCTGAGCCTTCCAGAGTTGCCGATACTGCCCGGCCAGTTCCTGTGGTCGGTCGATGATCTCCCGCCACAAGTCAATTATGGGGCCGTGTGCATCGTTGATCACGAAACGGTCAGCCCGCCGTTTGTAGGCCGTTGCCAGCGAGATTGCAGCAGAGCCGGCGAATGGCTCAACAACGCGAGCAACATGGGCAGGGAAGTACGAGAGAATGAGCGGCGCCAGGTTGCGCTTGCTGCCCTGATACGGAATGGGATGGGGCACGCCCCATTGGCTGTAGTCCTTCGCGGTCTCGTTCATGCGCGCATCATACCCGCCGGAGTGAACAGGAGTCAAGGCGGGGAAAAAAGGAAAAGGAGGAAAAGAGAGGAAAAAGCGAAGACCGCCGCTGCCGGCAACCCGCCGGAGTGGACGAAAACCGAGGTCTTGGAATTCCCCGGCTCGGTCGATGGGCCGTGGGCCCGCTACCTGGTCGAGCCGGACGGCCGCGGCATCGGCACGGTCCGCTGGCCGCGCATCGTGCCCAAGGACGCCGATTCCGCCGCGAGCCTCAAGAAACGGACGCTCACCAACCTCTACAACCAGCGGCCGGCTTGGCTCGCCTTGGCCCATAAGAAGCTCGACGCGGCCGTCTTCGCCGCCTACGGCTGGGACCCGGGCATCTCGGACGAAGAACCGCTCGAGAAGCTCCTGGCGCTGAACCTGGAGCGGGCGGCGCCGTCGTGAGCTGACGCCCGTGAACGGCCCTACGGCCCCGGCTCACAGTTTCAGGTGTACCTGCCCTATGCCTTTGTGGGGCTTGAAATCGGGCCGGGCGATCTGGTAAGATCCGGCGGCCGGGGCCCATCGAAGTAGGTGTCAGGTGCCAGGTGTCAGGTGTCAGCCGCCCCACCCCGGGGGTTCGGGACGGCGGTGCCCATTGGCAATTCGGTGCATGAGACTCCCCAGGAAGACGCTCCCGTGGGGAAGTCTGGCTGTCTATTGACCCTAAGCGGGCGGAGCAAATGCCCCAGTGGCGGGGCCAAGTCTGGAAAAACGCGAAAACGAGGACCAAAAAACGCCTTCGGGTCAGAGCGACGGTAGCCAGAACGCCAATTCTGACAAGGGGTTGTGGCCTGTCGAATCCGGCGCCCCAATCGCGGATTTCGACGGGCCCGCCATGCCCTTCGTTCCACAGGGCGTGCCACTGCCCACTGACCACTGACCACCGCCCACTGCTCGTTACCGCCGGGCGGCCGCCGGCTCCAGGAAGGGTGCGTACCGCTTGTCGGCGCCCTGGATGTGGTCCAGCCACCACTGTTTCAGGAAGTGGAGCAGGTCGCGCCCCGCGACCAGGCCAACCTGCTCCCGGCAATCCGCCGTTCGCCGGCGGAGGTCCGCGTGCAAGAGCACATGCCGCGCGACGTCGGGATAAGCGTTGTCGCGCATGAGCTGCTCCTCGTGGTCGAAGTGCGTCCGGGTGTACTCGACGAGGCGGTCCAGGATGCCCGCGGCGGCCTCGCGGTCTTTGCCCTGTTGCATGGCCTCGTACAGCTCGTTGATCAGGCCGATGATCTGCCGGTGCTGGGCGTCCAGCGACGGCTCTCCAACCGAGTAGTAGTCCTGCCAGGGGATGTAGGGAATCATGCCTTGTCTCCAGGATGCCGGGGCCCCATGCAATCCTACGACACGGGCATCCCGCCGCAAGAAAGGCGGCCGGGCGGCGATGCGGCTTATGCCGCATCTATCGGCGGCGCCGCGCCGGCGGCCGCGATCGGGCGAAAAGACCCTCGGTCCGCGGACAGCAACGCACACACCCCGTGACGGGGCGACGCGCCGCAGGGGCCTGAATGACCTTGCACGGTGTCAGGAGGGTTGGCCGTGTGCCACTGCTCTTGCAACGCAGTGGCACACAATCTCGGGGCCGGCCACGCCCTCCGTTCCTCAGGGCGTGCCACCCAAATTCATCGGGACCCGGCGGGCGCCCCGGCCGATGCCTTGCCGAGCACGGCCTTGGCACGCTCGGCAACCGCGCGGGTGGGCGTGGCCGCCAGCACGAGCTTCATGGCCTCCGTGACGGCCTGCGGCTCGCGGCCGACGATCTTCTCCGCAATGGCCACCGCGGCGGCGGCCGCGTCCTGCTTCAGGGCGGCGTTGCTCAATTGCGGCGTCACCAGGGCCAGCGATTCGGCCGAGGGGGTCAGCCGCAAGACCTCGATCACCAGCTTGCGCTCCTCGTCCCGCCGGCAGACGCCTTGCGCCTGGCGGCACATCTCCAGGCGTTGCGGCCCGGGGCGAGTGAGCTGCCGGGCGATGCGGAGGTAGCCGCGGACCGCCCGCGACTGGTACTTGGCCTCCTTGACGGTCTTGGCCAGGTCCAAGAGCACCCCGGCGGCATCGGCGGTCATCCACTGGCCCAAGAGCCGGCTGGCGACGTCCTGGATGTCCGGATCGGGGTCTTTGGCGGCGGCGGCGACGGCCGCCAGCGCCTTGGTGCCGCCCATCGCGCCGAGGATCTCCAGGAGCTTGCCCTTGGCGGCCGGCGGCGCCTGGGCCGCCGCGGCGACGAGCTTTTCGGCGCACGCCTCCCGGTCCGGCATGCGGACGCAGGCGGCGGCCAAGGCGTCCTCGGCCGCCTTGCCCTCCTCGGGGGTCTTGGGCTGCAGCGTGCGAGCCAGCAACAGCGGAAGGTCGCCCATGCCGACCGTGCCCCCCAACGCCCCGAGCGCGGCGGAGCGGATGCCGGCGTCGGGGTCGTCGGCGGCCTTCAGCAGGACCGGGACGGCCGCCGCGACGTGCCGCTGCCCGGCCAACTCGATCAGGGCCTTGCGGGCCTTGTCTTCGGCCCGGGCGAGCCGGGCGAGCAGGATCGCATCGACCTCCTTGCCGCCGAGGGCGGCCAGAGCCGAGGCGGCGGCCTGGGCCACTTGGGGATTGTCTTCGGTTGCGGCGTCGAGGAGGACGCTCAGGCAGGAGGCGTCGGCCGCGCGGCCCAGCATCCGCAGGGCGGCGATCCGCACGCTGTCCGGGCCGGTCTTGGCCGCGTCGAGCAGGGCGGGCGTCGCCGCGGCGTCGCCGCGGTCGGCCAGGGCGAGGATCAACAGGGCTCGCTGTTGCGGTCCCGCCCGCTCCAACTCGGCCACCAGCGCGTCGGTCACCTCGTGGCCGGGCAACTCGCGGGCAACGCACAAGCCGATGTTCACCAGCGACTTGTCGCCCGAGCGGAGCTGGCTCACAAGCAGGGGGACGCCGGCAGCGCCGCGGGCCAGGATCGCGCCCCGCGTGGCCTCGATGATTCGCGGCTTGGCCACATCCGCCTCGCGGACCTTGTCGTACAGCGCGCTGGCCACGTCGCGCTGGCCGCCGGCCAGGAGCTTCTCGGCCACGAGGACGCAGCCCTCGGCGGCGGCGGAGCGGACCTCGGGCTTGGGACCGGCCAGGGCCTGCTGGAGGGCGTCGGCGGCTTGCTGGCCGCCGATGTGCCCCAGGGCCACGGCCGCCGCACAGGCCACCTCGGCGTCGGCATCCGCCAGCCGCCCGACCAGGCCGCCGACCGCCTTGGCGTCGCGGCGGACGCCGATCGAGTTGATCACGCCCACCAGCAGCCGGCCCTGCACCTGGCCCAGGGCCGTCCGCAACGCCTCATCGGCGGCCGGGTCGGGAATCGCCTCCAGGGCGATCCGCGCCCAGGAGGCCAACTGCGGGTCGGCCAGGAGCGGCGCCAAGGCCGGGACCGCGTCCGCGCGGCCGTAGACCGCCAGGCGCTTGCAAGTGATGGCCTTCTCCGCCGGCGGCGCGTCGGACCGCAGCACGTCGGCCAGCGCACGGCTCCGATCGTCCGGCGGGGCGTTCTTGTCGAAGGGTTTTGCGGCCGGCCGCTGCCCGGCCGCCGCGGCTGCCGCCGCCAGTACCGCCGCACACCCGATAGCGTAACGTATCTTGAGCATCGCTCGTCTCCCTTGCGATTCAGTTGCCATGCGAAGCCGCAAGCGGCCAATCTCAAATCTCAGATCTCAGATCCTCCACGGCTCGCGGAGGGCCTCGGACCGCAGGCGGTTGGCCTCCTCGTCGCCGATGAACTCGTTCTTGTCCGTGTCATAGGCCAGCTTGCGGCCCAGGAATATGGCGATGTTGGCGGCGTGGCAGGCGATGTGCGAGTGGCACGCCACCTCGGCGTTGGCCCGCGGCTGGGCCCGCGACTTCACGCAGTTGAGGAAATCGCGGATATGGTACGTGGCCGGGTAGCCGCCGATTTCGGCCACCTTCCGGCCGGCCAGCAGTGCCGGCGAGCTCAAGACCATCTTGCCGCTGTCGCCCGCCTCGACCCAGCCGGTTTCGCCTTCGAACCGCACCGGGCAGGAGCCCAGCGGGAGCCACGGGCCCTCGCGGAAGACCAGCCGCACGCCGTTGGCGTAGCGGGTCACCAGCTCGCCGTGCTCCGGGGGGTTGTATTCCACCGGCTGCGTGTGATCGGCGCCGGCGGCCCACTGGCAGAGGTCGGCGCAATGCGAGCCCCATTCCAGGACTCCGCCGCCGACCATCCCGCCCCCCTTCTCGAAGTTGAAGCCGTCCAGCAGGCCCCTGTTGAAAGGCCGCCAGGCCGCCGGCCCGAGGTACAGGTCCCAGTCGACCTGCTCCTTGGGCGGTTCGGGCTCGGCGGGGGCCCAGCCGCTCATGTTGGCTCCCATGCCGGCCGGATGGGCATAGACCGTCTGGAGTTTGCCGAGCTTGCCCGTGCGGGCCAGCTCGCAGGCGAACGCGAAGTGCGGCAGGTTCCGCCGCTGGGTGCCGGCCTGGAAGACCCGGCCCGTGCGGCGCATCGTCTCGGCGAGGGCCAGGCTCTGAGCGATGTTCTTCGTACACGGTTTCTCGCAGTACATGTCCTTGCCGGCCCGCGCCGCCTGCATCGCCGCGGTGGCGTGCCAGTTTGGACCCGTGGCGATCAGCACCGCGTCGATGTCGCTGCGGGAGAGCAGCTCGCGGAGGTCGCGATACGTGGCACAGGCTTGGTTGCCGTACTTGCGGTCGGCCATCTGCTTGACGGCCTGCCGCCGTGCGGCCTTCACGTCGCACACGGCCGCGAACCGCACGTCCCGCTCCCCCAGGAAGCAACTCAAGTCGTAGGACCCGCGATTGCCGATGCCGATGCCGCCCAGCACGATCTGCTCGCTGGGCGGGACGGCGCCGTCTTTGCCCAACACGATGCCGGGGACGACTTGCGGGAGCATCAGGGCGGCGCCCGCGGAGGCCGCCGCTTGCAAGAACCGCCGCCGCGCCACAAGAGTGGGCACCCTCCGCGGCACCCTCTGGGTCGCACGGCGCCCACGCAAATGATCCTCCATCGAAGGCTCCTCTCGTCAAGACAGGGGACAACTTGGTAAATGGTCGATTGTATCCGGCACACTCCGTGTGCCGTTGGCAGGCGGCACACGGAGTGTGCCGGACACATTTCCTTACCTCCGCCACGCCGGAATTCCCCTACAGGGTAGTCGCTGCGGCGGGCGTTTTCAACCAGGACATCTCGGCGGGGTCCCTTGGCATCGAGCGCCTGGGGCCGCACGGCCCGCCACCGGGGGGTTCAGCGGCTATTGACACCCTCCGGGTGCCGCGATACCATCCAGTATCGCCGGATTCGCCTGTTGTTTTCCGCCTTTTGCCCCGTCGCGCCGGAGGAACCGGGCCGTGAACCTCCAAGATATCCTCAGCCTCAAGGGGACGGCGGTCTACACGACCCCCCCCGAAACCATGTTGGCCGATGTCGTGCACAACATGGTACACCACAACGTCGGGGCGATGCTGGTTTGCCGCCGGGACCCGGCCAGCGGGGAGCAATTGCTGGGTATCGTGACGGAGCGCGACCTGCTCCGCCTGTTCGCGGCCGGCCGGTGCGAGCTGGCGAAGATCGCGGTCGCCGAAGTGATGAGCACCCAACTGATTACGGCGTCTCCCAAGGATCTGGTGGTCGACTTGATGGGCGTGATGACCACCCACCGCATCCGCCACGTCCCCGTCCTCTCCGAGGGCCGCTTGGTGGGCATCGTCTCCATCGGCGACCTCTTGAAGGCCCAGCACGACCACTTGGCGGTGGAGAACCGCTTCATGCGGGACTACATCCAGGGGTGAGATGGAAGACTTCAACCTGGACGACGCGCGGGCGCGGTGCCGGAACCTGTTCCACGACATGGTCGAGTTCTTCTTCGCCGAGGCGGACCGGCTGCTGGGCGAGATCCGCGCGGCGGCCGCCAAGGGTGATGCCGCCGGGGTGGCCCGGCTGGCCCACCGGCTCAAGGGCTCGGTGGCCTACCTGGGCGCGGCGCCGGCCACCGAGACGTGCGGCCGCCTCGAGGAGCTTGGCCGGGCCGGGCCGTCGGCCGAGATGGTCGAGGCCGCCGGCGAGCTTGACCTGCGGATCGAGCGGCTGAAGGCGGCCTTGGCCCCGCACCGCAAGCCGACGGCGTGAGCGAATTCATATGAGCATCATCCTCCTGGCGGTAGTCGTCCTGTGTACGGTCTTGTGGGTGGCGGTCGGCCTGGCGGCGTCCTGGCAACGGCAGCACATTTCCGAGGACTATTTTCTGGCCGGCCGCACGCTTCCCTGGTACGCCATCGGCCTGTCGATCGCCGGTGCGAGTTGCCGGCTGGAAGTCTGGCTGCTGATGGTGGGCCTGGCCGCCGCCTACGGCCTGGCCGCGGCCGCGCTGGCCTGGGGCAACCTCCTGGCACTGGGGGCGTTGGGCTGGGTCCTCTTACCTTATTTCTATCGGAAGAAGCTGTATGGGCCGGCGGAGTTCCTCGAGCGCCGCTATAGCCCCGCCGCCCGGGGCCTCTTCGTCCTGCTGATGTTCCCGGCGCTGGTGCTGGGGGTGTTGGCGCCCGCGCTTTACGTGGGCGGGGGGGTGCTGTGCGAGCTCGGTCTGGGCCTGGGCGTGGGCCAGTCGCCTTGGACCCTCATCGCGTGCGTGGCCGTCGTGGCCCTGATCGCGGGCATCTCCTGCGTCTATGGGGGGTTGATGGCCGGCGTGTGGGCCGGCGCGGTGGGCATGGTCGTCTTCCTGGCCGGCGGGGCGGTCCTGGCGGCCGCCGCCGTACACGATGCCGGCGGAGTGACCGAAATGCTCCAGGCCAACAGCCCGCCGCGGCTCGACTGGTTCCTCGGGACCCACCCGCCGGCCCCCGGGGTACCCGCGCAGTGGGTCGGCCCGGAACCGGCGCTGCCCTGGACCGGCGTGCTGGCGTTCGTGCTGGTGCTGGCGACGTGGCAGGCCGCCGTGAGCCCGGTCGTCGTCCAGCGGTGCCTGGGGGCGCGGAGCGAGCGGGACGCCAAGCTGGGCATCCTCTTGGCCGGCCTGCTGCAACTCGTCTTGGCGGCACTCGTCGTCCTGCCGGGGCTGGCCGCCGTGGTGCATTGGCACTCGGCCGCGGGCCCGCTCGACCAGGCCGCACGCAACCTCGTCGAGGGCGTGCTGGGCCGCCAAAGCCTGTTGGGGGCGTTGGGCCAGGGGTTGGTCGTCGCCGCCGCCCTGGCCGCCGTGATCAACACGGTGACCGGCGCGCTCAATGCCCTGTCGAGCCTGTGGACCATGGACCTCTGCCAGGACCTGCTGGGGCGGAATGTCTCGGAGGCCGCGCTCGTGGGCCGCGGGCGGCGGTCGAGCCTCGCCGCGCTGGTGGTCGGGGCCGTGCTGGCGCCCGGCCTGCTCCTCTGGGAGAACGGCGTCCTCGATTTCATTCTGGAGCTCGCGGCGGTGATCGGGC
>Ga0181524_10005612_pt1 | contig 11122 bp, 12 predicted proteins | sample PEATcosm2014_Bin_34_FD_119761 | JGI IMG/M metagenome (GOLD analysis project Ga0181524, IMG submission 119761) | Peatland microbial communities from MTU Mesocosm Facility, Houghton, MI, USA - PEATcosm2014_Bin05_60_metaG | ecosystem: Environmental > Terrestrial > Soil > Wetlands > Peat | place...
GGCTGCGCTGCGCCCGCCTCTTCTTCCTCCACGCCAACCGCCGCGCCAGCCTCGCTCGCCGCCTCAGCCGCAGCCTTCATCTCCTCCCCGGCCTCAAGAGTTCCAACCAGCGCAGCCGTCTCAGTCTCCGTCCGGTAGGCCTCCATCTCTGCCTGGCCCGGCGACTCCACCTCGCCCAGATACGTTCGCGCCTCTCCGCTGCTCACGTCCCCAATCGGGTCCGGCACCGGCTCGCCAATCTTGTAGCCCGCCGCACCCTTGGTCTTTGTCTTCCGAGCCTTCGTGGCCGCGGCGCTCGTCTTCTCCGCTTTCGCTCCGCGTTTCTCCGCCGGCTTAACCTTCGCCGCTTTGGCCTTTGCCGCCGGAGCCGTCGCCTTCACCCTTGCCGCCTTGGCCTTCGCGACCGCACCTTTGCTCGCGCCCGCTGCTTTGCTCTTCTCCGTCGCTTTTGTGCTCCCCGCCGCGTTTCCTGGCGCGCTTTTTTGCGCGCGCTTGGCCGGCGGCGATTTCGCCTTCGATTTCAACTCTTTTTTCATGGGGGAAAGCCTCTGTTTCCGCTTACTCGTTGCCGCTTGGCGCGGCCTCTGGAGCGTTTTCTTTCGTTTCCGCCGGCTCTTCGTCCGCCGCTTCTTCCAGTTCCGCGCTCATATCCGCGTTGAACTCCGCCGCCGCTTCTTGAGCCGTGTCATCTCCGGCCTCGAGCGCAGCCTCGTCCAGCTCGCTCGCCGCCATCTTCTCGAACTCTTCCATCGATGGCAGCTCCGTCACATCCTTCAGTCCGAAACGCAGCAGGAACTCCCGCGTGGTCTTGTAGAGGATGGGCCGCCCGACCACAGGCTTGCGTCCCGCCGTCACAATCAGCTTGCGCGCCAGCAATGACCCGAACACTCCCGACGAATCCACGCCGCGAATCTCGTTCACCTCCGGCGCGGTCACCGGCTGCTTGTACGCAATCACCGCAAGGGTCTCCAGCGCCGGCAGCGACAGCTTGAGCGGCGGTTTCAATCTCTTCACAAACGCGCGCACCGCGTCGTGGCACTGCGGCTTGGTCGCCATGCGGTATCCGCCCGCAATCTCGCGGATCTCGATCCCGCGCTCATCGTTGGCGTACTCCGCGGTCAGCTCATCCAGCAGTTGCCCGATCGCGTTGCGCGCCTCGCGTTCGCGCAGCCGCATCGCGCGCTTCGCCTCGGCCTCATCGCCTGCCACGGCCTCTTCTGCCGCTGCTGGTTCTGTACCGCCGGCCTCCTGGCCTGCTGTCGTGCGGGCGTCCACGCCCGCGCTGCCCCCGTCGGCTTCTGCGCCCGTCTCCACTGCCTCGGCCGCCGCTTCACCCACAGCAACCGGCTCCAGTTCCAGATAAGGAAACGCCGCGTTCAGCTCCGGCAAACCCGCATCCTCCGTAGCCGCAGGCTCTTCGGCCTTCGCGGCGGCCGCGGCTTCCTGCTCCGCCTTCCACTCCAGCGCTTCCTCGGTGAACAGCGCGGCCAATTGCGCCAGCGTCACCGGCTCCTCGGCGGCATAGATCACAGCTTCCAGCTTTGCTTTCAGGCTCATTCTTCTCGAAGCACCATTCTGTATGGTACCGGATGCGCCTCTGCCTTCGCCTGTTCCCCGCCGCCGCCTCTCTTTGAACATGCAAAAGGGGCGCCCCGCCGTGCCGGACGCCCTTTTGCAATCAATCGAGACTTAGAAAAATGTATGGAACAGGCAGTAAAGTATCCCCGACAGCAGCGCCGCCGCCGGCAGCGTGAACACCCATCCCGCCGCGATATTGCGTACCGTCGACCAACGCAATCCGCTGCCATTCGCGGCCATGGTGCCCGCCACGCCCGAGCTCAGGATGTGCGTGGTCGAAACCGGCAGTCCCCACGTATCCGCCGCGAAGATCGTCGCCATCGTCACCAGCCCGGCGCTTGCGCCCTGCGCATACGTCATGTGCTCTTTGCCGATCTTTTCGCCCACCGTCACCACGATCCGCTTCCAGCCGACCATGGTTCCCAGCCCCAGCGCCAGTGCGACTGCCACCTTTACCCAGTTGGGAATGAACTTGGTGCTCTTATCCAGCTTGCCTTGGTAAACCTTTAGCGCCGCGCTTTCCCCGGCGGTAAACGCCGGGTTGTGCGACTGCTGCATCAGCCGGATCGCCGCGTCCGTCAAATACATATCGTTGCGGACGTTAGCCTGTTGCTGGGCCGGAACCGATTGGAACGTCATGTGCCCCGCCACTTCGCGGTTCAGTTCGTCCACCAGTTGGCTCAACGCCTGCAGAGTGTCCGGCTGCAATTCTCTCGTCTGAACGTACTTTGTCACCTCGGCGCGCGCATCCGGATCGAGAACCGCGGCCGGGTTCACATGCCGGTCGAGGATCTGCCCTGCCTGCTCTGAGGCGGCGATGAAGCTCTGCACTTCCGCGGGACTCACCGTGTGGTTCAGCGCGTAGGCCGTGGGCACCGTGCCGATCAGAATCAGCATGATGAGCCCCATGCCCTTCTGTCCGTCGTTGGATCCGTGGAAGAAGCTGACGCCCGTGCAGGTCAGCACCATCAGCGCGCGGATCGGCCAGGGCGGCGGCTGGTTGCCCTTTGGCGCTTCATAGAGCGAGGGATACTTCAACAGCCGCCTTGAAAACAGGATCAAAAGGCCGGCCAGCGCAAACCCGATCAGCGGCGAAATCAGCAAGGCTTCGAGGACCTTCACCACTTGGCTCCAATCCAGCCCTGAAACGCCGCCACGCATATTCATCAGTTGGCTGGCCAACCCAACGCCGATGATCGATCCCACCATGGTGTGCGAGCTCGAAGCAGGCAAACCAAACCACCAGGTGCTAAGGTTCCACAGAATTGCCGCGATCAGCAGCGCGAAGACCATGGCGAACCCGGCCCCCGAACTCACTTTCAGGATCAGCTCCACCGGCAGCAGCGTAATAACAGCAAAAGCCACCGTTCCCGACGAAAGCAGGACACCGGTAAGGTTGCACAGCCCCGACCAGACCACTGCCGTGTTCGGCGCCAGCGAGTTTGTATAAATCACGGTCGCCACGGCATTCGCCGTGTCGTGGAATCCATTCACAAACTCGAATCCGAGCGCAATCGCCAGCGCCAGGCCAAGCAGGAAATAGGGCCAGATGCTGGTAACGGTCACATGATCTAAGTCTTTGGCGACATGCACGCCGATATAGCCGAGGCCGGCGACGACCGCCAATACAAAGATCCACGCGCCGGCGCGGCTCGACTTTTTCTTGAGTCCGCGTTCAAGCAGAGAGGGACTTGCTGGAACAACTGGAACTACCGTCGCGAGATCGGCCATCAGAAATCACCAGCGCGGCCGGACAAATTCCGGCACTGCCTGGGCCTCCTGCTGGAAAGCTCTGGAACGGGGTAACTTTTCAACGGAAATGAAGATGGATTTTGGCGGGAGAAAGACGAACCGGAGAAAATGGCTTGCATAAAACCTCAACAACCGCAATGCCCACGATTGTTTACCCGGCCGTGAGGGAGTCGTAACCGGGCTACAGTAAAGTCTACACCCGGCATTCACGGAACATTCACACAAGGTGTGGAAGATTCCGCTCCTTTTCTCCTTGCCGGTGGCTTGCGGGAGCGCTGGGTTCAACTCTATCTATAATCAGTTCAATCACTTATCTAGAAAGGCTCGCGAACCTTCGGATTGGGACGGTTCGGGGGCATGTCCTTGACACCTTCTGGCTCCGCCTCGCTCCTCGCCCTTTTCGTGTAACCTTTCTGCCGTCACCCTCGTAAGCGTAATCAGAAAGGGAAGACCGATGCCGGAGCGATTGGACAACGTGTTAGATCGGTTCCGGCAGGGCGATCTCGATGCCTTCGAAGCGATCTTCCGTGAGCATCAGCGTGCTGTTTACCGCTGGACTCTGCGTATCGTCCGCGATCCCTCAGCCGCTGAAGACCTCACGGTCGAAACCTTCTGGCGCATTCATCGCGCGCACATGCGATTCGAGCCCTCGCGCCCCTTCGAGCCCTGGGCGCGCCGCATCGCTACGCGCGCCGCTCTCGACTGGCTCCGCGCGCGCCGGCCCGAAGTCGAGTTGTCCGGGCAAGTCGTCGCCGATCCTCCCGCTCCGTCCGCAGCCGATCCCGGCGTTGCCGCCGAGATTCGCTTGAAAACCGCGCAGGCCTTCGCCCGGCTGCCGCCCCGCCTGCGCATCGCGGCTGTCCTCGCGGTCGTCGAAGAGCAGCCGCGCAAAGACATTGCCGCGGCCCTCGGCATCTCGGTCTCGGCCGTCAAACTGCGCGTCTTTCGCGCTCTTCGATTGTTACGAAAGGATCTGGTAAGTCAGGGAATCACGCCATGAATGCACACGACGAAGATCGCATCAAGCAACTGCTCCGACAGGCTCTGCCGCCGGCCGATCCCGCGGCCGAACCCGCTCGCGACCTGTGGCCCGCTGTCCTCTGCCGCCTCGACGCTCAGTCCGCCGCCGCGGCGCCCGGCCCGCTCCGCCAGAATTGGTTCGACTGGGCGCTTCTCGCCGGCCTGATCGTCTTCATCGCGTCGTTCCCGTACACAATCCCGGTCTTTCTCTACTACTTATGAAAGGCAACTCGCAGTTCACGGCTTCCGATGGCGATCGCAACAGCGAACTACGAACGGATCGCTCACCCCGTCTGAAAGGAGATCTCCTATGAACACCCACCCTTACCTGCGCGCCTATCTGGCAGGAATCTTCGTTCCCACGCTCGTGCTGCCGCTCATTCTGGCGAACTTCATCGTCGTGCGGCTGGTGCTGGCCGTGCCGGTTCCCTTCGAGCGCTTCATTATCTTTCCCATGGCAGTGGTGCCATCGCTCTTTGGGCTGTGGAACATGCTCTACCTCTGGTTCCACCGGCGCAGCCATCTCTCGATTGGCGTGCACGGCGCGATTTTGCCCTTTCTCGGCGCGCCCATCGGAGCGTTGATCGCCCATCAACTCGGCATATTGCAGATTGGCGGCCACGGCGTCACCTATTTCCAGTTGTGCGTGGTGCCGTATGCTCTGATCGCGGTCGTCTTCCTGGCTGCCGTCGTCGTCTACTACCTCGTCTGGAAATACATCGTCGGCTTCCTCAACCGCATCCTCGGCATCGCATAAGAAGGTGCGCGGCTCCTCGCGGCGCGCGTTCAGGGATCTTTCAGTCCAGCACGCATCGCCGCGAGCAAATCACTGATCACTGATCACTGACCACTAGCTTTTAAAGAAATCCCCCAGCCCCGCCCGCTCCGCATGGGCCGCCATCGCCGCCTGAATTGCCAGCGCCAGCTCCAGCGCCGCGCGTCCCTGCCGCGCCGTCACCTTCGGCGTTCTCCGCGTGCGCACCGATTCCAGAAACGAAAGAATCTCCAGCCGCAGCGGCTCGCCCGGCGTCACCTCCGGCCTCACGAAGCGAAGACCTGGAGCAGGCCCATCCTGCGGTCCGGCCAAACCCTTCGCAATCTCCTTCAGTTTCTCGGGATCGTTCTTTGCGGCCACAATCTTCATCGCCACTGTCGCGGGAATCTGTCCCGACGCCATCAACTTCTCAATCGCCGCCCGATCGAGCTTTCCCGTAGCCAGGAACTCGGCCGCCGCCTGAGCCAGCTGCACCGACGAATTGGGTGCCCCATCCTTGCCGCGCTTCTGTTCTTGCGGCAAGGGTGGGTAGCGATGCCGATCGCCAACTCCGCTAACTCCGCTCTCATCCATCTGGATCACCAGCACGTCCCGCCGCGCGTAGTCGATCGACACGTACTCTCGCGGCTCGAAAAATCTCAGCTTCCTCACCCGCTCCGTCGAAACCCGCGACGCCGTAAAGTTCGCCACGCAGCCCGTCTCGAACTCCACGCGCACATTGGCAATGTCCACCTTGGGCGACACGATCGGCAGCCCCACCGCGCGCACCTCGCGCACCGCCGACCTGGCGAACGTCAGCACAATGTCCAGGTCGTGGATCATCAGGTCCAGCACCACGTCCACGTCCAGCGCCCGCGGCGTAAATACGCTCAGCCGGTGCGCCTCGAAGAACATCGGGCGCTTCAGCCGCGGTTCCACGGCCAGCACCGCCGGGTTGAACCGTTCCAGGTGTCCCGGCTGCACAATCCGCCCGCGCCGCTCCGCGCGCTCAATCAGGTCGTCGGCCTCGGCAAGATTTGCCGCCAGCGGCTTCTCCACCAGCAGGTCCAGCCCCGCTTCGAGCAGCGCCGCGGCTGTCTCGTGATGCTTCACCGTCGGCACGGCCACGCACGCCGCATCCAGCTTCAAATCCGCCTTCAGCAGCTCGTCGATGCTGGCGAAAACCCTGATCCCGTACTGCTTTGCCGCCTCTTCGGCGCGCGCGGCATCCGGTTCCACCGCCGCCGTCAGCGCCACGCCCTCGCCCGCCGCCTCCAGCTCGCGCACCACGCGCAAGTGGTTGCGCCCGAACGCCCCGGCGCCGGCCACGGCCACTCGTAACTGTCGTTCACCCGTTATTTCGTTGCCTCTTTCCTGGGTCCTTGACCGCTCGTTCTCAAACCAGGAGGGGGCACTCAAGGTCTCGATTCTCAGACCTGCGGCGCCTCGCGAGCCAAATCACCAAAAGCTAGTAGCTAGGAGCTAGAAGCTAGGAGCTCGCTTTTCCACCCTCCACGGCCTTCAGGCAGCGGCTGTAAAGGTCCAGCAACTCTTTCACGTGTTGCTCGGGCTTGGCCGCGCCCGTCCCGCTGAACCCCGTCGAAGGCGCAGCAGGCCGTCCCACGCCCACCGTCCCCGCCACAAACTTCATCAAATCGAGCGCGACGTCTTCCTTGCTCCGCGCCCCCAGCCCCGCGTTGCTCAAACTATCCATACGCCAAATCTCCGAAAACCGATGCTAGCAGATCAACCGCCCGCTAACCCCGCCAACCAGGCTCGCTCCGCTATCCTTGTCTCGATGACGCTTGCCTACATCGCCCTCGGCGCCAACCTACCCAGCCCCGCCGGCTCTCCCGAAGCCGCGCTCGCCGCCGCCGCCCAGCGCCTCGCCTCCCTCGGCCGCATCGCCGCGCGCTCCTCGCTCTACTCCACCGTCCCGGTCGGATTCGCCGATCAGCCCCGCTTCCTCAACGCCGTCCTCGCCCTCGAAACGAATCTTGCCCCTCGCGATCTTCTCGCCGCACTCCTCGCCATCGAGCGCGATTTCGGCCGCGACCGCGCCGCCTCCGTCCCCAACGGCCCCCGCACCCTCGACCTCGACATTCTCCTCTACGGCGATCTCATCCTCTCCGAGCCCGGTCTGGAAATCCCTCACCCGCGTCTCGTCCAGCGCGCCTTCGTCCTCGTCCCGCTGAACGAAATCGCTCCCACTCTTCGCGATCCCCGCTCCGGCCGAATGATCGCGCAACTCCTCGAAGCTCTCCCCGTCCGCCCCGCATCCAATGCCGTCACCAGGATCGACAGCGCGCTCTGGGCCGCTAAAATCATTCCGTGACTCCGCCCTTCCAGATCCTCGCCGCAACCCCCTCCGGCGGCCGACGCGCCCGCCTCGTCCTCCCGCACCAAACCGTCGAGACCCCCGTCTTCATGCCCGTCGGCACCCAGGGAACAGTCAAAGCCGTCGCGCAGGACGTGCTCGAATCCCTCGGCGCAGAAATCGTCCTCGGCAATACCTATCATCTTTATCTGCGCCCCGGCCACGAGGCCATCCGCCGCATGGGCGGCCTGCACCGCTTCATGAGCTGGCCTCGCGCCCTGCTCACCGACTCCGGCGGCTTCCAGGTCTTTTCGCTCAATTCGCTCCGCAAAGTCACCGATGACGGCGTCCGCTTCCGCTCCCACCTCGACGGGAGTTCGCACTCTTTTACTCCTGAACATTCCGTGGAGGTTCAAATAGCCCTCGGCGCCGACATCTGCATGGCCTTCGACGAGTGCACCGAATATCCCGCCTCGCGCTCCCGCACCGAAGAGAGCCTCCGCCTCACCATGGCCTGGGCGCGCCGCTCGCTCTCGCACTTCCGCGCCCACAAGCACGAAGTTCCCTGGCATGAAAAGCGGGTGCCCCATCCTAAGCGCGGTACTTTGCGCTTAGGGTGGGATACCACCGAGCACCAAACACAACTCCTCTTCGGCATCGTCCAGGGCGGCATGTATCGCGACCTCCGCCGCCAATGCGCCGAGCGTCTTGTCGAAATGGACTTCGACGGCTACGCCATCGGCGGCCTCAGCGTCGGCGAGCCCCGCGAACTAACCCTCGAAATGATCTCTGAAGTTTTGCCGCTCCTGCCCGCAGACAAGCCGCGCTATGTCATGGGCGTCGGCTACCCCGACGAAATCGAGCTCTACGCGCGTATGGGCGTTGACATGATGGATTGTGTCCTGCCCACCCGCGCCGCCCGCCACGCCCTGCTCTTCACCAGCGAGGGCCGCCTCAACATCAAAAACAAGCAATACGCCGAAGACCAAACCCCGCCCGACCCCGCCTGCTCGTGCCCCGTCTGCCGCCGCTACTCCCGCGCCTATTTGCGCCACCTGATGAATGCCGGCGAACCGCTCTCCGCCACGCTGAACACCATTCACAATCTCGCCTACTACTTCGCCATCATGGCCCGCGTCCGCTCATCCCTCCAGTCCGAATCGCAGCCCATGGCTCCGGCCCCTGACCGCTGACCACTGTCAGATCCCCCCGCCCAGCAACTGCCTCAACGCAGCCACATACTCGGCAAGCGCCGCCCGCCCCTATATGTCGATACAACCTAATTCCGCCCCGGAGTTCTGTCCGGCTTGCCCACCATCTAGGCGCAAACCTCATCTACTACTTACCAGAACCCCAGAATGAGCAGGCCTGCGAAAAGAGACGAAAGCGCCAGCGCCTGTTGGCCAACCTTCTTCAGCGGCATCTGGAGGCTTGCGGGGTCGCGTTGGCGATCAAGATCGTACCAGTAACCTGTCGCAGCCAGCAGCAGCGCCAGGGCGATCCAGCCGCGCGCAAGCACGGCGGCAGCCGCCGCGGCGCAGGCCAGCGCAACGATCGCAGCCTGGGCCGCGCGCCGGAAGCGGACCGTGGCCGATCCGGCTCCGCGCAGCGCGATCCGCGCGTCCAGCCGTGCGTGCACCACCAGGATTCCCGCAGCCGCTTGCATGGCCATCAGGGGCCACAGCCGCCAGCACCAGGGCGCGATGGCGCCTCTCGCCGACAGACAAGTCGCGAGCGAGCTGGATGTCAGAGCCAATGCGCTGGCAATCTGAAACCATGTCGAGCGCTGGCGGTTCTTTATATTGACCGTGATCGCCACTGCCGAAAAGACGCCCACGCCCAGTCCCATCAAAATGACTGCCCGGCGCGGCCAGGTTTCCATAAGCACAAGCCCGCTCACGATAAGAAGAATCATCCACGCAGCCAACCACTTTGCCGCAGCAGCGGTCTCTGGATGCCGCTCCATCCAAACCAAGCGCTGCCGCGCCAATACCACCGCTGGGTCTTTGGCTGCCAGGGCGGCGAACGCGGCCGTAAGCGTTGCAAGCTCGCTCCAGCGCCACGCCCGCGAGAGAATCGCGGCGCACACCATGGGTGTCAGCAGCATCGCAGTCGCCCCATGCTCGCGGGGCAGGAACCACGCATTTCGTTGCGGCTCCCTCGCTCCACTCGTGTTGGGCCGATTGCGCATGGACCTCTGGTCTCAGTGTAAGCATCCACGCGTGTCCCGCCGCCTCGCGATCGGTTTCTCCGCGACGGCATTTCGGTTTTAAGGCCCTGTCGGCCCTTCCTTGTCACTGGAGCCGGCGTCTGCGGATCAAACCCTGTTCCTCGATTTCATTGGATTCCACGCCAGGCGAATGAAGATGGCCTGGTTAACGGATCAGGCCGCGTTTCCGGCCGCCGCGTGCTTCGCAAGACGAACGAGGCCGATGGTCAGAGTCACCCCGCATGCCAGCATGGTCAGGTGGAAGACAATTTCAATAAACAGCAGCCCATGCATGTTGAGACCGTTGTGCATGTGCAGGTTGTCGTGCGCCCACCAATTTCCTATGAACCAGCAAAGAGTGACGAACAACAATTTGTTGAGCCATGGCGCCCCAAGACGCAGGCCGCGGATCGACGGCCATCCGAATACGGCGAACGCTACGGCAAAACCAAAGGCCAGCGCCTCAATGGCCGAGAGCGCTATGTAGCCGGGCAGAAGATTCGCCGGCGGCATGGGAACGTCGGGGCCCGCGGGCCAAATCTTTGGTCCGGTCACAAAGGCCGCCACGCCAACCACAACGGTCACGAGGAACATCCCCCACGATCTACTCATCGTCTTCATCTCCTTCAGTCGAAGTCGCCTTTCTTGGCCCGATGCCGTTGAATTCTACCGTTCCCGAGGGATTTTGCAAGACCAAATCTGCATTTTGCGGCAGAAAAACCGGGTGGTTCCGCGCGTTCCTGAACTGGCCCGCGTAACCGGGAGCCTTCATCGCCGATTCTTCAGGCGACGTTTCCTCCGTCTTTGTCCTCAACGATCCGGTTTTGAGGCCCTGCGGTCAAACGCCCACCTCGCTAGCTCCGTCCGTAAGGCCGGAACGAACCCAACCGCGCCCCCTGGGGTGCCCCATCCTAGACGCGTTTTGTGCGTCTAGGGTGGGATCCCGCGAACCCAATCTCCACGAGTCTTGTATCGGGGCATGAGTTCACTCATGGCGGGCGGTCCGGATACTTGGAAGCCAATCTATCCACTACCGATGGGTGCCCCAGGTCCCTCGCATTTGGGGACCGGGGAGACCACGAACCTCAACCGGCCGGAAGTGGACCACGAGGACCGCAATCCGTCCCCGCAAACGCCCGTCGCCACAAATGCCCCCGCCAGCCTCATCCTCGCCCGGCCACGCAAGCCCCTCCCATCCCTTTTTCTCCGCAACCCACTGAAAACAATCACAAAATTCTTCGCGCAGCTTTGCCGGTAATTTCCCCCTTTGCGCGCATACTGGTTCCATAAGCGTCCAACCAGGCTCTTGGCGCGGCGGCTCACACCCGCCGCTTTCGCGTTTTTGGGTCTCTGATCACTGACCACTGACCACTACTGTCCGGTTAACTGATGCGTTTCATTTTGCAAGCTGCTGATGTGCGCGCAGTTGCAGACATTTTAGAGTGGTGTCGATTTGAAATTGCCGCGATGCTGATTCCAGATTTGCTCTGGA
>Ga0181524_10005615_pt1 | contig 11121 bp, 16 predicted proteins | sample PEATcosm2014_Bin_34_FD_119761 | JGI IMG/M metagenome (GOLD analysis project Ga0181524, IMG submission 119761) | Peatland microbial communities from MTU Mesocosm Facility, Houghton, MI, USA - PEATcosm2014_Bin05_60_metaG | ecosystem: Environmental > Terrestrial > Soil > Wetlands > Peat | place...
GACTTCTCGCTGCCCGACGACGTCGCCGAGGGACGCCTCAGACAACTTAGGAAGCCTAATTCCGAATATGACTTTTGAAAAGCCTTATGTCACTTTTCTGTCCCACTCATGCGCACAGGCCCAACTGCCGACGCCACCACGCGGAAAAAAGAATTTTGACGAAACGCGGGGGGCGCGTTTCGCGGTCGGCGGCGCGATCTGCGCCCCTTTGGGGCGCACGCGCCTTGCTTCGGCTCTCCCTCGATGCGCCCCAAGGGGCGCACTCGGTCGGCCTTCCGTGCCGCAAGTGCGGCACATAAGAGGCTCGGCGGGAAAGAAGCGAGGAGGCAAGCATCCGCCAAACCGTCAAGGCTTCGGCGGACGGTCTGCGGCCTTGGCCTTGCGCCGCATCTGCACGGCGTGAACCTCGCCGCTTTGCTGTTGCATCAAGCCCCAAATGATCGCCGCGATTTGCTCCTTTGGCAATCCGAGCCGTTTCACGGCGCGGATTGCCGCGCCATAGCGTCCGACGATCGCGGCTATCTCCGCTTCGTAGCTGCACGACTCCGGCTCCGCCTGCGGGTGCTGCGTCGTCTGCTGCGCCGCGTCCCGAATGACAGCGCGGGCGACGCGCGAGAGAAAGGGCATAAATGAGCGGTTAAAGTCCCCCGTGCATGCGGTCGCGATTTTCGCGGCATGGCGGAAAATCTTGAGAAGGCTTAGACGGCTGCGGGCTTGGGTGCGGGCCTCGCCTCGAATTTGTTGCACTCCGCGAGTTGGTGCCAGACGGGTTCGCGGTCGAGCAAGCAAACGATCAGGATTTCCCCGCGCTCGTTTTCCCTCACCCATCCAGCCTTGCAAGTCGCGCAATGGGTCGTGGCATAGACTGATAAAATTTTCGACGATGTTTCCGGTGCTGTAGTCATGTTCCCCCTTGGTTGGTGTGGTCAACGCGACGCGCACGGCTGCCTTTCGTGCGCCGTGTTTTTCGTGCTCCCCGCTCTCGTTTTCTGACTTGCCGCCGCGAGGTGGGCGGGAAGCCGTTACTGTTCCCGCGCCCTCCCCCAATCGCGTTCACGCTCGCGCCCGCGCTCCATGCGTTCGATGATCTCGCGCAAATAGTCGTCGCCGTTGCGCGCGATATTCTGCAAATGGTTGGGCGTGAGGTTTTGAATATCCGACGCGCGCAACCGCTCGCCGCGCTCCATGCTGTCGCGGATGCTTCCGAGCGCGGCGAGGGCTTTGCGCTGCGCCGTAATCTGCTGCATCGGATCAACATGCGCGGGGGCGGGCGACGGTTTGCTGTCGCCCGACAAGAGCATCGAGACAAAATCGGTGAGCTTGTCGGCGGCGCCCGTGGCGTCCTTGAGAACGGCAAGGGCGGGCTTTTCCACCTTCAACGCCTCGGCGCGCTCGCGCCGTGTCTCGCGTTGCGCGGCGCGGGCTTCGGCGACGCTCGGCAAACTGTCGCGGTCAACGTCCGTCATGCGCTCGCGCACGTCCTTCGCCTTCACGCCGTCGAGTCGCCGCGCCAGACTGTGCGCGTCGCCCGCATGGTCGATCACGCAAAAATCTCGGCGGTCGCCCTTCGCCAAAATATAGCCGCGCTCGACGAGCGCGGCGGCGAAAGCCTTGCCGCTGTCGGTGCTGCGCCACAGTTCCGAGAGTTGCTCTTTCAGCGTCGCCGGATTGATCCCGCTCCGCTCGGCGGCGCGGATTTCCCAAAGTTCAAGGACGGGCTTGCGATCAAGCGCGGGGGGCGTCGGGGTCGGCGTGAGGTCAAAACGGCTTTCAAGTTCGTGCTGGGTCGCTGTGTGGATGCGGTAATTTCCGCCCATGTCGGCGACGCGCAAATTCTCCAAGTCCACGCGATTCCAAATGACATGCTGATGCGTCCGGCCTCCCTTTTCGTGTTCCACGACGATGCGTTGATGCCCTTCAAGCCCTAGATTTTTTTCGAGCGTATCGACGGCCTCTTTCCATTGCTCCGGCGTAAGCTGCTCGTCGCCCTGCGGGTTGATGTTCGCTTGATACATAAAATTTCCGTGGCTGCGGCTCTGCGCGGCGATGGCTTGCATTTCGCGCAAGGCGGTCGGCAAGTCCTCCGCCAGCAAGCCGGAAATCTCTTTCACTTCGGCGCGGCTGTTGGTGTCGTCGCGCAAAAGATGGCTCGACCAAAAACCGACATTTCCGGCGGGGTTGCCTCGGATAATCATGGCGACGATTCCCCGTCACCGCAGGGGGCTTTCGCCTTGGCGGTGTTCTCCGTCGCGCCGCACCAGCCGCAACGCCATTCGACGCCCTGCGCCGCCGCCGCCTCCTCCGCATGTCCGCCCCATGAGCCGCGCGGATTCATCCAATGCGAAGGATGGGCGCTCGGCTCAAGCGTCATCCCATCCCGGTCGAACAGCGCCGCGCCGTTCGCATGGGCGACGCCCGCGCAAATCCACTCCATGTGTTTTTTGTTTTTCTTGTCCGACGACGCCGTGAATAAGAACAGCATGAGGGCGCGACCGATCCGCGCGTAGGTCTGCGGCGTGTCGTAATCCGCGCCGCGCTCGTAATCGGCGGGTGGGTTGGTAAGGGGCGGTTTCATGAGTCGAACCTCCCGCCGTTCCGCTTCGCAAAGGCGGTTGCCTTGTAGGAGTCCCAATGTTCCGGTGCTTGGTGATTGCGCGTCGTCGGCAAAAGAATTTTCCGCCACTCGCGGATTGCCGCCGCCGGAGACGCCATAACCATGGTGCGCGGACAAACGGCGCAATCGCTCGGCGGTCCCACCGCGCGAACGGGATTCGTGCAACCCGCGATCCATCCGCCCTCCGAAAGGCCGCGCCCTGCGCCATAGCCGCGCCCGTCCTTCCAAACCTTCGCGGTTTCGTGGCACCAAGGGCAGCGCGGGAAAATGGTTCGCCTCATGATGCTTTCCTCCCCAAGGATTCGAGCATGACCGGAAGCGTGGCGCGAAGCTCCGCGAGTGCGCCCGTGAGCTGCGCCTCCACGGCAAGCCCAAGATGGGCGGAATGGGCGATTTGATTCATGTTGCTGCCGATCTTGCCGAGCTGGCCTAGAATCTTGGCTCCCGTCTCCCGTTCAATCGGGGCGCGGCGGGTGCTGCGCGTCTTGGGCGTTGCCAGACTTTGAACGCGCTGGAAGCTGGCGCGGGTCAATCCGGCGCGGCTGGCGGCTTCGTCCAGTTCCGCGAATTCGGCGGCGTCATAGCGGCTCGTCACGGGGCGCGTCTTTTTCCGCGTTTCGCTGCCGCGTCTGGATCGCGTCGGGCTGGCCTCGGTCATCGTCACCACGCTCAAAAATTGACACTCAAAAAACATCTCAAAAATCTTGGCAGCTCGCGCTGCCATGTCGCCGCCTGCGGCTGGGGTCAACGGGGCAAAGCCCCTTGCAAGGCAGGAGGAAATTTGCGCGCCCTCTTGGGTGCGCGGATTTCCTCCGCTGACTTGCCGCCTCTTTAATCTGCCAATCATCCTATCGCGAAAAGGCTTAATTCCCGTTAACGAGCAAAGGACAGGCAAGGAACGACAAGCGGAATCCCAAAGGAATTCACTATCTGGCTACGGCTCCGAAAGTGTCGTTTTAGCTCTCGACAAGGGCAGATTATGCGTTCGCCGAAATGTCGCCGGATAGAGGGTCTTTTGCTGCTTGGCGCGGTCGCTTTGCGTCTCGGGATGGAGGGCTTCCCATGCCTCGATCTCGGCAAGCGTCCAGACGCGAATGCGCCCCTCGTTGATGGCAAAGGCGGGGGTCGGAAAATCGAGTTCGTTCAGGATCAGATTGCGGACGCCGCGCGTCGTATAGCTCCAGCGACGCGCGAGGTCGGCGGTTCCGAGATAGCGGGACTCGTCCACGCTCTTCGTCCGTTGTTCGCCCGCCGGATGGCGGGTGGCAAAACCGCATTCCGCTTACGGAAAGCATAAGTGCGCCCTCCTAAAGTCGGGACTCCCTGCCCTACAGTTTCAGCCCTTCGATTTTCAGCAAGGATCGACGCTACCCGGATTTTCCGGCTTGGCAAATTTGATCGCGCTTTAGGGCTTCCGTAGCCTCCTCGATGACCTGCGCAACCGGAATATTCCGTTCGTTTGCCTGCGCATAAATAAAATCGAGCGTGTCGCGCCGCAGCCTGACGTTAAATTGATGATCGCGCCCCGTTGGCTGACGATGACGACGACGCGCGCCGATCTCGGACACAGGCGCGGACGTGGAAGGCGGCGACATCGCGGATGGAAAACCATTCTGCACGGCGACGGCAGAAATAGCTTCTTGAGGAATCGGCTCCGGTGCTGAAAAAACTGCCGCAAGGTTCCTGCGTTGCAAGGGTTCTTTCATGCTACGGCCTCGGTGCTGCTGATCCGGTTGGGCTTGGCGTTTATCATCAAGTCGATGGCGTCGGTTAAGCGGATTGCATCGCCCTTGGCTTTGTCGATCCCTGACACTTCCGAAGGCGGCAACTCATCAAGCGTGGTGGCAAAACTGAAAATGGCGGCGAAGGCGGCGCGCTGAAAAACTCTCGTAATCACGGGAATTTTTGCTTCGGCGACTTGCGCCTCAAGATTCATCATTTCGCGCGAACGGATCGCGGGCGGGACATTCGACCACAAAAAGCCATGCGGTATTTCGCGGCGCGACACATGCGCCATGTCTTGAATCAGCTTGATCGTCGCAAGTCCGTCCTCAACGTCTGGCGGGCTAATCGTCGCCGGAATAATCACAAGATTTGCAGAAGCGATGGCCAAGGTAAGGGCGGCATTGGCCGTGCCTTCCACGTCAATCAAAATAACGTCCGAAACGGCGCGGGCTTTCTCGATCTCGTCGCGGATCGTGGCCGCGCTTGCGTCGCTCACGCTGATTGAGTCCGGCTTTGTCCCAGCTTGCGCCCATCTAACAAGGCGTTTTTTCGGGTCAGCATCAATGATGTGAACGCGGAATCCTTGGTTGGCGTATTCGCCCGCAAGGATCAAAATCGTAGTCGATTTCCCGCATCCGCCTTTGCTGTTGGCGGCGGCAATAACGACGGCGTTTTGCGACATGAAACCACCGGGGGAAAGAGGGAAGCGGCAAGTCGATTTGCCATAACAATGTTAAAGAAAGAATAACGATAATTACACGATAGCACAAGGATAGCATTTCGTTATCATTTAGATTTCAAGCCGTTGCCCTTTGTTCGACGCGCCGCAGGCCGTCGAAACTTGGCGGGACGCCCTTCGTCCCGACAGTTCCCCAACGCCACACAAAGCGGCGTAGTCAAACCCTGTCCGAAGGACACCGCGAAGCGGCGCGGAGGCCGAAGGCCGAGCGGGGTTGATTGCGCCGCGCCGTGTGGCACTCCTTCCCCGTCCTTGCTGGCCTTCCCACTCCTCCGTCGAACCAGTTAGGGCGCGATCTCTCCGCCCCCACTTTTTCCCCGCCGAGCTTCTTTCGACGCGCTTGCGCGTCGGTGCGCCCGCGCCCCAAAGGGGCGCATATGGCGCACGAAAGCAGGCCGCGAAGCGGCTCCGCTATTCTTTTCTCTCGTGGTCGGCTCTTAAACGGCTCCGATGGTCTGTCCTAAGCGCATGAGGGCAAGTCCGAGGGGTGTTTCGGTCTTGAAAAGGGGTAGGGCAGGGGTTGCAAGAGAAGAAAAAGAATCTTGATTTGAGGTTCCTAGGCCATTTTGTCCTTTATCGACAAAAGCGAGGGTTTGCTTGGCGATTGAGGGAAAATCGTAGGCGTTGCTCGTGCGAATGACGCGCCAAACGCTCGCCCAAATGCCGCAAAGTCCCTCCACGCGCTCCCTGACGCGCTGAATCCGATTTACCCATGTGACCAAGCCCGCCGCCTCAAGATCGGGCAGGCAACGCCCCACGGTGCGCGGGACGCATCCGGCGGCCTCGGCAAGCCGCTCATAGGAAGGAAAGCAACGCCCGTCGGCGAGATTGGCAAATTTGAACAAGAGGGCGCGGAGAATATCGACGGCGGCGCGGGTGATTTCACCCTTGCGGCGGGCAACCTCCGCCAGAAACATCACGCGGGCGCGGTCGTTCCTGTCGATGGGGGTTTGCTTGCCGTCCGTGAACAGCTTGGCGCGGCGGCGGCGTAGATGATTCGGAATTGATTGAGCAAAAGACATGGCCTCTCCTTCGGTTTGATCGCTCAAACCGCCTCGGAAAGGGGCTAAAACTGGCGCAAACCCTCCCGTTAGCGAAAACGTTGTTTTCGCTTGACAGAAGGCTCGATTTCGAGGAATTTCGTGATTGCGAAGTCAACGAATTTCCTCGGCCTCTGCCGACAATGAAGCCAGCCTTTCGGGGCTGGTTTTTGCGTTTCTGGGTTGGTGTTCTCCCAAAAGGTTGCGGATATGCGCGGCGCAAATCAGTCCACGCATCGCACATGCTGCCTATATTTTCCTGATTCGTCGAGAGACTTGTGGTTTTCCGCCGGATTGCGGTCGCCCGTGCGTTTTCTTTGCCACGGAGCGCAGGGCAGAAAATTCAAAAAGAACTTCCACGCGGACAGACACACGCCGCCCGTTTGAAGGAACAGGCGTCGGCTCGTGGCTTTGCCCCTCGCCTATCCACGCGGAAAATCTCCATACCCTCGCCGCCGTTTGCGCTCGGCGTGTCGCTGCATGGCGTCGGCGGCAAGAGCTTCGTTGTCGTGAAACTCCGCGATGCTGCGGCCTTCCGTGCCGATGCGTCCCCATGCCTTCACCAAGAGCACACCGCCGAATAAATCCGGCTCGATGTCGAGCTGATAGAAGCGGCGCATGTTGCGCGTGGCGTCAACGCGGCGAAGATGAACGGCGGTCATGCTTCACGCCTCGCCTTTGACTGCCGCGCGCGCGGCGGGCAGATGGCGGTAAAGCGTCGCCGGAGAAACGCCGACACGGCGCGCGGCCTCCTCAACCGTGAGGTCAGTGCCAGAGAGCAACGCCTTTGCCGCCTGAATATCCTTCTCGGTGATCTTCGTAGGTCGCCCGCTAAAGCGTCCCTGCGCGCGCGCCGATTCCAAACCGGCGCGCGTCCGCTCGCGGATCAGGCCGCGTTCAAATTCCGCCAATGCGCCGAAAATCTGAAACACCAGACGCCCGCCGGTCGTCGTCGTGTCGATGGCCTCGGTGAGCGAACGAAAGCCAATGTTGCGTCGTTCCAATTCCTCGACCGTCTCGATGAGCTGCTTCAACGACCGCGCCAGCCTGTCGAGCTTCCACACGATGAGCGTATCGCCCGCGCGGACATAATCGAGCGCCGCCACAAGCTGCGGGCGGTCGCGCTGCGCGCCGGATGCTGCTTCCTCAAACACGCGGTCGCATCCAGCCTTAGCCAGAGCCTCGCGCTGCAAGGCGGCGTTCTGGTCGCGTGTTGAAACGCGGGCGTAACCGACGAGGGACATAGGTTTCTCTCAAAAGTCAGCGAATCCTAGCCGACGTGAGAGACAAATTACAAGGGACTATTTGAGAGACAGAATAGCTGGATTTTAGGCCGAGAACGGCAGGGCGCGGGCGTCTCTCGCAAACGGTCGTTTATGAGAGACATAAACACAAAATACGCAACTAGCGTTTTTCACGCAATTCGTGTATATTCAAACGAGAAAGAGGGGGTTCATGGACATGGCTGAAACAGTTCCCGCTTCGGAATTCACCCGCAATTTCGGACGCTATCGGATGCAGGCGCAGCGCGAAGCGGTCGCCGTGTCGAGTCACGGCCAAATCACCGGCTATTTCGTAAGACCGGACGAGTACGAGAATTTCCTGCGCTTCAAAAATCACCGGCGCAGCTTTGCAACTCGTGACCTGCCAGAGGAAACGGTTGAGGCGATCCTCGCCGCGCGCATGGACTCGCGTCACGATCATCTGAACGCGCTGATGGACGAAGAATAACGGGAACTCATGGCAATTCCAAACCCTGAGCTTGGCCTCGTTATTTCGTATTCCTATCTTTGGCACGACGAACATACAGCCGGACATGAGGAAGGGCGGAAAAACCGCCCGAGTGTCATTGTCCTCGCCATTGAATGCAGCGACGATGCGCCGCTCGTGACCGTTTTGCCAATCACACACAGCACCCCGAAAAATCCCGAAAGTGCCGTCGAGATACCGCAGAGCGTCAAGCGTCATCTTGGTCTTGATGAAGCGCGATCATGGATCGTCGTTGATGAAGGCAACGAATTTCTCTGGCCGGGCTATGATCTGCGAAAACGCCCGAACGCGGACAGCTATGATTACGGCTTCCTGCCGCCACGCTTGTTCGCCAAGGTGCATGCAACGTTCAAAGCATGGCTTGAGACAGGTAAGGCAAAAGCAACGCCGCGAGACTGAGACGATGTTTCGCGCCAGCTTTCTGCAACAAGAAAGCCCTTTTGAATCAGTTGGCTGATTTTGGTGCGGAATTCGTGAGTTTTGAAATAAACAAATGACAGAAAGCATTAACGTTGACTCTTCGCAACCTCAAGAAATACATGTGCGCTGATGCTACCCCCCGCCTCTGCCTCTGTAAGAAGTTTTATTCCTCGCTCCCAGTTCTCTTCAATTCCACGCCCTTTAAGACACGCCCTACCTAAGTGATACTTAGCTACAACTGAACTATCTTTGCTTGCCTTCTCAAGATAATATATTCCTTCTTGCGGACGCCCAGAAACTTCAACAAGCATCGCTCCAAGCCGCGCCTGCGAAGGAACGTATCCATGGCTAGCAAGCTGCCTGTATATTCTTTCTGCTTCGGAAAACTCACGCGATGCCTCGAGCGTCCTTGCATATTGATGCTTTAGTCTAGACTGTAGAGGTTGCGGATTAGCTTTATCAGAGGCGCGTTTACAAATATCTTTTGCTTCGATCTTTATGTCATTCTGCTCAATACCAACATCCGATCCTCTATTTATATCGTCTGGATCAGTTGCCAGTTCATTACATTTACGCACATAGTCGGTTCTAAATTCGTCGAATTTTGCACGTATATCTTCAACAAAAAGGCCGCCGAACGGGAACGACACTATAGCGATAAAAAGGCCTATACCCTCCTTATGACCGCCTATATACTCCCGCAATGCACGGAGAACACGACGTTTTTGTTCGCTATATGCCATTTTATGCTAACTCTTAGCACACTGAAAACTTGATATAACGTACGTTTCTATGACTTTAATATCTTTGCCTCCCACGTTGAAAGGCGTCCATTTCGGTTCACTGCATTTGTGTGAAGATCCTTCATACACTGAAACCTTTTTCTTTTTTGTACAAAATTCGTTCGCTGCATCAATGACCTCGGATATATTGACCAAATCCGAGTTATACCAGAAAATTATTCCATTCGAATTCCTATCAAGGATCGCGACCGGCGGCGTTGTACCGGGACTGCTAACAATTTTGAAGTGGTGCTGAAGTTCTTCTGTGGCGATGGGATCATCTGGCTTAAACACTGCGTCCACAGGTGTAAACATTGTTCCAACGATCTGACGCGATAATTCATTAACAGCGGGGCTATCGCCATTTTGACACGACACCGGCGCAATCGGTTGTTGCGTGTTATTATCTACATTCCTAACGAGTGATCCATAGCTGTCTTTTTTCTTCCCGTAATATTCTGGGTCTATATGGAATATTGACGATAGAGAGGGGGTTGGCGATCCTGAGGACGATCCCGTCGCAGGGGTTCCGTTTTTGGGCGCGTTACAAGATGTCACAACGAACAGGCAGGCAATCAAAATGGCGTGTCTCATGGCTGACCTTAGTGCTGGCGGACACAGACCAAAAGAGCGGCCATCCGCTTGGCTATCAGTCCGACAACCGTTACCTTAAGGCGAACGGTCTGACCAGACGGTCTGAGGGAAAAATGAACCGATGGGCTTTAAAGCGGCGGCATCTCACCATTATCGTGGCAGTGACTGCTGCTGTAAGCGTCCAAGGATGCATATCGGTTCAAACCTCTTCACAATGTGAGGCAATTGCTGACCCCGAAGCCAGCGTTCGTTGTCTGGATGGCGTGATGTTTGGGAATGTTGCCCAAGGCGCGGCCATTGGGGCGGCTGGCGGCGCTGTGCTTGGTGGGGTCGTATCATTTGCTGCAAGTGGCGGTCGATCCCCCGGACAGGCAATTCGTGGTGCTGTTGCCGGCGGAATAGCCGGAGGGGTTGCCGGCGGAGTGATTGCCTACGTCAAGAATCTTAATGACCGCACAGCGGGGGACACCATTCGTTCTGCGAACATGAATGCAGCAAATATGTCTGCATTCACTCGGCAGATTGAATTTTTAATAGAAAAAATATCAGAAATGAATCGTAGGCCATTAACCATCGAACAAAAGCTATTAATTCAAGTTATTATCAACAAAGCAGACGACACCACAAAAGCTCACTTTGGGGCAAGAGATGAACTACCAATTACCCATGATTCAATGTCAGAATCACAGCGTCTTAAAAAGAGAAACGATGAACTAAAGGCACAGTATCCAAATTTTTCTGAAGCTGAAATAGCCGCCAGCAACAGCCATTAGTTATTATGCTGCATATTTCATCGTTTATAGAACGCAGGCTAGTGCCTTTATTGCTTTTTTTGACATCGTTCCTCTAAGCGTTCCACCAACATGTATTCCTCTACGCTTGCCATTTGCATCTTCAACAATAATCCTTCGATGAGAGAGGTCAACCTGCGCCACCTCGGATGTTCGAGGAATCATATTCATATCTTTCAAGCATGTCTCTACTTGCTTATTATTCTCGTGCTCTTTGATTGTGTTGCTGCCAGCCGCCGTCACTGACGAAACACCTGCTGCAATGCCGGCAGCCACAAGAACGCCATAGCTTGGACGAATTACATTTTTGAAATCCATGAATATCTCCAAAAATACAGATTACAATAATACATCGCATTCAACATGAGGTATTTTAGTGATTATGTGATATAAGTATATTTACATACGATTAAATAACAATTAATATACGCAACTACTTATGCTATACAAACAAATTACACTTATAACTATTGCCGTTTCGGTTCATACTCCTACGGCTTCCGGCCGCCCCTGATCGGGAGCAACTGGCCTGTGCGCATGAGTGGGACAGAAAAGTGACATAAGCTGGTCACAAGCCTTCGCGCGTTTCGAGGCAGCGGTAGATGGTTGCGGGATGGACGTTGAAGGTCTTTGCTACGGCGCTGAC
>Ga0181524_10005619_pt1 | contig 11115 bp, 9 predicted proteins | sample PEATcosm2014_Bin_34_FD_119761 | JGI IMG/M metagenome (GOLD analysis project Ga0181524, IMG submission 119761) | Peatland microbial communities from MTU Mesocosm Facility, Houghton, MI, USA - PEATcosm2014_Bin05_60_metaG | ecosystem: Environmental > Terrestrial > Soil > Wetlands > Peat | place...
ACGCAGTAGGTGCAGCCGCCGACGCCGGCCTTGCCGTCGCGGTTCGGGCAGGTGAAGCCCGCGTGCAGGCTCACCTTGTGCACTTTGCAGCCGAAGCGGCGCTTGAGATACTCGCTGAACGGGTAATATCCCAAAGCCGGCGGCCCCGGCGCTCGATCATTCTCCGGCATCGCGCCTCCGTTTTCCCTCGAGCGCGGCGATGCGCAGACGGTCGAGAATTTCCTCGGAGGCCGGCTGCGCTTCGATGAGCCGCGCCTCTTCGCGAGGCGAGCCGGATTTCCAGGCCCGCACGGAGGCGCTCGGGAGTTTTCCCGCTTTTCCGTAGCGAAGCGTCACGGACGCGGCCTGGATCAGTTCCGCCTCGGAGGCGGGCCCGCGCAGCAGCGCCAGCGGGCCGGAATGGGACGCGGCTTCGATCAGCACGTCGTCGGCGCGCGCGAGTTCCTCGATGACGTGGTTCTCGCCCTCGTTCCGGCCGATGACGACCCGCACCGCCGGACTCAGCCGGAAATGCCGGCCGACCTTGAGCAGGCGCACGTCGTCCGGCGTGCAGTCCGGCTGATATTTCAGCAGGTCGCGCATCCGCGCCGAGAAGCCCGGGTCCGTCAGCAGGCAGCCGCCGGCCGGAGTCGGAAACGGGCCGAGGTTGAGCGCCTTGGCCAACTCGAACTGCGGCTTCCGGCAGCGGCCGGAGATCCGCAGGAGTTTCGCGCGGTCCACCCAGCCTTTCTGTTCCGGGATCGTCGGCTCCAGCAACTGCGCGCAGAGCGGGCGCAGGAGAAGCCCTTCGACGCCGGCGTCGCGTTCGACCATCCCCAGCGCGTCGCGGCGCTGCGACATCGGCCGCTCGCCGAGCACTTCCCCGGTGCAGAGGAAATCGGCGCCGACCAGGCGCATCACGCGCGCCGCCCGGCGGACCATCATCGCGTGGCAGTCAATGCACGGGTTCATGTTGCTGCCGCGGCCGTGCTTCGGGTTCTTGACGATCTCGAGCAGCTCGGCGCTGATCTCCTCGAACCGCAGCGGCACGCCGAGTTGCGCCGCCGCGCGCTGCGACGAGGCGCAATTCTCCGCGTCGGTCGCGCCGCAGTCGAACACGCTGACGAAATGCAGCGCCTCGACCGCGACGCCCTGTCCGAGCAGCAGCCGAATTGCCAGCATGCTGTCGAGCCCGCCGGAAAGCAGCGCAACCGCCTTGGCCATTGGAATCCGAGGTGAAGGAAATGGGACGAAATCGGGTGGCCCGCAAGACCGCCTTTGGGAATTATACCCCAGTTCCGGCCGAGACCGCAATCAGCGCGAGGCGTCGAGAAACTCGAACTTCCCAAGCCCGCACGTCGGGCAGTCGGCGCGGCGCTTGACCTCGCTGCGATGGAAATCGAGCGTCCAGATGTCGAAGCGGAGCAGGCCGGTGTTCGCCGGACCGAGGCCGAGCAGCAGCTTCAGCACCTCGTTGCTCTGGATGGCCGAGACCGTCGCGGTGAGCGTGTTCAGCACGCCGGCTTCGCTGGCGGTCAGGATCGAGCCCGGCGGCGGAAGTTCCTCGACCACGCAGCGCAGGCACGGGCCGCGGCCGGGCAGGATGGTCATGCTCATCCCGCGCGAGGCCAGTGCGCCGCCGTAAACCCACGGCACGCCCGTCTTGACGCAGGCGTCGTTCAGCACGAAACGCAGCTTCATGTTGTCCGAGCCGTCGGCGACGACGTGCGAGCCTTCGATCAGCCCGAGCACGTTGCTTCCCGTCACCTCGGTGTGGACCGGCTCGACCTGGACTTCGGAGTTGATCCGGCGAAGCCGGTTCGCGGCGGCGACGGCTTTCGGGAGCCGCCGGCGCACATCCTCCTCCTCGAAGAGCATTTGCCGCGCCAGGTTGCTCATTTCGAGGCAATCGCGGTCCACGATGCGCAGCCGCCCGACTCCGGCGCGCGCGAGGTTATGCGCGATGCCGCTCCCGAGCGCGCCGCAGCCGACGATGGTGACGAAGCCGTTGCGGAGCTTTTCCTGTCCTTCCGCGCCGATCTTCACGAATCGCGTCTGCCGGCTGTAACGCTCGTTATTGTCCATGGGTGTATTGTACGGAAATGGCGCCGCCGAGCCAACTATTGACGTTTGCGAAAGCAACGGTATGCACTCTTCCACCACGACGGCACGAACTTCACCACGACGACACAACGGGCACGACGGAACTGCTGTTAAACGAGCCATTATGTTGACGTGCGTTGTGCCGCGTTCGTTGTGCCCGTAGCGACGTCGTGGTTGAGTTCAGGCGACGTGCAGCGTGAACGGCACGGAGAGCGTCCGCGGCGCGAGGCAGGCATCTTCGCTGCACGGCTGAACGCGGACGTTCAAACTGACTTCGACCTTTCTTGGCGCGGCGTTCCAGGCGACCGCAATCTGCGCGCGAATCGTCACGGCGCCTTCGTACACCGACAACGGGAGCGCGCTGAAACCGAGACGGACCTTTTTGCCGGCCGGGTACGCGACTTTGCCGAGAGACGCCACGTCACTTCCTTCGAGCGTCAGTTCGGTGGGGACCAGGTCGCCCGCCGCCGGCTTATGAGAGTTGATGTGGTAGCCCTTCGCGATCTCGATGCGGATGGTTACATCGGCCGCCCCGCCGCGCGTGGCGGACCCGGTCGAGGGCGAGACCGTGACGGTGACCGGCTGCGCAGGCGCGATCGCCGGCGACTTGCTCTCCAGCAGCATCGCCGCAGCCAGGATCATGCCGCTCGCCGCCCGCGGCATGCTTTGCATCACGCCGAGGAAGGCATTCAGCGTCGCGTGCGCCGTCTTCAAGTATTCCTCCTCGCCGGTCAACCCGGCCAGCCGGATCAGCACGCGCGCCGCGACGCCGTTGCCCGACGGCGTCGCCTGGTCGTGCGCCGGCTTCAGGCGCAGGAGCAGGTCCTCGTGATCGTCCGAAGTCAGGAAGAAGCCGCCGTGCTCCCGGTCCCAGAAATGCTCCTTCATCACCGCCGCGAGCGACTTCGCCTCGTTCAGCCATCGCTCGTCGCCGGTGGCGTCGCGCAGATCGAGCAGGCCGTCCGCGAGAAAGGCGTAGTCGTCGAGGCAGGCGTTCGGCCCGGCTTCGCCCTGGCGATAGCTCCGGAGCAGGCGGCCGTCCTTTCGCATCGCGGTCAGGACGAACCCGGCGGCGCGCTCGGCGGCGGCGGCGAACCTCGGCTCGTCCAACTGCTTCCCGGCACATGCCAGAGCGCCGATCATCAGCCCATTCCAGCCGGAGAGCGCCTTGTCGTCGCAATACGGCCGCACCCGCGCCGCGCGCCGGTGAAGGAGTTTCTCGCGGCTGTTCTTCAGCCGCTCCCGCAGCGCGGCGTCCGGCGGCGCCCTCAAATACAAAATGTTCGCGCCCGTCGCGCCGCCGCCCGCCTCGTCGCGGAAATTCCCGCGCTCCTCCACGCCGTAAACCCGGCAGAACGCATCGCCCTCGTCCTTCCCGAGCGCCTCGACAATTTCCGCGCGGGTCCAGACATAGAACTTCCCTTCCTGGCCCTCGCTGTCGGCGTCGAGCGCGGAGAAGAAGCCGCCGCCCGGACCGCTCATCTCGCGGAGGACCCAGTCGCACGTGTCCATCGCCGCGGCGCGGTAGTCCGCGTCGCCGGTCAGCGCGAAACCCTCGGCGTACGCGCGGGCCAACTGCGCGTTGTCGTAGAGCATCTTCTCGAAGTGCGGCAGGAACCAGCGCTCGTCGGTCGAGTAGCGGTGGAATCCTCCGCCGACGTGATCGTGTATCCCGCCGCGCGCCATGGCATCGAGCGTGGCCGTCATCATGCGGAGCAATCGCCCGTTCTCAACACGGAGACGCGGAGAGGACGGAGGAGGACACGGAGAACGAATCGTTTCTTTTTGGACAGCTTGGGACGCTTCTTCGTGCGTCTCAGTGTCCTCCGTGCCTCCGTGTTGAAGAGAGTGCTCTCTCTGCGCGAGGCGGCATTCATGAGCGATCAGCGCCAGCGCCGTGTGCGGCGGGAACTTCGGAGCGCCGCCGAAGCCCCCGAACCGCTCGTCGAACGAGTCGCCCAAATCGTCGAGTGCGGCCTTGACCAGGTCCACGGCGGCCACGTCCCCGCGCGCGGGGCCGGCGGCGGACGCCCGCCGCATCGCCTCGGCGAACTCGTTCGCCTGCTTCTCGACATCCGGCCGGCGCGTCCGCCAGAGTTCGGCGAGCTGCCTCAGCAGGCTCTTGAAACCCGGAATCCCCATCCGGTCGTCCGGCGGGAAGTACGTGCCCGCGTACCACGGCCGGCCGTCCGGCGTCAGCCACAGCGAATTCGGCCAGCCGCCCCGGCCGGAGAACAACTGGGTGGCGGTCATGTAGATTTCGTCGAGGTCCGGCCGCTCCTCGCGATCCACCTTGATCGAGACGAAACTCGCGTTGAGGATTTCCGCCACGTCCTGGCGCTCGAACGACTCGCGCTCCATCACGTGGCACCAATGGCAGGTCGAGTAGCCCACGGAGAGGAAAATCGGCTTGTCCTCGCTGCGCGCCTTCTCGAATGCCTCCGGCCGCCAGGCGTGCCAATCCACCGGGTTGCGCGCGTGCTGGAGCAGGTACGGGCTCGTTTCGTGGATCAGCCGGTTGAACCCCGCGCCGCCTTCCAGCGGAATCTTGCGGATTTCTTCAAGAGACGGCAGCGGCTCGTACATGGATACCCTTTGGCCCCGTTCACTCAGCCTAGCGGCTCGCTTGGCCTATGTCAATGCCTGTAGAAAGCCTTCCTGGTCTTTAAATCGAACCTTACGCTGCGCGCGTCATTTTACTTGACAAGCAGCTTGCGTTCGTTACAATCAGGCGTCGCGTTAGACCGTTTGGTGAGTTCGTTAGCATTCTTTTAAGGAGGAAACACGTGAGTGACATCGAGACTACGACACTGCTTAGGATTAGGGATTGCGGCCATGACGAATTTTGGCTCGGACATAAGATCTATGAGGACCCTAGCATCCTAGGACTCGGCGATTTGGAGACTGCCGGGAAGGAAATAACTCAACCACAGGGGGGACGGCTGGATATTCTTCTAAAGAACCCGGAAAATAATTCCATGTACGAAGTCGAACTACAACTCGGCCCCACCGACGAGTCACACATCATAAGAACGATCGAGTACTGGGACAACGCTAAGAAGCAATGGCCTAAGCGCAGCCACACGGCTGTCCTGGTTGCGGAGCAAATCACAGGCCGCTTTTTCAACGTAGTCCAGTTGCTCAACACGAGTGTTCCCATAATCGGTATTCAAGCCAACATCGTTCAAATCGGCGATGTCCAGGCGTTGCATTTCACTAAGGTAATCGACTCGTATCAAGAACCGGAAGAGGAGGAACCTGTTCAGCAGACTTACGACGAGGCGCATTTCAAAGCCGCTTATCCTGGTACTCTGGAGTGTGCCAACTGGTATCGCGACCTGCTTGGAAGTTTTTATGGCACTGTTCCGACGACATACCATGAGCACTATATATCATTCACCGTAGGCGGAAGAGCACGCGTATGGATAAACAAGCGCAAAAACGACCGTAGCTTCATCGAGCTTTACGTAGAGGATGAGGCGGGCTTCAAAGAGGTCAACGATAACCTTAAGAAAGAAGGTGTCGCCTTTCGTGTCAGGGAAGATAACCAGACACTGACTTTCAATGTCAACCTTCAGCAGTTGAAAGAAATGAGGGGCGCGCACGAGTTGATTGCCAAGAAATTGGCGCCTCGCGACCTGTTGCTAATAAAGGGTCAAGCATCGGCTACGGGCGCAGGTTGAACTCAGGCGCGCCAGCGAGCTTTTGTATACGCGCGACATGACTTGGATTCCCGCCTTCGCGGGACTGACTAACGCTACTTCACCACTTCCATAATCAATATCGTCTGATCGTCCGTGCGGGGCAGGCCGTTGGCGTGCGCGGTGACGGCGGCGACGATGGCTTCGAGGAGCTTGGCGGCGGAGAGTTCGGCGTTTTCACGGAGGCAATCGTACAGGCGGTGGAAGCCGAACCGCTCGCCTTCCGCATTCGCGATGTCGGTGATGCCGTCGGTGCAGAGGACGAACTTGTCGCCGGGCGAGAGCGGCAGGCGGTCTTCCTGGTACTTCATGTCGGGGTTCACGCCGGCGAGCAGGTCCACCCAGTCGTCGAGCCATTCGACTTCGCCGGTGCCCCCGCGGACGAGGATCGGCGAGGGGTTGTGTCCGGCGTTGCTGTAGCGCAGCTCGCGCGCGGCTACGTCGTAGATCGCGAAGACCACCGAGGCGAAGCTAGACGACGGCGTCAGGCGCTCGAGGACGTTGTTCAGCCGCGCCATGAACTCGTGCGGGCTCTGCTCGGGCGACCAGCCGAACTCGAAGGTGGTCTTGATCAGCCCGGTGATGAACGCCGCCGACATGCCGTGCCCGGAGACGTCGGCCATGAGCAGGGCGATGCGGTGGTCGTCGAGCTGCTTGATGTCGTAATAATCGCCGCCGACGGCCATCTCGGGCAGGAAGACGTGCGCGAAGGAAAGCTGCTGCGGGAACGGGCTCTTGCCGGCATCGGGCAGGAACATGCGCTGGATGCCGCGGGCGGTTTCAAGGTCGCCGGCGAGGAAATGCTTCTCGCGCGCCATTTCGGCATGGCGACGCTCGACTTCCGCGGCGCGGCGTTCTCGGTCGAGTTCCTGCGCTGTGATGCCCCTGAACACGAGATAGATTGCCGCGCATACAGCCGCAACCAGGCAAACAATCGCAATCACGTCGCGTGCCCAAGGCGCACCCGATTGCAGATCGCCCCGCAGCAGGGCCCCAAGGAGAGAAGCGACCAGAGTCACGCAGCAGGCGGCTGCAGCGATCCAGGGCGCCGAGCGCTGAACCTTCATCTCGTGCGCTCTCTGATCGAGCGTTTCGCGTCAGTCCAATCGTGAAACGAAGATTCGCGGGCGCGAATGCGGCTCATCCGCGCGCGCAACACGTCGGCATGCCAGGCGGGCGGAGGGACGGCGCCGGGCGTGCGCTGGAGGTCGTCCCAGATTTCCTCCAGGGCGCGGAGCTTGTCCGAAATCTTCATCTTGCCGAGAGGTATCGTGACGGCCATTTCTCTCTCCTGACATTCTCCGCGCGCGGCTCAGTAGTTCTTGCGCTGGCGCGAGGTGGGAATGTTGAGCGACTTGCGGTACTTCGTCACCGTCCGCCGTGCGATGTGGACGCCCCCGTCGCCGAGCTTTTTCACGATGTCGTCGTCGCTGAGCGGATTCACCTTGTCCTCGTCCTCGACGAGCCGCTTGATGCGCTCCTTGACCGCGTCCCAGGTCTGCATCTCGCCCTCGCCGGAGAGAGTGCCGCCGGTGAAGAAGAACTTCATCGGCAGCAGGCCGCGCGGCGTCTGCATGTACTTGTGGCGGATGGCGCGGCTGACGGTGGCGACGTGGATGCCGGCCGTGTCGGCCACTTCCTGCATCTTGAGCGGCCGCAGGTGCGAGAGACCCTTTTCCAGGAACTCCTGCTGCGCGCGGACGATGTCGTGGCTCACCTTGAGCAGCGTCTTGCGGCGCTGCTGGATCGAGCCAATCAGCCAGCGCGCGGACTCCATTTTCTTCTGCAGGAATTGCCTCGCGTCCGGCTCCAGGCCCTTGCCGCTGAGCAGTTCGCGGTACTGCTGGCTGATGCGCAGGCGCGGCAACGTGGTGTCGTCGAGGCGAATCTCGTAGTGATCGTCCACGAACTCGACGAAGACGTCGGGCGCGACGATCGGCACGACCTCGTTGTCGTAGATCCGGCCGGGCGCGGGATGGAGCAGGCAGACCGCCGCGATGGCGCGCTTCACGTCCTCGATGTCGCGGTCGGTCTCCTTGGCGATCTTCGGAAAGCGGTTCCCCTCGATGTCCTTGAGGTGGTGGAGGACGATCTCGCGTTCGAGCGCGTAGTCCGGCTCGGCCGGGTCGAGCTGGAGGAGCAGGCATTCGACCAGGTTGCGGGCGCCGACGCCGGCCGGGTCGAGCCGCTGCACGACCTCCAGCGCCGCCTCCACTTCCTGCGCGGTGGCGGGATGGTCGAGCGATTCGGCGATCTCCTCGACCGAGTAGGCCAGCCGCCCGTCGCGGTCGAGGTTGTTGATGACGCCCTCGCAGATCTCGCGCCGGCGCGCGGAGAGATCGAGGAACCGGATCTGCTCGGAGAGGTGATCGCGCAGCGAGGGCTGCCGGCCGGGCGTGTTCTGGATCGCCTCCATCTTCTCGTCGCGCTCGCCGTCGGAAGCCGGCCGCCGCGACGCGGTCTGCGTGAAGTAGTCGTGGAAATCGCGCGAGACGTCGTCAATCTTGCTGTACTTGTCGGTCTGCTCGGCGGTCTCGGCGCGGGTGAGCGCGGCGGGCCTTTCGAACCCCTCGGGATCGGACTCCTCCTCGAGCTCGAGCGTCGGGTTTTCGAGCTGCTCCTGCTCGATGCGCTCCTGCAGCGCCATGAGCGGCAGTTGCAGAATCTCGATGGACTGAATGATCTGCGGCGCCATCTTCAGCCGCTGCTCGAGGCGCGGCTGCATGCTGATTTCCATTCGGCCCACGTTCGGTCCTCCCTACATCTCTTTTCGTCCGGCGAGCGCCTCGGACAGGATGGCGGTGTTGGCGTGCTCGATCGCGCTGCCCGGGGCCAGCCCGCGCGCCAGGCGCGTCACGCGCACGCCCAGTTCCGAAAGCTTCCGGCTCAGGAACAGCGCCGTGCCGTCGCCTTCCAGGTTCGGGTTCGTCGCCATGATAACCTCTTTGACCGTCCCGCGCTTGACTCTTTCGAGGAGCGAGGCGATCTCGAGCGATTCCGGCCCGATGCCGTCGAGCGGCGCAATGCGCCCCATGAGCACGTGGTACAGCCCGCGAAAGCTGCCGGCCGCCTCGATGGCGAACACGTCCTTCGGCTCTTCGACGACGCAGACGACGCTCGCGTCCCGCCGCGGGTCCGCGCAGAGGCGGCACGGATCGGTCTCGGTGATGTTGTGGCACTGCGAGCAGTGCCCGACCTTTTCCTTCACGTCGCGGATGTCCTGCGCGAGGAGCTCCATCTCGCCCTTGGGCGCGCGCAGGACGTAATAGGTCAGCCGCTCGGCCGTGCGCTGGCCGATGCCGGGCATGCGCCCGAACGCCTCAACCAGCCGCTTCATCGAATCGGTGAATGCGTCCATCGTTAGAACATTCCCGGAATGCCGATCCCGCCGGTGATTTTCGACATCGCTTCGGCGTGCGCGTCGGCGGCTTTTTTCATGGCCTGGGAGACGGCGACTTTGACGAGGTCCTCGAGCATCTCCACCTCGTCGGGATCCACCGCCTCGCGGGCGATTTTGACGGCGAGGATGTCGCGCTGCCCGTTGACGTGCACCGTGACGGTCCCGCCGCCGGCGGTGCCTTCATAAACGCGCTCCTTGAGGTCGTTCTGCAAGTCCACCAGCCGTTTCTGCATCATCTCGGCCTGTCGGTGCATGTCCTGGAAACCGCCGCCCATCCCAAAGCCTTTCGCCATTTGCGGATCCTCCCTTGTCCTGTCGGTCACTGCAAAAAGCGCTTTCAACGCGCGGCTCGGCGGCTCACGATATAATCTGGCCGTCGTATTTCTGCATTATCTCCTGGACTATCTCGTCGCGCTTTCCCGCCTCGGCAGGAGACTGCCGAGCCGGTTCGGCCTGCTCAGGTACAATCGTCAGTTTCACCGGTTGATTCAATAGGCGCGCGAGAATCTGCTGGAGACTGCGGCGGTTCTCCAGCTTGTCGGCCTCCTCGCGGGCGGCGGCGCGGTCGGATGGGAACGCGATGACGACCTCTCCGCCCTGGACGCGCTGCAGGCGCCCGGCGGCGACTTGAGCATAAAGCCAGGAGTTCTTGTGCACTTCGTCGAGGAATCGGCGCCAGAGCTCGGCGGCGTTCGCGGGCGCATCTTCGCGGACCGCCGCGGCGGAGTCGGGGCTCTCGTCGCTCTCTGTCGCCCGCGAGGCCGGCGAGTTGGGCCGCTGTGGATTTGCCGCCGGGCGCGAAGCCGGAGCCTTCGCGTTTCCATATTGCGCGGCCGGTGCGGGCGGCGCGGATTTCTCCGCTCCTTCTTCCAGCGCCGCCAGTTTCTCGATCAACTCGCCGACGGAGGCGAGGCCCTCCGACTGCGCGAGCTTCACCAGCGCCATTTCCAGCACGATCCGGTCATCCTGTCCTTCGCGGATGCGGCGCCGGGCGCCGTTGAGGATCTCCGCGATGTACAGCAGTTGGTCGGCGGGAAAGCCCTTTCCCGCCGCGACGATCGCGGCGGCGCCTTCCGGCGCGCGGTCGAGCAGGTCCGCGTCGGCGCCGCAGCTCTGGCCGACCAGCACGTCGCGAACGTAGCCGATGATCTGGTCGAGCAACTCGCTGACGTCCATCCCGCGCGCGAGCAGGTCCGAGGCCGTCTTGAGCAGCCCGGCGGCGTCCTTCTCGCGGATCATCTTCAGGAGGCGTGCCATCTCGTCGTCGCCGAGCGCGCCGAGGAGTCCGGCGACCGCGTCGCGGTCCGGCTTGCCGCCGCAGAAGGAGATGATCTGGTCGAGCAGGCTGAGCGCGTCGCGCATGCTGCCGCGCGCGCGCCGGGCGGTCAGCGCCATCACGTCGGCGGGCACCGCCAGTTTCTCGGCCTTGCAGATCTCCGTGAGCTTCTTGACGATGTCCAGGTTGGAGATGCGGCGGAAGTCGAAGCGCTGCACGCGCGAGAGGATCGTCTCCGGCAGCTTGGCCGCCGCGGTGGTGGCGAAGATGAACTTCACGTGCGGCGGCGGCTCCTCGAGCGTCTTGAGGAGCGCGTTGAAGGCCGGCTCGGTGAGCATGTGGACTTCGTCAATGTAGTAGATTTTGAACCGCGAATGCGCCGGCGCGTAGCGGGCGTTCTGGCGGATGTCGCGGACCTCTTCAATGCCGCGGTTGGAGGCGCCGTCAATCTCGATCACGTCCACGTCCTGCCCGGAGGCGATGCCGGCGCATTGCTCGCACTTGTCGCAAGGCTTGTCGGTGGGGCCCTTGACGCAGTTGAGCGCCTTGGCGAAGACGCGCGCCATCGAGGTCTTCCCGACGCCGCGCGGCCCGCAGAAGAGGTACGCGTGCGCCACGCGGTCCAGCTTGATGGCGTTCTTGAGGGTCTCGGCGAT